>Ga0208303_1000622_pt1 | contig 14637 bp, 18 predicted proteins | sample CB_VirMetaG_2_FD_184537 | JGI IMG/M metagenome (GOLD analysis project Ga0208303, IMG submission 184537) | Freshwater to marine saline gradient viral communities from Chesapeake Bay - CB_1504_2 Viral MetaG (SPAdes) (version 4) | ecosystem: Environmental > Aquatic > Marine > Coastal | place: USA... | reverse complement strand
CAGAGAAAGCGAGTCTACATCCTGGCCCACGCCAAGCGCGACTTCATACGGCAGCAATCAAGGGGGCGCGGCTGGGAGAACGGGCAAAGTGCGCCATTCCCTAGAGTCGATGGCGAAGCACAACCTTTGGCCGACTCCGATAGCGAGCGATGGGCCAAACATGATAGGAAGCAAGGAAGCAGCAGCAAAGGAAAACGAACGGACAAAGGGAGGGGTCAGACTATCAGGAGCGGTGCTACTCGAGCAGTGGCCGACTCCGACAGCCAGGGATTACAAAGGAGCGAGCGGGAAAGGGAGACAAGAGCGAAAGGGAAATCCAGCGGACACACTACCGAACGCAGTCAAGATGTGGCCGACTCCAGCAGCGAGGGATTACAAAGGAGCCAACGGATATCAAGCAACACTAGACAAGATAGCGAGTGGACAGAGAGCGCAGATGGGTCAATTGCCGAATGCGGTGATGATCGAAAACAAGGGCAGTGGCCACCTGAACCCGGATTGGGTTGAAAAATTGATGGGAGTTCCAGTGGGTTGGACATCCTTAACCGGGACAAACAACGAAGTTATAGATGGTTGGGACTCTGCTTCATGGGAAGCAGGAATACCACGCGTTTCGGAAAACACCGAAAATCGCGTAGATCGTATTCGCGCTCTAGGAAATGGAGTGGTGCCGCAGACAGCGGCGAAAGCCTGGACAGTGTTGGATAAGGAGATAACGAAGTGACAAAAATATACGTCCAAGTGGACCCAGAAGACCTCGACCGATTCGTCGAGTTGCAGGAAGAAATAGCGGACATGCTGTCGCGATTTTTGATAATTGCTGAAGAGTTGCTCGATGAAAAAGAGGACTAAGCAAGCAATTAATTTGCCGCCGCTAGAGTTCAAGCACCCCAGACAAAGCTGCGGCTACTGCGCGAACCTGGTCTTCGATTACTGCACGATCTTTAAGGACAAGGTGCCAATGAAATTTATACGCAAACAAAACGATTGCGAGTATTTCGATGACCCGTTCTCCGCATAGCTATTCAAAAAAATTCTATAAGAAATGTCCATGCTGCACTAACTGGATAAAAATAAGAACGACGATGTGCCAGGCATGTCATCGATTAAAACAGAACAACGATTTAGAACGAGTAATGTGCAAACCAGCAGACAGATGGATTAGGGCGCGATGGCGTCCAGGCAAATTTAGTGAAGAGGAGCAGGAATATGAGCGAAGCTTTCAGCAAGCAAGTTGGAGGTAGTCACTACAAGGGGTTCGCGATCGAGCCTATTCGATTCTGTCAGAAGAATGGATTAGGGGCTGCGGAAAGCAGCATCGTCAAGTACGCCTGTCGGTGGAAGCGAAAGCACCGCAACCTGGATGATTTAAGAAAAATTATTCATTACGCAGAGTTGCTAATCCAAATGGAAATGGAAAACCCAAAGCATGAAGAAGATGCTTTTCGCAACGAGCGCAGCTTTAAGAATTTTGACGAGAAAGAAAAATGAAAAAAAGAAGATGGGGCGATAACTATCCACAAACGAATGACCAGGCATGGTTATTCATTCTTGCTGCTATGATCGTTTGTGCTGGGAGTGTTGCATGGAACTTTGTGTCATGATTGCTGTCAGTAGAGAGAAACTCGCAAACGATATAGGCGTCACGCCAGACACGATTCGGGGATGGCAAGATCGTCACTTTAAAAAAGGTGTTCATTACACGGTGGTTGGTAAAACCACGCTGTACTATTTATCTGATGTTGAGCGCTGGTTAGTCAGCAGAAAAGTTGACCAATAAATCGCACCAGGATCGCAACACTTCTTCTCTCTCATCGTAAAATTGGGTCACGTCATAGTGCTGTGCGGCGCCATCTGATGTCGCGTGATCCAACAACGATTCTGCGACAGCCTCACGCACTCTGAGCTGTTCTAATGCAAATGTCCGCAGACTTGTGCGGCTGCCATGCGGCACATGCTGTCGCTGACTTAACTCTCTAAACTGTTTCTCAACCGACTCTAGCGTGATCGGTCTGCCCATCCTGGTATTAAAAAACAACCAGCCTTGCTCTGCTGATTCGACTGCTGCATCAATAATTACTTTCAGCTCACCGGGAATCGGCAGTTGATAATCTTTGCGCCAATGGTCTTTTACCTTCATCAATTCGCGAGGGATAATAACCCGGTCCTCAAGCACAAACTCAGTTCTTAGCTGCACAATCTCACCTAACCTAAGTCCCGACAGGATCGATAATTGACCAGCCAGGCGAACGCTCCTCGTAGCGTCAGATAGTTTGATTGCGCGCAGTAGTTCTGCGACTTTCGCATAGTCTGCCTCAAATGACTTTTGACGATTCTTTGCGGACTTAGGTAGGGTAAGCGTTTCGGGTTTGCGGCCTAACACGCAGTAGTCCAAAGCGCCTCGATCGACCTGGACCTCTAAGCATTCTTTGATCCAAGAGTAAACACGGCCAGCAGAATCGATATCGTCAATGGTTTCTAACTGCGAGACAATCATTGGCCTAGTGAGTTCAGCAATCTTTACCTCTAGTAATTTGCCGCAGTGCTTTTTAATACGCTCAGTAGTTTTCTCATGATGACGATCTGACCAGCGTTTTGTTTTAAGCTTTGAGCTTGCCCAATCCATGATAGCCGGACCCAACGTACTCGAGCTAACTTGCTGCCCACTTTTCATTAATTCTATCTGTCTGCGCGCCCATCGTTCGTTTTGCTGGCTATCCGCTGCACCAATGATGGTTGTTGTATCTTTCCCATTAGATCGAATTCTGAAGTGCCAACTTGACGCACCTTTTTTGCCGACATGTAAACGTAATCCAGCACCGTAGCTGTATTGGCCAGGTTCTTTTTTGCCGTATCCTTTCATGTGATACCCCGCTGGTCTTTATATACCCCGTTTGTACCCCGTTTCCGGTCTGAGGGTAATCAGCACAATAAAACATGAAAACCCATGAAACGCCATATAACTACGTTTCAAGGGGCTTTGCAAGGAGGGGTGGCTGGGAGGCCAGTAAAAATGGGGGGTTATGGAGGCTGGGGTCGGAATCGAATTGGGCCTTACAGCCCTTTAAATACGGGGGGTTAGCTTTTTGATACCCCCTTTTCGATACCCCTTTTCAAATGCGCTTGGTGTAGTTCATCACATAGGCGCCTCCTATTGCATCATCAAACCTTGTTGCGCTGAGTTTAAATTAGCCGGTGCAATCTCTGCACCGAATCGACCACTCATTGATCCTACATTACCTGGCCCGGTCAACCCTTGTCCAAGTAGCGGCAGGATTTGCGGCAAGATTGATGGCGCATTGCGCTGGATCGATTGTAGCATTGTGCCGCGACCCAGGTCTGACAATATTTTCGGCAGTATTGCTGGGTCTGTTTCGGTCAGCACCCTGGCTATTTCAGCAGAGGCAGCGCGCAATTTTTGATCAGTTTGTGTCTGGTTGCTTTCTCTCAGACTCGACATAATCAAATCGATTGCAGAGGTTGGAGGCGTCACACCTTCCGCCTGGTTCCTAAATTGCCTCATCAGCTCAGATCGCTGGGCAGTCAAGCTGTTGGCGCCTGCTCTTTCTGTGACGGCCATGTTGCTCTCGCGACCCAGGTTATCCATGAACACGTCAAACGCCTGATCACCGTCCTTGCCGCTTGGAAATGCCAGGCGCATGAGGCGCCTGCGTGTTTCTGTCTTCATCACGTTTCTGGCAGTGTTGGCAGACTCGACACTATTATTAAATTGATCTTGCAGGTTCTGCAAAGCACCCAGGCGAAAAGCTTCCTTCTCGCTTTTGTCCATCCTCATCAGGTCTGCGGCGAGCTCATCACCATCCTCTGAAAGCAACCCTCGACCTCTTTTCATGGCCTCCATGACACTGCTATCACCCGCGTAATGATTGCGGGCTCTCGCGTACATTGGATTAGCATCATCGAGCATCTCTAAAAATTCAGAGCGAAGGTCGCGCACCGCGTTAACTTCTGTTGCACCAACACCCTGGCTGGGTATTTTAGGAAATGCGACATCATCCAGACCCTGTTTCATATAATGCAAAAAGCGCGTGTTAATTGCAGATACCGGGGCACCGTCAGCGTCAACGATTCTGCCCTGTGGCGTAATGCGCAACCGCATAGCAACCGGGTCTTTTTGATTGCCTGCTATCCGCACTGCGTTTTGATACGCCTGTTGCATTGCTGGCGTTCTCATTAGTTCTTGTAGTTCTGGTGTGAAAGGTACATCGAGTTTATTTGCTGCACCGTACAGCTTGTCAGCAGTGCTTTTACGAGCAGCCTTCATCGCTTGAAAATCGTTGTAAAAATTAGCGCGCTGTCCGAATGCGTCTTGCAGGATCGTGCCTAGTCGAGCGTTCCTGCCCTTCATCCTCTCTTGCAAAAAACGATTGGCTGTTGCTTTGCCTGGACCTGGCATGACTGACAATACATCAATCAGCGCTTGCGTATTGCTGCCCAGGTCTGCAAGAGTCACTTTCTTGCCTGCTTGCTGGCCGATGAACGCGACAGCTTCATCTACTGACATGCCATCAGCCTCGATTTGTTCGATGAGCGTCCGTCTTGCCAGGTTGACGCCTTCCCGGTCTGATGCTTTCTTTGACGAGTTAAACAGCGCACGATAAACAGGACTGACTAAACGTTTACCAAATTGGTCTATCACAAGCTGAGAAACGCCACCAAGAGAACCGCCAATTGCAGCACCGTCCGCTCTATCTATCGCGTTACCCTCATCCGCCATAAGGCCACTAACTAAGCCAGTGCCGACAGCTTCAGCTCCGCGAGTTAAAGCGGTACGCCCGGCGCCCAGAGGTCCAAGCACAAGACCTCCAGCAGCCTCTAACCCTAAAGCCTTTCCTGGATTTTCTTCTCTATACTGATCAACGCTTCTGCGCTCTAATCCAATGCCAACATCACTACCCGATAAATTTGCATCAGGGTAACTTTGATTGATCGAGTCTGTCAGCATTGGGACATCACTATCCATAATCGACCTAAGATAGCCGATCGCTTCATCAGAGGAACTCAAGCTTGACCCCTGCAAAGCAACGCTTAATTGATCTGGGCCAAGTGATCCATCTTCAATAGCTTTAACAAGTTTTGGTCCTAAATCAGTTTTAAACCCGACTCGCTCTCGTTCTTTGAGCTGTCTGTAAAAGTCATCAATGTATTCTTGAGCGTTTTGCACTAACTCGTCTCCTAAAGTTTATTGATAAAACTTGTGTCGGGCGTATTTCCTTGAATCTTAGCTGCTCTAGCTTTCAATTCGAATACTGATTTTGACAGATACTGGTCGCTGTTTTGAACTTCAACAACCTTTCGCTGTAGTCGTGTTCTATATGAACGAGGGTCTGTTCTCATTAATTGCTGATTAGCGTCCTCAAACTGGACTATTTGATTAGCCATTATTTCATCTCTATCCAGCTTTAACTTAATCGTTTCGATCAATATTCTGTTGCCCTCTTCAGTCTTAGAGAGACCTGGCGCTGAATCTAAAATTAATTGCAAGTCAGTGTCCGTTGGGTTTGAACCTAACGACTTAACTAATGGCAGCGCAATTTGGTTAGATATGGCGCCAAAGACTAACTCAAAAGTTGGGTCTTTAACATTCAACCCAAGATCAATACCTAAATTTCTAGCAGATGCTAACAAACCTTGAGCAGAACCAGTTTGCGTTCCAGCATCAAGCAATGCTGTTAATTGATTTAGGCTTGCTCTTTGTGACCCAACACTAGCCATACCACTATAAATTGGATCGACGATTTCGTTAATTCTTTTAAATGCGCTGTCATCAATTTTTGCGCTTCTAGCAACATTTTGTTCTCGGACAGATTTAAGTTCTGCTTTCTGGCGGTTAAACTGCTCTATCGATACTGGCCCTTCTGGTAACCGCAGTGGTCCCTGGCCTGGAGGCATAGACTCCAATATTTCTTGGGCTTGATTTAAATTATTCCCTCGCTGAAACATTGAAAGATTGTATTGTTGTAAATCTGACGGCAATTGATAAGGACTACTACGCTCACCCGTTAACGGATTCTCTTGGTACGGATTACCGTAAGCATCGTTTTGTACTTTGCCTTGCATTCCAAGCACGATTTCTTCTAAAGCTTCGTTGCTTAAATTTTCAACCTGATTAGCTGGCAAACCAAATTCGTTAACCAACATACCAGCCAACGCTTCACGCCTATTCATTAGCTGTATATCTTGGTTAAAATCAAACTGATTCATAATCGATTGCTGTCTGCGCAAGATGTCTTGCGGAGAATCTCGCATGCCCAGTGAGACTTGCAAGGGATTCACAACCTTGCGCTGAAAAAAGTTACCTAAAAGACCCTTATCTTCCTGCGGGTACATGGTCGGCAATTGTGGTGTTTGTCCGGCTGGCGCCATCTGGCCGCCTTGCAATTGCCCAAGCAATAATTTCTTTTGCTCGTCAGTGAGCGAATTAATATCAAAATCCATATGGACCCCCCAGATTTTGTTGCGCGGAATTCAAATAGTTAGGTTGATTGCCGGCGAAAGGTGGGGTGCTCATGGGTTGACCAGGAAAGGTTAGCTGCGGCATCTGCGGCATGCCTGGACCTTGCGCCTGATTGAGTATCTGATTGCGCATATACTCTTCGTACTCTTCGGGCGTCATTCTGCCTGCCGCGACCAACGGGCTATTCATGATGCGATCTTTGATCATGCCGCCAATTTGCGAAGGATCATCGAGTAATGATGCACCCATATCCATGCCATCTTGAATGCCGCCAAGCTTGTCTTGAAACTTTTTGGCAACTAAATTTTGCATTAAGCTTGCGATGTTAAACATTCGTTTTACCCTAGTCCAAATTGCGTTGATCTTCCTTCGCTGTTACTTAGCGTTGGATTAGGCAGCATGCCTGCTCCACTTCTCAGCACGTCGAACATCCTGAATGGATAGTTCTGCGCTTCCTGATAACGAGCGTATTGATCGTCCATTATCTGCTGTGCGAATTGCTGCTGCTGATTGCCGACACCCTGCATCTGCTGCGCATCTGCGAACGACATGCCGCGCAAATCCTGCCCCAACTGACCCAGAGAGTTTGCGCCAGCTAGTCTCTGTTGAGCACCCTGCAAGCCAGCATTTTGGTTAGCGAGAGCAGCTTGCAGACCGGCATCAACGTTACTAAATTGACGATTAATGTCCTGCTGATTCTGCTGGAAACCCATCTGCTGATTTGCAAGCGCAGCTTGCATTGCTGCGTCCTGATTTTGAAATCCGTAACGCTGCGCATTCGCCTGATTAGCCAACGCTGCTTGCATTGCGGCGCCTTGATTAGCCTGTGCTGCCTGGCTGCCAAGCTGCTGTCTTGAAAGCTGATTAGCCTGGTTAGCTAGACTAGCGTTAGCGCCCAATTGCTGCGTCTGCATCAAGCCCTGGTTGCGCAGGCCGGCTGCGTCAATGACTGCACCCTGATTAGCAAGTGCTGCTTGCAGCGCTCGATCCTGATTAGCCTGGGCTGCCGCGCTTCCTAGCTGTTGCGCCTGCATGTTTGCTGCCTGGTTAGCTTGGCCGGCAGTGACGCCTAACTGCTGCGACTGCAATTGACCCTGGTTGGCCGCTTGACCTTCTTGCAGCGCTGTTTGCTGATTAGCCAGAGCTGCTTGCAAACCACGATCTCGATTAGCTTGTGCGGCAGCATTGCTAAGTTGTTGAGCCTGAATGCCTGCGGCCTGATTACTTCGACCGGCATCGACACCCAAAGCCTGAGATTGCAAACGACCCTGATTGGCCGCCTGACCGGCAGTCAACTGAGCCTGCTGATTGGCCAGCGCTGCGCGCAAGCCCGCTTCCTGGTTCATCTGCTGTCGCGACAAATTGTTTTGTGCGTTAGCCTGCTGCGCTGTCATGTTCTGAGCCTGGTTCGCGAGAGCAAATGCTCGCGCAGAATCTTGGTTGCTCATCATGCGCTGCAAGTTTTGCTGTCGCGACTGCAACGATGCGTCCTGATTAATCTGGCCGCCTCTGAGCGCTCTGTCTGCATCGCTGATGCTGGCCTGCTGATTTGCTAAAGCTGCTTGCAGATTTGCGGCTTGGTTAACTTCACCACCTCGCAATCCTAATTCAGCATTTGCTTGGCTGGCAGAAAGTCCTGCTTGCTGGTTAGCGAGTGCTGCGCGCATGTTTGCGTCTTGCGATGCTAATCCGCTTTGTAGGCCAAGGCGCGCTGCCTCAGTCTGGCCTTGCAGACCGAGCTCTGCGTTTGCTTGACTCGACGCCAAACCGCTTTGCTGGTTCGCGAGAGCAAATTGACGATTGGCTTCTTGTGCTGCGAGTGCGCTTTGCAGTCCCTGGCGGCTTTGTTCTGTTTGGCCTTGCAAGCCGAGTTGAGCATTTGCCTGACTAGCTGCCAAACCGCTCTGCTGATTAGCTAACTGGCTTTGTAGTCCTGTCTGCTGGTTGGCGCGAGCCGCATCACTTCTTCGCGCCAGGTCTGCTTCGGCTAGACGCGCAGCCGATTCAAAGCCTTGCGCCCGTAACGCCGAAGCAGTTCGAGCTGATTGTTCTAGTGCTGCTCTATTTGTTTCACCTTCAACAATCGCTGCTCTATCGCCGCCAAAAGCGCCTGCTGAAATGGCACCTGCGGCATTTTGATTTTGCTGCATTTTTCGCGCACGTTCGATGTCACCAAGCGCGCTATCGATTACACCAGTTTGATACTGATTCATGTAATCGTTTAGATTGGTATCTCTAAATTGTGCGGCATCAACTCTCTCTGCTGCTACGTCATTTGTGGATACTGTGTTTGGCGTAATTTGACCAGTTTGCACTGCTGCAACGTTACCAATATTGTTTGCTGCAACTGTGCCAGGATTGATCGCGCCAACACCAACGGGGCCAACCGATCGCACATCACCAGCATTAACTTGTCCAACATTGATGTTGCTGGGGGCGCTAATTTGTTGAGCGTCTCTCGCTGATGCACCAGGACCAAGCAAGTCGAGTGGTCCGATTGCTTGACCTCTTTGCTGCTGCTCGCTAATGCGACCGGGATTATTTATTTGTGCGCCAGCGACATCATTAAACTGGATGCCTGTATCTACGTTACCCACATTAATGTTGTTCTGTCTAAACTGTTCGTTTGCCGCTCGCGCAGCTACATCACCCGCATTTATCGCAGTATTGATGTTACCGACATTGACGTTTCGGTTAGTAAAATTTTGACCAGTATTGCCGGCTCGCACATTTGGCGCATTGACGCCTGTATTGATGTTGCCGACCGTCGCGTTGCTTCCTTGAAATGACGTTGGCACATTACTCGATAGCACTTGCTGCTGTCCGCCAGCACCACTAGGATTAATGTCACCAACACGGTTTACTGCCCCCACTTGACCAGCAGTGACAGAACCAGGCTGATAGGCGCTTACGCCCTGCGCAGCATTAATAGCATCATTGACTTGCTGCTGACCTATGGCGCCTCTTGAGGCGTCCAGAGTTGCCTGCATTCCCTGCTGCTGAAAAGGGCTCATTGGCGCTACACGCGCAGCGTTGTAAGGGTTGTATGGTGTTCTCGATAGCGCTGACCCTGTGTTGAATACATTCAGCAATGCGCCCTTTATTTGCGGGTCCATTTGCTGATTGCTTGATTGATTGCTCTTACCAAAACTCATAAGTAGATACCTCCGAACATTGTCGGTGTGTACATGTTTGCATCATAGCCATCAAAGCCAGGATTCGCCGCTGGAGCGCTCACTTGATCTGCTGAGTCTAAAATCGGCATTTGTGCTGTCCTTTGATGACCGTGTATTCGCGGTTCAGGCGCCACATAAAGTGGCTGTTGGCGCGCCGCAATTGTCTGCTGATAACGTTGCTGCACGGTTGGCTCCTGATAGTCAAGAATGGGCATACTTGGTGTATTTAGCGGACCCCCATGCCTGTAAATAGGCTCATTAATTAGCGGCTCACGCATAGGTTCAGGCGCAAGTTCTGGCGTAGGCTCCGCCGCTGCCGATTGCTGCTGAAGTTGCCGCGTCATCGCCTGAAGTTCTTGAACGGTTATTTCGCCCCTCTGCATTTGAGCGATTCCATCGTTCAAGTTTTGTGACGTAATTCGATCAGGTGGTGGATTCAGTGTTGGCTGAACGGGCTGCGGTGCTGGCTGAACTAGCTGCGGTGGTGGCGCTATAGATTGATTAACAATCGGTTCCTGAAAAACTTCGTCAGGCTCAGTGCTGTAATTATAGTTTTGCGCAGGAGCTGCTGCTGGTGCTTGTGATTGAAAAGGGTTCTGCGAAGGCCGACCAAAATAGTTCGGCCTCGGCTCATAAAAGTTTTCCTGACCAGAATAGTCAGGCGTGAAATTCGCATAACTATTGCCAAACCCACCGCCAAACGTGTTGTAGTTTCCGCCTTGATTGCGCAGAGGACTGTAACTCGACGTATTCGAGAAGAAATTATTGTTCGGCTGCGGCTGCGGCTGCGGTACGGGGGGCTCATACGACGCAAACGGTTGATACTGCTGCGCAGGACGAGGTGGCCTGTATGGCTGGTAGTTACTCCCTGGCAGTTGGTACTGATTGTAATATCCAGACATTGGTTGCATCACGTTTTGCCGACTCCCGTATGCGTCCATCATCGGGTTGTACGGAGTTGGCGCTAGTGGTTGCTGCGGATTGTAATACCCCGTTCCGTTGCCACTTGCAACCGGCGTAAACGGACTAAAACTTTGAGTTGGCGCAAACGGGCTAAAACTTTGATTTGGCGCAAACGATCCGCCCTTTCCGCCGCCGCCGCCGCCTTTACCTGTTGCCATCTTTAATCTCCTTGAACATGCTCACATGACTCACTTTGTACCCGATATCATCGAGAGCTTTGGTCCAGCCTTTTCTGCCAGACAGTGTTATATATTTCGCTTCTAAAGCGCGGCCAAATTCTTGAAACGTTTCGTCCATACCTTTGATTTCCATCAAATCGCCTGCCGCCAAAAAAATATGAATAGCGCGAGCTCGCGGGTAACAAACAACTTCCGTTATCACGCAGCTTTTTTCTGCCGGCCAAAAATGCATCCGACCCTCGCCAACAGCTTCAACGATGTCTTCAAATAAATGAGTGCCGCCAGCAAACTCAAGCGCCGCTTCAAGCATCACCCTGTATGGCAGCATTGCCTCTAACGTACTAGGTGCTTCTAGTGCTTCCTTTGCGTTCATAAGGCTGTCGCTCCAACGTTGCCTGAGTTATCGACTGTGATGCTGTATCGAGTGCCGTTTGGTGATTTCAAAATCAACCTGGCTGCACCCACCTCAACATCCTGATTCTTTTTGTGATTAAGCTGATCAGCTTGCTCAATCTGCAAATTCATTTTGTTCGTATCGATATCTGAATATTTTTCTGGCGCTGCCGGAAGAATCATCTAACGCTCCCTGGCACAACATCTAATCGCATCACTCCAACTCGCCAATCTGTTTGTCGATTGCCTGTCACGCGCATACTGAGCTGGCGTCCTTGAAAGCGCACTGATGTTGGATTGCTAAGACTGTAAGGACCGTGCTCTGTCTCTGTCGCATTCGGATAACTCTTTGTCTTAAAAATGGCCGTGACATCGCCTTGCGTTTTTTCGTCTGGGATTAGATTCTTGGCAACGACTACTCGATCACCCGATCCAATTTCAACGGGGCCAGACTCCGCAAACACCGTTGCGTTGTCGTAGTCAAATCCAACTTCATGCTCGTAAATGTATCCGTCAGCACCCACATAATTTGGATAAATAAACTCACCCACATCTGCGCCGGCTGTTCTAACCAGTGATCCGACTGTCCAGAATTTTTCTTTATAGTTGTATGTCACATACGAATCATTTTCTAACGAGTTGTTGCTTGGATAGAACCAAACAACTTCTGAAAATTTGCTGTTCAATACACCGTAGACTTTTGACCTTTGGCCTTCGTTGATGTTGTTGAAAACGAAATCGCCTACAGTTGAAGGGATTGTTCTTACGCCACCGTCATACACATAGAACGCATTGGAGCCCATCCAAATCGCGAAGCCGTCAGCTTTGACGCAAGCATTCGCAGATGCGATGCCGCACCCTGTACCTACGCGCTGAAATCCATAAACAAACGGTGGCCCCGAATAACGCGCAACATGCGCATCTGTCGTTGTCAGAATTAAAGTTTCACCACGCAATTGTTCTGCGGTCAGAATGTTGCCGGCCGTTGTCAGTGTGAAACCACCGGCCTGGTTGGTGGCGGTTGCTGTCCAGACGTTGTTGTTCTCTTGATCGCACCATTCAACTCGATCACCTTCACCACCGGCACCCAGGGCAAAAACAAATCTTTCGTCTGTAGTAATAATTGCAGTGTTATTAACTGGCGCATTACTTAACACTGCCGCTACTGTCGCTGTATTGTTAGCCCACTGATATATTTTGCCATCAGCATTTGAACAGCCGATCGCGTACTCACCCCAGTTGTCGATTGACCAGGACGTTGCTGGGACATAAGGACCGCTATCTGGTCGCGTTGTTCCCCAGGAGCTTAATCCCCAGGTCAAGGCATTCCAGCCTAAATTCTGCACTGCATTATCATCGCCTGCGGTAAATCCTACCGGCGTGATATCGTGAATTGCGTTGCTCTCATCGATGGCGTATAGCTTACTGGTCGTACCTGCAACTGTTCGTCTGCCGCCGCTGTTGTCGCGATAGCTCACAATCTTTCTGCATGCCCCGGTCATTGCTGACGATGTTCTTTTGCGCCATCCGCCGATTGGCTGAAGGCTGCCTTCATACCAACGGATTAAATTACTGTCATTCCAAACGCCGCTTTGCTGATAGTCGGTGCCATTTTTATGAACGCCTGGTGGTATCTTTAATGCCATCAATCCCATTTAGTAGCTCCAGATTGCCGGCGCTGGAAACCCATGCGCTTTGTCGAGGTGAATGAAACGTCCTGAACCCTTTTGATTAACACCGACTCGCTCAAAACCCATCTCAAGCGCTGCCGCAATCACCTTCAATGCTTGATCGCCGGTTGCTGCAATATCAACGGCCCGACCTGTGGCATGTGATCCTGGTTTGTCTTTTCGCTTTTCAACTGGATGCTCTGCGCATCGATAGGCAGACGATAGTATTAAAGGGAATCCGACCTTCTCTCTCAGCGCATCGATCTCGCTCGCGAAAGCCCAATCCATACCAGACAAGCTTCCGCAATGCTGGCATCTGAATTCGTCTTGGTGAAAGTATTTCACTTTCCCACTCCCTTTAATCGCTCTGCACTTCTTGCTCCAGCGAGGCCAAGCATACCAAGCAAAACTGGCATCATTACGCCGGTATCTGCCTGTGGCACGACAACATCGAAAGCTGCCGCAATTGGTGATACGAGAAAATTAACAGCAAAACCGAGTACACAAACCCAAGCGCAAGCCGGGCGCCAGGACGATTGAAACCAATTGCCTTTCGCGTCTTCTTTGTTTAATTCAATTTGCGCCAGAGCTTGTTCTTGTGCATGACGTTCGGCGAGCGTACTTAGCTCATACGCGATGCGCTGCTTTTCGTCAGCATCAGGTATGAACTTGTCAAGCAACTTTGTTGCTGGACCTAGCAGCTCGCCAAGTATCATCTAATTAATTTCCTCAGTTTTTGGCATCAGACTTTCAGTCAGCGTGTTGGTGTATGCGTTCAGTAGCACTTGCATTTCTGATCGCTGCATTTCTAAATCGGAAAGGCTTTTGAATAACGCCTCCGCCCGATTGACGTAGCTAGTGTTGCTTTCACTGAGATCAGCTCTCATCACTACCTGCTCACCTAACGTTATCTTTTCTTGATCGATCTTGATTTCCATTTTGCTCGCTCCTTAATACTTCACCAGCGTGGCGAAGCTTCCTTATTTTTTGTCCCGGCTGTTCCACAACTCAAAAAGCACTTTAATTTTTTCCGCCATCGTTTCCTGGTTCGCATGCATTTTTGCTAACACTATCACTAGGGTGATAAAGCCAACGATCGGGCCATAGTAGTCGGCGATAGCCTCCATCACGCAAGCATCGCTGCGCAGACGCCTGCGCCAGTGGTCACGACAGTACCAACGACTAGCCAGGCCAGCTTTTCCCAGCGGGCCGCATGCGCGTCTGCTACTGAACGAAGATTCTTTAGCTCATTGAGAGCCTCACCCCAGCGCTCGCCGCACTCAGCCTCATGCCTTGCTATTTGCTCAAGCGCTTTTATTGCCAGGTTGCGTTCTTCGTTTGTCACTTTTGGCACCTATTTTTAAGACCAGGGTGTTCCAGATGCAGTCGGCGGGTTGACCAAGTTATCAATCGCAATTTGCAAATTTGCCTCAACAGCATCTTTGTCTACGCCATTTTCGTAACACCACCCCAGCACTTGTGCTTCAGTCACGTCTGCAAAACTGGTGTAGTCTGAAGACGAGGGGTCAGGTGTGAATCCGCAAGTGCCATAGTTTGAAGCGCGGTGCGTCACTGCATCATCGCCAGTGCCTTCTACTTGTTCTGCATTACAGCGCCAATGTGCGACGATAATCGCTCCATCCATTTCCGATGGTTGCAGGTCATATTCAGTGGTCGGTATGACCCAAGAGAATGTTGTCATTGCTTAAACTCCTTCTGTCTGTGATGCGACGAATGAAGCGTATGCCGCGATTATTTGCTCGGTATGCACGGCAGCA
>Ga0208303_1000620_pt1 | contig 14653 bp, 24 predicted proteins | sample CB_VirMetaG_2_FD_184537 | JGI IMG/M metagenome (GOLD analysis project Ga0208303, IMG submission 184537) | Freshwater to marine saline gradient viral communities from Chesapeake Bay - CB_1504_2 Viral MetaG (SPAdes) (version 4) | ecosystem: Environmental > Aquatic > Marine > Coastal | place: USA... | reverse complement strand
CCCGAAGATGTAGAGGATCGTGAAAGCTTGCCTAAATCATGTTGGTTTACTGGCGCAGGTAAAGGTAAAGGAACTAAACCTGTTTGGGTTTGGGGCTAACCATAAAATATGTCGTAACAAGAAGGAGTTAGGAATGGCTAATAAAATATTAGGTTTTGATAGTGCGAAAGACGAAGCTAAAAGAATCGGCAGAGACAACATGATGATTTCCGCTCCGCTAGTTCTTGATCTGTGTGAAGAGATTGACAACTTACAGGCTCAAGTAAACGCGCTTGAAGAAATGATGATGGAATGTACAACTCATGGTGAGCTTGATGGGTCACTATTCAATTCATACATGGAACACGCAACCAACCAGTGAAAATGTCGGAGTAGAACTATATGGACAAAACGAATTGGGCTATAAAAATTTCCAGACGATTAACTGAAATTGAAGAATTAAAAACTAACAAAGATTTATCACCATACGAAAAAACATTACTAATTTATGAGTATGAACAATTAGCGCAAGAATTAGAAAACTTAACTGTTGCTAACCATAAATAATGTCGAACTAACCAGTCTTAGGAGGCTGATATGGAAAAGGAAGTATTGTACGCACTTATTGAAAAGTGGGAATACAAAGATAGCAACAAAACAGTACGGGGCAATGATGACTCAGAAGATGGCCGAATTGATAGAGCTATTGATCAGGAATCAGAACGAACTAAACGGCAGTGTGCAGATGATCTTAGAACCCTAGTTAAATTACTAGCTAAATAGAAACTGTGTCGAAAGGTGACTATATGGAATTAAATGATTTTAGACTCAAAGCACAAGAGATTCGTTCTCTTGCTGAGAAAGAAGTTCGTAAGCTTGGTAAAGAATTTGCGTTTTCAAAAGCAAGCGCGAAGATTGGTGATACCGTCACATGCAAGTTTGGCGTTAAGCAGTCGCTCATAGTTGACGATATTAAATTCTCTATGCGCAACTACTTAGCAAAAGATGAAAAGCCAGAATGTGTCTATTTTGGGTTTGTTCTTACTAAAGCTGGAAAGCTTAGAAAAGATGGCGCGCGTGGTCGGATATACGAATCTGACTTGCTTAAATAGATATTGTGTCGAACAAGAAGGAGTTAAGAAATGTCTAAATTTGAAGCAGCATTTAGCGAACCAATGTCACTTAGTGACTGCACTTATGCTTTAAGTGGTAGCTACTCAAAAGAGGAAGCGGCAGAAGTTTTTTCTAATTATCTTGGAGAGGACATTAAGCCGGAATCATTAGATGAAGATAGGGTGCGCTTTGGTTTTCCGCCCGAAGATGTAGAGGATCGTGAAAGCTTGCCTAAATCATGTTGGTTTACTGGCGCAGGTAAAGGTAAAGGAACTAAACCTGTTTGGGTTTGGGGCTAACCATAAAATATGTCGGAGTAGAACTATATGAGCGAAGAAGTTTTTGAGCATCTTAAAAGATTTGAAGCAGATTGTAACCCTAGCGGTGAGTGGTTTGTCTTTGATAATGAGGCTTGTTATTGCATGGCTGGGCCAATGAGTGAAGAGGCCGCTTGTGATTTAGCCGCTGAAAACAATGCTAAACAGGAATAATGTCGGAGTAGAACTATATGGAATGGTACAAAGCAACCGAAAGAAAACCAAAACAGGGCGACAGAGTGTTGCTGAAAGTTGAGTATGAAAATTGCCCTGTTGTTGGATATTGGGGTGCGGGTGAGTTTGAGGCTTGTTGTGTAAATCACACCGTTCAATGTGCACCATACTGCTACGGTGGCATGGTTGAAAGTGGATTCAATAGCAGCGAAGTAACGCACTGGGCAACGATTGAAAACGTGCCTGAATAGAATAAATGTCGGGAAAGTGAGTATTAAATTATGAAAAAAGAAGCGCTATTTGTATCTTTTTCAGGTGGTCGAACTTCCGCTTATATGTGTTGGTGGCTCCTGAACAATAAAGCCGATGAATATAACTTCATTTTTGTGTTTGCCAATACAGGGCAAGAGCATGAGAAAACTCTCGAATTTGTTAATGAATGTGATAAGCGTTTTGGCTTAAATCTCGTTTGGATTGAAGCTGTCGTTCATCATGGCGAAAGGATCGGAAGCACTCACAAAATAGTTAGCTTTGAAACCGCATCAAGAAAAGGCGAACCGTTCGAGGAAGTAATAAAAAAATATGGGATTCCAAATCAAGATTACCCGCACTGTAATAGAGAGCTAAAACTTAACCCTATTTTTAGTTATAAGCGGTCTTTAGAGTTTAAGTCTAATCATAAAATGGCTGTCGGCATAAGAGTCGATGAAATAGATAGGATTGGCCCAAAAGCAAAAGAGCATGGCTGTATTCATCCATTGATCAAGCAGCGACCAATAACAAAACCTGAGATTGTTCATTGGTGGACATTCCAAAGCTTTGATCTTGGTATAAGCGAAGAAGAAGGAAACTGTGTTACATGCTGGAAAAAATCAATTCGTAAATTAATGACAATAGCAAAGCGAACACCTGAACAGTTTAACTTTTTCCGCAGAATGGAAAGCCAGTATTCAACTGCTGGCGCTGGTAACGATCCTAGAGTTTTCTTTCGGGGCCACAACTCAGTAGATGATATTTTTGAAGAGGCTAAGAAGCCATTCAAGGAATTTAACGAAGAACTGCCAGAGCTTCAGTTAAGAATGCTTGACCCTATTGATTTTTCAAACGGCTGTTCAGATTCGTGCGAAGCAGCTTAACCAGTAATAATGTCGTATTAGCTATTTAGGATAACTACTAGAATATGAAAAGCTAGTAATAAGGTTGCTGTGTTTTGTTATGTGATTTATTGGAGGAATTATGACTAAAGATAAAATAGAAAAAATTCAGAAGTTAAACAGTGAAATACAAAATTTTAAAGCTTGCTATGAAGGCGTTGAGCTGTGGGGGGGGCGAGATGGGCCTGTAACCTCAGACACATTAATAGCTTTCTTGATTGAAAACCCGCACTTTCAGCAGATGGCAGACAAGATTAAAAGCTTAGACACATAACACTTTATTAGAAGGAGTCCGTATTTTACAGAATTATACGGAATACGTTTTAATTTGTCGTAAAGGAGTCATAGAAATGGATGAACTAAGATCATGCCCATTTTGTGGTGGTGAGGCTAAGTTGGAAGGTGTGGGTGATGATGGATTAAGCTATCACGTTGCAGAATCTTGGGTCGAATGTGACGAATGCGAAGCCCAAGCAGTGGCGTTTTTAAATGATAAATACGATGAAGAAAGTTCAGAAGCTTGCAGGGAAAAAGCGATTGCAGCTTGGAATAAAAGAATTTAACAGGCATTAATTTGTCGTTAATTAAGGTTAGAGAAACAGGTGATTTATGGAAATATTAGTAGATAAAAATGTTCGTGTTTTGCATATTGAATATGACAATACAGCTAATAACCCTAGAGAAATTGTAATGCAGTATTTAGATTCTGAGTTTGGCTTGATGAATTATTCAGTAAAAAGAGGAGGCCCACACCCAAGCAAAAAAGGGAAAGGCTTAATGATTATTGAAGTGGATTTAAAGGGTTAAATAATGAGCTTTCATGCAGATAGACTACGAGAGACTTTTAACCATGACGTTGCAGATAGTGCGGCTGACGAAATTGAAAGACTAGAGAATGAGCGTGACGCACTACAGCGATTAATAACAGAATGTACCGTTGATGGTGAGATAGATTCACGCCTTTTCAACGCATACATTGAGCATGTTATTTCTAGCGTATAGCTAAGTAATTTGTCGTATTCGCTATTTAAAAATCATGCCAACTACGACTAAAAAATTCTGGCCGAGCAAAAATATAATTCGTGCCAAGTGCATATTATTTATTTTCATCTAATTTACCCTAAAAGCTTGCGTTAGCGCTAACGAAGGATTAAGCTGTATACATCAACTAAGGAAACAAGGGAAATCAAAATGAGAACATACACCAAAACAATCAACGGTATTAAAGTTACAGCTTATAACGACTCAGGTGTTGAATGGATGGTTCAAGCGGGTGATATGGAAGCTTACGGATACCCTATGAATAAATTCACAATGAAAGAAGCTATGGAACTTGCGGCAAGGATAGCGGCATGAGTGACTTGCTTAAAATATTAACCGTTGCTGTAGAAACCAAGCCGAGAAAGGGTGATGCGTGTAACCATTGCGGGTACTGCTGTTTAACTGAGGTTTGCCCCGTTGGTAAAGAATTAGGTGGCGGCGAATATGGCCCCTGCAAATTACTTCGATCAGAAGATAATAAACACTATTGCTCACTTGCTGAGAAAGATGATGCTTTTATAAAACTCATAGGAGCTTCAACCGGTTGCTGTGCTGAAACACAAAACGAAGTAATAGCGAGACTTACAGCATGAAAGCTAAAACAAACACCGAGCGCCAGAAGGCAAACGATGATAGACAAAGAGCGCTTGGACGTACTCAGCGCAAAGTGTGGGCAACACCTGAAGAGCATGAAGAGATAAAAGCATTTCTTCTTAAGTTGCGTAATACGTTTTAATTTGTCGTAAAGACTATTTAAAAACAGGAGGATTTATGAGCAAAAACCTACTTCTAGGCGCTTATTTAGCGCCTGAGCCATGAGCGTCCTGAGCCTTAACCTGACAATTTAAACAAAATAAGTGCCCGTAATAATGACAACTGACGAATTTGTGAAATCTGCATCCGTTAAATTAGACGCTACACCTGCAACGTTAACCTCTCTCAATCTTATGGCGCTTGTTGATGCGTCAATCAAAGCTTGAGGGTAATCAGCAAAAGAAGTATTTGCTATATTTAATGTCCCTACTGATGTGACACCTGCTTTGCTAGAAAATGGAAGCCCTGAAATAGTTGCCGCGCCCACATCGGTTCCCTTACTGCTTAATATCACTGTACAGTTATAATTTATCGTATTCCCTATTCTACTATACCAACCCGCCTGCGTTGTATATGTAACGCCAGTACTACCGCCACCAAAGGCTATAACTGGTGTCCACGTTGCTTCAGAATACTCAGCAACATTATCTATTATTGTGTTGTTTGTTCCGTTGTCAGTAACAACGTTACAATGATGAAGCGTGTTTTCTTGACTCAGTGTCTGTAATATAACAGATGGTAATGCTGAATAACCTGTTCCAGAATCCTGCAACAAGCATTGAAACATCTCACAAAACTGAACTTTGGCATTGACTGCATAATTTGCAGAGTAAAGCGATTCGTCATAAAAGTTAACAACATTTGAAATTTTACATTCGACATACACGCCCGCTAAAGATTCTCGCCCGCTTTGCGAACCCTCCATCAAAACGCCAGTTATCTCTGATCGAGTAATGGCTGATGTTCCTGTACTAATTACTGACGCGCCAGCCGCGTAAAGAGCGCCATATATATTATTAAATGAGCTATATTGAGCGCCTGAACCGTCAAACTTCAAAGTGCTGGGTGTAGTCTGATTCGACCAGTGGAGGATTTGATCGAATTGAAAGTTGTCTACTGATGTAGTTGCAGCCGCAGCAAGATAATGAAAGGCGTTAGCTATATCAAATGATTTATTCCAAATCTGCGTGAACTTAAAATTAGAAGGATTCCTCAATATTGCTGTGGCATTGTTGAGCTTTATAAGATCCGGCCCGACACCGTTATTGCTAAATATTCGCTCAAACTCTTGGTTACTCCATGCGCCACCATCAATAAGCAAAAACGCATCTGTAACAGTCCCTGAAACAATTACATTTTCCCATACTCCGCCCCGCTTGAAGTTTTCGCTTGAATTTGTTAATTTTATTAAATAAGCAGAGCTGGCCGTGGCAGTCATCGTGTTCATGCCAAAGTCTATATTTATGTTTTCTTTATCCGTAATTAGAATATCGCCAAACGTACTATTAGTCGAGAATCTAACCGAGCCGCCACCTACTCCAATGTAATCAAAAACCGCCTGAACTGCCCCGCTACTTTCGCCATCTATCGCGCCAAATGTAACTGGATCAATTATTTCGTCTACCCTAAGAACCAAACTGAGGGTAGCAACACCAGTGCATTGGACTATATTGTAAGTGTTTTCTGTTACTCCTGAACTTAAAACCACGTCCCACGTTGCGCCGCCGCCTCCGCCAGATGTGCGTTCTGCTAGGTTTAATGCGTCGCCATCCACTAGATTAGTGTCAGCCACTGCCTCCGCAAGTGTTGCAAAGTTTTTGGTGAATGCGTTTTCTCCTACTGTTACAAACTCATCAACAGATCCAGTGTTTTTCTGTACGGCATTTTTATCCGTCAATACCCAATCGTAAGCGCCTGAAATATATATGGATGGGAACACCCCCAACGCATCAGCAACAACGGGATTAGCATGTTCTGTGGTAGCCGATGCTGTGGTGTATGTGTCCTTTCTAGTTCCTGAACCGACTACATAAAAGTTTAGTAGTGCGCCGTCAGCGGGCTGAAGCCCTGATCCAATATCCAAAAAGGGTGGGCTTAGTAAGCTTGCCATTAGTTTTCTTCTCCGCTTGCTGAAACTGCTAAACCACCAGCACCAAGTGCCAAGGGTGTTCTTATTTGTGAGCCAATCGTTTTAGTTGCTATGTTTTGCGCTTTTGACCTTACCGCCATTCTTCCAGCCGAATCTATATCTATAAAACCAAATACGGCCCCGATTATAGGCATATCTTTTAACTTTTTCTCTAATGCCATAATAGCTTTAGCACTAGGGCCAAAACCTTTTTGCGTCATCTTTCTTGGCTCTCTCATTTGAGCAACCTTTTTCAAGTTGGTTAAAAAGCCAATCTCTTCAGGTGAAAACAACACTTTCATTTTATTCATTCCGATAGAATCAATAGCCTTTTCAATCTTATCTCTACTTAAACTTTGAAAGCCGTTAGCGTCTTCAGGGCCGATGAATGACTTCTCTTTTATCTTCTGTAATACATCAGCCCGCAAATCATTCCATGCAGCTTTTCCATGCCCTTCTGTTGAAATGTAATCTTTAAGTTGAGCCAGGTCTGTATCACGCCATGACTTCCCAAAGACCACGTTATCAGTAAATCTATCTGGGGCCACACTGTCTTTATTCTCAAGCACGTCACGAACAAGGTTTTTTGTTCTCGAATCAAACTTTGAAACCTTAGCTCTAGTTAAATCACTTTCAAACCTATGTTTTGCTTTCCTTGCCGAAAGAAATAAATCATCACCAGCCGCTTTGAATACATCGTCATCTAGAGAGCTTTTTAACTCTCTCAATACGCTATTCACTGGATCGCCACCAGACTTGCTAGTATCGTAAAGCTGGTTAATTAGCTGCCTTACTTGAGTCTCAGTTTCTTCTACGCCTAAACGGCCAGTTGGTTTGAATTTCTTATCAATCAATCCTTTTTGCTTAAGGGTATCAAAAACTGCACTAATATTACCACCAGCTCTTTGGTTTAATGGCGCCAATTCTTTTAGCTTTTTAGATAGCTCTGTAAATCGAACAACCTTTTCTCCGCTTGTGTTTGACCTTGCCCGCTTGTATAGAGTGCTTATTTCATCATCCAAGACATTAGCTTTTTGAACTAATGAGTCAGCGATACTTGAGGTTGGCAGATTTACATCACCGCCAGTTGCTTCTATAGCATCATTGAATCTAGTCGATAAAACTCTATCTTGAGCTGCTATTCTTTTCTCTACGCGGCCAGAACTTTTTAGCGCTTCCTGTTGAATAGAAAAGTCGTCTACAGCCCTTGTTATTTGCGCCCTAGTTGGAGCCGCTTCACCTGTAAGCCCTTGCGATTCTAGAAAAGCTTTCCTTGCCGCTTGCTCTGGATCAATAGCTCCAACTTTCATCTCTTTTACAGCGTCATCTACTAAATCAGAAAACTCTACTCCTTCTTTCTTTAATGCTTTTATAAGTTCTTGTGAAGGTTTGCCAGCCGCATCTATTACCGCCCCATCTGGAGCTTTACCTAATACCCGCCGTACGATTTTACCGCCAAGGCGACCAATGATAGGCAGCCCCAACTCAAGAGCACCTGCAGCACTACCACCGACGCCCGCTGAAAATATTTGCTCACCTATATCTCTCCCTTGTCCGCGTGAAATTGTAGCGCCTTCTGTAGCGCCTAATGCTGTTGTCGCCGCAACTCTTAATGGAGTGCTTGCTATTAATCCCGCCCCCATACCAAGAGGAACAAAAGGGGCTGCTTGCCCTGCAACTTCTCCAATAGTTGTTGCTGTTGGGTTTAGTGTTTCTAGTTCTTTGAATGCTTGCTGCTCAGTTTGGTCGGGCTGATCCATTATACCAACACCACGACCAACATCAGAAAAACCTTTCCCTAGTGCAATAAATCCAGCCTCAGCAGGGCTAATTGACTCAAGTAATGCCCTACGCTCTACCGGCAAAGATGATAAAAACGCTTCCCGCTCGTTTTGTTTCTCTGTCGCTAACTTCTGACCTTTAACAGATCGACCTCCGGCCTGAACTCTTTGTGGCGACTCTACTACTGGAGCTTGTTCTGGTTGAGCTTCAATTTCAATTGGCAACGCTTTCTTGGCTGCATTCTTCCTAGCCCTTGCTTCTGCTAAAAGTCCAACTGATTGATTAGAGTCAACACTGCCAGAATTTTTAACTTCTGTCTTTGCTCTTGCTTCTGCTAATAAGCCCATTATTCAATCCCTAACTCAGCTTTTACATCTTCAGGTGTTATGCCTTCAGCCGCTGCCTCTGCATAGATTTCCGCAATAGTTATTGTTCTGTCTAATATTGTTGATCTTACAGTTTTTCGCCATTCCTTATTCATACCTTTAGACGTTGATTTCTCAGATATAAAGTCAGCTTTAAACTGGTTATATCCTGCATCAAATCTAGCCATTTTAGCCGCACCACGTAAGAACGATGCTATTTGAGAAGCAGGAGCGTTTTCTGGCGGTACACCTTTGAAGGCTTGTTCCATATCTTTGTCAGTTGCTGGCCCTGGCGGTAGATTCTTAAGACCTTCACTTAGCCTAACAGAATTAAACCTTCGTCTAAGTTCAGTGACATCGTCTTGATTACCAAGCAAAGCCTTAAAAGTTTCTGATGTGCTAGACTGTATGCCGCCAGATATAGATGCAGCTTCTACTTGCTTTGCCAGAATATCAAACTCTGTTGAATTCCTTTGAGCTTCAACCACTCGATCTTGTGAGTCAATTAGTGCTTTTTCTAGCCCTGCCGAAAGTTTCGTAGATTGTCTTTGCTCTATCTGCTTTTTAAGCTCAAATTCTTGACGCTTTAGATCATCAGATTCTGGATTTAGCTCAATCTCTTTGCGTATTTTATCTATTTTAGCCTGATCTAATGGGCTTATAGGCTTTTCAGATCCCAATAACTCTGTCTCTCTTTCGACTTGAGCGGTTTTTGCTTGCTCTAGTGCGCTTGGGCCTTCTTTCTGCGTGATAAACGACTGAGTACCTGCAATGGCTTCATCTAAACTAGCATCATCTAATGGCTCTTGAGCAAATACGCCTGCATCAATATTAAACTTAGCTAGCTCTGGAGCTTGTTTTTGTAAGAAGGCTTGACGCTGTTCTGGTGGTACGCTTTTCATAGATGTAGCAAGCTTATTCAACACCGTGGCGCGAATAGTAGACTGCTCTTGATCAAACTTGGTCGTGTTTCTTTCGCCTATCGCCTCGTTCTGCTTACCTATCTGAAACTGGTTAGCAATCTGCTGGCCTTGTTGGATTCCTGAACCCAAACGAGAGAAGTCTGTACCAAGCTGAAACTGGTTTGCTGTTTGTAAAGTCATTATGCTCTCCCTAAATATCCGCCAAGTGCCATACCACCAAGACCTAGAAGATCACTTCTAAACTGCCCTTCTGCTTGCTGTCCTCCAAGTATACCAGATGCGCGAGCTTGTGAACCAGCTACGTTTAAGTTCGCTATATTACCCGCTGATTGTGCTCCAAACTGACCTAAACTATTAGTTGCGTTCTGACCTTGCCCTGCTATCTGGCCTAAGCGCCCGAATTGATTGTTGAAGTCTTGCTGTGCAAAGCCTGCGCCCTGCTCAACCAATGCAGATCTAACATTGCCACCACCTAAGCCACCGATAGCAGATGAGTTTCTAAGTAGATTCTTTTGCGCTCGATCACGCATGAACTTCTGTCCAGGTGACTCGTTAAAGGCTGCAAATGCTTCTTGCTGAGCTTCTTGACCGCCTAGACCTAGTAAGGCTTGCTGTTGACCTAAAGCACCAACACCGGCTTCCTGAAAGGGTTTAAGATTAGCTTGAGTAACATCAAACTGCCTGCGCTGCTCTGCAATGCCAGCCTCTGCGCCTTGTGCCTGAATCCCTGCCGCCTTATTTGCTGCATCTTGTGCCGCTTCAACGCCTGTTATGTCATCAATTAGGCCAAAAGAACTGACCTCAACTACTTTGTTTATGATACCGCTCATGCTTTTAACTCCTTTAGAGTTATGCCTAACAAAATTCGATCTACTGGCCCGCTTTCCGTCAAATAACTGTCACGGTCTACGCCTTCTCTGGTCATTCCTGCTCGATCAGCCGCTTCTAATGCCCCCTTGCATGTTTCTGGAATGATCACGTTTAACTTAACTATTGGACTAGGCTTTGATTTAAACCAATCAAAGAACTCCTGAACCATCACATCATATAAGTGCTTAAATTCTCGCAATATATAAGGGTGAAACATAGCCATCGCCCCAGTTTCAATATGAAAACTAATCAACCCGGCATATTCTTCTTTGGTTGAATATAACAGCCAAGCGCTTCTACTCGTTGTTTCAAAGTCAGGATCTTCAGCGCCATACTCGGCAGCGTATCGTCTGACTTCTGGCAATGTCATAAACATCTTAACTAAGTTCATGTCTAAGCATTGAGTTATCACAGCGCATCACCCGTAACATAAAAAGATATTCCGCCAATCTGCGAGCTTTCCATTCTTAACGAACCTCCAGGCGGTATAAGCTGCCCTACAATCGACGGGCCTAAATCGAATCTATCCCTAACAACTGTAGTCTGTGGAATAATTGCAGACTGAACAGCGCCCGATGAATCATAAATATACGCTTTATAGTCTACGCTTGATGTTAGGGCGTTCGTTGCCGTAAAAGCATTTATCCTTACACCGCTTCCTGAAATTATGGCAGTGTAAAAAGACTGAACCGTATCAGCCGCTGTATTGCCTGCATTAAAAACCAGTACATCTTCAGCCATTATCTAGCCTCAACTGTAAAGTATGAACTTAGCTCTGCTGTAATGTTATTTGTTGCATTTACATTTCCAGCCTGAAGTTTAACATAGTCGTTCTCTGCCAAAGTTATATGGTCATCTAAAACAAAATAAGCAACATCTCTAGAGCCTACTAGATTATTTATAACGCGCCTAATAGTTTTTCCATCTACAAATGAAGAGGTTGCCGCTCTATATATTCTTATTTTTATATCAACTTCATCGTTTGCCGTACATACGACCACTAGCTGACCAGTAACTGTATATTCTCTAGGGGAATCGCCTAAATGTCTAAGTTGGCCATCAGCAGGTTCATCAAAATGTTGTAAGTCTGTCGCAGTATATGTGCCTGCAAGATCAACAAAAGCTGTCGGGTCTGATGTCAATGAAGTTGTAATGACTGTCGCTGTTTCAGTTGTTATTGTTAGCTCTCCGCCCTCGAAAGTGTTTGGCAATCCTGTATTGTTTCTCCACCGACTTTTTAAATCAGACTTTGCAATATTTGGCGTTAGGTTTGAATCACTCGCGTCTGAAACTCCAGCTCTAGTAACTATGCACCCGTCAAGCTGAATGGTAGAAGGGTTGGTAAAATTAGCTGTCGCAAAGTCAAAAAATGAAGCACTTGCGGGCAAATCTATATTCTGGTTTGATCTGAATCTTGAGGTCATAACGAAACTGCCGCCAGCCTTGAATAATGTATAAGCGCCATCGTCTAAGCTTCTAACTATAGATGATTCAATAAAATACCCACCAAGCCAAGTTCCAGCAAGTGTTAGCTCTGGTTTGCCGCCAAATCTACCTGTCCCAGACTCCAACCCTTGACGATAACCGTTAATGGTTCCCAATGAAGTACAATCGTTATAGTTTATTCTTGCGAACTCAAAAGCATTGAAGCCGGTAGCGTCTGTTAAGTCATATACTTGCGAGCTTGTGCCTGAAACGCTTATTGCATAATCCTTGCCTAAAATATCGCCAGAACCCCCAACAGGTGAAACGAACATAGTATAACTACTTGCTGTTGAGACTAATTGAGATACATTAAAGTTATAGCCTGTTAAGTTCAACCCACCAGCAGGAACTGATATAGACTGAGAACCCATATCAACAATCCCATCTATGAAATATTGTTTTGTGCTGTCTAGTGTTCCGGCCAAATCTGAAGCTTGTTTAACAACAACTAAAGTGTCAAGAATCTCACCATATAGCTCTGTCATCATGGAATTTATCTTAGTTCCACCCGCTCGCCATGTGTCGCCCGTTCTGTCATTTGCGACTGTGCCAAGGTTTAATAAATCAATAGCCATCTTTACGCCTCAGTTTGATCGAATGAATGCCTGTCTGTATCCCAAGTAAAGCCTGTGTCATCCCATGTCAAAGGGTTGCCGCTTCCTACTTGCTGCTGTAATGCTTTTAATTGTGCTCTTAATGCTGAATTATCTGAAACTGTGCTAACTGCTGTTGCGCTCGTATTTGTCTGCCTAGTTAACGCCTCAAGATATTCAATAAATCTTTGTGTTGGTTGCCCGTCCTTGGTTAGAAACTCACCTCTTCGTGGAGGTATTAAATCAGCCATTATTGAGAACCCAATTGTGGCGTAGCTGCCAATCTGATCACGTTAGCGCGTACTTTGTCAGTTACCACTAGCTTGATCATTCTAGACACAGGAAAGCGCCCTTGCTGCCTCCAAATCGATCTATGGCCGTACTCGCCTATCTTGCCAATAGATCGCCTGAACTCATCGCTAAACGTCCTACCACCGTCATCACTAAAGCTCATTCTAATTTGAGGGTCTGAACCTTGGCCAACTGTTAAGCCTACGCCGCTTTGAAGTGTCGCTTCAAATTCACCAGCAAACAAAGCCATTCCATTCTCACTAAATGGCGCTGTAGTAGATGATCTGAATATCTCATCCCCGTAATAATCAAGGGTGTCAGTGTCAATTTCGCCAATAATGCCGGTCGATTGATCGCCTACTAATAACTTGCCGTAGGCTTGTACGATTGATTGCACTCTCCAACGGTTATCATATACGCCAGTTTGAAGCTCAAACCAGATATTGCCTTGCATATAAGCTGAGGCTGTAGCGTTATAGACAAACGTTCTCGAAGGTATGCGAGTAGATTCAAACGTAAACAAGGCTAAGAACTGCCCATGCCTAGCAAATGTTATTGAGAAAGATGCTTCTATTTCTGCCTTGGTAAATCTTTGGATTTCTTTATCAATAGCATCTGAGCTAATCTTCTGCGCACTTGCGCTGCCCGTAACTTTCCAAATCGCTGTCTGTTCATTTAAGCCACCGCCTACAAAGCAGAATGTGTTATCGAACTCCAAAGGGCTAAATCTAGCATGTGAGCCTTTTTGAATGTTCGCGCCTGGTATTCTTTGAAATGGGAAGCCTGCGCCGCCAATGTTCTGAAATAGTTCTGTGGTTTCTAAGCCGATAACAAATAGTTCGTTATGATTGACGTGAAGAGAAACAATCTTATCACTACTTATTTCAGCAGTTCCAAAGTCTAAAGCATCATAATTAAATGGATCGTTTAGTGAAGAGTTAAAGAACACCGCACCATCGCTTGAAGAAAATACAAAGTATCCATCTTTAAAAACTACTGTATCTGATGTTCTAAAATCAGGATCTGTAATCTGTGTGAGCGTTAAAGCGACATTATCATAAGCGTAAGCATTGCCGCCAGGGGCCACGATAACCATATACTGGCCGTTGGTTGCCATCGAGACATAGCCAGAGCCAGCAATAGTTCCGTGATTAGTTACAACTCCAGCAGATGAAACAGAGATTAAGCTATTCCCATTAACGAAATAGGGAACTTCTTTCATAGACAAAGCACCACGATTGCCACTTATTGAGCTATCGACTAACTGCTTTAATCCTGGTGGTTGAAACAACGCCCTAGTATTTAATGCTGCACTTTCAGCAACAACAGGAATCCAGTTAACGCATCTCTGAGAAGAGAAGGGCGCACTTTCAGACTGATAAAAGCTGAAGCCTAAAGGCAATGGTAAGCGAGCCATTAAAAGTTCTTCTCTAGGTTAGCAGGAAAGAATCGCTCTTGGTAATCTGTGCACCCGTTGCCTGACCCCATAGGAAGCGCGTCAGGGTATTTTATGCGACCAATGAATACAGTTGATGACTGCAAAGCTTGAAGCGTATCAGCAGCTATTTTAGCTAGTGCTGGCGTGATAAGTTTATCGAATGATGGCGCTATGTTTATAGCTAAGTTGTTCTTAGCCGCTGAAACAGCACTATCTTCAATGTTAACTGTATCTGTAGAATTTGAGACTTGAACGAATGCAGGAGTTAAACCTCTGTCTGCCCATATAGAGAGCATATCATTCATTTCGTCTAGAATTTGTTGGAACTCGAAAGCTTCTAAATCAACCTCGGCTGTTTTTAGCCCGATTTTTACGGCTGCCCCGTTTACTATCTGTAGAACTGTTG
>Ga0208303_1000617_pt1 | contig 14676 bp, 9 predicted proteins | sample CB_VirMetaG_2_FD_184537 | JGI IMG/M metagenome (GOLD analysis project Ga0208303, IMG submission 184537) | Freshwater to marine saline gradient viral communities from Chesapeake Bay - CB_1504_2 Viral MetaG (SPAdes) (version 4) | ecosystem: Environmental > Aquatic > Marine > Coastal | place: USA... | reverse complement strand
CAGACTCCCAGATCCTAAGACTTAACCAGATGATCGTGAATAAACTAGCGACACTAGGAAGCCAGCCAGCCAGTGTAGCCACAGTACCTCCTACTGCTAATGAATCCATAACTGTTTTAGCTTCTTCCTGCATGTCATCACCTACGTCAGAGTCATCCACTTGGCACCAAAGCGCACAAAGATGTTGGTTCCAGCACCGAACTCGCCAGTCTTGACCCCAGCACGATAGAAGATTAGCTCAGGTTCATAGCCTACATTTTCACCGTTAGACGTGAAGGTATCAACGTCTAGCCAATTAGAGTTATCCACGCTGCGCTGTACGGTGACAGTAGTACCAGCATTGAAGATGCCTCGGATAGAGAAGTTAAAGTCTCCATCGAACCTGAATGAATCGCTGAAGGTGTTCTCAGCAGTGATCTGTTTTTCAATTAACGTAGTCATTATTCAGCCTCCTGAGCAGCAGCGTATGCAGCTTGTGCATCAGCATCAAACACAGCCTGAATGATAGCCATAACATCAGCATCGGGCTCTGCTAGAAAGTCATCGCCAGGTGTTACCACTCGACGGTGAAAGTTTCGCGAGATCTCTACGTCATCACGCTTGATGATCGTTGCAGTACGAACTTGGATTACTGGATACCCAGCAGCCATCTGTACTACTTCGATCTTGTCGTTCTTTGTTTCTTCTGTAAGTGCCATTTTATCTCCTTGGTTGGACTGTCCACCCGTTACGGGTAATTAAGTTTTTAATATTTATTCAATAATTTTATACGAAAAAATCTCAGTGCCAGCCGCAGCAGAAGCATCGGCAGTTGCAACAGTAAAGCTAGCATATTCTACAACTGCTGAAACATATAACCTCTTTGAAGATCCCATCAATGCTGCCGCAGAAGCATTCAGCGGTGTAAGCTCAACAGTGCAATCTCCATTAGTGGTGCTAGTTCCAAAAATATTCGTGTTCGCAATAACTTTTGTGCTCGCAGCGTCTAATGTAAACGTACCATTTAAAGACTGCGTTGAAAGTTGATTGCCGTGATTAGTGCTGCCATCAGAAGAACTAGAAGGCCAAGGGTAATTTCCCGGGCCAGCTCTAAGCCAATTTAGAACAACATTATTTGTGTTTATAATGTAATTTGCAGAAGGGACGTAAATTGCAACATCCATTTCAACAGTGCCCGTGTTCTCGTTTTTAATGTAATTACCGTTAATCCGAATATAGTCACAGTTGTTTGCATATATCGGTCGATACTGAGAAGGCGTACCACCAGATATTATTGCCTTGTTGTCCGAAAGATCAACATTGTCACAATCAACAACACTAATCGCATACTGATTAAAATCACCAGTTATTTGGTTGTCTCGGATGGTGAGGTTAGTTACTGCCCCAGTTGTCCCTTGACAACGAATTGCCGCTTCTGTGTCTCTGTCTTTACCGCAGTTGTGAAGGACATTGCCTTCGATTATGACGTTTGAAGAAGCAAGAACTGGGATGTAAGTTATTCCAGAAAGAACGTCGCCCGTTGCAGCCGTCCCTTCTCCAACAATAACATTCGAAGAAACAACAATGTTGTTCATGTTTTTGTCGCTACTAGATGCGTTGTCGTAAAGGTAAATAGCCCTGCCTTCTGAGAAATTAATCTTGTTGCCTACAACAGTAATATCACGCTGATTAAGCAGTTGTAGACCGCCCTCAGCATCAATAGAATTGCCAATTACTGCATTTTTAAAGCCTCCATTGAGTTTGATACCATCTAAACTGGATGCGGCAATACCATCGACAGCAATATTGTTAGACACAACAGAGTTAATCACGTTGGCATAAGTAAACTGGTCAAGGGCAGCTCGGCAATAGTTCTCAGTAATTAGTGCGTGATCGTGTTCTCCACCGCTGAAACTAATACACTGAATCGCCATGTGTGTTGCGTCATATTCAAGGAACCTGTTATGAGATACTATCGCTCCATAACTTGTGACATTGAAGAAAACTTGATAATAGTTTGTTCCTCCTACAATAGTTGTGGCGTAGCCCTTAAATATGCTATTCGTAACAGTGACATTGTTTGAGCCGCTGTTTGCAAAAATTGCAGCTTGTGGAGATTGTATAAAATTCAATCCGTCAATAATCACGTTGCTTGCATCAATGCGAAGAAGCCCAGTAATATATGTATTATTTGACCCAGTTTGTATAACAGTCCCATCGCCCTTAAAGGTGCCGTTGCCTTTTATAACAACATTATCCGCCGTTACATTCATAATAAACGGGGGAGAAACCTGATTAACAAAGGTTGTACCGCGTAGTTCTCCGTCTAAAACAATAGTAATTTGTTTATTGACGGTAATAGCTTCAGACAACGAGGTTGCATTAATTCTGTAATATGAAGCGGTTGAAGGAATATACAATACCCCACCATCAATCAAGCTATCAATTGCCAACTGAATAGCAGGCTTATCATCCGTTACTCCATCACCAACAGCGCCAAAGTCTTGAACATTTGCCGAGGCACCAGAAATCATCCTGTTATGAATTTTTGTTAAAGCCATTACGCCGTTCCTTTAAGTTGTTTGATCTGGCTCTGATAAATTATTTATACGTGATAATTGATCGTAAAAAATATGTCTGACGAGCCTGATGTAATGTCTCCGCAGTCTATCGGGGTGTCTGCAATAGCATCACCTATAGCCCAAAATCTAAGCCACGCGTCTGAATCCGATACTTCACACACAGCAGATGTTCTGCCGCCTTGCAATGCTACGCTATCTATTTTTACAACGCCAAAACTAGAATTTGATGACGCGGATGTAAACGGCAATCCTTGAATATATAAAGATAAAGAAGACCCCATCCCTGTAGTAACAATATCGCTCAAACTAGCGGATAAAGTTACGCTCCTGCCTACTTTTGTGTAATTGGCTTTATTAATTGTGGCAGACCCCAAGTTGCCACCAGAAGACGCGTCTGACAGTACAGGCGTCCATACACCCTCCTCGTAATCATCGAGCAGCTCAGAGGTGCCAGTGCCAGCGGTAGCAGAGAAGTCGATGCCTGAGCCAGAAGTCTGCATTATGACGTTGCCGTTGAACGACACACCTGAAGAAGCTGTGGTTAGTTTGGCTAAGTTGTTGTAATAAAGAGAAACGCCAGCGTTTGGAACTGCAACAATCATTGCTTCGGTATCTGCCGCATTTTTTACTTGGAAGTTTTCAGCAAGAAGACGAAGATTTCCTGTCCCTTGGTCGCTAACGTAACTATGACTACCATCATGATAAATCTGTAGGTCACCGTCATTGCCAAATAAAGCCTTCTTATTGTCTTCCCACGTGATATCAGAATCTATGTCAATGTTGCCTTCAAAGGTTAATTGCCCTTCAATAGTCACATCGTTGAATGTAGGGTTGCGCCCGAACACACCGCCTAGTTGTTTAATTGTCATGTTTTAATCCTCAAACTTTTGTAAATAACGGCATCCAGTAGTCTGCAATGCCTCCAGAAGTTTCGACTTGAACCTTCGCCATTACACTAAAAGTCCATGCGCCATCACCCGGGCCAGTAACAGCACCGCTATTTGTAGTATTAATATGCGCCGCCCCTCCTCCTGCCGCCGAATCTGTGCTGAATTTTAAGAAAGCCGTATCATTATCTGCTTGGTGCAAATCAATAACAGGTTGAGCACCAGTTATTGAATCCGCCTTAAACTGGAAAGGAGTCTCAGTGAGAACGCCTCCAGCATTTACTGTGCGCCAAACAACCTTTTGCTCGTCGTAATATTCTTGAATACGATTGGCATTATCAATATTTGTTGAGAGATTTACATTGAATGTAGGGCTTATTAGACGGAGATGGTGGTGATTAACATCTTCTAGCCAAATAGCTGTATCTGTCGCTGCCACATCCCCAGTATGAATGTTTCTTTGCAAGATAACATCATCAGTATTTCCGCTTGAATAAATCTCAAAATGCTTTTCAGTTGACGAGTCAGATAAGAACAAATTGCCATCAAAATTAATGCTGGTATATCTATCTCCATCTGCCGTATTGTCTCCTAACTGTGCATAAATGCGACCATTAACAAATGAACTACCCTGAACCTTTATCGCTTGTGCGCCACGTGTAATGCTAATGCCGACATCATTGCTTTCAAAATGGCAGCCAGCCATAACTACCTGATCTATGCCATGTCCAATTTTCATTCCGTAATTTGCATCACCACCTTGGCAACCATTTAGAACAAGCGAGTGCATCCTACCGCCAAGTCCATAAGTCGGATGACCAAGTTGCCATGAAATATTAAAGCCATTGACATTGACGCGAGTTAGCTCGTAGATACCACCAGAAAGACCGGAAGCAAGATTAGTCATATATAAACCATAAGAGCTTGTTGCTAACCCCGCTCCGTCAATGCGAACGTCACGCATGAAACAAAGCCAAAACTCAGTCCATTCAATACCACCGCCAGATCCATTTTGACCAATGTATACCCGTTCAAATCCGCTTGATTGAGTAACTTTTTCAAACTTTACAGCCCATGTACTGTTGTTTGCCCAGATTGCCATATCAAATATCTGAACATAATCTGTTCTATTTTGACCCTCGCCAAGAGGATCGCCATTGCAGTAGACAGCAGGGCCAACAACGTCTGTGCTACGCAACACTGTTCCAACAGGCGTATTGTCTAACCAATTTCTATAGGAGCCACAGCCAACGCCTTGCAACCTAATCCGACCCCGATAGTCATCTTGGGACGGATATCCAGGGTTATTGACCGCATCATAATTTAGATAAAGTTTTGTGAAGTTGTATATTCCAGCAGGGAAAAACACAGTTATTATCTGGTTACTAGCCGCATGGTTAATCGCCGCCTGTATAGCCGCAGTGTCATCCGTCACACCATCACCGACAGCACCAAAGTCCTTGACCGATACTGACTCTTGCAGCTTGAGTTGGACATTACGACCGTAAGTAGAACCCGCTTGAGTAAAGGATACCTGTGACGCAGTAGTAGCGCCTACTGGCAATGCTTCAACAACCATGACCTCAATGGTGCTGAGATTAGGTGGTGCAACGGAGAATTGTACTATTGAACCAGATAAGTTATAGCCATCCTTCTGCTGGTACACACCGTCAATGTAGATCTGAGTATTGTTCTCGCTTCCAGGCCCCGTACCCAACGTGAAGTTGACCGTAGTCCCGTCGCCAGTAAAGTTGTAGACGTGCATTCCAGCAGAAACATATAACCCCGTTGCATCGCTAACTTCAGGATTACCAGTATTCTCGTTAAACTTTAGAAACTTATTAAGACGAGTAGCCTTGTCAGGGATCGTCATATTAATGTTAGTGGGATCAGTATTAGGCGCTACTAGGGCTCGGTTTGACGTGCCAGTATTCTGCTGGAGTGCCAACCATAGACGATCATAGTCGTTGTTTACGTCTGCCGCTAGGAAGTCACCGCCATTGGTGTAGGACGTGAGACGCTCTAATGCCATGTCACGGTATAGGGTTATAATGTCCCCAGAAGTAGCGCCAGTGACCAGTGTGACCACGCCGCCTGTGTCTGAGCCTACGCCAGTAACCGCATATTCACCAGCACCAGTGCCTAAACTGAGCAGTACGCCGTTCTGTAAGACCGCAATATCACCTTCAGCAGCGATCTCAAACGTGTATGAAAACGCGACTTGGCCACCGGTAGCGGTGTATTGGTCTCTTGGAGTGTTGTCTAATACTGTCATAGATCACCTATTGCTTCTTCGATGGCATCAAAACCATTTCTTACGCCTGTTAAATTTTGACCTGGAATTAAGCGTCTAACAGCCCTAATATCTGATCCAGTTATGTCATCTTCTCCTAACCCCGCTTCGAAAGCCCTAAGACCTAAATCAACCGTTGATCCAAAAGTAGGGCCAAATGCAGTTCGCATTACGCTTCTAGATGCAAATCTTGCTGCTGGAGTCTCTATTCCCAAGGCTGGGCGCAACCCAAATCTGTTTGACGACAGCTTTTCTAGTGTGTTATTAGCTTCCATTATAGCACCCAAAGCGCCAGATCGATCAATTCCTTCAATAACTAATTCCATTGGGTCGTCTGTAATCTCTCTCCCAGCATCCCATTGTTTAAAGGCATAAGACATAGCTCCCCATGAAGTAAGCATCAACAATCCGCCTATAGTATTATGGTCTTGCCTTTGCAACGCAGCAATTGTTATCCTTTGAGTAGCTGAAAGCATAAACGATTTAAATTGCATGATGGTCTTTCCCATCGGCCTAGACATAAATAAAGGTTTTTCTTGCCCTGGAATCAAGATTACACGATCAGATTCTTTTCTAATTGCTGCGCCCCAAATTTTTTCTAGCTCCGGGACATCCCAGTTACGCGCATTTGATATCCATACGCCGTCCACTTTCTCGGCATATTTTTTTAATTGTTTGGCGATATTTTCAGCATTAGCATCATCAATGCCTAATCTTGATAAGCGCTTATCAATCTTTCCTTTAAGTAATCCGTCAATTACAGAGTTCTGCATGGTTACAGCGTGCATCTGCTTGACCCCAGCAGTCCAATAATCCATTAGATTAATGCGACCAAATTTATCAGCCCCAGCTTGAAGGCCCCGTTCTATTGCGGTGCCACCTCTAGCGTAGTCTGAAATATCTGCAACAATCTGAGATCTATTAGAAAGCATTAAATCTCCGCCTACGCCATATCTTTTTGCCTCAGCCGCTGACACTTTAAATGTTTTTAAATTCCTAACTAACGGGATTAAGCCTTTGGTAAAAGTTTTAGTAAACCCTTCAGCCATAAAGATTCGAGCAACGTCTGGGACTGATGATGCTACAACCCCGCCCAGCATTGTCATGTAATTTAAATTTCTTGCGCCGCGCAAAGCTCTGTCAGAAAGGCTGTTTGGGTCGTCCATGCCGTAAATGCCACGAATTCTATCTCTCATCCCAGAAATATCAATAATATCCCTTTTTCTTTTTTTGCTTAACGCGAGCCTTTCTTTATCGGTTTTGAGCTTTCTAGCCTCCATGCTGTACCAATTTTCAATATCAGCAATTTGATCAGTTAAATTAACGTCACCAAACGCTCTTTTTAACTCTATGTCTGGTGCTATTTGATGAAGATACATACGACCTAAATCTTCTATATCGTTATCTAAAAAGTCATCTATCATGTTATCTGGAATCATAAATGTTCTAGACCTTAACGGGCCTCTAACATTGCTAGCACCATTTAATTTATTTGAAGAAGATCCTTCTCCTATTTTCCAATCGTATGGCAAACGCCCATCTGGAGACGTATTAATCCTTTGGGCTATTTGTCTAGCTATGTCTATGTATTCTTGCTCTGCTAAATCTAAGCCTTCTTTGTATTCTGCTCGATCTATGGTTTTTTGAAGTTTGACTTTCTCTGCACCAGTAGCCGTTGCAATATCGTCTTGGGCTTGCTTGGCTTGAGCAAACAACTTGATATCTTCATCCTTTAGCCATTTAGCTACACGTTGTTCAAAGTCTGGCTGATTTGCAGAAATCTTTTCCTTGTTCCAGCGTCTATTTAAATAATTAATTGATGTGGAAACGCTTATATCTTCTGGCAAATACCCAACATCTATAGCTTCTTTTTTTAATGGCTCGTATAAAGTTTCATGCCATCCTTTAGCGGATAGATATATATGATATTCTCCATCTTTAAAAACTCTAGTCCCATCTTGAATATCTTGGAAAGTTTCGTTTCGCATAGTTCGGCCAACAGCCTCATTGAATTGCCTATACCTAAGTTTGCCGCCACTTTCTTTGTACAGCTTATATTGAAGTTGGTGAATTTCTGCTGCTTCAATAAATTTCCCATCATGCCTTTTAACAAGGGACTCTACCGCAGTAATTCCGCCACGATCCATTGCATACGGGTTTTCGGCAAGGTTGTTAACGACGCTTCTAACAATAGGGTTATTGCTCATGATCGTTCTTGTTAGTGGGTCAAAAGCTAAGTGCTTTAAGAGAAACTTACCCACTTTATTCGCTTGTACTTCTTCGCCATTAGCAACTTGTGCAGCGCCTACGCTTAATTCTTCACGAGTAATGCCTTCAGCTTGAGCCATCTGGCCTAATGTTGGAGCCTCCCTAGGCGCGGCTGGTTGCTCTATGATTCTTTGTTCTTCAGCAATAATATTATCTAATCTTTTTTGATATTCCGATGGGACTATACCTTGTTCAAGCCGTGACAAATTAGCTTCAGCTTTCTTGGCCGCTCCATTAGCATTAAGACGGTTGTTAACAATAGTTAATTGCTCTTGGAATATCTGACGTTCTTGATCTGCCGCTTGCTTGCCAGCAGCAACAGCCTCTTTCTTGGCCTGTCTAGCAGGTATGTCCTTAAGAGCAGCCATTGGCTCTGGCAGTTCTTCGACTAAGTTAATGCGTTCTTTTAACGCCTTGGCCTCTTGTCGTAGTGCCTTTTCTTCTCCACGAGTCAGCTTGTTGCCAGCTACACCTGTCAGCTCTACCTTTAACTCATCTATAAATGATGCTCGAACCTCATCTGCATCTAGTCTAGGGCCGTAAGATATAACTGTATCTTCGCCCTTTGCCAACTTTATTTCGACATCCATTACGTCATCAATTTCTTTAAGTTGACGAGCATTAAGATATTGAGACATTTTTGCGGCACCTATGCCCAATGCTCCGCCAAGAAACGCAGCGGCAGATACGTTTACAGCAGACTCGCCATAACTCTTTTCTATTTGACTAGCGTGTAATGCAGCCTCTTGAGCCGCTGAACTTACAGCAGATACCGATGCCGTTACAGCAGCAGACCTAAAAATAGAATATCCCGCCCTGTATGTTTTAGCAGTAGCCCCACCTATGGGGATAAAATTAATAGGATCTGCAATTGCAGTCCCAGCGCCTATAAAGAATGATAGAGCGCCACCGTTAGCCAGAATCTCACGATCTTTACGTTCTTGCGCTGTTTGTCTTCTGACTGCATTTATCTCGTCTTCTGTGTCTGCAAAAGCAACATTGCGAGCAAATACTTCGTCTAACTTTTCTTCTTCAGTCAGATAGTCGTAGGGATTGAACGATCGATCATCAACATACTCAGGAAGACCACGCTCTTGAGCCAATGCAGACCCAATGGTGTTGTACTGACGGAATGCAGCACCAGCTATCTCTAATGCTCCAGGAGATTCCTGCTCGGCAGCTTTAGGAATAAACCGTTCTAGTTGGATTTGTTCTTCTGGATCTCTAACAAATGGCATTAATTATTCCTAGAGCGGTTGTGCAAATCTTCTAGCAAGAGCGGCTTCTTCTCCTGTCATGCCAGCAGAACGCCTTTCTTCCATAACCTTTTTTATTTCTTCTTTCTGGCGTTCTATGGCTCCGTCTACATCAGGATACCAGTACAAATTCCGACCAGTAACTTCGTCAATAACCGTTTCTAAACCGCCTTCGTCATTACTATACATGATAATGTACTCAGGTCTTCTGCTAGATGCTGTTCGTGCAGTATGCTCATTGGTTAAAAGATAAATAGAATCTTTATTAATTGGCTTGCCAGCCTGTGCGCTTGCTTCCGTATACGCTTGATCCCGTAATTCTTCGCCAGAAATGGGATAGTATTCTTCTGGAGCGTATGGCATTACACCAAATTCAGAATCTGACCAATTGGTTTGCATAATTTTGTTAGCTTTATCTTTAGCCTGAGTTTTGTCCATTCCATTGGTAAAGTATGTGTCAAATAAAACCTCAAACTGTCTTTTAGCTTGAGATAATGGCATCCCTGTTGGAGCGCCAACAAAATATCCGCTAATAGCGTCTGCCGCCCAAGATTCATATTTATCAGAATATTTTTTATCTTTGATTATTTTTCGACGATCTTCAATGTAACCTGCATTTTCAGTATTTACAATTCTGCGAGCTTCTTTAACCGCCTGATCCATTGGCATAACTTCAGACAAAGTGATTATTTGCTTTGCAAGCGCTTCTTGATCGGCGCTTACTAACTGACCAAACATTCCAGGCAAATTATCTACTCGATCTATTAAATCTATAGCTTGACCCATTCTTGCTGGATCGCCAGAGTTAATGTCTGCTTTTAATCTTTCTTGCATCCTAGAGGGCACAACGCCAGTTTTTTGTACAAACAAGGCTTGCTCAACAGGGTTGTCTATAAAATTAGACTCATACTTATTATAGTAAACATTGGCATCTTTTTCTAAAGGCATCGCGGCTGTGTCATCACTGATCTTCATGGCAACCTTGCTGATGGATTGCGCTTCGTTTATCTGAGCCTGTGACTCTTTAGAGACAGTTGTGATAATTGACGCTCGCTGTCTAAAATCAATATCTCCATCGTCATATAGCTTATTAGCATCCTCAACTATATCTTGAGCTGGTCTGCTGCCAGTGTTAGCTGCAATCATTAAGTCAGATATAACTCTGCCTGTCTCAACGCTTATTTCAGCTTCTTCACGAGAAAGATCTACTTGTAAGGAATTAATCTTACTGTCCAAAACAGACATTAATTTGTCTTTGTCTTCTGGGCCTATGTCCGTTAAATCGGCATCACGAATGCGCTCAACAAATGCGACACCTTTCTCGTACTGTTCTCGTGTAGACAGACTCTCATCAAAAATAACCCGCTCTAGTTCGCCTAGCTGGGTCTGTTGTTGGATTCTTTTGGCAAGTGAATCTTTAGCAATTTGCGCATCATCTGCTGCCAAATCCCCACTAGCAACCATGCTGTCGATAACTAAGTCATGGTGCTGCTGATTTACGATTGCTTGGTCAGGATCCCCATCTCGGGCCATCTTAGCCGATTCATCGTTATGGAGATTGATTGCAAGCTGTCTTGAAGCGTTAGCTTGAGCACGATTAGTAGCTATTTCATTCTTAAATACGGCTGTCTCAGCATTGGCAACGTAGTTATTAACGGTTGCTTCAGCAGCTTCTCTGTATTCGTCACCTACACCTTGCAGCAAACCTTGTGTGTACTGGCCAATGTTAGACTTAAATGCTTGTACGTCATTTGGATATTGAGCAGCAATACGTTCTATTTGTTCTTTAGCGTCCGTAGATACTTGAGAAAGATAGGCTGATTTCATAGCCGCATCGTATGCTTGTCCTTCAATGGACATAGATGCTAGGAAACCTTTCTTGGTCTCTGGTGGTGCCATTTCTTCTGGTGGCCCTACCTTTGGCTGTGGCTTGGCTAACTTTGCAGCGTACTCTCGGCCAGCTTTCTCGCCTTTCTCAGCGCCTACTTGCTCTGCCTTCTTGGCTCCTATCTGGAATGCAATATCACCTACTTGATTTGCTAGACCAGCAAGCGCCTCAAACCTACGCGCAGCAGACGTATCTACTCCCGTGGGTCTGAACTCTCCGTAATATCCAATAGGCTTCTGGGCCATTATGTTTTCCCACCAGATTTAAATGCACCTTTAATTTTTGATCCAAGCTCTCCTAATCCGCCTGTCTGAGCGAGATCAACACCGCTTTTTAATAAAGTAGATCCTACTTGTGCAAGACCATATTTTCCTGCTTCTGATGCTGCGCGCTTTAATTGAGCTTGTTTTAATCTTTCAGATAAACTAATAGTTCCTTCGCTAAGACTAGCTTTCTTGGCACTTGCTAATGAAATGCTAGCTGGAGTACCTTCTCCAGATATCCCAGACATAGCTTGACCTACTACATTAGCAGCAAGTGCTCTGTTCAATTCTTCTCGGCGTTGCAATTCACGACTCTGAGCAGCCATTCTTTCTTCTTCAGCCTGACGTTTCAGCTCAATCTCTTGGGTCTTGCCAGCGACATATTGAGATCTTGCGCCTAATACTGCGCCACCAACTTGATAAGTTACCGGAGAAGCTAAAACCGCTTTTGCTGCGGTTGCTAGTATTGTAAAAATTGGAATAGCCATTAGCTGCTTTCAACCTCGTATTCAATCATCTGTATAAATACAGGAGTAGGGTCTGGTGCCGTTATCGATGGCATCTCGTCTCTAGTCCAACCTATATTGTTCAGTACGTCCTCTATTATGCCAGTTTTAGCGTTAGGTGACGTGTTTAACGGTGAGTCTATCGAGTAATCAAACTCTCTAATAGGCACCGGTTGACCGTCTACATAGTACCCGTAGGACTGGTAGACCCTGATGTTCATGCGAACGATACGCTTGATACGCATCTGATTCTCACCACTGCCGATATTCGTATTTAATGGCATACCAGTGATTTGTACAGGGAAGTTTAGACCTACCTCGACGTTGGTATAGCCTACTTCTGATGCCGTTAGTAAGATTTGACCAGCATTAACGGTTCTTTCTGGCAATACAATACCGTCTGCTACGATTTGAACGGTCAATCCATTTAGATAGCTAAGGCCAGATATGAAGGTATCCGTTGGGCCAGGATTGAATATCGTTGAATCGTCCATCAAATGATCGAATGACCATCGTTCAATATGGTATTTAGTATCGGCAAGAGCATTAACTTGCCTTTTAACAATCATGTACAACTGATCGTCTACCACCGTGGCATTAGTGATAACTCCAGGCTCAGGGGTAGCAGTAGGATACGTTGTAGACGCAGTCTCCCATCGTGTAAACCCGTTGATATCTTGGTCTCGCAGCGTGTTAAGGACTGTGACCGTACCGTCAGTATTGGTAATGAACAACCAGTTAGCATCTTCGCTAGTCGTGCCAGACAACATAGCCATATCTGTAGGCTGTTTAATCAGATGAGACGATAGTACCGACCTGTCATGCGTTACATAAGCATCTTCGTTGAACGAGTAGACAAAATCGTAAATGGTCTTGCCATTCCTATCCACGAATATGGTAGATCCGTCTACATCCACTACTTCTACATATGATGCACCATGATTCGTTTGCGGTGCTATCCCTACACTTGTAGGCGTGACCGGCTTACTGGTAACAGAGAACTCAGCCCCAGACGTAAATACCTGTAAGTTTCTGCCAGGATAGACATCGATGATTTCATTTAGCTTCCGAGATGAAATAGTGGCAAAGATACCTTCGTCGTCATCACCATCGTCAATATCAAAGTCAAAGAACGACCCAGACTTGGAAAAGAATACCGATGCAGTCTTGGACTTAGTGCCACCAAGGACTAATCGACCTTCAAAGAAACATGCAGTCTTGGGATAGCCCCTAGTAGCAGACCATACAGGTTCTTTTCTAGGCGATCCCACTTGGGTCTGAGTAAATACAAGCGTGTTATCTACATTACCCGCCGTTGGAAAGCCTGAAAATAACTCAAAGGCTTTGGTAGATTCACCGCTAATCGTAATTGTGTACTGTCTTGTTCCTGTTCTAGCTACCGCAACGCCTGTTTCTCCAAACGTAGGCATCTCTTGTAGATTTTTTTGGATATTAAATACAGTAGAACTTTGTTCAGCAGCAGTGCCATCTCCTGCAAAAGTAATATTTTTAGACAATACACTTTCAACATCTATCTGGAATTGATCGCCAACTTCCCAGTTATGACCGCTACCATGCGTTAATGTCATTACCTGTATTTCATTAACTGGAGTAGGACTCAGATCATCATCAAAGTCATACGTCGGAACATTGGTGAATGGCACTTCATCCAAAAACCAATCTGCATCCGTACCCAAATTAATCAATCGTTGTGGCGGCACGTCTTCTTGGAACAGCAACATAACGCTTTCAGTTTGCGTATCCCTGATTGTGGCTACTTGAGCAGCGGTATATGGCACCTTAACGTCGGCAACATAGTTTCCTGGATTCTTAAAAATCCTGATGTTCCCGTCAGTAACCGATAACAAATAGTTTCGATCAGTCGTTACGCTAAAGTTTAGCAACTTAGACTCTGATGGATCGCCAGCAGTAGTTGTTTGGGTAATTAGATTGAACCCTGCCAAAGTAACAACAGACGCACCAAGTGGATCTGCCCCAACCCTAGCTAAACGGACATATCTTTCTGCTGATCCAATGGGAATCCTAAAGTCTTGTGGATTTGTTCCGAGTAGTGGAACAGTGCCAACGGTAGTCCATGTACTTGCGTTAGGAGAGTCTTGTATGACGAACTCAGTAGAAGACCCGCTAGACAGGCTAATCTGCCTTAAGTCTGCAAAAACTGCTGTAGTCTTGAGTACAGGCGTTGCAGTACGGTCGTAGTACGCAACAACGTATGGGTTAATTGTTGAAATACCCAGCGTTGTAGACGTTGTAGTAGTGTCGTCACCGTCATTAGCTACTGATCCAGACCCGCCATTAGGCATGATTGGATTTTGAGCCGTTAGACGCTCTAGTTTATTCAGGACAGTATCAATATGCTCAGTGCCAGGACGACGCTTGACACCGCCCTGTGGGACTAGAACGACGTTGTTAGCTGTCTGCAACCCTTGGTAATACTGATTAATATCAGTACGGCCTCGCATTAATGGGGATAACTCTCCACTAACAAAGTTATTTTGGATAAAGCGAGACTTGGCCACTAGAACCTCACGTTAACAAAAGGGTTGCTCGTGATAGGTGTCATTGGGTATTGCTGGGAGTCTGTATATCGAGCCATCCTAGAAGCGTTTACATACTCAGCAGACATTTCTTGTCGTGATGCTGAACTGTCTCGGATGCTCGTTGCAAAATCTTTAGCCAGTGCATACTCAATCATCTGAGTGAAGTACGGTGGCCATGTTGATTCTGGAGCGT
>Ga0208303_1000614_pt1 | contig 14708 bp, 12 predicted proteins | sample CB_VirMetaG_2_FD_184537 | JGI IMG/M metagenome (GOLD analysis project Ga0208303, IMG submission 184537) | Freshwater to marine saline gradient viral communities from Chesapeake Bay - CB_1504_2 Viral MetaG (SPAdes) (version 4) | ecosystem: Environmental > Aquatic > Marine > Coastal | place: USA... | reverse complement strand
ACTGTACCAAGTTAAGTTGGCTGATCCTACAGTAGCTGCTCACCTTTCAGGTAAAGAGTTTGCTCGTATCCTAGCTGAGGAACTTGGTGAACCTAGACTGTTCGGTGAGAACATAGCTATCACTGAGCAACTTGAGACACAACAGACAGCACAAGACGCTGAGATGATTAACCAAGAGCAACTAATGGCTGCTCAACAAATGGGTATCTAATGCAAACCATTTGGCTCAAGGGTCTTAAAGGTGAAGAACGTGATCGTCGTAAAGGTGAGGTACTAAACTACCGTAACGCCTTCGATGATCTTAGAGAGATTCTCGAACAACATTACTTAAAGCGTGATGCTGTTCGTGATTACTCCCCAGGTTGGGAGTATAAGCAAGTGGCTGTCAATGAGTACAATGCTGTACTTGACGACATCTTAAATTTAATAGACCTTAACCGTAAGGATTAACAATGAGTGTATTTGACCAAGCCCAACAACCAGAGGGCCAGAGTCAGGCAGCAGAGCAACAAGCTGTGACTACTGAACAACAAGAGTCATTTTTAGCTAAGCTCGTAGCGGTAAAGGGCGACAACTGGAAAGACCCTGAAGTGCTAGCCAAAGGCAAACTAGAAGCTGATGGTTACATTAAAACTCTCGAAGATCAACTCACAGCAATGCGTGAAGATCTAGGGAAACAGGAGTACTCTAAACAGTTACTCGACCAACTACAGAATAAGGCCACGGCTCCTACCAACGTGAATACTGTAGCACCCACAAACAATAATAAAGATAATGGTAGCACTAATACTGACGGCAATACCCAGCCCCAAGTGAGTGAGGAATCCCTAAAGAGCCTTGTTGAACAGACACTGACTAAGCGTGACCAAGACAATACTGTAAAGCAGAATCTTGCAATCGTAGACGGAGAGTTGGAGAAGTCTTATGGCACTGAAGCTGTAAGTGTGATCCAGAAGAAAGCCTCTGAGTTGGGCATGACAGTACAGCGTATGCAAGAGATTGCTGCTGAGTCACCCACTGCATTCTTTGCTCTCCTAGGCGAACAGAAGAAATCCTTTAGCCCAATGGTTCAAGGTTCTGTTCGTACAGAAGGTGTCAATATGCAAGCTTCGACGGAACGTGACTGGAACTATTACCAGAACCTTCGTCGGGAAAACAAATCGGCGTACTATAGTCCCAAAGTACAACAACAACTGATGAATGATCGTCAGCGTCTTGGGTCTAAGTTCGGTCTTTAATTTATGGAGAAGATAAATGTCTGGTATGAATACTAGCAATATGTCTCTTCTTACTCGCTCTGAAGTATGGTCAGGTGAGCTTAAGGAGATTCTGCGTGACGAAATGCAAGCCCAGCGCTATGTGCGTATGCTTGATGGTTTCCCTGACGGGGACCAATTCACTATCCCATCAATCGGTCAAGCACAGGTTGATAACTATGTAGAAGATTCGGCTGTTGTATACCGCCCAATGGATACTGGTGAGTTCACATTCACTGTAGACAAATACTTGTCATCCGCTTCTTACATCACCAAAAAAGCTGAGCAAGATTCGTTCTACTCTGCTGAGTTGATGAGCCGCTTTGTTCCTGAGCAAGAACGTGCTATCATGGCACACTTCGAGACAGCAACATTTGCTACTCCTGAGACTGGTGTCGCAGCTAACTCTGCCGAAAACATCGACAGTGTAGCTCACCGTTGGGCTGGTTCGGGTACAGGAGCTACTATCGCAGTAGCTGACTTTGCTCGTGCTCGTTTCTCCTTGAAAAAGGCTAACGTGCCTGACACAAACTTGATTGCTATTGTTGACGCTTCTTGCGAATACACTCTTAACACTTTGTCTGACCTCGTTTCGGTTGCTAACAACCCAATGTGGGAAGGTATCGTGTCTTCGGGTATCGCAACAGGTATGCGCTTCGTTAAGAACGTATACGGTTTCGACGTTTACACTTCGAACTACTTGGCTACTGCAACTGATAACGCATTGGCTAACAAAGCTTCGTCTCCTGCAAACGTAGACTTCTCGACTGTCAACGGTAAAGCTAACCTGTTCTTCTCGGCTAACTCTACTGCCAATCCTTTTGTTGGTGCATGGCGTCAAATGCCTGAAGTAGACTATGAGTACAGCAAAGACTTCCAACGTCATGAGTATGTAACTACTGCTCGTTACGGTGTTAAGTTGTACCGTCCTGAAAACATGGTTCGTGTTATCACGAAAACCAACGTATAAGGAGGGATAGAAAATGTCTTACACTAACTCTGACGGCCTTTTGGTTCTTACCAATGGCGCACAAGGTGACGTTAACCTAACTGGTGGTGCTGAATACGGCGTTAAATACTTAGTAATTAACATCGCAGACGCAACTACTATCGGTTCTTCGGCTGCTGCTCCTGCTGCTAATGACTCGTTCATTCCTGCTGGTGCATACATCACACGGGCTAGCCTAATTGTTTCTGCTGCCTTTGCTGGTGCAACTGCTGCTCTGAACATTGGTCTACAAACTGCTGCTGGTGTAGCTATTGCTGCTCAAGGTATCGATGCTGCTATTGCAGTGACTGCTATCGATGCTATCGGTGACGTAGTTGCTTGTAACGGTGCTAACGTAGGTGGCGTAGTATCAGTAGGTACTGCACCTGCTTACGTATCGCTTGACTACGATACCGCTGCATTCACAGCTGGTACTGCTAAACTGGTTATCGAATATATCGGTTAAGCTTAACAAAGGGGGTGGTGCTTATAAAAGGTTCCACCCCTACACTTTACCCCTTGACAAATTCTCTAAACACTGTATAATTGCATTATTGATTGCACCCCCTAGGTATATACTAATAGGATAGGCACACTATGGCTAATGTAAACCATAATACTCTAACAGACCCATACCTACATGAACCTAAGGGTGTGTCTACAGCTACTGCTGGACAAGTATACATTGCAAATGGAGCAGGTAGTGGTGATTGGGTACAGAACCATAATTATGTTAATGGTTATATTGCCTTCGATGCTACTACTCCTGCTTACAATCATTCAGTAACAACAAGCTTCACTGTTCTTAATCCTACCTTCTTAATATCTGAAGCTTTAGGGTGGAGTGGTTCAGCAAGTCCTAATGCTCGTTTGATTTACACAGCTACTGCTGATACTACTGCTGCTATTAACTTTACCTTTAGCTTTAAGAACAACTCAGGTACTAGCCGTGACATTGAACTAATCTTCTACAAGAATGGTTCAGCTTTAAATGGTGGTCATATTATTGTAACGGCTGTAACTGGTGATTGGAAGTCAGCTACTATTACTGACTACGGTTCGTTTAGTACAAGTGACTACTTAGAAATATTCGTCAAGGGTAGTGCAGCATTTACTCTTAACGTAGCTTCTGGAAGCTTAACTACTATGGGGGTACCTACTTAATGAAGACTACTCTCCTAGAGATGGTTCAGTCTATTCTAAATGACATGGACTCAGAAGCTGTCAACTCCCTCAGTGACTCAGTAGAAGCTCAACAGATTGCTTCTGTTATTGAAGACACATACTATAACATCATTTCTAATAGAGACATCCCAGAACATAAACGTCTTATTAATTTGACTTCGTTGTCGGATAGTACTCGCCCTACTCATTTCAAGTACCCTACTAACACTAAGCAGTTAGATGAGATACGTTATAATATAACAACTGGTGGCACAGTAGAGTACAAGGTAATGCCCTTTATTGAGCCTTTGTTGTTCTTGGATCGTCAAGTAACAGATGATGGTTCGACAGTACAAGTACCTGACGTTAACAACTCCACTACTCTCCTAATCTTCAGTGATCGTTCTCCTACATTCTACACTAGCTTTGATGATGAACACATTGTATTTAATGCTTACAACTCTTCAGTAGAAAACATTTTACAAGCTTCTAAGACTATGGCCTACGGTACAGTGTACCCTACGTTTAGTATTGTCGATGCCTTTGAGCCTGACCTAGACGACAACATGATGCCTTACTTGTTAGCTGAAAGTAAGTCTACCTGCTTCTCACTATTCAAGAGTGGTAGTGACCCTAAGGTAGAACAGGCTGCACGTAGACTTAAATCTTACGTACAGAATGATATGTACCGTACTAAGCAAGCTAATAAACGTCCAAAATATGGAAGGTAATTCCTTTGGAATTCATTGAAGACACAGAAAAGCTAACCTGCATCTGTAAAACTCCTAAAATGTTAAAGCCCTTAACCATACGTAAGTCTTATGGTGGGTTTGTATTCTTCGAAGTAACCTCAGAGGTTGGTGTTCTCCCTAAAGAACTTAGTGGAAAGTACACTACGATGGGCATAGCTAAAGAAGCAGTTGCCCAGTACTTCAGGACTATGAAAGAAACCATTGGTGTTCGCCGTGAGAACTTCGGTAAAGATTTCGATGAACGTAAGAAGGTAAGAGATGCCGCAAAGTCAATCACAAAAGACAGTAAATACATTCATCAAGGGGTTGGTAACGGAGAGGGGTGAACTTACCTTTCCACCTGATGCTTCTGTAGATGAATTAAACTGTGATCTTCGTCGTGATGGCTCTCGTCGTCGTAGACTAGGAGCTAAAATAGAAGACAGTAATGAGCTATCTACCTTTACAGTTGGCACTAGTACTCTCTTCCATAGTGGTGAGTGGCTTAACGTAGGTGGTCAGTCAGGTCTAACCTTTCTAATTACACAGGTTGGTTCTACTCTTTACTTCTACAATAAAGCTGGGCTACCTTACTCTGGTAACCAAATAACTGGTTCTGTTAACTTGTCTACCTATGAGGTAGGAGGTGGTGTAGGTGCAGGTAATGCTAAGTGTCAGTTTGCATCAATCAATGGTACGCTAGTTGTAGCCTCTGCGGCTATTAATGCCTTCTACATTGAGCGTAACAATATTACTGAGGCTATAACCCAAACTCAAATATCTTTTAAAGTACGTGACTTTGATTGGCAGGGTGATATTGACACCTACTCTTCAGGCACTGCCTCACCTTCAGCAGGACGTATATACGACACAAAGAATGCTGGTTGGGTTGGAGATAAAGGTACCTCTGCTCTTAGTGCTTATCAATCAGCTACTTCAAGTCAGTACCCACCGTTAACCCTACCTTGGTATGCAGGTAAAGACACCGATGGTAACTTCGATGCTGCTGAGTGGAAGAAAGTTTATAGTGGTAGCTCACTAACAGGTAATGGTTACTACATCTTAGACTTCTTTAGTAAAGTTCGTAGTGGCCTTACTACTGAGACTGAGAGCAGTAGATTTAAAGCAGTAGCTTCCTTTGCTGGACGTGTGTTTTATGCTGGCCTAGAGAGTGCTAATAATTCAGGTACTATCCTATTCTCAAGGCAGGTTCAAACACTATCTGAGCTTGGTCGTTGTTATCAACGTAATGACCCTACATCTGAAGATGCTAGTGATCTACTTGATACTGACGGTGGGACAATTAGCATCCCAGATGCAGTTAATATTAAGTACCTCTATGCTTTTGGTGCTAACCTATTTGTATTTGCTGAGAATGGTGTGTGGTCAATCAATGGTGTTGACAACGTATTCCGTGCTACTGAGTACTCAATTAAACTAATCACTAAGATTGGTATCTTATCTGCTGAGTCATTCGTAGAAGCTGAGGGAACACCCTTCTGGTGGTCTAACTACGGCATACATACTTTGTCGTTTGACCCTTCTACTGGTCAACCTGCTGAGCAAAATCTTTCTATTGTAACTATTCAATCATTCTGGGATAGCATAGGAACAACAGCTAAAGAAGCAACAGTATCTCTTTACGATAGCATTAACAAAAAGATTTATTGGGCTTACTCTGACAACGATGAGACACTAGCTAACAAGTTTAATAACTTACTAATTCTAGACATACCACTTCAAGCCTTCTATCCCTGGCGTATAGAGGATGAAGCTACTAGCACTGACTATATAATGGGACTAGCTTTCTACTCTGGCTTTGGTGCAGATGAGTTAGCTCTTGACGTAGTAGTAGGAGCTGATGATGTGGTCACAGCAAGTGGTGCTGACGATGTTATCTCTACTCAGTTCTCAGACTTTGCTACTGGTAATCCAGCCATTGTTTTGCTTGTACGTGATGGCACTACAGGTAAGTTAACTATGGGTACAATAGCCTCTGAGACATTCCTTGATTGGGGTAATGCAGCTTACTTATCTTTTGCTGAAGCTGGGTATGAGTTCTTCGGTGATCTACTTCTACAAAAGAACTCACCTTACATAATTACTTACATGAGAACAACTGAAGAAGGTTGGTCAGGCAGTATTGAGGCAGGTTACAATCCTATCCATGAGTCATCTATGCTTGTGTCTTCGTATTGGGACTTTAAGAATACTCCGTCCTCTACTGCTCAACAAGCTTACCGTTACAAGGTTACACCAGTTGTCAACCCCGATAGCTTAAGTGTATGGGACTACCCTTCAACTGTGATCTCGACAAGACTTAAACTTCGTGGTAGAGGTAGGTCTATGCGGCTTCGTTTTGAAAGTGAAGCTGGTAAAGATTTTGTTCTATTAGGATATGGAGTCGTAGGTGCAACAAACAACAGATACTAAATTTGCTAGAGAACCCCTAGCTAAAGTTAGAGATGAAGCTAAAGACCTCCTAACAAAACATTGGGAAGACATAGCTTTAAATAAAGAAAAGATTAAGCTTAACCCAGACTGGGAAGTTTATGAAAACATTGAAAAAACTGGTAACCTAGGTTTATACACAGCTAGAAAAGACGGTAAACTTATTGGTTACTTTGTTGTTATAGCTACTAACCACATACATTATAAAGACCACATCTTTGCAGCCAATGATATTATTTACATTGATCCAGATTACAGAAAAGGTTTGACAGGATTAAAGTTAATTAAATTTGTTGAAAATGATCTAAAGAGTATTGGTGTATCTGTCCTTACAATAAACACTAAGGTTCATATGCCCTTTGATATTCTAATGGAAAGAATGAAATACAACTTAATTGAGAGAACTTACTCTAAATACTTAGGAGAATAACATGGCAATCGTCGCCACAATAGCAGCAATAACCACAACAGCAGCTACAGTTTACTCAATTAATGAGCAAAAGAAAGCTGCTAAGGCTCAGGGAAGAGCCGCAGAGGTTCAGAAGAAACAACAAGAAGTTCAGTACCAAGCTTCTCAACGTAGAGCTATGAGGGAGACACAGATTCGCCGTACTCAAGGACAAGCAACCTCTCAAGCAGCGGGTGTGGTTGGTTCATCTCTCTACGGCGGTGGCTTCTCTTCACTATCATCACAACTTGGTGGAACCCTTGGCTATGGTTCTCAAATGTCAGGGCTATCACAGCAGATTACAGGGTTTAATGCACAAGCTCAGCAGTATGCTTCTAACGCCTCTATTGGCGGAGATATTGCTGGTCTAGGAGCTAATATATTTAATGCTGCTGGTGGTGCTGGCGCTTTTAGTAGCACTGCATCAGGCTCTACTGGTAACAACGCATAATAGTTGAAAGAAAGTAAAGTAAGATGGCAGTAGCTCCTACAGTAGTAGACACAACTAATAAGATACCTGCCGAAGACTTTAGTGTCAAGGCTAAGGCAGAAGGAACTACTCCTAGCGAATTTGGTATACCTAAGAAACCTACATCAAGTAAGATGACTGAGCATGACCTACGTATGTTACCATTTATTTATGGTGCTACGTTTAAGCAAGAGCCTGAAACATTCTACGATGCAGTTAAGACTGGTGCTATCAATGGCCTAGCCTATGAAGCTCAACGTAAGATTGACCAGAACAAGACAGTAGCAATCACTAATGCTATCGCTAACCCTGATCGTCCTAATCCTCAAGAAGCCTTAGTTAGTTTACAGACTGAGCTTAACACTATTGATACTGCCAGTCGTTTAATCCCTAAGGGTATCGTAGCCCTACTGTCAGATCAAGACCCAGCTAAACGTGACTACGCTTTGACACGTCTTAACCGTGTACTCCTAGCTGATCGTCTTACACGTAATAAGATTACAGTTGCAGAGAGTGACAACTTTGCAACTAACTTTGACTTTGTAGACTACTTAGTCTCCTCCCCTCAAAACTTATTCATTCTCAATAAGCAAAGAAACTATGCTGATAAGTACGCTGAGATTATCTACTCTCAAGTATCAGATGAGGAGATGACTAAGCAACTTGATACTCTTCTTACTGAGATGTCAGACCAAGGCTTGTTTACAAACGATAACAGGTTCTACTTGAATGACTTTGTGTCTATGGTTTCTGTTGGCTCTGAGGGTAAAGCCTCTAAGCTAAGGGGTTTGTTTAGCTTACTAGATACTGGCTTAACTGTTGGCCCTCTTGCAGTTAAAGGTGTAACTACAGTGTCTCGTCTTGGTGTAGCAGGTAGTGTAACTGCTGCTGCTACAACGACAGGTTACTTAGGTCGTAGTATCATGGGTACTGCAAGCTCTATAGCTATGGATGCTGCCCGTCTAGTTGGTTACAAGACTAATAACCCTCTCCTAGTTCGTCGTATTCTAGACGGTGAACGTATCATGGATGACCCACTTCGTTCAGTAGCTAACTTGGCTAACAATCAGTCACCATCTATGACTACTACTACTCTTCAACGTCCTGAATACTGGAGTGCTACAAGTAGCCAAGCTGTACGGGCATGGGAAGAAGAAAGCCAAGCTATCCGTGAGGCACTAGACATTGCAAGGGCTTCAGGCTCTGCCGTTGATGATCCAATCTTTGAGACACTTAAGAGTAACATTACTGCTAGTGTACGTTCTAATGCTACAGCTAATGGTAGTCGTAGGTTCTTGGACACTGATGTAGTTATTGATGAGCTTGATAATGTGTACCTTCAAGAGTTCTTCGGTACTCATGCAGGTGCTTACTTCAATGGGGCTGCTGGTAAGAGAGCAGCACAGAACTTTGCAGATCAAGTAGGTGGTGAGGTTGTCGTTGGTGAGAGTGTCGGAACCTTTATGGTTAAGAAGACGACAAATATCCCTATTCAATTCCGTGAACTTAGCCTAGAGAACCTTAACGCCTATATGCTCTACAACACTGAGGACATGGGTGAGGGGGCCTTACGTTACTGGGCTGGCTCACCCCTATCTCAGACTGATCCACGCTTCAATGGCCTACTACAGCAAGCCTACGCAGCAGGTGAGCGTTGGAGAGTCTCTACTGTAGGTTCTTTAAAAGAAGTTGAACGTCTAAACACTCGTGGTCAACGTAACCAAGTATGGGCTATGTTCGATGAGCTTAACCACGGCAGTCATTCACAAAGACGTACAGCATTTACGGAGGCTGAGTTTAGAACTGAGTTCAGAAACACTCACAACATAGATGCTACTGATGCTCAGGTTGCTATGTACCTACGTGTACAGAATCACCTTGATGTAGATGCTATGTTTAAAGCTGACTATATGTTCAAGGAACAGATTGCTAAGGGTGTAGTAGTTCGTAGTGACAATGGCTACCGTGTTGTACCTACGAGAGCTTCTAAGATACCAGCTACTGAAAAGGTATGGGATGATGCAAGCGGTGGTTTAGTGGATGCCTCTACTCTTAACCCTGAAACTATAGTGTATCGTAACTTCGACCCACTTAACCAGAACTTTGCAGCTAATGCTGAATACATCACAGGCACTAACATCCCTACTCGTAGGTTGTACCACAGTGATGTGATGGCACGTAATCCTGGGGGGCCTCGTGACTACCGTAAGTTCTCTACTCCCTACTTCATCAAGCAAGAACGTACTAAGTTTACAGCTAGTGGTAATGAGGTGAAGGTATCCCCTCTTACTGTCATGGCAGTACGTACTGAGAAGGAGGCAGCTAAAGCTATTACACAGATCAATAGTATTATTGGTTCCCTTAAGTCTACTTTGACTGCTACCTATAGGACATCAGAGGAGTTCCTTGTTGCTCTACGTGGTATGTCAGGCAATACTCAGCTAGACAATGTTATTGCAGCTAATAGTGAGTGGTTCCCTAGTGTTCACTCAGTAGATACTCTTGTCGATTGGGCAAGCCGTAATGGTGTTGACCTACGTAAGGAGTTCCAGTGGGTAGAGGACGGTAAGGCACTGATCGACCCAGACGTAGCTGGTGGTTTAGCTGGTACACGTTACAGCTTTGCTAATGATGCTCGTGCTATGAACCCCTTTGCCCGTAAAGATGAAATCCTTTATGGCTATGGTGGTGTGAAGAATGAAGTCTACGGTGCTGGTAGTTCTATCCCTAAGACATTAGCTCAGTCAGCTTCTGTTAACAGTGAGAGAGCTTATACTGCTGCCTCTATTAACAGCTTGATGAAGACTGCCATCTCTAACGGTATCCTTGAGAACCTTTCTGAGATTTCAGGTATGACCCTACGTCAGAAGTTAATGAAGGCTTCGTTTAAGAACAATGAAGTTGGTCGTAAACTTGAGCTTGAACGTAAGAAGATTCTATTCCGTATGCAGAAGAGAGGCTTCGGTGATGCAGCTTGGGAATCAGCTATGCGTAAAGCATCTGACTTCCTGTATGACACTGGAGCTAAGAAGACATCTCAAGTTGTAGCTGATGTCCTCTCAACAAACCCTCTTACTGCTCTACGTGGTATAGTATTTGATATGAAGTTGGGTATGTTCAACCCAGTTCAACTTTACATCCAAGCCTCACAGACTATTAACATCATGGCTATTGCAGGTATTGATGGTATCCGTGGCACATCAATAATGTTGCCTATGAGAGCAGCCCTAATGAATGGCGACCAAGCTGTTATTAAAGCTATTGGGCAGAGTATCTCAGGTGTCTCAGGGTTAACTGCTGATGAGTTCCTAGAGATGGTCACCATGTTTAAGAACAGTGGTCGTTCATCTGTGGGTAGTTCTGTTAATGAGCTATCTAATAGTGGCATGAATGGCACCTTCTTCTACGGGCCAATATCTCGTACAGTTAGTACAGTACGTGAGAAGGGTAGGTTCTTCTTTAATGAAGGGGAGCTTATGCCACGTATGTCAGCCTATGCTACAGCCTACGTTGAGTTCGGTAAGAAGTTTCCTAATGCTCTACGTAACACACCGTCAGCACAACGCTGGATAATGAACCGTCAAGATGTTCTTACCCAAGGTATGACATCCGCTTCTCGTACTCCTATCGACCAAGTACCCTTCACTCAGTTCTTGTCGTATACCTTCCGTATTAACGAAGCTATCTTTGCTGGTAGCCTAGGCGGTAAGGCTGTGCTTAATGCTGCTGAGAAGTTTAGACTAGCTGTAGTCCATACAGCATTGTTTGGTGCATCAGCTTGGACAGCTACTGGCTTTGCAATGGACTGGTACAAGCATAACTATGGCACTGAGCTTGACGATCAGACTTGGAGAGCAATGCGTAAGGGTGCTATTGATACTGTCATCACTGAGCTTACAGGTGTTGAGTCATCCCTTGCATCACGTCTAAGTAACAGTGACGGTATGTTCATGCTGATGAAAGACTTTGCTGAACAGAGTATCTTTACAGCCGTGTGGGGGCCATCAGGTCAAGTAGGAGTGGAGCTAACTACTACTGCTCTTGGTACACTTAACGACTTAGCTAAGGCTGTCGTAGGTAAGACTGACTTTAAACCTGTTAAGGAGGACTTGATCCAGTTTGCTCGTCTATTCTCTACAGGTAACCAAGCCTACAATGCTTACACTGCATTTAGGTTTAACGAAGTAATGACACGTAACAATGCCTTACTAGATAGCAATGTAAGTGAAGCTGAAGCTATCTTTGGTTTGTTTGGTGTACCTATTGAAAGACATGAAGATGCTTGGAAATTTACTACGTTCTCTAAATTCGATAAAGTATTCGATAAGATGTCTGCTGCTAGTATTCAAAAAGCATTCAACACATATGCTACAGCTTTCCGTGAAGGTGACTACGACCAAGCTAAAGCTATTGCTAAGGCTATTGCACTAAAGTACAGCAGTATGTCACCACTAGAACGTCAACGAGTAGATAGACTTGTCTACCAAAGTGGCACACCAATCATTGACTCGTTAGTCTTGCAAGCTCTACGCTACGACTCAGGTCTTATCTCTGTTAAATAAGGAATAATTTAATGGCTATCTTTCAGGACTTACAGTCGCAAGTAACTCCGATGCAACCAATGTCTGCCCCTGAATTGGGGCCAAGCTATACTTCTGCTCTTAATTCTTTGTCAGGTTTATTCTTAAGTGCACCTAAACCAGCAGGGTCTATGACGGAGAAGGACAAGTATGCTGCATCCATTGATGAGCATCGTCAACGTATAGGGAATGAAAACTGGACACCAGCTACGAGTACCTTTAGTGAGCTTCAAGGCTTTGGTGTTAAGTACCCTGAGTTTAGTTCAATAGCTATCGGTGATGCTAAGACTGCACTAAATCCTGAGGTAGCCGCAGCAGAGACTGAGTACAACTCACAGACAGACTTCCTTAAATCTCCTCAAGGAGTCTATGCTATTCAATTAGCTAATCAAGTTGCAGAGACAAACCCAGCAAAAGCTAGAAGTATTGTTTCTAACGCCCAAGCTGACTACCTTAAGAACAATGCAATGGCTGCTGATCTACAGCAACAGGCTTCAATGACAGGTGATAAGACTACTCTTGCTAACAAAGCCTGGGATGTAAGTAAGTCTCAAGCTAAGACTGAGGCTGATGTGCTTGGTCGTGCTGTCACTGAGTTAATGTACAGCTTTACCACTAATCCAACTCAGTCCATCAACATTGGTGAGATTGCAGGTGGAGCACTCATTGGCTTCTTACCTAATCTAAGGGGTAATGAAGTTATTAATCGGGAAAACCTACCAAGTATGCTTAGCTTAGCTAGAGCTTCTTTAGAAGATAGGTTTACTAACTTAACTTCTGACATCAGTACACTAGGTAAGGCTGATCTAGGCACAGCCCCTGAGGATTGGAGCAAAGAAGTATTTAAACTATTTGATACTCAAGCTGCATGGGCGACAAAGAACCTAGACCCAACTGAAATGAAGAAACGTCTAGAGAATAATGCTATGCTTGGTATTGAGGCAGCAGGTGTTCCTCTGTCGTTAATGACTGTTGTCAATGCAGCGGCAGGTAATGACCCATCAGCTTCAGCAGCTTTCATGTCTGCATTTACTGGGGCTAAGGCTCAGCTTGTAGATTACTTAGAAGCTGGTGAGTATGCTAAGGCTAAGACACTCCTTAATGAGTCGTCTAATAAAGACTTGACAGATGCTCGTGCTGCATTCATTGAGCTTGCCCTTATCATGGGTGGCAAGTCAGACGTAGCTGTACCTTACCAAGAAGTTATACGTGAACAACGTGACATAAAGCTTGTTGATAGTACTGCTCAGGCTGTCCTAGCCCACAAGGTTCTTCAAGAACGATCAGGTGAGCCTCAGGCTTGGAGTGCAGATCAGTGGAGACAGTCATTCGAAGAAGTCAATGCTCAGTTTAACCGTGGGTTACAGCTTAACACTGCTTACCGTGATGACTTCATTAAGTTCTTTTCATCTGACGTAGCACTAACAGGTAGTGCAGTACGTGACAGTGTAGCTGCATTGAATGAGCAGTACCCTAATGTAGGGTTTACTCTTACCTACAACAAAGCTGGTGGTGTAAGCATAGGTCTAGCTAAGTCAATCAAAGAAGCATTCCCTAATGTTAGAGAAGGTGACCTTAAAGTCCTAGAGGCTGACATAAATAACTCCGTTCAGTCAACTAATAGAAAGGCTGCACCTAAACTTGAAGCTTTAAACTATAAGCTATCAGTTCTTAACGGCTTAGGTGACGTAGGTTCATCTGCGGTTGACATCATTGGTGCTGAGCTAGGCTTAGACCTAACAGGTAGTGCAGTTCCAGTACCTACCACCCTACCTCTTGGCACTATTGTACCTAGTGAGGGGGCTATGATTGCAGGGGATACCCGTCAGGCACTAGACGCTACGGCTACTCAGTCACAGCCAGTGCGGTCAGCCTTTGACTTAGTTCGTAACTTAGAGGGATACCGTGAGAACTCTTACTACGATGTCAACGCTTACCGTACAGGCTACGGCAGTGACACTGTAACTAAAGAGGACGGCACTGTAGTTAAAGTATCTAAGGGTACTACAGTTACCCGTGCTGAAGCTGAACGTGATTTAGCTCGTAGGCTTGCTGACTTCAATGCTGCTGCTGAACGTAAGGTAAGTACACCTATCTGGTCTAGCCTAGATGAGCCTACTCGTGCGGCCCTTACATCTATTGCTTACAACTACGGCAGTATACCTGATCGTCTGATGGAAGCTATTCAATCAACAGACAATGAGCTTATAGCTGCCGCTGTTGAGACACTAGCAGGTGATAACAGTGGTGTTAACCGTGATCGTCGTATGCAAGAAGCTGAAGTAATCCGTAGCGGTCAAGTAAAAGCTTACGAGGAGTAATCACATGGCTAAGAAAACTAAGAATAAGAAGGTAGCACCTAAGGGTTCACACTATATGCCTGACGGTTCTTTGATGAAGGACTCAGCTATGAAATACAACAACAAGAAGAATAAGAAAGGGAAATAATTATGACACCATTTTTGGTAATGCAACGTATACGGAATGACCAGAAGAAAGAAGAAGAGAAGCGTAAGGTTAAATCAGGAGCTTCTCGTAGCGTAGCTGGCAAGGTTAAGAAGCCAGTGACAACTAAAAAGAAATAAGGGGAACATCTCTTATGCTCCCCCTTACTTAGTTAG
>Ga0208303_1000613_pt1 | contig 14712 bp, 26 predicted proteins | sample CB_VirMetaG_2_FD_184537 | JGI IMG/M metagenome (GOLD analysis project Ga0208303, IMG submission 184537) | Freshwater to marine saline gradient viral communities from Chesapeake Bay - CB_1504_2 Viral MetaG (SPAdes) (version 4) | ecosystem: Environmental > Aquatic > Marine > Coastal | place: USA... | reverse complement strand
CGTTGTCATCCACGATTACGTTCACACCACCTTGTCCTAGCTCCAGTGTACGCTGTAGTTTTGTAGCCCCGACCCCATATCCGAGTCCTAAAATGCATGTCTTACCTACGAAGCGCTCGACTTTATCGGCCTTGGTTACTTGTCTGCCGTATACATCAGTGGCAAACACAGAATAAACATCTTCTCCTTTGGAGAACGACTCTACTAGATCCGTCTGCTCTGCCGCCCATGCAAGCATCCTCGCTTCGATCTGCGATAAGTCACAGGCTATAAACGTGTACCCCTCTGGGGCACGCAGTGATCTACGTATGGTGTTGTTACCACGTGCAGGTAAGTTCTGCATGTTGAGTCCGTCTCCCCCCGAGAACCGCCCTGTGTGCGCACCATAATAGTTAAGCATAACAGGCAACTCACCACGGTCAGCGACACCCATTAAGTTCTCTGTACGTGTCTCTTCTATGGTTGACTTAGTACCAAGGCGTGCCGCAACCAGTGTGCTTACATCAGGGTTATCATGGTTGAGTAGATCCAGTATGCCTTGGTCTGTCTTAGCGAATGCGTATGTCAGCTTGCCTGTGCGTGGGCTAGTCTTCATGGGTGGAGTTACACCAAGACCCTCCAACAGTTTAGCGAACTTCGGATTACTGGAGAGATCTTTCTGGTCTACACCCGCCTCTTCTAGCAGCGATTCTTTTCTATGTCGCACGTCATACAGGTGGTTAGCCAGTAGAGCCTTGTCTAGTTTGATTGTGGGTTCAGTGTACATACGAATGATCTGGTCGATAACCAACAACTCTTTCTGTGGGAATCCTTTAACCAACCGTCTGAATAACTGGTACGTCAAGTCAACGTCAGTACAACAGTACTCAGCGTACCTACGCATATCTTCGTCAGAGAAGTCTGCACGTCTTTTGCCTAGTGCGTTGACAACTTCATTGCCTTTCTCACCAATGCCGTAGTGGTGTGCTAACTTTGCCAGTGACCCACCGACTTGCGTTTTGTGGTATGGTTTTGACATAGATAGAGTATCTAGCCATAGCTTGGGTTTGATTCCATAGTGCCACGATAGAATAGCGCCATCGAACGCAGTGTTGTGACAAAGGATTGCCTTGTCTGAATAGTCTATGCTTTTGAGGAAGGACTCTGGATCTGAGCCAGTGTAGAAATCTGTGGGGTTATCGCTAATCTTTATGCCTACCCCGATCGCTTCGAAACGTGGGTCTCTTACGTATTGTTCCGTGGTTAACTTACCTAAACTAAACTCTTTACTATAGTACGTCTCAAAATCAATCGTCACTATATCCATTTCACCTCCCATGTATAATTTATAGTTTCTAATATGCGATGCGTACTACGTCTTGCTTGTTCTAGTGGTAGTACATAATATAACTGCGCCATACCATCAGCCACCACCGCATAAGGTGACTGCGTTTCTTTAGCCAAGTAGTCGGCCTCCTCTAAAGCAAGTTCGACCTCAGTGAAAGGTGTCATAACATAGCCTCCGTTATGCATAATACATAGTGTTATACACATCCAACACACTAGGTTGCATGTGGTTTATTGTGTCTTCGACACTCTGCCTTACGGATATACCACGTCCACGATGCGCGTAGACCATCCGCTGTATATTTTCAAGGTTCACTTTATCAGACCTTATGTCCTCAACCAACAACTTTATTAAGTCTCTGCGAAGTACTATCTCCTCTACCCCTACAAAGTCGGGGGAACTAAAAACCCCTAGACGTTCCATCCGCTCGATACGTCTAAGATACTTGCGAAGGTCGTTCTCAAATTCATACTTAACTTTATCTCTCATCATAGCCTCATCACTCACTCTCCTCTACGACAGGTTCGTAAGTTTGCTCAAAAATATCTGGTTTACAAGGATAGAACTCGCCCTGAACGCCCTTAATAACCCAATCACCTTCTGTGGCAATATGCTTTACAGTTAGATGTTCGCCATCTTCAAGTGTGCCAATCTGCACCTCACCCTTTGCAAATTTACCTAGTGCGTTGCCGCAAAACTCTTGCAATTGTCTAATGCCCTCACAGGTGTACACAAACTGTACTGCCTCAATTTCAACAGGCTTTTTCCTAAACTTAGCCATCACTCACTCTCCTCCAAAACTTGTATAGCTTCTCTGTTTTTACCTTCACGAATGAGTCGAATGACTTTTTCCCTATCGGTTTCTAGGAATTTCCATTCCCGTCCGTCGATAGTCCCAGCGACACCACCGCCGACATAGCCGCCTACAAAGCCATTGACATTGCCGTAGACAGCGCCTTTGACATGGCTTTTCACATCGCCTTCGACACAGCCCCAAACATTGCCCCAAACACTCCTATTTACATTTTTAATGTAAAGATCTCCACAAGCGTTTCTCTCAAAATCTACAAGCTCTAAAACTTCTTCAATCGTTGGTTCTTTCATCACTCACTCTCCCTTTTTTCGCTAGGTAATGCAAACGCATTACACTGTTATGCGCCTGTACCTGTCATCACTCACCCCTCTTGCACCAACAGCGCGTGTACTAATAACAAAGTCAGTCCAGTTAGCAGTATCCAGAATAAAATATCTTCCTTCTGTTCATCGTTCATCGCCATCCTCCACTGGGATATATCCACAGGTGTCTGTTTTATAATCCGATAAGCTAATCGGTAATCCCCTAGTGTCTACCCCGAAGTCTACCCAACGCGAACACTCTTGGTTGTCACACTCATCAGAGTGCAGACAGAAACTTCTATCCCTGTACACCATCGTTGTCTACTCCTTCTAGTCTATTGACCACAAGCTGTGCGTACCCTGATATATCGTGCCAAGAATCTATGTGATTCGGGTCGCCATTAACAATCCTAGATATCTTTGAGCATATCATATCCAAGGCTTCGATCTGGTCTGGGTGAAAGCTCTGCCCAACCTCTCTCGCATAGTGGCGAATGACTGCCTTCAAGTCCTGTGTTATAGCGGCTTGGGTTTCAAACTTACCATACACTGAACCTCTTTCATTAAGTGTCTTGTTTATATCTTGCATTACGTAGTCTCCTGTGAATAGCCATAGAAAAGATAGACCCGAAGGAACCTCCGAGCCATAAAGGAATAGCCAACAGCATAAACAGCAGGACGTTACCGCCCTGCACTACTTCATATGCCTTGAATGTAACAGCACCATACACCCCGCACTCAAACACAGACATAACTGCGCTTGTCCAGAATACCCACATTGGTTTGTGGTGCATAACATTGAGTTGTTGAAAAGCTTTTGTGGCCACAAAACAAAACTGCGCCACGAACAGCACTATATATGTAATCATAAACCACCGGTCAGCTTGGCTCTCGCAGTGATAGCATTAATCTTATTTACGTCCACGTCAAGTTCTACTTTAGTTGCCTTGCGCTTCTCAGGCACAGTAAGATGTCTGTCTTTAGTTTCCTGCGGTACTAGATCCCACAGTGCAGGATAGTCTTTTAGCATGGGGGACAGTGTGTTGTATGCGTCAACTATACGTGAAACAATTCTTCTGTATTCATTCTGCTCTGCCCTTATACTCTCGAGTTTGTCTGACCACGCTATAAGTTTGTTAACAATGGGTTGCCAAGTGTGGTGGTTAGCATCAATAGCCAGTCCTCTCCAACTACTGTACCTATACCCATCATAATTAAAGCACCCTGACCCTAAAGAACTATCTGATTTACTAAGGAATGGTTTGGGCGCAGAGAAAGCAAACCTCTTGTCTATCAACACATCTTTGACCCGATCAAATGCCTCCTCGACCCGCTCAATCGATCTCACACTAATGTATTCCTTCGTATCATACATAAAGTCAGGCAACCCATCGATGTGCGTCTGGTATTGACTAAACATGCAGTCCCATATCTCATCACCAGTGCATGGTGACTCATTCTCCACGTGTTGTATGCGTGCATCGAACACTGCCTGCGCATTTTTAACCATAGTCTCACGTAAAGTACCACTCATTTTAACTGTAGCCATATTCACTTCCTCCGATTTACATCATCACAATGTCGCCAAACGGCGCGTTATCTTGATACGTAGACACCCAAAGCACTGGGTAACTAGGCGCATCACCAAAGTCTGAACAGCACAGGTCTGTCAGAATCACACAAGCGACAGGGTCAATACCCTGCTCATCAATGAACCTAAACACTGGGCTAAACGCAGTACCACCGCCACCATGTGGCTTCACCTCGACAGTATCATCGGGCCCAAACTTGTCGTAATGCGACACCGAACTGTCAAAGTAAACAACATGCAAAGTACGTGGAGATAAGTCCTCATGTACTGCCCGTATCTCTGCGGCGTATTGATCTACCTCGTCTTGGTCAATAGACCCTGAACAGTCAACACCAAACACCACGTCGCCCATCGTCTCACCTGTTACACTGGGCAAGTACAATCCTTGCGTAGCAAAGCGTCTATTGGGTCTACTAAGAGTACGCTCATCAGTACGTGCCTTGACAAGGAACCTCTGCATCACATCACGCCAAGCGACCTTGGGCTTGAGTATCGTATCAACGAAGCGTTCCATACCTGCGGATAACTTACCCATCATCTTGGCAGACTGTGCCGCTTGAGCCACCTTGACTTTCCACTCGGCCTCTTGCTGTGCCTGTTCAGCAGGGTCACCTTCAGCGTCTTGACAATCGTCCAATGGATCACCGTGTCCGTTGCCCTGTCCCTGACCGCTGTCCTCAGGCAGTATCTTATATATCCCATCTGAAGTGCCGCCACCTGCGTTGTATATATCGTCAGATAACAGGCCCCCCTCGGGCATTCTACCAATGCCCTCATCAGTGATAAGTTTATTTATGACATAGTCACACGCTTGGTTCCACCGCTTTGAATCACGTCCACCACGCCGCCAGTTATGCTCTAGCATGGGGTGAAAACACTCATGTGCAATCAAGAACTTAAGCTCCTCATCACTCAGCTCTTCAACAAAGTTTGGATTAAAGGCAATCTGTTTGCCGTTCACTGCCGCTGTAGGTATTTGATCGGTCAGTATAAAGGGTAAGTTGAGAGCAATGCTCCCAACAAACGGGTGTTCAAGAACCAAGGCTGTTTTAGCCTTGGCAAGTCTGCGTTCGATATCCATTAGATACCTCCCATAAATGCGCCCATTTTAGACATAATATCCTTCGCCTCAGCCGCCTTATCAGCACGCAACACAGGGTCAAGCCTCAATGAATCAGCGTTCTGGTTGGCCAGTTTAGCCTCGACCTCTTGTCTCATGGCTTCTAAGTTGGGGTCATCTGCGAAGTTTAGGTTAGGTAAGACAGAACATATCTCTCGTACATGCTCCACCATTGAGTCACGGAAAATAGCCTTGGGATCGGACAGCTTCTCAACCATCTTCTCGACCCGAGTATATAGTCTCTGCCATGCCTCCTTCATGGCTTTCTGACTGCCAAGTTCTGCACGATTCTCAACCTCAGCCTGTATCCTAGCTAGCTCATCATCGGCAAGCTCAACGCGGAAGTCACCACTCGGTACAGGGAACACTGCTAGATCTATCTTAAACTTAGCTCGCATGTCCTCAAGGCTTGGGTAATCCTCCTCCTTATACATACCGGCAGGGACTATTCGTTTAGCTTCTGCTTTCAGCCGAGGATATTCTTGCAGGAATATATCTACCAAGTACTCCCACTCAGCTTTGTCCTGTCTAAACGCGCTAATAAACCCAAGGTAGTTCTTACTGGGCAGGATCTGCGCTCCTTCCAAGCCCCAAGGTAGGGTGTTCACATAGAAGGCAGTACGTATCTGCCTAGCTTTCTGGTGTACATCAGCCAAGAAATCGTCAATGGGTAGCAGGTTTTTATTGTACCGACCCACGTCCACTGCGGAACCAGACACACCAAAGTTATGTGCAATCTCCTGTGTTACACGCTTATCATACTTGCGTGCCGACCACTGGCTAATTGACAGTTGAACCAATAACGCTTTATCCGATAGTTTCATATCTTCACTCCTTCATTTAGGTTTGTTTGCTAACTCTACTGCGTACTGCCTTACATGCTCCCACCGACCACTGTGACCAATGGGGAAATGTTCCGTTGATCTATCCCGACAATCACATACCACAAGTGAATGCCGATCCCTAACTACAAATACCTCGCCCACCTCGAACATAATATCCATACAGCATCCCCCTAGAACAGTACGTCATTGTGCTTAACAACCCAGTTATTAAACGCTCCGGTATTGCACAGCTCAGGGTCACGCTTAACAGCAATGCTAACAGACAACACAGAAAACTCGGCAGGCATACGCTCAACGTACCGACAAACACGCTCAAAGTTACTCTCAGTTGCACGCTGTGCAAGCGCCCCAGACAAGGCATACAGTGTGGCAGGATCAGTGGGTACATCGCTTGTATCAGGGTTCATCAGCACAGCATCAGGGTTGGGCAGTTTCCTAAAGATCTTCAAGAACCCCATAAACTCAGCCGCCGCACCCTCACCAACAGCTCCCTTGAAGCACTCATACTCACTCTCTTTGGGGATCTTATCAATCAGGTTGTTCACACCCTCAACCCATGACCGTGGTGTAGAGTTCTTCTCACGCTGTGGATCGAAATCGTGTAATAGGTTAGGTCTAAACCGTATGAACGACACCAACTCAGGCCGAATGCCGTTGTTCAGTGCCCAACCACACCAGTCATCTAGGTGAGTATCCAATGGCAACTCAGTCTCCCTATCTGCTAGGTGGGATAACACACGGTTAGCACCTGCCCTGTCGTTCTGTCTGTTACCAGTGTTAACTACTGTCCACCCATCGGGCATCGGCACACCATGCAGTGTCCTAGCTTGGCATATATTGGCCAGTACTTTCTGCAAATCAGCACTCGCTTGGTTCCTGTCGTCAAAGCACAGCACACCCGCTTTCGGTGTATCAGGGTTCCTTGCATCGGGAAACCAATCAGGCATTTTATAACCAAACGAGTGGCCTGTACCCATCATATCCGGCACACCGAAGTCCTCCACCAACATGGTCGGCATATGCTGTTCTACATAAGCAATCCCTAAAGACTTGGTAACATCTCTCACGATGCTTGTCTTGCCGCCTCCTGGGGCACCAGTAATGGTAACGGTACGTTTGATCTTGATAAGATCCTTCAGTGTATCTGCTAGTTGTTGTGGTCTCATATTAAAGCTCCTCTCCGGCTTGTCCTTTATAGAGTTTGTGATCTGGGCCGTATGACACGACCTGACCTTCTTCGCGGTGGTTCTTAGCCACCATTTTATCGTTGAAATACAACATCTTGCCGTCATCACCTCGCAGTGGACGACCGTTCTTACCTTCACGAATAATAAACAAACGCTTGAATCTGCTCACAGATTTATCTCCCAGATTTATTGAGTTGAAACAGCAGTGCCCGATCAGTCACCACTGTATAGTTAGATTTATGCATCGGTACTACGCAGTGCTTTACATTGCGAGCCTCCCTCTCGCCACAGGTTAAACAACAAATATACCCCGCAGAATATCTGCGAGGATCAATAGACTCACCACAATCACAAACAGGTTCTGACATCACTCACTCTCCTTGGCTCCCATCCCACACTGTAGTGCATGTCTCTAAGTCAATGACAATCACGTACCCTTCACCACCTTCAGTATCCCAAGTAGAAGGGTGGTTCTCCGCTATCCTCTTCGCCTCTTCCAAAGTGTAGGTCGTTTGTATAGGGTAAGAAGGTACACAACACTCTATGCAACCGATCTGAAAAACTAAATACTTCATGGCCTAACCCCCATCTTCCACTGCGCAAACGCTTTCAAGCCGTAGTCAGATACGATCTTCATCTCAATCACAGATAACTTTGTCGTTCCCTCTGGTGGTAATGGGTGTGCTTTACTGCGATGCTTGGATGTCGTCTTGGAATAGCGGTCATCATTCTCAAACCAACGCTGAGTCCCATAATCATAGATAAACAGGGGCCAATGACCCCCATATGAAAAGACCACATAGCGTTGGCTAGATTTATTGGCGTATGAATAGATACAGGAAAAGAGATTGCCAGTGGTGGAGTCAAACTCCACCTTATCCTGAACATGTTTACGGATGTCTGCCAAGGTTGCGTTTTTAACTCTACTCATCTGAACCTCTCAAAGCATCGGCTAACATATTGCGGGCTAGACAATAAGCATCGTACCTGCCTTGGAAGTAGTGAGCCAGTACGGATACCTCCGGCTTGTTAGGGTCGGCCAACGCCCTTTGGGCATATACTTCGTACCGCTTAAGGTTGCTAACACAAAGCGCTTCAAGCTGATCAAGAACCTCGCAGTGGGTAAGAAAAAGACTCATATCTTCAACTCTACTCATTGTCATATACCTCATCCATTAACTTAACGATTACACTGAGTACCTTGGACTGGGATCGCAGATACGCATCCTTTTTGCCACAGTAATAGTTATACATAGACTCACAGTCATGAGTTACCTCGGCGCTAGCCTTTGCCCTGTTCGTCAGGGTATTTAGCTCTTGTACTAGGTCGTTAAGCTCTGCCGTAACAGAGCTGATGTGAAGCATTCTAGGATTTGTTTTCATAGGGCCACCTCCACAGTTGACAGTACGACATCCTCGAACGCGACACCATACTGGAACACAAGAGCCACACGATCTTGGCCGTATTCTTTGAGCATCTTAACGTCGGACTTGTTAATGATAGAACCAGAAAAAGGTGTGTTACCTTTGGCGACGAATGAATAACCTAGATCCCACTCTCTAATGGTCTCAGCTTTATTGGTGTAACCAAGGACAGGATGTAAAGTAATCATAATATATCTCCACTTGTAAAGTTTCATAGAATGCCCCTGAACGGGGCGGGTAATTAATCAGCATAATACTCAAGAAGTAAACGACCCATATCCATCACTTGGGCTGTCGCTTCATCGAACTCATCAATCATTGGTTCGAATATCTCACTCTTAATACCAGTTGTATTGTTTGCAACAATGTCGTCGATACGAATCATTGTTTGAATGTTTTGCACTAACACAGCCATACATTCATCAACATCGATGTCGGGCTTAGCAGTAAAGAATTGAACGTCCATAATATATCTCCACTTGTAAAGTTTCACAGAATTGAGGGTATAACTTAACAACTTAACATGTAAAGTTAGTAACTTTACACGCCGACCACTGGGGTCACCGCCAGACTGCCACCGGCCCGAACCGATGTCAAGTTTGCGGAACTATCTAAATTTTATATAGAACTATCTACAAATTCGGTGTAACTATCTAACTTTACAGATAGTACAAAAGCTTTAAAATCAAGGGGTTAGAGAGCAACTATCTAAGTTTACAAATGTAAAGTTATCAGAAAAGTGTAACGATTTCAATGGTTTGGAAGCCAACTATCTAAAAAGGGCCTTTTTTCGCTAAATAATAACGGTTCTCATTTGGGAGGGGAGGAAGCTAGGAAACTTTACATGTAAAGTTAGTACCAAGTGTAAAGTTATGGAAAAACCTCGCACGCGACCGCTCTAAAATCACAGATAGATTAGATAATAGATAGTGTTTTAGATAGTTTTTTATATATTTATAACTTTACATTCTTCTGTATGTACCGTGGTTACTGGCTTTCAGCGATTTGTAAAGTTTTGAAAGTGTAAAGTTACGAGGTACCAAATGTAAAGTTACGAGTGTAAAGTTGTAAAGTTACGAGGGCTGATTTCGAACGCTTTTTGTAAGTGCTTGATTTTACTAGGGAAATCGGACGTTTTTACAGATAGTTGTACTAACTTTACATCACTAACTTTACATGTAAAGTTTTATAGCTAACTTTACACTACTAACTTTACACTACTAACTTTACACGTACTATGAACCCAATAGATGTAAAGTTTGTATATATGCGCGGTTTGATTTGCTACGACCCCCCGACGTATGGGTTTATACTTACAAATAAAAACATGAAGACCAACGATCAACCCCCCTCGTTACGCCACGTTGTCGACGCTCGATTTTCAGACACAAAAAAATACCCCTCTTGCGAGGGGCTGTGGTGTTCAGAGCTTGCTGAGTTTGCCTATAGCAAACCTACCTAGGACTACGTAGGTCTGGACTCTGAGTTTGCCTACGCGAATGTATCGGTCATTCCTGTAGGGTATAGCGGCAGGGTGGCATCGTAGTGCTACCCAGTTTCCTATCTGAATCATAGTGTTCTCCTAAAAATACCCCTCTTGCGAGGGGCTGTGGTCTAGTCGCCATACTTCTTTTGGAGCGTGGGTAGTGCCCATATCATCAGCCCGAGTCCAGCGAGACTGAGTACCAGCCCGTGGTTAATGATATGCGGTGACGCATCCATGGTGCCTACACCAATGAAGAGTGCTATCACTCCGAGTGTGAATCGAATCATAGTGTTCTCCTAAAAGGATGCTCCCTCTTGCGAGGGAGCGGTGGATCTCACTTTCGTGAGATCTTTTTGATGGTGACTTCACGCTCAGACTTGGGCTTGCCCTCGTCAGAAGCGATCAGTAAGAAGGGCTGGCCAAACTTGTTAGCCATCAGCACAACATTGTTGTGCTTCTTTAGCGCTCCAGCGACCGCCGCAGGGCTGATCGACTTAACGTCCTTGCCTAACTTCATGTCTGGAATAAACACCGCGTAGGGGTCTATCCCAACCTTCTCAGCCTTGGCGGCGGCGACTAGCGCATCCGTCAATTCCCGTGCCTCTGAAGGCTCGAAGTCCGAACCGCGCCGAAGTACCAGCGCGCCCTTCTTAGTGTTAATCGCAAGATCAACACCACCTTGTGTCCACAATTTAGCCATAACAAATCCTCCTAAGGATTCAAGTAAGTTAAGGTTAGGTGTTGCCCGGGTCGATCCCTCGTCGGGGCCCGTCACTGGCGGCTTGGTGTTTCGAGACAGTCGCTAGCCAGTGATTCCAGACTGCACTAAATTGACATCGATGTCAAGTTTGCCATGTTCTATGGGGTTCTGAGCCTGCCCAATCACCGGCGGTCTGCTATCAGTAGGAGGGGGGAGGGGGGGCACATGGACTGGACATTTTGCATGCCCCCCATATTGTAGTATGCCGTACATAACACAACCCCAAAAACCAAAACTATACACCCACGTAAAGTTAGATAAGAAAAAACTTGACACCCCTCTTCCACTGCGCATAGACTCGCGCCATGGACACACTACCTTTACGTCATACGAAGTGGTCTGATCGGCTTGCTATGGACATGGCCCTACTCTTAGAGGGGTCTGGTGAAACACTGCAAGAGATAATGGACCGCCACAAGATTGAAGTTGCCGACATCAATCGGTTCAACAACGACAGCGTATTCCTCAAAAAGGTGGAGTCACTACGCAACGAGGTGCGTGACAAAGGCTTGACGTTCAAGATGAAAGCACGCGCCCAAGCGGAAGAGTTGTTAACAACATCATGGGTATTGATACACGACCCAACCACAAGCCCAGCGGTCAAAGCTGATCTAATCAAATCCACAGTGAAGTGGGCTGGGCTTGAACCAAAGAACGACCAAGCAACTACCGAGATATCCGGTGGTGTTAAGATTACAATTAACCTTGGTGGACAGAATCATGAGGTCGATGCAAGACCCGCACTTGAAGATGTTGAATACGCAGAGGTTGAGGAATGAATTCACTGACACATACAGTGGCCTACCGGCTAAAACTTTTAAGCGCCTTATGCCTTGCGTACAGTATTTAAAAGAGTTGCGAACCACTGGCGTATCGCACAAGGTAAAAATTGTGAAGCATAAACTTCACGGACTGCAATTTGTTGTACTGTGGGTGAACAATGGGACTTAACATAGACTACACACCGACCCCTGTGGCTAGTAAGTTTATGGAGTGCGACGCCAAGATGCGCGTGCTTATGGGCCCAGTAGGTAGCGGCAAGAGCGTGTGCTCTTCGTTTGAGGTGATACGACGTGCGTCACTACAAAAACCCAACGAGCAGGGGATACGTAAGAGCCGAGCTGCGATTGTGCGTGAGACGGCCAGACAGCTATCAGATACGACGATCAAGACATTCCTCGACTGGTTCCCTCCGGGGGTGTGTGGGCAGTTCATGCGCACAACCAAGACATACTTCTTCAAGGTGGGTGACGTTGAGTGTGAGATCATGTTCAGGGCACTGGACGACTCTGATGACGTAGCCAACCTAAACTCTTTAGAACTTACCTTCGCATGGTTTAACGAGTGTAGAGACATACATCCTGACATTGTTGATGCGATGTCTAAGCGTATCGGTCGTTACCCCAGTGCGAAGGACGGCGGGCCAAGTTGGTTTGGTATGTGGGGCGACACGAACCCGCCCACCATGGAGACATGGTGGTATTACCAGATGGAAAAGCTAGATCCTAAAGATGGGATCAGTCACAACGACAATGGTTGGGAAGTGTTTAAGCAGCCCAGTGGTCGCAGTCCGTATGCCGAGAACATTGAGAACCTTCCTGAAGGATATTACGACACGCAAGGTCGGTCGGAGGAGTATATACGTGTTTACATCGACGGTGAGTATGGTCTATCGAGTGCTGGGCAGCCTGTATATAAATACTTTAGGCCGGACTATCATATGGCTAGGGAACCTTTACGGCACATATCTAACGGCGTTCGGCCTATTATTATTGGTATGGACCTTGGCTTAACGCCTGCCGCAGTGATTGGACAGCAGGACCCACGTGGTCGCGCACTGATACTTGACGAGGCTGTTAGCTTTGACATGGGTGTGCAGCGCTTCATGCGGACGATACTTAAGCCATTGATATACGAGCGGTTTTCGGAAGCGCCGGTGCTGATCGTTGTTGACCCAGCCGGGGTGCAGAGGGCGCAGACCGATGAACGTAGTGCCGTAGACATCATCAAGGCTGAGGGGTTTAGAGTAATACCTGCCAAGACGAACAATGTGACGGCGCGGATCAGTGCGGTGGATGACTACCTAATGAGACAGGTGGACGGTGATCCAGCGTTCTTAGTTGATCCTCGCTGTATAAAGCTCAAGGCGGCGATGATGGGTGGGTATAAGTACAAAGAGCGGGTAGTTGACACGATTGATAAAAACAAACATAGTCACGTTGCTGAGGCGTTGCAGTACCTAATGTTGCACATATCAGCCGGAGGTGGCGAGCACTTGCAAAGTAGGCGAGAAGTAAGAACAGTTGCCGCCGCAGGGTGGACATGATACAGTAAAGGTAATCACACGTGAGGATTTATTATGGCTACGATATCACCTGCGTTTACTAGGACGATCATACGCGGTCAGACAGTGACTACTGTCACGTGGACTGGTGCTTCGACTGGTGATACGCTTGAGGCGTTTGGGCTGATTGATACAGCTGCGGTAGCTGGTTCAGTGCAGATGACCGGTACGTTTGGCGGCGCTACGGTAGTTATGCAAGTATCTAACGATGGGGCTACATGGTTTACCACTAAAGATATGTCGAACACAGATGTGTCTGCGACAGCGGGGGCATACTTTGAGTTTACTTCGGCTGGGCTGTATCTACGTCCTAGCGTATCAGGTGGTACAGGCGATAGTGTAGACGTGGTAATGTCTCTACGGGGCTAAACGATAATGCTTGATATATCTGCATTAGTACGTAGACGTAGGTTCTTCGCAGGCGGAGCAGCCCCAGTCTTGCCTTGGACTCCAGCGGATATGGACGCTGACTTAGCCCTTTGGTTGGATGCAGATGACTCCGATACCATAACTGTAGTGTCAGGTGATGCAGATATATCGGATGCCACGCTAACCAATACATATATTAAGCCAGCCAATGTAGATGGTAGCTATGGGTTGTTCTTTAAGCCGGACGGGACCAAGGCATACGTTTGTGAAGATGCCGGTTCAACTGGCAATGTTATAGAGCTTGTATTATCTACCCCTTGGGATATTACCACTGCAATTTTTTCTGATAGCGTATCAGCACCATATACCGATGTGAGAGACTGTCATTTTAAGCCAGATGGTACTATGTTGTTTGTATGCGGGGAGAACACAAAAAATATTGCAGAGTATTCGTTATCAACCGCATGGGATATTTCAACTGCGACCTTTAATAGATCTGTAGCTCTTCCAACTCCCTCAAATGATTATACCGGCTTATCGTTTAAAGACGATGGCACTGCCATATTCGTGACGGATAGATTTACTGGAAATGTATATGAATTTTCTTTAGCAACAGCATGGGATATTTCTACTGTTGCTTATGCGGCTGTTTATGAGTTAAACACAAGCAGCTATTCCTATTATGGTCTTGCTTTTAGCTCTGACGGTAGTCGTATGTACTCGGGTTTGCCGCAATTTGATCGAGTAGAAGAGTATAGTTTATCAACGCCATGGAGTGTTTCTACAGCTTCGCTTACCACTATCCTGTCAACAGCAGCCTTTACCGGCTCGCCTACCTCAGTATTTATGAGGGCAGATTCATCTAAGGTATACATTTCTGATACAGGTAGGATTTTTGAGCTTGATATACCCGTTTCTCAAACAGTAAGTCAGTGGGATGACAAATCGCCCAAAGGCAGAAACTTTACTCAACCCACGGCTTCGATACAACCTGCTTATCTTTCAACCGGGTTGGGTGAAAAGCCTTCAGTGTATTTCGATAATGCTACGAAATTCATAGCTGCATCAACTGCAAGTGACTGGACATTTTTGCATGAGGCTGGTGGCAGTGCAATTTTCTTAGTTATACAGCTTCAACCGCT
>Ga0208303_1000612_pt1 | contig 14723 bp, 23 predicted proteins | sample CB_VirMetaG_2_FD_184537 | JGI IMG/M metagenome (GOLD analysis project Ga0208303, IMG submission 184537) | Freshwater to marine saline gradient viral communities from Chesapeake Bay - CB_1504_2 Viral MetaG (SPAdes) (version 4) | ecosystem: Environmental > Aquatic > Marine > Coastal | place: USA... | reverse complement strand
AAAGTATTATATTGACCTTCATCAAATCCTGTAATTTTAAGATCTGATTCTGGGTCTATTGCTAATTGGTTATCTAATATAGTATAATTAGGATATCCAAAATTATTAGCAAATATAATATTTCCATTTAAATCATATACAAAATATTCAATATAATCACTCCCAGGAACAAATTGTGTTTCAATGTCAACTGAAGTAATAAGATTTAAATCTTTATCTGAATATGTTTGGGTTTCAAATGTTTCAGGAGATATTTGTTTAATATTTATTAATTCTTCCATTAAGCTTGTTGTTGACTATTAAATAGTTGTTCTTGTAACTCTAGATTTTCTTCTCTTAATTGGGTAATTTCATCAATTAATGCTTGAATAGTTGAATCATCTCCAACTTCACCAATATAATTAGTGCTAGTATTGATAAGATACTGATGAGAGTTTATGTCTCCAAATTCAGGTATTTGAAAGAATAAAGCATTATAATATCCAAAAAATTCTTGAATTGATATAGTTGGGGTTATATCATCTACAGGAACTGAAGGAATAAGCTGAGTAAAAGAAGTATCTATTACTTGTGAATATTGATTTCTTGCAAATTCTTGCTTTGATAAGTTTATAAGTTCCATTATCCGTTAACTACTTTAAAGTAATACTGATCATCAAATACTATAGTTGACCCATCGATTTCTGTTTGAATTAATATTTGATAATATCTTTCTGGTTGTAAACCGTTCATATACATATCAATATAACTTCCACTATTATCACAACTTAATTTAGTATATGTTTTATCAAAACCAACTACATATTCATTAGTATCTAGATCTTTTAAAGCCCAATAAGAAGATGATGGTAAAGCATAATTAGTTGTATATAAAGAAGAAGTCTGCCATATCTGTCTTGGATATTCAGGTCTTGCGTTAATTCTAAATCTATTTATACTTTCAGAATAAAAAGTACCTGGGTTTTGGGCTAATGTAATTTTGGCGGGGAGTGTTTCTAAAACATTTAAACTTCCAGTTTCATATGAATAATCATCCCATTTGAATTCTAATTGAGGAGGATATATAGTATGAGTATCAATAGAGAAAAATTTAATTTCTGGTTGGTAATCATTACTATTTATAAATTCTGTTCTTTGTTTAATTAAAAAACCATCGTTAGTTACTGTTGGGTTAAGTGATCCAATTGAACCTGTCATCCAAACATCAACAATAGATTTAACACTTGTATTTAAATCTACATCACTATTATAAGTATAAACTTGTGAAGATGATAAAGGTTGACCACTAGTGTTATTTGAATACCAAGTACCTCCACCTAAAGGAGCATAATTGTAATTATAAGAAGCAGTAACATTAGTACCAGGACTTAACACATTCCACATTGTACTACCTGAGTATGCTTGGAATATCCAAGAACACCCATCTGTTGATATAGGGGAATCTAAATATTTTCCTGTTCCCATATCCCAAGCTCCTGAAACAGCATGTATATCTAAAGTTGTTGTTAGAGATAAACCCGTTGTTTTAGCTACAAAACATCTTAAGTTAACATCCCAGGAAGAACCACTAATTTTATTATCAACAATATCCTTGATACTATCTTGGTTAAAATTAATTAAAAACCTACTAACTTGGGGGTTAGTTGATCCTTCAGGTGCTATTGATGTTTCAGTAGCTTCTATAATCTCATCCAATCCAGTATTCATGTTAGGGAACATTGAATATAGAGTTGCGTCTTTTGTGGGAAATAATTTATATACTGCCATTTTATTATTTTATAAAGGTACTACACGACCTTGAATATCTGTATTAGGGTACTTGACTTCAAAAATACTTGGGTCTAAAGAAGGATACACTACATTATTAGATGTTGCTGCTTCCATTGAATATGAATATTTAGAATATCCTAAATCTTCTCCAACTAAATTAGTAAATTTAATATCTTTTACTGTTTGGACACCTTCAATTTGATCTAAAAGAACATAAATATCTCTTAAAACAATTGGTTGATTTATTTGCCAATTATCTATAGCAAAATAAACCCTAAGTGCATTTATACATTGTATTAAAATCTCATTACTATTATATTCTGGGAGTACAATAATATCAAAATTGACTCCAAAATTTATTATAAATGCATCTTTAATATTAACAGCATCATTTACCATTCTGTATTGGGATAAATAAGTTGTAACATTTGATTTTAATGCGGGAGATGATGTAGTTAATTGATTAAAATTATTATAAGATAAAACATATAAATCTAATACTGAGTTTGATTCTCCTGCAGATAATGTTTCTGCTTTAGTTGGTTCAATATATGCTTTTGATATTACTCCATATTTAGCAGGCATTGAAAGGGCTCTAACTAAATAATCATTTTGGGTTACATTACGTAACTGTGAAGCAAAATTTGCTGATGCATTTTGTCTTATTTCTTCAATAGTATCTCCATCACCTCCACCATCAGCTGCTATTGGATTTGTAACTACTAATGTATTTAAAAATGTATTTGCAGTTGTTGGATTTAAATTATATTTTAAAAATGTAGGTGATGCTGTAAGTTGTGTTAAAAGATTAGCGTTTACATTTGCACTAACCCCACCTCCTACTAAATATCTAACAGTAAGTGTTGTATTAGAAGGAGCAATACCATAAGTCTTAGTAAATAAGAAATTTGAAGGAGAATATGCTTGATTTAATTTATTTTTTTCAAAAGGTAACCCTAAACCTACATTATTAGGGTTAGGAACTATTTCTTCATCACTATCATTAACAGTACCTGAACCAAATTGGATTTGGAGATTATCAGGTGCTGTAACACGAGTAGCAAATCTACGTTGAATTTTTTCTAATTTTAATAAATATGGTGTATCTCCTTCATATTGAGATAAATTTGGATCATTTACGTTAGTATTTTTAATTGAATTAAATACCATTTCTTGCCCTAAATAATCAACCTCATACCATTCATTTCCATCACTATCTACAATATCTAATATACCTACAATATTATCCCCTACTATATCAATAGTAGTAAATTGGGTTGGGTTAGTAAATGGGAATTGCTTTTGGAGAATTGTTGATGAAATTGCGTTTCGCGATTTTTTTAATAAAAATATTTCTGGATCTTTTGTAATATCATCTATTGAATATACAGTAACATCAGTATAATCACCTGAGCTAGATACAGAGAAATCAACCGCATCTTCTATTATGAAAGGTGTACTAGTTGATAATGTAGAATTAACTGTTGAATTTGCTGGGATAAATAAAGCATAATCAAAATCAGGAACATATGTTGAACCTGATAGTTTAGATGGGACTTGTTGATATAAATCAATAGTTGTAGTAGCTACTTGGGTTACATTTGGTTTATATCCAAACATATAAGCTAATTCGTATAAATTGTTTTGCTGTCGAGCGTATTGTAAAAAGTTTTCTTGTATTTGGTTATCCAAATAGAATGAAAGAACATCACCAACATATGCTGACATTTCCATAAATAACATTCCTGGGGACGTTGGGGAAAAATCATTATACGTAGTGGGAAAATACGTTTGAGTATAATCAATAAGTGATCTCCTTAATTCAGTAAAATCCTTATTGATATATTTAATATCCCTATTTTTTAGTGTTGAAGCCATTAGTTAAATTCTAATTGTAGTTCGTCTGTTATTCCTGTATTTACTATATTATATGTCATTTCTACACTAATACTATTCCTATCCGGATTACTAATAATATTTAATTCCATTACTTGAATATTAGGAAAATATATTCCTATTAATGAATTTAAATCAGATTTTAGTCCTTCTAAATTATCTTCTTCAATTTGTTCAAAAATAAATGAACGTATATTACCACCAAATGTGGGGTTTAAGTATCGTTCATTTGTATTAGTTAAAAAGAAATTTATTAAATTACTCTGGGTTGCTTTTTGGGTAGTATAAGTTGTAGTGAATACTCCAGGAGCATTAAATGGTATAGAAATACCAACACCTATTCCAGGTTTAGTATCTATAGGTGCTATATGTTTTGCTCCGAATGCCATTTATTATTTTTTCATCATGTTCATTATTTGGTCTAGACCTAAATTTCCTTCAGGTAAAGATCCATTAATTGCGTCAACAGGTCCTGTTACTTTCATTTCACCAGCGTATGCTGAGTTTGCTATTCCACCTTGTTGCATTTCACCTAACATTCCCGAAAACATATTTCTACGTTCTTCTGGGGTTAATTGTTTTGGTTGTTCAATTGTAGGTTGTGCATACGATTCATTTACTGCTGTTTTAGGTGATTTTACTGCTTCGAGTAAAATATCGCGCAACTCCTCTTGGATGGCTTCCTTTACAGCTTCCTTTAACATTTTTTTAAGTTCTGAGGTTTTCATTGTATTTTTGTTATAAATATTGGTAATTAATAAGCTTGTAAATTATCTCTGTCGATAATTAATTTTAATTCGTTAATTAATGTTTGGTTATTTGAAGTAAATGAAAGATCACTTTTTATTAGTACAATACCTTGAGCATTTTTACCAACAGCTTGATATCTATTTACTGTAGGGGTATAGGGAACTTCAACAATATCAATTATAAAACCTTGATATGATTGATTATTTTGTGTATTTTGTGCTTCTGCTGCTACTTTACTTAATGATTTTACATCATCAGATACTGGGGTTAGAGTTGAATTTGGATCACAATTTAGTATTAAAATATCTAATTTAGATAATATTTCTAATGCTTGTAATATCCAACTACTTACAAGTGATATGACTAATCCTGTAGAAGCTATAGTAGTTTTAGAAAGTGCTAATTTAGAATTTCCTAACTTATCAAATGTTGCTTTTCTAATAAATGTTTGAGCATCATTTAAAGCAGCAGGGATAACTCCTGGGAGACCAATAGGAATAGCTTTAGCAGCTATAGATAATGCTATTTGAGCTATGTCTACTGTTGTTATTGTTGTTATTAATATTTTTAAAAAAGTAGATATTCCTGAAATAGATGTACCTATACGATCTATTCGTTGGGCTAATTTATTTAGTTGGGATACTATTTTATTTCTTTGATTAATTAATGTTTGTAAGAAAGGAGGACAAGATTGAACTCCATCTTGGGTATATTTATCAACATATTCTACTACTAATGTCTGTAGTGCTGGTATTACTTGGGTTTGAAGAACTGTATATCCTAATTGGTATAAAATAGGAGGTAATGCTTCTTTTCCTTTAGCTAATAAATCTTTTGGAATAGCACCTTTAAGTTCTTCCCAATTTGGAACTTTATCTTGTGCATCTTTTTTAGCTTGTAAAGCTTTTTCTTTTAATGCAAGTCTTTCTTTTTCTTTTTCCTCTGGAGTTAAAATTGGTTGTTGCCAGGGAACATTTTTTGGAGGATCTAATATAAAATCAGCAACACTATATTGTGGGGGTGCTGAAGTTGGTAAAGGTTCCCCATTGTCGTTTGTAAAAGGGGGTATTACTCCATTAAATATATCAGCAGCATGTATTTGTTGTGCTAATTCCCAAAAAGTTCTAGATACTATTGATTTTACTTGTTCATTAGTTTTTTCATTATAGGTAATTATATTTTTTGATTCAAAAAATGTAGGTTCAGGGTCATTACTATAGGTTTTGTAAGCTTCTGCATAAAATATAGGGTAACCACTTGATCCCTTAGACCAATATGCTATTAATTTAGTTTGGGTATTATCATCTATATTTGAAGATACTATTTGATTTTTAAAAGGTAATGATTCAATGTTCGGTAATTCAATATTTGGTTTTTTTATATTAGATAATGGATTAGACGGGAGATCAATTCCATTATTTTTAATAAAATTATTTGGGGGGATGATACTAGCCATTATGAAGTAAAATTATCTTTAGAGGTTATAGTATCTAAATTACTAACTAACTGAGTTAAAGTAGGTATAAGATTTTTAGCAGAAGTTGCTGTTGGTTCTAAAGGTGCACCTGGTGGGACTCCTACCTGAACTGCTAAAGTTTGGGTTAAGGATTTAATTCCATCTATTAATTGTCTTAATAAATCTACTGTTGAATTACCTAACATTAAAGGTTCAGTTGCATTTTTAGAACCTAAATAAATATTATTTGATTGTATTGTTAATGTATTTGTATCTATATTAACTGTGTTTGCTGAACTTAATCCAATGCTTTTAGCTGAGCTTAATAATAAATGATCTTCAGATGCATTAAACATTAATCTACCTGAATTAATTACTATTTGTTTCCCTGTATATTGATCAGGAGTTGTTGGTGATGATTCTGAGGGGTAACTAAAATAATTTGTACTAGATGCTATTAAAGGAATACTTTGAGTACTAGTTAAATAAATAGATGAATCATCATTATTTATTTCTTCTACAATAGGTACCCATCCTTCTTCACTACGTTGACCTTGACCATTTCTTATAATGGTAATAGGATCTCCAGAAGTTCCTGAAAGAGACCAATCATTTAATGATTTACCTGTTTGTTTATTTTTTATTGTTGAACTAAATCTAATACTATTACCCCATCTTCCTTCTTGTAATACATCACCTTCAAAAGGTAATAATGGGTGGATGTTAGCTCTTTCAATAAAGGTATTTCCTAAATTTATTTCTGTGGATTGGTCTGTTACTCTACGAACACTTCCTGCTTGTGTTTGTTGATAATCTTTTTGTTGGGCTTCTGGTGGGGTTTGTGGGTCATTTGGGAATCCATTATGATGTGGGTGATTCCATAATGATATTACGCTAATATAATATATATTTTGATTTTGGGTAAATTCACCAATACTAGTATTAGGGGCTAATATTAAATATACAATTTCATTTATTAAAGGTAATTGTTTTTGATTTGAAATTAGTGGTTTTGCTGTAGGGTATTTATCATAAGTAATTGGTAGATCCACTTCTTGAAACTCAATAGTACCTATTCCATTCCACCCTCCTAATTCTTCGAATCTCGGATTACTATCATCTAATAATATACCTTTTACCCTAACCGCTCTTAAATTAAGTCCTACGGTAGAAGCTAAATCATTAAATGGAGTGTTATTAATTGGGGTGGATAATGATGATATTCCTACTTTCATTATTTTTCAGTATTGGGATCTATTTGCAAATCTTGCATTGCTTGAATAAGTTGATCTTTCTCTTCTTCAGACATAGTAAAATCACCTCCTGAGGTTTGGGTGGCAACAGCTCTTTGAATAATAGTAGCCATTTTGATGAGTTGTTCATCATTTTTAACACCAATTTCCATATATTCTTTAATAAGAGGAACAACAAGTGTAGCATCACCTATATCTGAAATTAATGGTTTTAATTCAGAAATCAATGCTGTTACTTGTCTCTTTTTTTCGTTTTGGTTTTTGTAAATTTCTTCAAGAATATCCGAAAATTTTTTCTTACCAAATACAACACTATCTAATTGTGACATAATACATACGTTCTAGTTTATTATAAATATCAAGACTTAAAGTCTGTATACCCATTTTCTAGATAGAATATGTAATTATCTTTAAAAACCGCGTATAATTGATTGGCTATTTTTGTAATTTTTGGAGTTTTTACATCTACCATTTCTCTAATATAGATGTAAAGGGCTTTTTTATTAAATATATCTATATCTTCTCTTTTACGGAATAATTCTAAAATAGCATCGGCTATTGTAGCGTCATTACCTTTAGGAAATAATACATAAATGTTCTCGGTGCAGTGGTCTACATATTCATCTATAAACGCTGATAGACGTACATTTATGGGTGAATCATCAATAGTATAACTATGATTATCATCATCTTCTAATATTGATACTGGGGATGCGTCTATACGTTTTTTATAATTTTTTTGATTTGATAATATTAGATAACGTTTAGTTATAGTCCCAAAATAAGAATATGCTTTAGCTCCCCTAGATGGATCAAATAAGTGGAGTTTAGATAGTAAAAATGTAATTATCTCATGTTGTAAATCTTCTAGATTATCCTCTTCAGTATAATAAAATTTAAATGTATGAATTATATTTTCAGTTAGTTTAAAGAAAGCATAGTGGATCCTTTCTCTATAAATAGTACTCCTAACTTCTGAGTCTGGGGTGTTATTGTATAATACTATAGCATCCTCTGTATCTTGGGTGAAATAGTTTTTTGATTTTTTCTTTCTTTTCCTAACAGGTGCTGCCATTATATGTTTTTGATATTAAAACTGTTTAAAACTGTTTGGATGTTTTTAATTTGTTGAAAGAAAAAACCAATTTCATCATCAGATTCAAACGTTCCTTTAGCATCAATTTCTTTAAGTTTTTTATCTGTTGTCTCAATATAATCAGAGATTTTATTAAGATAAACCATATAACCTGTTAAAATATCTTCTTGCTTTTCGTTTTTCCGTAAAAGATTAAAGGTCGTATACCCTAAAGCAACGACCAAAACCGATAAAATTATTATTGATACTATCATAAATTATCTAACATATTTTTAAGACTTGGACTTTTAATTGAACCTAAAGCCTTGGTTTTTGAAGTACTTTTTGATACCTCCTTCTTATTAGCCGATAATGTATAATTTTTCTTTGGGCCATCCACGCTACTCTTAAATTTAGGTAACCACTCAATTTCAAACTCAATACGTGCCGCCATCAAATCTGCTTGGTGGAGGATATAAGGTAGTGAAGTTCGTGGTTTTTGTTCGGGCATAAATGCCTTTAAATATTTAGTATTAGCATCATCATATAAACCATCATGAGTCTGGATTGCTATCATCTCGTTAAAACTATATGTGATACCATGTGACTGTAGCATAAATAAACCTCTATCTGGGACTGATGAAAATGGTAGGTTAGTATTAAATTTATAATCTTCTCCTAATTTCTCACGTCTCCATTTATCATCCTGAGGAATATACGATTCATGGGATTCATCACCCATTTTACCCAAATCATGATTGATAGCTGAGAATACTAATTCTTCAGTAGTAAATGTAGTCATATCACAACCAAAACCTTCCCATACAGCAGACATTGACAAAGCAGCTTTAACTACTCTATTAACATGATCTACATAACCACCGGGAAAGGCAGAATGATATTCTTTTTTATGAGCAGCAGGCATCAGCATAATTCGCTCTTGGTACTTTTCATAAAATTCTACTAATTTCTCTTTACGAGGGGATGAAATATAAGTATCAATATTACTCATAAATTCAACCCAATTCATTTGGATTTTTTCTGCTGTTAAACTCATAACTTTTATTTTGATTTAATTTTCTCCTGCTGTTCGTGGTTCACGTTGGATGTAATCTTTTACATCTTGAACTAAATCTCTAGATACCGATAGTTCATTTTTAAATTCTTGAGCAGAACTTCCTCTAGATAACATTGATTCCATTCGAGCGATACGCCCTTCAACCAATTCTAATTTTTGTGTAATAATTTCTCTATGTTGCATAATTTATATAATTTTGGACACATCGGAGGCGTCATTACCCCCTCGTTTCATCCAATTCTTTTATTCTTTATTTCCTATTCCCCTTATTCCCTTTTCCTGTACCCTAAAGATACGGGAAATAGATAAGGTATCCAAGTTTAGATTTAAAATTTATAAAATAAAATCAAGAATTGATTTCAAACGGGCACATTTTTCATATTCTTCTGTTTCTTCCCAATATGATATTGAAAACTTTAAGTATGTTTCTAGGTACTCGTCTGCATAATGTATTAATGCTTCTTGACAAATCCTATCTGAAGTATTTATTTTGTTAATCCAAAACCAAGCTCTATTGTATACCACAAATTCTCCTGCTGTTTCAACATCATATATATCTAATTCTTCATCCATATCTGTAAAGAAATCCATTACTTTAGAATTAAATACTTTATGATTATGAATTAATTTTTTAAACATCCCAACCCAGAACATAGGATGTTCTTTATAATTTAATAATTGATCAACCATTTCCGCTTTTTCTTTAAGCGAATCAGGTTCTTCATTATTAAATAATCCAAATATTTTGTTTGGGTCCATATACATAAATATATATTATTTCCGTTTTTGCATGTATATTACACGATAAAATACATTATTTACATGACCACGCATAAATTATAATTAATCGCAAATAAACAAAAGAGGGGCCTAAGCCCCTCTAAATAAGTAGTTCCGGTTTGTTAATTTAGTTTAATATTCTTTAATATAGGTTCTTTTGATTCTCTCTAATTCATTAATAACTTTATCTACACGAGAATCGGTATAGCTGTAAAGTTTGTTCATCTCATCTTGAACATTATTATTAAGCTGATCAGCATAATTAATGTGTTCAAAATGTTGTTTATCTCGAGCTTCATCAACTTGGTTGATATATTTTTCAAGACTATCTAATTGTTCCTTAAGTTTCTTCAAACTCATATAATTCACAGACGTACCCACAATCATCAGTAAAACAATAACTGCACATACCCCTAAAACGAATGATGTTATTTCCATAATTTTTATTTTTTAATAGGAACTACTTATATGGAACATACATACGAAAAGGAAAATAACCAAGTTATTCTCCTCTTCTGTAATTGGTGTGCTGAACTTTTTACCCGCTCTTTGAGCCTCAAGACGGACTCGAACCGCCGACCATCTGATTACAAATCAGAAGCTCTACCAACTGAGCTATTGAGGCTTTTAGGTCCAACCATCTCACTATCTGCAGATGTATAAGACTAAGGAGCTAATTGCATACATAGTCTAGTTGGACCCATGAGGGTTTATGGTAATGCGGAAGATGTAGGATTCGAACCTACGGTACCTTACGGTACAACAGTTTTCAAGACTGCCGCATTCGACCACTCTGCCAATCTTCCATTACTATATCTAAATATATTATTAAGAATTTAGATGTCCAAGTTAAACTAACTTATCTCCTTTTTTCCAATAAGCACGATCTCTAAGATAAGTATCCGTTGGGATAGTATCATAAAAATAATATGCAAGACTTCTACGTGATTCTCCTTCAGGACATTCTAAAGGATGGGGATGACCATGAGGTGCATCATTAATATTAAATATAACAGCACGGTTAAATTGAGGGGTAATCGAATGCACTTTAGTAGAAAGATCACTTTCCCATAATTCTAAATTACCATTCCATTCTTCTTCCCATTCTTCATTTAGATAAATAAGAACATTTACTTTTCTATAAAGTTCAGGATTTTCAATATCCCCTAAGAAATTAAAATCATGATGCACATTTAAAAAACCATCTTTGGGGGTAATATGTACACCACCACCTTCATAAGTCCAATCACCAACTAATCCTTCCATACCTGTTATTTCACGAAGGAATGTTAGGAATTCACCATTATTTACATATTGACTAATTACGTTAGATATGGGTAGCATGTTATCTAATACGTTAATAGACCGTTTAGAAACCTGATGTTCATGTATGTCTTTAGGATTAAATCTCCACTCTTCATCCTTCAAATTTTCAGAAAGATACTTAAGTTCATATGCAGCATTTATTGCTACTGTTTCATCTAAAAAATTATCAAATACGAGGTGTGGAAATGGTAATTGGTTGTTGTAGGGTTCTTGTAGGTTTGAAGCACCTAAAACTATATTTGGATTTAACATAAACTTATTTTTATTATAAATATGGGCTTCCACCCAGTAGTCGAGGAGGGACTTGAACCCTCATGTAACCAATTACTCTTTCTACAAGGTATAAGCTTGAGGAGATACACGACTGTTTTCTGTGATCGAGATAGGATTCGAACCTATGACCGACAGCTTAGAAGGCTGTTGCTCTATCCAACTGAGCTACTCGACCATAAAAAAGAGAGGCTTCGGGTCTTTCAAGGTTTCTGATCAGCCTGATTTTACCTATACTTACTATAAACCTTTTTTCAGTATAGTCACCTTTATCAGTGGTGTGCTAATTACAGCTTCACTACCTCTCTTTAGTACTACTGGCGGGAATCGAACCCGCACGAACATTACTGTTCAAGGGATTTTAAGTCCCTCGTGTCTACCTATTCCACCACAGTAGCATATTTTTAAGGGGCTTCACCTGTATAGCGCGCTTTAAGCTTCAAGGTCCCAACCTAAGCAGTCCGTCGACTGTTTTCTTAGGATTTTACGTTTGTCTCCCCTCTTATATCTAATCTAACTGATTAAGTTGATTTTCAATTTCTTCAATATCTATTTGTAGTTGAGCATATTCATCTACAATGCTTTTTGAATCTGGATTATTTGGATGATATTGCCAAATCTTTTGTTGTAAACCAACTAAAAAGGCTAATTGATTAACTAATTCTACTTTTAAATCTCTATTTACCATAACTTTATTTTTTATTTATTATAATATACGAAATAATTTTTAAATATCCCACTCGTAAGCAGCAATCTGCAAACAAACTAGCGGAGATCCTTTTGGATGCTCTTTCATTTCAAGCAGTGCTGTAGCTATAACCTCAGCACCAAGTCCTGATTTTTCAATACGATCTACCAATTCGCAAAATTCTGGGGTAAGTGTATTTTTATAATCCATATTAGTTAAGTGAAAATGTGTATTTATTGTGTTTAATTGTGTATAACTCGTCATCATAATCCTCAAGCATATCCTCCAGCGCTTGGTTATATCCACGCATATAAACCAATTCATTTTCAGTATACTCTCGTGAAGGCATCAACATCTCTAGTCGATTATCTTCAATAGTTGCTAATAAAGTTTCTTTAAATGTCATTATTCTTTTAAACTATGGATTAATGATTTAAGGGTTCCTTGTAAAAAACCTACAATTTGAGCTCGTGGTTTTTCTTCATCCCACATTTGTACGGATTCATCTAAATTCTTTTGAAGATAGTTGATGATAAATTGTTTTTCTTTTTTGTTCATAACCTTTATTTTTTAACTAGTAAACTTGGTGTAACATTAATCAAACCACCAATTCTACCATCACCAACATTAATAGCTTTAACTTTAATGTTCTTATTGTTAATTTTAATAATTTCAAATTTATCATTAGGATTAACTTTTTTATGGGTAATACCAACAATATCTCCTACTTTAAAATCATCTTTAGTAGCACGAACGATTTTTTCACCCTTTTCGGCTTTCATTTTTGCACTTAAACCATTAACATCAAAACGAATAGTACCTAAACTAATGTTTACACCATACTGCTCTTCTAATTGAGCAACTGCTTTCTGGAAATCTCCTCTGAATGTTTGAACTTCTGCTTTTGTCATAACCTTTATTTTTTAATACTTAACTCGGCTTCGCGCCTCATTTACCCCGTAAATATACGAACAAGGTCTTGGGAAGCCAAATTTTTATCGCGATTTCTCTTCTTTCATTATTCAAATTTTACACCATTTTCAAACATAATCTCACGGAGCTGGTCTCTACACTTTTCAAATGTTTCATATTTGTCCTTACTATATTCAGCATCAGACATATACTTGTATTGTGCTCTTAACCATTGGTCCATTTCCCAAAGCACTGAATGCATTTTGGAACCATTTACTGCCATTTCAAATTCAATATGGTCTTCTGGTAAGTTAAATTTTAAGATAGCTTCCATAACTCGTAATTACTATTTTGTGTCTTGAATTTAATATAATCCTCTCGCTCCTCCACGATTTCTGTAATAGTAGTTGTTTGCCAGGTAAAGAACTGATTGAATGGAGACATAAGTAAACTCCTACTAATAGCAGGTTCATCATACTTGGCTTTAAATGTTCCATCTTCATTCCATTCAATCCACATAACATCAACTGAATGATTAGTTAGTCCATCTCGTTCACGAACTAATTTCCAATTGTTAGATTGAATATCTACTGGTATTTTGATTTGATTTATTTTGCTCATATGATTTCAAATATATTTCCTTGACTACTCAATCTACCAAACTTACCATCAGTAACCACAGAACCATTTGAGAATATTGTATCTAATCCTGGTATTGTTCTAGTACCTGCATTTATTATATCTTTACAATTATGAATATGTCCAAACATCATAAATTTAGGATTTACTTCCATAACTCTATTCATTAATGATTTATCACCACAGTACTCCATAAGACCAGCTCTATCATAAGATGAATCTAACATACCCCTTGGAGGTCCATGTACAATAACAATATCAACATCTTCATCAATGGCATTTCTCCACACTCGTTCTAATTTATTTCTATCTTTATTAAATGACCACCCATACCCAAATGTTGGGGTGTAAGGTGAACCGAATATCTTTAAACCCTCTATTTCGATAGTTTCATTCTCAAGATAGTGAATACCTCTATCATTAAAGTCTGATTTAGTAACCAATCCTTTCTCAATACTTGTATCGTGATTACCCGCTACAAATACTTTATGATGTATAGGTAAACCAGCAAACCAATCAATAAACGCTCTAACTTCAGGTTCATTATTATACGGGTCTCTTGGATTACTACAATCACCACTAAAAATAACCATATCTACTCCACTTGGTACTTCTAGTAACTCGTGGAATGTGTGTGTATCACTTATATGCCAAATTTTCATCTCTCTTTTGTGTTAAATCCTTTAATCTCTCTTTCCTCCCTCCCAATATATGATTCCAAACATTTCACCATATATCTGAATGTAGATGGTTCCATTAGGTACTTGTATTTGTATGCTTCAGTTAATCCAACTATCCACGCATCTAATTCCATATGGAACTTATCAAAT
>Ga0208303_1000610_pt1 | contig 14750 bp, 20 predicted proteins | sample CB_VirMetaG_2_FD_184537 | JGI IMG/M metagenome (GOLD analysis project Ga0208303, IMG submission 184537) | Freshwater to marine saline gradient viral communities from Chesapeake Bay - CB_1504_2 Viral MetaG (SPAdes) (version 4) | ecosystem: Environmental > Aquatic > Marine > Coastal | place: USA... | reverse complement strand
ATTTCAAACGGAAATACAATTATAGATAACGGTGCTATTGATGCAAATGAAGTTGATACTACTCAGATAGCGAATGACGCTGTAACTGCAGATAAACTTGCTGACACTGCAGTCAGTGCTGGTGCATATACAGTAGCATCAATCACTGTTGATGCACAAGGAAGAATTACTGCTGCATCCTCTGGTTCTGCTGGTGGTGGAAACATGTTTCAAAAAATAGCTGCTAATGGTCCTTCTTCAGGAACATACACTGCAAACCCAGCTGCTAATACTTACATCGCTTATGCATGGGCAGGTGGCGGAGGAAGTGGGGGATCGTCATGGGGACAAGGTGGTAATGGAGGAACCGGAGGATATGGACTTTATGGTGGTTCTATTACTGGTGGAACTGGATACCCTTATTCAATCGGTGCTGGTGGAAACGGTGGTGCTAGAGCGGTAAACTCTGCTGCACAACCAGGTAATCCAGGAGGTACAACTTCCGTTACTAATTTATTTAGTGCTAATGGTGGTCAAGGAGGCCCAGGAAACCCTTATTCCGGTCCACAAGGTGCTCCTAATGGTAATGCAGGTTCTGCTCCAGGTGCTACACCTCTTTATGCAATCAACTTTTTAGTAGGTTCACCTAAAGCTCAAGGTGGACAAGCACAACCTGGGCAAGGTACTCCAGGAGATGGACAACCAGGATCAGGTGGTACAATGATTTTGTATGATAACGGTTTACAATAGGATTAAATTATGGCACATTTTATATATAACCCAGGACAATCAGATAAAACTCAACCTTACAAAATAGCTGAAAATGATAGCGCTAAAAGTAAAATGAATGTTACAGAAGCTTTTGTAACAATATCTGTTACTGATCTTGAATTTAATTATATCAAACAAGACATAAAACGTATTAGTGGATACGATGGAAATGCTTTTACATTTGAAGATGTAGTTCATGAAATAGCTGATGCTGATCAATTAAATTCTATTATTCAAAATACAATTAAAGCAATAAGTGATTGGTTAGAAGTTAATTCGAATCACGCTGACTATGCTGTATGGAATACTTATAAAACTACTTTAGAAAATTTTAATACCTCAACTGTTACTTATCCTTTAAATACTAGTTGGAATAAATATTGTGAGGATAATAATATTCCTTATAAAAGTTTATTAGAACTTCCTTAAAGGTTTACTTTTTTTGCAGATGTGTTAATTAGTTTATATGGCAAAACTAATACATTTTAAGTCTTCCAAAAAATATTTACTTTCTAACCCAACATTACCAAAACCAATAAAAGTAAATATACCAAAATGGTTTAAAGAACTTGAACATACACACAACAATTTAACAGTAAAAGGTTGTATGCCCTTTCTGGATACTTTAACCACAGGTTATGTTTTGTCTTTACCTCAAGATTTTGTTTTAAGACATAATGTTATTGAAGATGGTAAACCTACAACAATATTTCATCCTTCTGTTAAAGATGGTCTTGATATTAATCTAAATAGAAATGGTATACTAGATCAACATCCAAGAGAACAATTTTTAAATTCGCCATTAGATCATAAAAATTTAAATTTATCTGCACACAAAATACTTAATCCTTGGGTAATTAAAACACCACCTGGATATTCATGTTTATTTGTACCTCCCTTAAACAATACAGATGATAGATTTTCAATAATACCTGGAATAGTAGATACAGATATTTTTAAACATGAAATAAATTTCCCATTTATTGTAAATGGTGATAAGTACCCAACTTTAGACACTGTTCTTCAAAAAGATTTACCATATGTACAAATAATACCTTTTAAAAGAGATAATTGGATTTCTAAAGTTTCAGAAAAAACAGAAAATGATAAAATTGTTTATTGGGAATATTTAACAAAACAATTTCAAGTTTATAAAAATAAAATTTGGCATAAGAAAAGTTGGAAATAATGGAAAAAAAATTAAGTGATTATATAGTAGAAATTGAAACTTTTTTACCAAATAAAAAAAATGAACAGTTTTTAAAACTTTTAAATAATAATTCTTTTAATTTTACTCAAGCAGGCCTAGCGGGTTCCGAACCTAGCATCGATACAAAAATAAGAGATGCTCTAACTTTTACTTTAGGTTGTATAAATGAAACAAGTATGAGAAACATACATTGGGCAAATACTTTACATTATTATTTTAAGAGTGCAGTAATAAAATACAATCAATTAACTAATTCTGATATTGTATGTAATATTGTTGATATTCAAATATTGAAATATTTAATTGGAGGTTTTTATAGAACACATATTGATAGCGGTGTGTGGGCTATGAGAACTTTAAGTTTTGTATATTTTATAAATGATGATTATAAAGGTGGTCAGCTATTTTTTAAATCTGGTGAAAAAGAATATCAAATTGAAATTAAAAAAAATAAATTGGTTGTTTTCCCAAGTAATTTTATGTTTGAACATGGGGTAAAACCAGTTACAGAAGGGACAAAATTTGCGGTAGTATCATGGGCACAATAGGTAAAGATTATAAATTTAAAATAATTCAAAATTTTTTAACAAAGGAAGAACAAAAATTATTAAAAGAATATTGTATTATTAAACACAGAATATTTTTATCAGACCCTAATCAAGGAAAAGGTTCTTTGCATATGTTAACAACATGGTTTTACGGGGATGCTATTATGGATGCTTTACTAGTTACAAAAAAAGAATTTATTGAAAAAGAAATAAATAAAAAAATAATTCCGTCTTACTCTTTTTGGAGAGTATATACTGAAGGAGATAGTTTAGCTAAACACAAAGACAGACCGTCCTGTGAAATAAGTTTATCTATAACTATTGATGGAACTGGTAAATGGCCTTTATTAATAGACGGCCAAGAAATAAACCTTAATAATGGAGATGCTTTAGTTTATTTAGGTGCAGAAGTTATTCACTGGCGAGAGGAGCTCAAAACAGATTATCAAAGTCAATGTTTTTTACATTATGTTGATGTTGATGGTCCTTATGTAGAATTTGCTTTAGATAAAAGACAGGCTTTAGGACTAGATACTTTTGATAAAGACAGGCTTTAGGAATAGATAAAAGATGAATATAATACAAAACAATAAAGATGGTAGCGCTGATATTAAATTTAGCGAAGAGGAAATTAAATTAATTAAAGAAAAAGGTAAATTACATTTTGATCCTGTAGCTTTTAAACACGTGGTTAATGCACTTAGTAGAATGTTATTTACTTTTACATTGAATTTTCCAGAAGATACTAAAAACATATTGTCCGATGAGAATACTAAAGTAGATGGTAAATAAAAAATGTTGTATGAATGTAGAAATAACTTTTTAGCTAATTATGCATTAGCTGAAGTTTCAAAAATATTAACAGATTCTAAATTTCCTTGGTATAAAGTTTATTCAAAAAATTGTTTTGAACATGAATTTATTTCAGATGAAAAACCAGTTAGTCCTTATTTAACTATAATAGATAGTATAAGAAATAGGTATAAAAAACCTATTATAACAGCAACAGCTTTTATGATTATGCCTATGAAACAAGAATTTGAAATTTTAAAAAGAATTCAATTATTTGACAATAATAAAACTTTTTTAACTTTACATATTAATAATGCAGATGGACGAACCGTTTTAAACTCACTAAATACATCTTTTCAATCTATTCAAAACAGAGCCGTTTTTACAAATCCTAATCTTACAGTATCTGAAACTACACCCGTTGAGACAGGTTTTAGAATAATTATTACTTGTTTGTTTAAAAATGAATTATAAAATTATCCCTAATTTTTTAGAAAAAGAAAATTTAGAAATTTTAAAAAAAAATTTATTTTCAGAAGATCTTCCTTGGTATTATAAAGAAAATTTAACTTTACCTAAAAAAGATAATGAGCATGCTTTTTACAATCATTGTATTTACAATTTAAAACCTCAATCAATTTTATTTAATGACATGGATGTTTTTATTAACAAATTAAATATTGTGTCTATAGTTGAAATAAGAGCTAACTCTATGTATATCCAAAAGGATCCTTATGAATGTAGCTGGCATACTGATAGACCTTTTAAATGTAAGACAGGTATTTTTTATTTAAATACTTGTAATGGCTATACTTTATTAAATACAAACCCCATTACTAAAATAGATTCTATAGAAAATACAATGCTTATATTTGATTCTCAAATTCAACATAAAGGAGTAAGTCAAACCGATTGTAAAAGAAGAATGGTAATTAACTTTAATTATTTTGATAATCCGTGTGCTTTCACTTATAATCATTAAGTGTTATAATACACCATGCCTTTAACAAACGTACAGATAAGACCAGGATTTAACAAGCAAGTCACAGAAACAGGAGCCGAAGGGCAGTGGACAGATGGTGACTTTGTAAGATTTCGATATGGTTTACCAGAAAAGATTGGTGGGTGGGAACAGATAACTGGTTCTACTTTAGTCGGAGCTGTACGAGAACAATTAGTATGGGCAGATTTAGATGGTAGAAAGTATGTAGCTCTAGGTACTCACAAAGGATTATTTATTTATTACGAAGGTGCTTTTTATGATATCACTCCTCTTGATACAGCACTTACTGGAGCAACATTTGATACTACAGATACATCAGCAACGGTCACCGTAAACTATACATCTCATGGTTTGAGTGCAGGAGATTTATTTACTTTTACAAATGTAACACCACCTTCAGGTGCAGGGTATGTGGCTGCTGATTTTGAAACAAATACTTTTCAGGTAGTGACAGCACCCGATGCAAACACTTTTACAATTACTATGGCTGCTGCTGCAACTGCAACAACATCTGCAAGTGGCTCTGCTGATATAAATCCTTACGCAACTGTTGGCCCACTATCACAAACTTATGGTTATGGTTGGGGTACAGATACTTGGGGTGCAGGTGGTTGGGGCGAGGCATCAAGCACTTCTACAGTTGTATTAGATCCTGGATCTTGGTCTTTAGATCATTTTGGTCAAATACTTATTGCGACTGTTAAAAACGGTAAAACATTTCAATGGAGTCCTATTAATTTAGATACTAATGCTTTAATAACAAGAGCCACTATTGTAAGCGGTGCACCTACACGATCAGTAATGTCTATTGTGTCTGAAAGAGATAGACATTTAATTGTACTTGGAACTGAAACTATAATTGGTGATCCATCTAAACAAGATAAAATGTTTATAAGATTTTCTGATCAAGAAGATATTTCAGATTACACACCAACATCAATTAATACTGCAGGTACTTTTAGACTAGACTCCGGTGTTAAGATAATAGGTGCAGCAAAAGCTAAAGATTATATTTTAATACTTACAGATACTTCTGCCTATGTTATGCAATTTGTGGGACCACCTTTTACTTTTTCTATTAGACAAGTAGGAAGTAATTGTGGAGCGATCGGTCAACATGCAATTAAATATGTTAATGGTGCTGTATGGTGGATGGGTCAAGCAGGTGGTTTCTTTGTTTATGATGGAACTGTAAAAGCTGTTCCTTGTTTAGTTGAAGATTTTGTATTTACTAATAAAGGTAGCAATCTTGGTATTAATTATAATTCTGGAGAGGTTGTTTATGCAGGTTTAAATCATTTATACAGTGAGATTAATTGGTTCTACCCTAAATCAGGATCAGAAGAAGTTGATAGAGTGGTATCTTATAATTACGAGGAAAATGTTTGGACTACAGGTTCTATGGATAGAACTTCGTGGGCAGATGCTACATTGTATGATAACCCGTACGCGACTAAATTTAATGCAACAGGTACTCCTACATTCCCAACTATTCAAGGCGTAACTAATGTTAATGGGGCATCTACTTATTATGCTCATGAAGTTGGTAACAACGAAGTTAGTTCAACCGGAGTTAAAACGGCAATACCTGCATTTATTCAATCTGGTGATTTTAATCTAGGAGAGGGAGAAGTCTTTATTAGTATGAGAAGGTTTGTACCAGACTTTAAATTATTAACTGGAGATGCACAAATAACAATAAATTTAAGAGACTATCCTGCAGATGGAGCAGTATCTTCACCTCTTGGACCCTTTACAGTAAATAGTTCAACTGATAAGATAGATACCCGTGCTAGGTCTAGGTTCGCTAGTTTAAAAATTGCGAATACTTCAACAGATCAAAACTGGAGATTTGGTACGTTTAGAGCTGATGTACAACCTGATGGAATGAGAGGATAATGGACGAAATATTTTTAAATGATTATACTAATATACCAATGGCTCAACAACCCAATGGATTAGCTGCTATTTACCAACAACCAGGATTTGAAAATTACACTCCATCTTATTCTGTTGCAGACCAACCAATGATCAATCAAGATTTAAATTTATTACCTGAAGGGGGTATTAATTTACCACCTTTGAAAGATATAGCAGGTAACATAATACAAGATAGATTAAAAAGTTATGCACTTAAAAAAGTAGGTTTAGAAGGTTTAAAAGGAAATATTTTAAAAGGTATTTTAAGTCCTCAACTTGCTTTAACAAGTTTTCTTCCAGATCAAGTAAATCCAATTAACGCATTACAAAATATAAATACAAAAATGCAATCAAGTTTATTTGGAAGATCTAAAACAATGGCAGATTACTTAGCTGCTAAACGAGAACAAAAAGCTGCGGAAACTTTACAACGTCAACAACAAAATGCATTTGCAGATCAACAACGTATAGAGCAAATGAGAATGATTCAAAATGCTCAAGGTGGTCAAGATAGAAGTATACCTGACAGAAATAGAGGACAAGTAACTTCTTCTCCAGGATTTTCTTCAAAAGAAAGAGGAAAGGCATTACATGGCTAAGATTAATGCAGGTATTCCTGAACCTACTCCTGAATATAGACAAGAAAACCAAAGACAGATAGCTCAAGCTATTCGTACAGTTCAAGATCAATTAAATACAAGTTTTCAAGAAGAATTAAAACAGGAAGTCGAAAGACTTTCTTGGTATATTTCGAGGTATTAATGGCTAATATTTATAAAAATGCTTTCTTTGATTTAAATACAACTAACTTAACTACAGTTTATACTTGTCCTTCAGATTCAAGAGCTATTGTTCAAAATATTCAATATACAAACGAATCAGGAACTACTCAAGTTCAAGTTTATGTAACTGATAATTCAGCTTCAACAACATATGAAATTAATCACAATAGTGTAAGTGCAAATCAAACTTACAATGCAGCGTTAGGCCCTGTGGTATTAGAAGAAAGCGATATTTTAAAAATACAAGCCAATGCTGCAAATGTATTGTCAGGAACCGTATCAATATTAGAAATAAATAGATCCGATCAAAATGGCTAAACAAAAATTTGTACATTACGTCCCTAGAGAGAAACCCCCTAAGCGGCCAGGTCGTCACAAAAAAAGACTTAACAAAAATGAAAAAAGAAGTTATAAGAAGTATAACAGACAAGGAAGATAATTATGAGTAAATTAGTTAAAATACCTGCGGAAGCAAAAGAAATTATTAAAAATAAAAGAACAGGAAAAGTATATGCTAGCAAAACTGATTTTGATAATGATGTTGCTGATCCCAATACTGATACTACTGTGGATGATTTTCGACAAGACCTCGAAATAAAAGTGACAAGAGTTTCTATGGGTGTTAAAACAAAAGAATAATTTATGTTCAACTGCATTGATGATTTTTATGATGCAAACAGTAAAGGATCGTTGGACACAACCTTTTTTTCTGATAACTAAAGAATGAAATTAATACAAGAAGAAAATTTTTTCCCTAATTTAAATTTTATTCTACCAGAAATAAAAAAAATTAAACTTTATTCTGCAGAAGAATTTGAAAAAGTAGAAAATAAAAAAGGTAATTGGCCCGGTTTAAGAAGTAGGTTTCTAGGCACAACTAATCCTATTTTTCACGAATACATCATATCTTTAATACATCAAAAACAATTGTTAGAAAAAGGACTTTGGCAAATCGCATCATTTATTCATTTAAGATTAAAAGAGGATGATTCTAAAGATTGGATACATAAAGATCCTGATGATTTTGCTGCTTTAATATATTTATCTAAAACTAATTTAAATTCTGGAACCTATTTATTTGATGATAATAAAAACTTGATTAATGATATTAAATTTGTTAGCAACAGATTTATTATGTATGATGGAAAATATAATCATAAAGGATATGGACATCATGGTAATTCGATAGAAGATGGAAGATTAACAATAAATTTATTTTTAAATAAAAGATAATGCAACCAAGAGGTGCCACTGAAATACAAATGGAAATGCTGTATAAGCATGTTCCAAAAGAACTTTTAGATCAAGTACAAATCTGTACTTCGATTCCTGGTAAAGTTCCAATTGATCCAAACAAAGTAAACATCCTTTGGCAAAAAAATTCTTGGGATCAACCGAACCTTCAAGAGTTCTTTGGTAACAAAGCAAGACACAAAGAATATGATTGGTATGTATTTAATAGTCATTGGAACTATGAAAAATTTAGATACTTCTTTGATATACCAACTGAGCGATCTGTAGTTATTAAAAATGGTACAAACAATTTTCCACAAAGAAAAATATATAAAAAAGGTGAACCTATAAAAATATTACACCACAACACACCTTGGAGAGGATTAAATGTTGTATTAAGAGCAATGCAAGAAGTTAAAAATTTTAATATTACTTTAGATGTCTATAGTTCTACTCAAGTTTATGGAGATGCGTTTAAACAACACAATGATGAACAATTCAAACCTTTATATGAACAAGCTCAACAATTACCAAATGTGAATTACATAGGTTATAAACCTAATGAATATATTTTAGAACATATGACGGATTATGATTTATATGTTTACCCAAGTATCTTTGAAGAAACATCTTGTGTATCTGCATTAGAGGCACTCGCTGCGGGAGTTCATGTCATTACAAATAACTTTGGTGCTTTATATGAAACTTGTGCAGAATGGCCAGTGTATGTTACTTACAATACTAATTACGAAGCCATGGCTAGAGATACGGCAGCAGCGATTGAAATTGCAGCAGGATATTTGCATGAAGATTTTATTCAAGATCATTTAGAAGAGCAACAAAAGTTTTATAAACGATTTTATAATTGGCAAAAAAAGGGAATGGAATGGACTAGTTTTTTACAAGGAGCCCTTAGTGAGCGAAAGTAAAACATACGTTAACGCAGACACTTATCAAACATTAAAAGAACTAAAAGTAGCTCCACAACCCTACGAAAAAAATATTACTCCACTATGGAAACCGGCCACCGGACAAGTTAAACTGGAACTGGAGAAGGCCCCTTACTCCGTGTTTGTTGCAACTCCAGTACATAGTGAATGTTCAATTCACTATGCTCAAGCTTTATTAGAGTTTCAAAAAATGGCAGTAGAAAAGAAAGTAGATGTTACTTTTCAATTATTAAAATCATCTTTAGTTACTCAAGGTAGAAATTTATGTGTAGCAGCTTTTCTAGATAGTAATTATACACACTTATTATTTATTGATTCAGATATTTATTTTCATGCTGAGTCTATATTTGAAATGGTCAAAAGAGATAAAGATGTTTTATCAATACCCTACCCACTTAAAACCATTCGTTGGGGTAAAGCTATGGATAGAATTAAGGAAGGTAAAATTAAAACAGTACAAGACTTACAAAAATCTTTTAATACTTACCCAATGAAAGTAGCTAACCACAATGACATTATTGTAGATAAAGGAGTTATGGAAGTAACTCATAGCCCAACAGGGTGTATGCTAATTAAAAGGTCAGTCATAGAAAAAATGATTAAAAAATACCCAGATAAATATATTAAACAAAAGACAGTTATAAATGGCGAGTATGTAGATAGACCTAACCTATGGAATTTCTTTGATACAATCCATGATCCAGTAAGTAAAACCTACATGGGTGAGGACTTTTCTTTCTGTAAATTATGGAAAGATATAGGCGGTAAATGTCATGCTTATATTGACCATCCTATTGTCCATATTGGAGAACATTCGTACGAAGGACGATTTGCAGATGAGTTGATAATACCAAAGTAAAATGGTATTATTCTATATTTAAGATCTTAATTAGGAGACATTTATAAATGCTACAATTTTTACCGTATGCACTAGCAGCTTTGGGTGGTTATAGAGGATATAGAGGAGCTAAAGAATCTGGCGCTTCTGGATTAGGAAGACTACTTGGTGGAGCAATTGGTGCATATTCAGGTTATAATTTAGGACAACTTGGAGGTTTTGCAAAAGGTGCAGGCTTTGGACAAATAGGAGCTTCAAACTTCGTACCAAGTTTTACACAAACAGGTGTAGGTGGTAATATTGCTTCAAGACTAGGTATTGAAACTGCAGCACAAGCATTACAACAAGGTGTTACTAATCCAAGTATGTCACCAATGGAAATGGCACGACAAGGAATTACAAAACCTACCGGACAAATGGTAGACAAAAGTTCCATATTAGATATTTTAAAAAAGAAAGATGGTTCAGGTTATGATCCATTAAAAGTTTCTTTTGCTGCAGGTGCAATACCCTTTGCGTTAGGTGCTTTCGATAATCAACCCACAGACATTTATATGCCTGGATATAATATGAGTTATTTAACTTTAAGAGATCAAAGACCTAAATATAGTTATATAGATCCAGTTACTGGACAGGAAAAAGAATATGAACAAGTTTATGCACCTGAAGAACAAGGAAGAGGACAACCAACAATGGGTCCTTACTCTTTAGCAAAAACAAGATTACGAACAGGTGGTTTAGCAGAAATTAAAAAATTTAATGAAGGTGGTATAAACTATCTTCCATCAAAAGTTTCTCATGACGAAAACGATGCAAACAATTATGTTAGAGCATCAGGTTATGTAGAGGACGGATCTGGAAACGGAGACAAGGACGAGGATACAATGTTAGCTCAATTAGCAGACGGAGAGTTTGTAACAAGAGCAGATGGAGTATTAGGCGCTGGAATCATTGCTGGAGCAAATCCAAATAGTATGAAAGACATGAGAGAAAAGGGTGCCAAATACTTCTATGAACAACAAAAAAGATTTAAAAGAATTTTTGATTTAATAGAGGAGAAAAATGGCAACAGCAAACAAAAAACAAATTAAACCATTAGTAAGTATTCTACCAATCGAGCAAAAAGATATAGAAAGATTTTGGCCGTTAGCAGAATTTATGGTTGCTGAAGCGTTAGTATTCTCAGGTAAATACGCAGACTCAAGTTGGGTGTTAGAAGAACTTAAAAAAAACTTAATGCAATGTTGGATTATGTTTGGTTCCGATGAGTCTGAGGAAAATAAAGTTTTTGGAATTTGTGTTGGTCAAATTAGTGAATTACCCAATTATAACCAATATGAAATAATAATTTGCACTGGTAAAAGAAGAGATTTATGGGAAGACGAGTTAATTAAAAACGTCACTGATTTTGCACAGGCTAATAAATGTAAACGATTAAGCATTATGGCTAGACCCGGTTGGGAAAAAGTTTCCAAAAAATGGGGTTGGAAAAAAAGACATGTGCAATTAGAAAAATGGATAGGATAATAATATGAGTTTTTTTTCACCTAAATCTCCAGCAACACCTACTTCACAAACACAATTTGTAAGAGAAGCACCTGGTATTGAAGAACGTAAGATAGAATTGATGGATATTGCGCGTGGTATAGCGCAACAACCAATTAACTTACCTGACATACAAGTTTCTCCTTTGTCTGCTTTAGAGCAACAAGGTATGACCGCTGCAGGACAAACTGGTGTTGGGTCAGGAACTGTAGGGCAAGGTATTCAACAAATTCTAGGTGCAGCAGCGCCTGTAGGCCAACAACAAATTAGTCAATATTTAAATCCATATCAACAATACGTTACTGATGAAATTGCAAGACAAGGTCAAATGATGCAGAACCAATTAGGTGCACAAGCTGTTGGAGCAGGTGCGTTTGGTGGTGGAAGAGAAGGTGTGCAACAAGCAGAACTTCAAGGAAGAACATTATCTACTATTGGTCAATCTTTAGGTCAAGGGTTTCAAACTGCATTAGGTGCAGCACAAAGACAACAACAAGTTGGTTTAGCTGCTGGTCAACAATTAGGTCAAATGGGTGGCTTACAGCAACAGATGGCTGGTCAAGACATCAACCAGTTATTCGCTGCAGGTGGGGTACAAAGACAATTAGCACAGCAAGCGCTTGATGCACAAAGACAAAATACATTACAACAACAATACGAACCTTATCAAAGAGCAGAGTTTCTTGCTAATCTTTATGCAGCAGGGCCTAAAACTCAATCAGGAATTACCATGGGTACAGCTCCAGGTACAAGTCCCCTTGCTCAAGCTGTAGGCACAGGTTTAGGAGCATTTACAGCATTTCAAGGTGCTAAACCAGCCGGACAGGCTTAGGAGCTTATATGTCTTTAAACAAAGTTTTAAACAGACCTATGTTTAGGAAAGAGGCACTTAGAAAAGGTGTACTTAAACCTATCAGAGCAAACGTAGGAATTATGGTTGGCTCACCTTATACGCCACCAGGAACACCAGCGGTAGTTCCAGGACAAGGAGTTTTCTCACCCGTTAATACACAACGTTTTGGTCCTCCTAAACCAACTCGAATGCAAAATTTTATGAGAAACCCTGCGGTAAGACTTACTGGAAGAATGTTAAGTTTACCTGCACTAGCTGGAGGAACAGCAACAGGTGTTTTGGCAGATGCAATGGGAATGCAAGACTCACCTTATAAAACAGGATTACAATTAGCAGGAGCTTACGGAGCTACCAGAGTTCCAGCGTTAGCTGCACTTTCAGGTATTGGCATGGGTCCTCAAATTGGACTAGCTGCATTGGGGGGAGCTGGATATTACGCCTACCAAAAAGCACAAGAACAAAAAGCTAGAATAGCAGCGATGAGTCCTAAAGAAAGAGAAGAATTTTTTGCACAACAAAGAGGAGAAGCTTTAGCAGGTGAAGCAGCTTTACCTACAGATGAAGAATTATTTGGAAAATTTATCCCTAAGGGACCAGACGAATTTAAACCTAGAACAAAACCAAATGTAGGTTCAGGAAGAGTTGGTTTTGATAAAAATAAATTAAAACAACAAGGCGATGAATTATTAGAAGAAAAATATGCATCCGTAGAGGGTGATGCAAATCTAAATTCAATTCAAGCAGATGCGTTAGGTCAAATTGGACCAGTGCCACCGGGAGAAAAACCACCGCAATTAGGTGGAGCATCAACTGTTGCACAAGCTGAAGCAACAACAAAAGGTCAAACTCCAAAACTAACAACTGCAGAAAAGAATGCTTTAAAAGCAGAAGATAAAAAAATTACTGAAAATGTTATAAACAAGGGTGGTGTTTCAGGAGATCCATCATTTGATCAAACAATAAAACTTGCTAAAAAATATTATGATGAAGTATATGGTAATAGAGGATCACAAGCTAATTTAATTTTCTTAGCAAATTTAGCATCTGGTTTATTAACAGGTACAACAAGAAAAGCTGGTGTGGGTGGTGCAATGGAAGTATTAGGACAAGCATTAGGTCCTGCAGTCAACAACTACGTAACTGTTAAATTAAAAGAAGGTGAGCTTAGACAGAGTGCTAGAGAAGCCTCTTTAAATGCTGCTTTAGATCATATGAAATTTGTTAATGATAATGCTAAAGTCGATAGACCTGAACAAACTGGTGGTATTGTTCAAGTAAGAGGAGCTGACGGTAGATTAAGAAACTATAAAGCTTATCAAATGAAAGATGGAACTGTAACAATGGCTTCAGGTGTCAAAGATGGAAGAGAAATCTTTACTGCTATACCTCAAGGAGAAGCGATTGTAGATTCTGATGGTAATACAATAGGAAATTTTGAAAACTTTTTGCCACAAACTCAAATTGATAAGCGATTATTCGATATTCAAGATACATTAGGTAATAGATATAATGCATATTCTGTTACAAGAGATGTATTAAATACTTTAAATCAATTAGACGAATCAGGAGAGCCTGTTAAAGCCGGAGCTGGTTTAGCTATTGATCAATTTACTAGAAGACTTAGTGGAGTTGCAAAAGAAATTTTAGGTTTTGATATTGGAAGTATGTCAGAAGAAGAACTAAAACAAAGAGTTCAACAACTACAAGCTGACGAATTAGATGCTTTAGAAAGAGATCCAAATATTACAGATTCTGAAAAAGAAAGTTTAAAGAAAAAATTAAATAGTGATTCCTTAATTGCAGAAGCTAAAAAAAGAATTTTAAAAAATACTGGAGATAAAGGATGGTTCTCTGGATTATCTAGAGGAGAACAAGAAAGATTAGCGGTACAAGAAACAACTCTTGTTTACGCATTGGCTAATACATTTAAAGACCAAGATCGTTTAACTCAAAGAGACATTGATGCTGCAAGAGACATTGTAAATATATTCTCTATGACGAGATCATCTAAGGATGTTAAGGCATCTATTGAAGCTATTTCTAGACAGCTTGAGTCTGATATTAGAAGACAAGAAGGTTTATACACACAAGCAGGTGGTTTAGAAACTACACTTAGAGATTTAAGAAAACTAAAAGAATTCCAACAGTTTGAAACTTCTAAAGATTTAACTGAAACCCTTTTAGGTGATTTAGGTTTTAAAGAAATAGAACAAGGATTAGCGGGTGTACAACTATAATGGCTACATTAAAAGACATACAAGATGCAATAGATAACAAAACCTTTGATCCAAACAAATTAAATCAAAGGGAAAAGTTATTAGTTGAT
>Ga0208303_1000608_pt1 | contig 14776 bp, 6 predicted proteins | sample CB_VirMetaG_2_FD_184537 | JGI IMG/M metagenome (GOLD analysis project Ga0208303, IMG submission 184537) | Freshwater to marine saline gradient viral communities from Chesapeake Bay - CB_1504_2 Viral MetaG (SPAdes) (version 4) | ecosystem: Environmental > Aquatic > Marine > Coastal | place: USA... | reverse complement strand
TCTCTATTGCGTTGGTTAACACGATCTAAGGTTTCTTGTCGGGTAAGCGCCTGCCCTTCTGGAGTAACTGCAAGTGTTTCACCAGCAACGGTATCTGTATCGCGGCTACGTCTTTCAAGCTGCCTTTTAAGATCTCTTTCTGCTTTTTTTCCCTTTCTAGGTACAAACACGTCTTGTCTTTCAACGTCACCTAGCGCACGTTTCTCTTTTTCTGGTGCAGGTATACCTTGTAGTTGTGGCCCATACCGCGCACTTTCTGGTTCTAACCCCGGCAGTGATATTTGGTCAGGGCTTACTTCAGGGGGGCGTGCTTCTGTTGTTGGCTCAATCACACGCTCAAGCGCATCAAATTCTTCTGGAGAGAGCGCAACAATCCTGTTCTGTATGGTCTTTTGTTGCTTCTTAGTTAGCTGGTCAAACGGTTTTTTGAACCCCTTGAACACTTGAGCACGTATTTCTTCGCCGTCAATAACTTCGGCTTCTTCAGTATCAAGTGTTAGATCAAGCTGAGTAGGGTCTTCAGGCTTAAATTCAAGTAGTTCTAAGGGAGCGTCAGGTTTTGCTGCTTCTTCTTTTGCAACATCACCAACAGTTTTACCACCTTTACGTGAGGCAAACAGGTCAACAAAGCCTTGTAAGATAGCACCTGCCGAAGCACCAATCGCACCTTCTTCTACGTCCGAAACACCAAATACTTCCGCCGCAGCGTTATATTCTCGTTCGTTTAAGTTTTGGAGCACAGAAGAAGCCATCTCTTGTGCGCCTTCTATCCCACCAGTAACGCCCGCGCTATAGATACGTTCACCTATAGTCTCGACTTTTTCGGGGGGTATCTTTTCTATTAACTTGTTAAGTGTGGGTAAGTCCGCAAATTTTACAATTCTTGTAATAGGTGCGACATCTAACAAACCAATAAAGGTACCACGGAGAGTAGCTTTACTTCGTTCTTCTTCGGTAGTACCAGCGGCTCGCGCCCGTTCACTTGCCTCCCCTGCACCAGCACCAGCAGCAGCTAACGTACCAAGACCCAAAGCCGCAGCACCGGGGGCACCGGCCATGCCAGCAGCAACAGGTATAGAAGCAAGACCGACAATGGAACCAATCCCAGAAGCCACTTTGTATGAAATAGACTCAGGGTCACCACCTTCAGGACGTAGAAAGTTCGCGGTATTTTGGATTGCTCGACGTGCCGCAAGTTCGCTTTCTTCTTCTAATAACGCTGCCCCACCTAACGCGGCCATTTCGCCTACACCGACAGCACCTGCGCCGAATCCAGAGGTAATATCCTCGAATATGCCGGTCTCTCTGGGAGGCATAGCAGCGCGTATTTTAGCGGATCGCTGGTTACGTCTAAGTTGTTTTTGTAGCTCTGCGGTAAGAATCTTAGCCGCTCTAGTATCACCGGCGGCATGAGCGTTCTTTAGCGCAATGCCTAGCTCTTCTGTGCGGTCTGAATAGGCTTCGGCCATAATTTATCTACCTATTTCATAGACCCGTACATTTGCATAATTTTATCTAACTCAGCGTTTCCCGATGAAAGCTCACTGTTTGTAGGAATAGGTGCGCCCAAGGCTCTTAACTCATTTTCTATTAATTCCTCTAACGCATGTACTTGTGTCAACTCTGCTAGCTGTGCACTTGCAATTTCTGTTTGTAGAAGCGCTTGCTCCACCTGTGCTGAGTCACCACTGCGGAATGCGGACATAAGAGCGGAATTTTGTTGTAGTTCTTTGTACACATCAAACTTGACTTTAGTAAGTTTGTTGTATTCTGCTATCAATTTAGGGCCAGCGTCTCTTCGCCCTTTTGCTTCTTCTAAAGCTCGTTCCGCAGCAGCACTAGCCGTAGTAAGTCTAGTGGTTAAATTTGCTGTGTCAGCATCAAACACCTGTTGAGCATACGCTTTGCCAAGTTCTATATCTGTATTTGTAGCGTTAGCCATATCACTGGCTATAGCTCTACGGTCTGCTTGGTTAATCTCAAAAGCCTTCATCCCGCTTCCTATACCAGCATTGGTTATGTCGAAATCAAGTTTAATCTTCTCGTTTTCAATACCAAACTGATCCACCAAGTTTTTACGTGCAGCGGCTTCTTGTTTCTGGCGTTCGTTAAACTTACCTGCCGCGTACCCACCAAACATAGTATTAGCAGACCTTCCAGTCATACCAATCAAACCACGTTGGATTTGTTCCCTACGTAATTTTTCAGGGTCGTTCTGTTGCGCTTGCAGAGCACGCATTCTCTCTAACTGGGTATCTTTAACGCCAAGTTTATCTTCCTTACCAAAAAGCTCCATAACACGTTCTTGTTCTGCGTCTCGTGCTTGTTCAGGGGTAGGATCACCTTCGTTAGCGCCCGCCAAACCAAGAATGCCCGCTCGTTCTTTAACGGCATCCCGCGCCAGCGTACCGAACTCAGGCTTGACTGGCTTAACGTCGCCTATACCAGCAAAATAATCTGGAATTTCTGGGGCAGGAGGTTTCTCAGTAACTACAGGCTCTACTTCTGGTTTTGGTGCTGTAACACCGGCACCACCCATGTCTTCTTGTTCTTTGGGTAATGGATTTAAAAACTGTCCTAGCCCTAGTCTCGAAACCCCAGAGTCGGCAATGCCCCTGTATGGGCCTACTTGTTGTCGTCGGGGGTCAGTAAGTTGCTTACCCGCATCCACAGGTCGAGTAGGATCGCCTTTATAGGGCACCATTTCTTTGGAGCTAGAAGTGGATTGTATCTGCGACCTATCTTTAGGTACTGCTGTACCTTTAGGAGTCACTTCAAAGTCTGGGCCATCGTCTTTTTTACGTAAGGCTTTTTTAGCTATTTCTTTTAGCTTAGGTAGCACCTTGGATATACCTACTGCGGCTCGCCCTCCTGCGGAAATAAGCCCTAGTCCCGGCACGAACATCAGCCCCATACTAGCGATCTCTGCGGGGTTGTCTTTTATATATGTAAGAAACTCGTCGCCGTAAGATTGTGCGGCCTGTTCTTCCGAGAGCACAACATTTTGCCCCTCTATTGGCCCTTTACTACCTTCTTGGAACGCAACAATGCCACCACCAGCCATCATAGCGGGCTTCTGTGGAGCGTTTGCGGGGGGTCTTTGTGGGCCACCTATGGAGGGTAAGCCTTGCTTGGCAGTGCGCTGCACATTCTGCTGCGCTCTTTTGTTGATCTGACCAAGCGTACTGGCAGTGCGCTGTGCAACGTCGCCTAGCTTTCGGCCTTGCTCTTGCTTAATCATGCCAAGCACTTCTTGCTCACGCTGCTGGGCAATCGTGGCAGGGTTCTGCTGCATCTGCATTTGCATGTTACGGGCAGCGGCTTCTTTCTCGCTCTTGAGCTGTTGCAACGCAAGAAGGTCAACTAACTGCTGACTCTGCTGATACTGCTGCTGTAGTGCCTGTGGGTTACTTTGGTACGCTTCTTTCTTACGTTGTACCTGCTCACCCAAACCTCGTGAATTAAGCATTAAGAGACTCCTCTAAACAATGGGTGGAGTTCCACTACCACTATTACCACCGCCACCACCAAACAAATCCATTAGCATCCCAGCTATACCGCCCCCTCCTAGTAATGAACTTAGCTCACTAGGGCGTTCGTAGGAGTATGACTGCGTCGCAACTGGTAGTCCTTGCAGCATCGAAGACTTAAAGGATAATTGCCTGTATGGGAAATCACGTTCTTCGCGGAATTGTTCGTAGTCTCGCGCTATACCTTCTTGTTCGATAGCACGTTGTTCAGCCCCACCAGCACGTTGAGCACCTAGCGCTTCTAATCCATACCCTCTATCACGGGCGAATTGTTCTCGACCTTGTTGGTATGCTTGTGCGTAACCTGTTCCACGAATGTTTGCTAAGTTCTCTAGTAACGCACGGTTACCCTCTGCTTCTACTAGACCCAAACGAGATCCGCCGAAAGCTCCGGCCTGCTGCATCCTAGCAGCGTTAGCCAACCGCACACGATCTGCTTCACGCTGTGCCGCCTGTAGCTGGGGCTGAAGAGATGCCTCTACATATGGGTTCATATACTGTTGAGCAGTAGTAGCATCAAACGTAGCGGGAGTGGTAGGTACAGCTAGGTTTGCCAGTCCTGTAAACGCTTGTTGCTGTACGTCAGATGCCCCAGAAGACAACGGCCCCATATAAGACTGGTACGGCATATCAGCAATTGCTTGCGCCTGCCCAAGCATTTCAGTGACGTATGGGCCAACATACGGCGATAAAGAGGAAGTGGTGCCTGTTTGCTGTCCTACATTTGGATCTGTGGGAACAGTTATATCATCTGACTCTGCCATCTTATCCTCCTAAGCCGGTAGCATACTCTGTGGCTTAATTTGTTTACCCTGTTTCGGGTTACCTGTACGTTCTTTACGTACTCTGGTCATCATTTGATGTAGCTGGTTTGCACCGGCATCGGAGTTACCGTTACCTAGATGACTCACCACATCCGCAGGTATAACAAACTCTCCGTCACTAAGACGTGCTTCTTGGCTACCATCAATAGTAGCTGGAATCTTATCAGCCATACCGTCCGTAGCACCACCTAAGTAGTACCCTTTGTTCATACCAATTATACCACCAGCGGCCATTTGTGGCTTATTAAGCGCGGCTAATCCTTGCGCCTGCGTTTGAGCTTTTTGCCGTGCTTGCTCTACAGACATAGGTTGACGTGCTGGACGGTCGGCATATTGAACGTCACTGAAGTATCTTCTACCGGCAGATCCGGGCCTACGATTAGGGTCTGCTTGCATAGGTACACGTTCTCGTACAGCTTGATACTCTGGAATGCTTCCTTGGTACCCAACAACGGGGATATTAGGTTCGAGTAACCCCAGTTCCTTAGCCCCAAGATTTATAAGAGTACCGCCTACTTGAGACCTAGCAAAGTCGCCAATACCACCTAAAAAAGTATCATCGTTAGTGAAGGCATTAGATACACTAGATGTAAGATCAGTCCACCAGCTCATTAGCTTTCTCCAATAATTCGTAGTAGTTCGTCGTTTGCATCAATTATACCACCACGTCTACGCCGTACAGGAGGGGTGGCAGTGGGTAATGGTCGTGGCTGTACCGCCCCTAGAACACCTGAACTATACGGAGTGGCTCGTTCGTAAAACCCAGCTCTGTTTGGATCTCCAAATATACTACCGCCACCAATATCATATAAGTAGTTTATTTGTGCCAAGGGGGATTGATCTACCGTAACTTTTTGGCCGGTTAAATCTGAAGACCCCATTAACAAATCAAAAAAGTCCCTCTTAGCGTCCCGCTCCCCTTCTTGTGCGATTTGAGTCTGTATTGCCTGCTGCGACTGCATTTGCTGCTGCATCTGCTGCTGTCGCTGTAGCTCTTGCTGCTGTTGCAATTCCTGTTGCGTCTGAATCTGCTGCTGTTGTTGCTGCTCCATCTGACGCTGTATTGCTTGTTGCGTCTGCTGCTGTGCGGCGTATAGGCCCGTAGGAGCAAACATACTGTCAAGGTCGAACAGTACATCTTGCCCTGTTCTAGCTTGTTGCAGGAGGTCTAGGTCAGCTTGGTCTACTACACCGTCACCTGTTACGTCATAGGCTAGCTGTTCTTGTGTGTACGTAGCAGGGTCGTTGATCGCTTCTTGCTGTGCGATAAGGTCAGCAACAAAGTCAATGTCCGCATCAGTCACCTCAGAGGCAGGCTTACCTACAAGCTCCGCTACCGCTTCAATTTCGGCAGTCAGTGCACCTTCAGCGCCGCTAATTGCACGCAACAAATCAGCTTCAGTTTCACCGATTGCAGCGCGTAGGGACTCTTCAGACTCTCCGATACGTGCAAGTAAAGTTTCTTCGGTAACGCCAAGCTCGTTGGCAAGGTCGGATATAGAGGTACGCAGTGCCGTATCTCTGTCAGCACCTGCTTGTTCAGCTTCGTCAATCTTCGTCAGAAGGGTACGTGTTGTGGCGTCAACATCCCCAGACACATCTTCGATAGCTTTAGCTAATGCTTCGTCCCGAGAAAGCCCCGCTGCCTCGTACTCAGCCATCTTGTCGAGGACGTTTGTTTCAAGGTCAGCTACTTCTCCAGATAGGCTTGTCTGTAAATCAGCTAACTCGCCCTTGAAGTCTTCTCGTACAGAAAGCTCAGAGTCCGCTATAGCGTCTAGTAAGGTTTCTTTTGTTGTGCCTAGATCACTAGCAAGCTCGTCAACAGTCTTGGCTAGTGCTTCATCACGGGACATCCCCGCTGCTTCGTATTCTGCTACTTTATTAAGTAGGGTTGTCTCAAGGTTAGTTACATCCCCAGACACGTCTTCGATAGCTTTAGTTAGTGCTTCATCACGAGACACTCCTGCTGCTTCGTATTCAGCTATCTTTTCAAGTAGGTTTGTTTCAAGGCTAGCTACGTCACCAGATACATCTGCAACAGCTCTGGATAGTGCTTCATCGCGGGACAGTCCCGCTGCTTCGTATTCAGCTACTTTGTTAAGTAGGTTTGTCTCAAGCCCAGCTACGTCTCCAGACACATCTTCGATAGCTAAAGCTAATGCCTCGTCACGGGAAAGTCCCGCCGCTTCATATTCGGCTATCTTCTCAAGAAGGTTTGTTTCGAGGTTAGCTACATCCCCAGATAAGCTCGCCTGTAAGTTAGCTAACTCGGTTCCAAAATCTTCTCGTATGGCAAGTTCAGAACCCGCTATTCTGTCTAACAGGTTCTGCTCTGTTGTACCTAACTCTGCGGATACATCTGCAACGGACTGCGATAATGCCTCATCCCGAGAAAGTCCCGCCGCCTCGTACCCTGCTATTTTCTCAAGAAGGTTTGCTTCAAGGTTAGCTACGTCTCCAGCTAGACTTGCCTGTAAATTGTCTATCTCATCCTTGAACTCTTCCCGTATAGCGGTGTCGGAATCCGCTATTCTGTCTAACAGGTTTTGCTCTGTTGTACCCAGCTCTGTGGACACATCTGCAATAGACCGTGCTAACGCTTCATCACGAGACAGCCCTGCACCCTCATACTCGGCCATCTTCTCAAGAAGACTTGTCTCAAGGTTAGCTACATCTTCAGATAGAGTTGTTCGTAAGGCAGATAACTCGTTTGTGAAGTCTTCTCGTATGGCGAGATTAGAGTCCGTTATCCTGTCTAGTAGGTTCTGTTCTGTTGTACCTAACTCTCCAGATACATCTTCGATGGCCTTGGCTAGTGCTTCATCACGAGAAAGTCCTGCCTCCTCGTACCCAGCTATCTTCTCAAGAAGGTTTGCCTCGATGTTGGACATACCTTCGGATAGGTCTACCTGCAAACTTTCTAGTTCGCCCTTGAAGTCTTCTCGTATAGCAAGGTCAGAGTCCGTTATTCTGTCTAACAGGTTTTGCTCTGTTGTACCTAGCTCCCCAGACACATCTGCAATGGCCTTAGCCAGTGCTTCATCACGAGACAGCCCTGCGTTCTCATACTCAGCCATCTTTCCAAGGAGGTTCGTCTCAAGGTTGGACATTTCCTCAGATAGATTTGTCTTTAAGGTAGTCAGCTCGTTTCTGAAGTCTTCCCGTACGGCAAGTGCAGAGTCCTCTACAACGTCTAACAGGTTTTGCTCTGTTGTGCCTAGCTCTCCCGACACAGCTTCGATAGCTTGGGCCAGTGCTTCGTCCCGAGAGAGTCCTGCTGCTTCGTATTCAGCTACTCTATCGAGGATACTTGCCTCAAGATTCGACATATCTCCGAGTAAACTTGCCTTTAGGCCCGTCAGCTCACCCTTGAAGTCTTCTCGTATAGCAAGTTCGGAATTTGCTATGGTGATTAACAGGTTTTCTTTTGTTGTACCGAGATCACCGGCAAGGTCGTCAATAGCCTGCGATAATGCCTCATCCCGAGAAAGCCCTGCATTTTCATACTCATTTACTTTATCGAGTATGTTTGCCTCAAGATTCGACATGTCCTCGGACAAACTCGTCTCTAAGTTAGTCAGCTCATCCCTGAAGTCTTCTCGTATGGCAAGCTCAGAGTCCTCTATAGTGTCCAGCAGGTTTTCTTCTGTTGTACCTAACTCTGCGGATACATCTGCAATGGCCTGTGCTAGCGCTTCATCCCGAGAAAGCCCTGTTGCCTCATATTCTGCTATCTTCTCAAGAAGGTTTGTCTCAAGGCTGGACATATCCCCAACCAAACTTGCCTTCAGATCGACTAGCTCGTCCCTGAAATCCTCTCGTATGGTAAGTTCAGAGTTCGCTATAACGTCTATCAGGGATTCTTTTGTCGTACCTAGATCACCAGCAAGCTCATCAATAGCCTGCGCTAGCGCTTCATCACGAGAAAGCCCTGCTGCTTCGTATTCAGCTACTCTATTAAGGATGCTTGTCTCAAGATTCGACATATCTCCAAGCAAACTTGTCTTCAGATTAGCTAATTCACCTTTGAAGTCTTCTCGTATGGTGAGGTTAGAGTTTGTTATAACGTCTAACAGCTCTGTCTTTGTCGTACCTAACTCTGTAGACACCTCTTCGATGGCCCTAGCCAGTGCTTCATCCCGAGAAAGCCCTTCTGCTTGGTACTGATCCATCTTGCCAAGGAAACTTGTTTCGAGGGTAAGCATGTCTTGAGACACATCTTCAATAGCTTTAGCTAGTGCTTCATCCCGAGAAAGCCCTTCCGCTTGGTACTGAGACATCTTGCCAAGAATGCTTGCCTCAAGATTAGCCATATCTTCAGATACAATCGTCTCTAGGACAGCTAGTTCGTCCCTAAAGTCTGTTCGTAAGGAAGACTCAGAGTTCCCTATGATGTCTAGCAGAGTTTGTGTTGTTGTGTCTAACTGACCTGCAAGCTCGCTAATAGCCTGTGCCAAGGCTTCATCACGAGTCTTACCCTCTCCCTGTAGCTGATCTATACGATCATTAAGCTGCTGCTCAGACTTTGTTAGCTGGTCGGACAACGCAGCTATTTGATCTGCCGTAAGATCTGGTTCAGGCGTAGTGTCATCTACAGGGTCAGGCGTAGTGTCGTCTACAGGGTCAGGCGTAGTGTCATCTACAGGGTCAGGCGTAGTGTCATCTACAGGGTCAGGCGTAGTGTCGTCTACAGGGTCAGGCGTAGTGTCGTCTACAGGGTCAGGCGTAGTGTCATCTACAGGGTCAGGCGTAGTGTCGTCTACAGGGTCAGGCTCTGGTTCAGGCTCTGATTGTGGCCTGTTACCACCATCGTCAATGCCAGCATCTGCACGAGCGGTAGAGTCTGGGTTGATTGATTCAATCTGGTCTAACAGGCTGTCTAATTGTAAAGGCGTTGTATTTGGATTACCAAGTAGCCCGTCTAACTGAAGCAGTAACATGTTTTCAGAGTATTCAGCTACGTTATCTGAGGCGTACTCTTCTGACTTACCTACAAACTCAGTCAAGTCTTCTTGTGAGGGTGTATACCCAATGTCAGCGAAGTAGTCCCTAGCTTCTTGGTTAGTAACATACATTGGGTCGAAAACATCAGAACGTAAGCTGTTAAGCGCAGCCTCGGCTTGCCCAGACTCGGTTTGGCGTACGTACTGAGCAACCTGTTCGTTAGTTAATGTCAGACCTTCAAGCGCTGCGGCATCTATGGCTTCTTGTGCGTCGATATAGCTGCGGTCTACTAAGTCTGCAACGCTAGCAGCTAACCTATCTTCAGCGATGTCGCCGGTAAAACCAAGTATGTCCGCTTCAGTGGGGGCGTAATCAGGGTTTTCAATTTGGAACGCATCTTTGGATTCGGTATATGTGGTGTAATCCGCGTCAAACGCATCATTTAATAGGGTGGTTTGTAGCCCGCCGTATTCATCACTGGCTATACCAAATTCTGCTAAGGCCGCTTTAGCCTGTGCATCATTAATCAGCCCCCTCTTAGCGCCTTCTATTGTGGCATTTATACCTGCATGAGTAGAGCGTACAGCCCCAGCCAAAGCATCTCGTGCGCCATCAACACCTAACAAAGCCGATGTAACTGCACTGCTGCTAATAAGACCTCCAGCGCCAGCAGAAGCTATTGCAGCGCCCCAGTCGCGGTTTGGATCTGTAGAAGCTAGAGTAGCCTCTAACGCTGTCCCAGTTAGTGCTTCTTCTCCGTATTCAAAAATCCCTTCTTTACCCGCAGTTTTTGCAGCCCGCAGCCCTGTAACGAGAGCGTCTCCAGCATTGACACGATCACCTAGCTCTTTAGCCAAAGCCTCCATTTTTGGGTTTAAGGTGGTTTTTTTACCCCCGAGTAAGAGTTTGTCTAGTGCCTCGCCACTCAAACCAAAAGATGCAAGCGACAGCACCGTAGCGGTACCACCGCTAATCATTGCAGCATCATGAGCAAACTTGTGAATCTCATCCATTTGCCCCGGAAATAGGCCATTCTGGTCAACTAAATTGTCGATAGGTATACCAGCGGATTGCATAAGAGCTACTGTGGCTTCGTTGTTTTCTCGTAACTGCTTTAGTTTCGCATCAAACGCCTCGTCATAAGCTCCGTCAGCACTACCTCCAAAAGCCTCGCTAGCATCGGTAACAGCGGCGGTAGTCAAACCAGCTCTCGTACCAATCTTATTTACTGCGACCTTAGCAGAATTGGATACCGCGCCTTTCCCTGCAATTTTTGCTGCGGATAACGCAGCACCCTTCGCTATTACTCCTGCACCACCACCAATAAGTAAAGGGCCGATTTCTTGGAAAAGCTCTACCCCTGCAAGTTCAGCCAGCATGATAGTTGGGTCGTCAACAAGTGCGTCTGTCCATGCTTGAGTAGTGCCCCAGAACCCTTCTGCTTCTTGTATTGTCCCCCACATGTCTTTAACGCGGGCTTGGTATCCTTCGGTATTCGCAGAATCGCCAAGTTCAAGAAGTTTATTTACGTATTGACCAAGTTCTAAGTCATCTGGGCGTGCCCCAAATAGGTAAGTAAGCCCCAACATGGCTTTGGTAAAACCCGCACCCGCACGGATCATGTTTGCAGTGGTATTAATTGCGCCCGCTTCTAAATTAGCGGCTAGCTCACGGGCTTTTGTCTCATCCATGCCAGAAGCAAGCATTGCGGGTAAGATGTTTTCAGCCACATTATTAGCAGCTTCTACGGCGTCTTCAGCTATTTCATAGACGCTAATGCCGTCAGTCGCGCTTTCTACGCCGTTCTCTTTGACGTATTCAGCGCTTTCTTTATTACCTGTAACAGAGTCGGCACGACCTAACTTGTTTGTGTACGCTTCTGGGTCACTGTTACGTAACTTTGCAAGTTCATTGAAATCCAACGCAGATACAGCATCTATAAGTCTGCCAGTAAGCTCCACACCAGACTCTTCTAGCAACCTTAAATGGCTATAACCTTCACCACGCAGCTCTACATAGGCGTTCATAGCATCTAAGCGAAAATCTGCGGGGGAGGCGTTACCGCCAGCTCTGCGAGCCATAGACTCAGCTATTTGATCTATTGCTAACCCAATAGACGCTGCTCTAGCTTCTGGAGTCACTCCGGGCAAAAATTGTTCCGTGGTGTATTTCGTACCTTCAATATCTAATTCAATTACGCCATCAGCAACAAAAGTATCTGCTACAGAGACATTGGGGTCTGCAATTCGAGAATCTGCTTCAAAATTAAGCGGTGTAGTGGGGGCTTCTTCTCCAAAAGACTGTTCAAGTAAAGTGTTAAGTGTGCTTTGTGGGTCTAACCTGTCCGCAAAAGAAATCCCCGCCGCGTCAAGATATTCTTGGAACTGCGGGGCATCTATAATTTCATTAGCAAGATCAAGTTTTTGCTCTCGCGGTATGTCTCTAGTGGTACGAAAAATATTAGCCCACAAAGAAGGTTTTTCCTTAAACTTAAGTAACAACCCATTGACATCTTCAAATATAGGAAGTCCATCTTCATCGACCAACCCACGGGGTTTGTAGCCTCCTAATACTTCAGACATTTCTGCGGCTCTTGCCGCTTCCCTATTAAAGGCAGCAATACCGTACTTACGTATATATTCATCTTCGCCTAGAAGATCAGAAAACTCCTCACGTTCTAAGTCTTGTTGTGCTCTAGTTAGCCCTGCTATACCTTCAGAACCTTCAAACTGATAATCAATACCCCCCGCTGCGGCAGTTATATCCGCTTGACTTGGTGAGAACAGACCACCTATAGCTTCACCAGTGCCGCGTAACACCTCGCCCATTTTCTCGAAGAAGGTGTCTTTGTTTATGCCTGCTATACCGCCACCAGACAGGACGTACTGCCCTAAGCCTATAGATAAAGCATCTTCAAGCTCGATACCTTGCGTTAAGGCTACTTGGGTTCTGACCAAACCATTTACTAACAAGTCTTGGTTTACACCTGCTCTGTCAAGCAGTTCGGGGGTAAGTCCCACCTTGTTGAGAGCAGTGGTGGTTAGATCAGGGCCAAAGGCTGCAAGCACTCCCGCACCAAGATTGCCGCTTATAGCACCAGAACCTACTTGAGTTGCTGCGTATAGAAGTTTTGCTGTGGTGTAAGCAGCGTTTGCCGCTTGTGCCGCTTGTACTGTAGCCGCAGTAGCATTAGCCCCGGCGTTTGCAGCGTTTGCCGCATCGGCGGCTTGTTTAGCATTACCCAGCTTTTCGGCGGCAGTTGCACCGATAAAGGATAGCCCTGCGTTTTTAAGTACGTCTTCAAAGTCGCCACCAGATACAACAGTTTGTCCCGCCGCTACTGCTGCGGTAGCCGCAGCTTTGGATATACCCAGCGCGGTTGAAAGCATCCCCGGCAAATAGAATGAAGCAGCGATAGAGGTGATAATTTTGAACGCATTTTGAAAATCTCTATCTTTAGACTCAAACGTACGCATCTCACCATACGTAAACGGGTCATACAAATAGGTAGAGCCGTCTTTTGTCTGGCGTATGGGGGCGATGTTGTACTTACCGTACAACGCTTGGATCATTGGATCTTCTTCAAACGCGGCTTTTACTGCGTCTTGGTACCCCACCCCACGAGTTAGCTGTAAATAAGGTATTTGTTCTTGAAGAATAGGCTCAATGAACGAATGAAACTCGGCAATTTGTGCCTGCGAAGCGTCTGTGTGCTCACCTAAATTACCGCCAAACTGACCTAACTGCTGCGCTACAGGAGAAAAATCTATTCCATAATACCCACTAAGGACGGTAGCCATCTGTTCTGGCGAGTCCGTAATAGACAGTACGGCATAAGCGCTTTTCGCTTCGTCCTCGTTACGAGATTTATCCTTTCTTAATATATCCTTGAGGTACGCAGGGGCACCTGTAGCTTCTACGTAGTCGTCTGGGCTAATAGTGAAGGTTAAAGTACCGCCATAGGTACCGCCTTCACCTCCAACAATGTCCGCATAGTCATTGATGTTCGCAGCTTTAAGCGCTTCGTCGTACGCCCTGTCATACCAGTCGTCTACTTCATCTACGTCGTCTATTGCGTAGTAGTCAGCGCCTTGCGCTAGTTTAGCTTTATACGCTGCACGGAAATCTTGAGCGGCTTTGGGGCTTACGGCTAGAGGTTGACTACGGCGTTCGGCAAGTGCGTCCGCTTCAGCTTTCGCTTTTGCTTCAGCTTCTGCTTTCGCTTTTGCTTCAGCTTCTGCTTTAGCTTTTGCTGCTGCTTCCTCTTTCGCTTTTGCTTCAGCTTCTTCTTTCGCCTTAGCTTCCGCTTCCTTCCTCTTACGTTCTTCCTCTTCAAACAGCTTTTGAAGCCTTAGTCTGTCTTCTTCCTCTTGGCGTTTTGCGGCTTCAGCGGCCTTTCGGAGACGTTCTGCTGCTTTTCTCTTACGTTCCGCTTCGGCTTCAGCTTCTCTTTTCGCTTTTGCTTCCGCTTCGGCTTTTGCCTTGGCTTCAGCTTCTGCTTTAGCTTTTTCTGCTGCTTCGGCTTCCGCTTTAGCTTTTGCTGCTGCTTCTGCTGCCGCTTTGGCTTTTGCTTCGGCTTCTGCCTTAGCTTTTGCTGCTTCTCTCTCTGCTTTTGCCTTAGCTTCTCTCTCTGCTTTTGCTTTGGCTTTTGCTTCAGCTTCTTCCTTCGCCTTTTGTTCAGCTAGCTGCCTTGCACGCTCTTCCTCTCCTTGTCTTTTAAGAAGCTCTGCTAAATCATCAAGGCTTGGCCCCGGAATGTTAATATTCATTACGATACCTCCAGCAGACTGGCGACAACGTGTAACCTGTTAGCAGTTGCAGCGGTAACTTTTAGTATTTCGGATTCTTCTATCACTAAAGGCGCAGTGAGTAGCTCCACGGTAGCGTTAGCGCTTACGGCTTTTGTATTAAACACGTTAAATACTGCCGAAGCAGAATCGGTCAAAGTCACTGTTATGGTGTCGGCATTGCCAGAGTCTTCAGACACTAATATAGACTTAACGATAGTCGTCGTAGCTGCGGGGCACGTATACAGTGTAGTTACGTTAGTGGTAGTTAAATCTACCTTGGCGTTCTTATAGAGATTAGCCATTAGCTAAGGAACCAACTGTTGGCCTCAGAAGCATCCGATATGTATGCGTCCCGTACGGCTTTGTCCATGTTGTTAAAGTATATACGTAGAGCGTTGTTTAGCTGGTTTTGATACTCCATGCTGTACATAGGCGTAGGCTGCGGCAGGGCAGGTGCAACGAAGTTTACGTAGTATCTAGTAACATCAATACTCATTACCGCCTCCCGTCCGCACGCATATCAATCCTCGGTGTACCTAGCTGCCACGTAACACCTTCTCCAGTAGATTCTATCTTAACCGCTAACTGTCGCCCTCGCACTCGTGTATTGAGTTGTTGTGTAAACGCTTCTACTGGCAGCACCGCACTTCTTGTAATTGTGCCGTTGTTTGACCCCCCTTCAGAC
>Ga0208303_1000604_pt1 | contig 14799 bp, 10 predicted proteins | sample CB_VirMetaG_2_FD_184537 | JGI IMG/M metagenome (GOLD analysis project Ga0208303, IMG submission 184537) | Freshwater to marine saline gradient viral communities from Chesapeake Bay - CB_1504_2 Viral MetaG (SPAdes) (version 4) | ecosystem: Environmental > Aquatic > Marine > Coastal | place: USA... | reverse complement strand
TACAGTCACAGATAGCCGCAAAATATGGGCAGATGACAATAGGAACAGGAGATGCAGCGCAAGTTAAAAACATCGCTGACCTTACTCCAAATGAGTTTAGTAATTATCTTCTCACCAACTTCACACTAGAAGACCTTCAAGGGTTTGGGACAACATCTCCTGCCCAACAAGGTAGCGGGTTTCAGTATACTCCGTCTCCGAGTACAGGTTCGGGAATGTTTGGAGTAAATGGATACCCTGAATTATCAATCAGACCCTAACCTATGGCAAAAACATACTATAAGAGTCAACCTACTGCTCCTCAGACACAAATTAATTGGGCTGAGATAAGTAGTAACGTCAGCGGAATGCTGAACGAAGAGGTTCGTGTACGAGAAGAAAAGAGAGGTGCTATAGATGAGGCATCACGACAATACCAACTGACATTAAATGAGGTAGACCAAGGGCAAAGTGCTACGGCAAATCAATGGTGGCTTCAAGCGGCTAGTGATATGCAGCATCAGATGCTTATGCAAGACAGGCTATTGAAGTCAGGAGCTTTAAAAGCAAAAGACTATACCATCATGCGTCAGAATTTAACTGACGGAACAGATGGTCTTATAGGGGTATTTGAAAAATTCAATACCGAGTATAAGGAACGTATGGACAGGATGGAAGATGGGGACTCTCAAGACTTAGAGCAGTGGGCTATGGTTGAGATGGAGAACTTCGGGAATTTTCAGAAAACAGCGGCAGTAATAAACCCTGAGACAGGGATGATGAGCGTTGGGAATATAGACGAAAAAGGTCAACTCCTAGATGGGGCTAATAACGTGCGTAGCATCATGTCTTTACAGGGATTACTCGCTCGCCGATATGATAAATTCGACCTTGATGCTGCCGCTGAAACCTATGCTAATAGTGTAGGTACATGGGATGTTATAGAAAGAAAGTATGGAAGTGAAACAGCTAAAGGTCTTATAACAAAAATTTCAGACCCATTTTTTAAAGGCTTTGACAAGGACGAGTTAATAGCTTTAGGTATGAGTGAGCAAGACGCTATCGATACTGTGGCTAGTACGAATGTGTATAGGGCAGGTGAAGACCAATTAGTGTCTGACATCATGAGCAATTGGTCTCAGACATCTTCTATCCTAACAAATTCAGTGAACTTCGTCCCCGGAACTAACGAGCAATATACATTTACTTTTGAAGAGGATAGGGGAGATAATGAAATCCTTTTAAGAAAGGATGACCAAGGACAACTCTATGCTGAGTATACAGATGAGCAAAGGGAGGTTGTAGATGGGGCTATCCGCGATAACGTGCGCAATAGATTAGACCGTAAGATTACACAAGCTACTCCTGTAGCAGATTATACGAGACCTTCTGCAGCAGCAGAGGCCGCAGCAGCAGGTGAGGCTACTCAAGAAGACATTGTAGGATTTTGGTCTCGGGCTTGGTATGGTGGAGAGGATGAAAAACGAGCCGCAATACAGGGTATCTTAGGGAGTGATATGGCTTTCAAAAAAGGAATTGATGATATCCAAATAAAAAAAGATGGTAAACTCATATATAAATTTAATGATGGCTCATCGAGAACATTAGATATAGGGACATCGCCTTCTAAAAAAGATTGGATTATGGCAGGTAATGAAATCTATGGTATTTTGGATGAAAGCAAGTTAAAGAAAGCTTCCGGAGCATTCCCTAAAGAAGCAGAGTATAAGATTCCTACAGCGGATGTAACAGGAGTCGGGGCAAGAGTAACTCCTAAAGAGGTAGATGCCGTAGTTCAGGTTTCACAAATGTTACCAAACATATTTAAGGACTCATCCTTTAAGGGTCAATGGGAAAGTGACGCTCAGGCAAAAATAGAAGGTGACCTAGCGTCTCTTGGGTTTGAAGTTAAACAAATCACAGGAGGAGTTAATAGATTAAGAATAACTAATCCTGCAACAGAAGCTACAATTGATATTGATACAAACGAGAACGCTTCAGGGGCAAAAGAACAAGGAGAGAATCTAAGGAAATGGATAAACTCTCAGCTTACAGATGCTAATGCTGCAGCTTTCCTTCGTGTAAATCAACCTTCAGGAGAACTAGACGGATAATGGACGAACTACAAAAGTTATATGACGTGCTGTCAAGAGATGGGTATTACACTAAATCTTTTGAGGAGTTTCAGGTTCAATACGAAGACCCTACCTACAGGGATAAAGTCTTCGGAGTGGTATCACGAGATGGGTTATACACCAAGTCTCGTGAAGAGTTTGACGTTAAGTATTCTCCATTAAAAAAAAAAGAGGAGCTTGTACAAGAAGATACGGTTTCAGTATCGGAAGATGGTGGATTGGTATCACCTACAATTGCAGAGGTTGACACTACTGTTATAGGACAAGTACCGCAAGAGTTTGGCGGGGATGAGGTGGAGCAATATACTCCTAAAAAAGTTGAAGAAGGTAGAGACACAAGATTAGCGGGATATGTAGACCCACTTAGCATACAGTTGTTGGGTATGTATCCTGATGATGAAAAGTTAAGGATAGCGCAAGAGGAGCATGATAGAGATGTGGCTTATACCGAGAGTATAGAAAAAGAACTTGCGTTTGGGGGCAACCTACTTACCGAAGGAGCAAATCAGTTTGAACGTAGTGTAAGTAACTTGTCTGAGTTCCAAAGAAAAACGCACGACACACCTAAACCAATAGGAGATTACGGAGAAGAGTTTGTAGTGCCTAAGATGAACTATGAGTTCGGGCAGTATGGTTTTGAATTTGAAGAGACGGGAGTGGGAGATGCTATGATTGTCACCGCTAGTAATGATGAAACCTTACGTGTAAACTTAGATACTTTTCTTGAGATAGGTGATACAGAGAATACGGCAGAACTACAAGAGTTCCTTCGTAAAAACAAAGACACTACTCTTACTCAATTAGCAGAAGACGAGGTACGTGTATTAAATGAGGAGGAGATTGTCTCTACAGTACGCACCTTCAATACGGAGACGGAAACTTTTAGAGAGGAGCAGAACGCCTTTGTTAAAGAATATACAGAATTTGTTGCCGAATTAACCGAGTTAGAAAACCTTGGAACAGATGCAGTTAACGCTGACCCTGAACTACTTGCACAATACCGAGAGAAATTAGCTCGTAAGAAAGAATATCAAGACGAATATACTGAGTTAAGAGAACGCAGTAAAGGATTTGCCGCACAAGGAGCACGCCTTGATAAGTTAGCCGCTGAGTATGCCGAGATGCAATCTGAGCAAGGAACTTTTTGGGAGGGGATTTGGAATAGGTTTGCTAAATATCCAAGTACTATAGCTAGCTCAACAACAAGAGCTCTCTTGGGAGCAGGCATAGAGCTACTCCCTACAGAGGGTTTAGTGGGCGTTGATAATTATGCAGAACGTTTAGGTTTAGAAGTACCTGAAGGTATGAGTGATGAGGAAGGCATAGAGTGGCTTAAAGGCCAAGAAGAAGTGGTTACAACTACACCGATGGAGGTTGGGGTTGATGGGGTTATTGGCGGAAGGACTACACGAAGTTATCCTGAGTATGAAGCTATTATTAATGAATCTCAAGATAAAAGTTTAAAAGAATTTTTCTATGGAGAGAAGCAGTACCGCAACCCTTACTCTGCTGTAGCCGCTACCACAGATACCGATATAGGTTTCATCGATGCCATAAAATTAGGGAAAGATATTTTCCAAAGTGATAACACCACAGAGCAATGGGATAAGTTGCACTCTCAAAACTTTTGGGAGGGGGCTTTACTTGGAGTAGCAGAATCTTTACCTGCTATGGTAGGAGGAGCAGGGATAGCGGGTATGGCACAGCGTACTGCGCAGATGTATGCTCTATCTACGGAGCATGTATACGATGAGATGCAACAAGATGCAGCCTTTGATGACATCTCTGAAACTGAAAAGTTTATGGTTACTGCACCGATAGGTATAGCAGTAGGTATATTAGAGACTATAGGTTTTAGAAACCTAACATCTTCCAATCCTTTAGTCCTTAATCTAGTATCCCGCGCCCTTAAAAAGTCGGGTAAAGGGACTACCGCTAAAACATTTGGAGAACTGATAAGGAAAGATATAGAGTCCGGGGGTAGGAAATTTTTAGCGATGCTCGGGGCGGCAGGGGCGGCAGAGTTTGAGACAGGTCTTGCGCAAGAGATAGCAGAGGTAGGTGTTAAAGATATCTACAACGAAATTAAGGGGAAGGATATGTTCCAAACCCCTGATACATGGACACAGTATGTCGGTCAGGTTCTTCGAGCAGGAGCACAGGAGGCTGTAGGTGGATTTGTGTTAGGAGCGCCATCCGCTGTAGCTGCAGCGGCTAAGAAAGGTGAGTTGACTTCTGTTGACGATACCTCATGGGCTATATTTAAAGGACTGCTTACCGACCCTGAGTACAAAACTCAGTACGTTACTAAGCTTAAGCAACAAGTTGCAGCGGGAGAGATATCTTCTAAGGAGCAGCAAGAGAAACTTGCTTTAGTAAATCAACTGCTTGGTGTTATGCCTCAGATACCAACTGACTTTAACGAAGCGCAACAACGTCAGGCCCTTGAGCTTTTGTTTAAAAAACAAGAACTTGAATCAGAGATTGAGGGTAAGGATGACTCGCTAGTTAAGAGGCAGAAGAAAAAAATTGCAGATATAACTGTTCAACTTGAGGCTCTTGCAGAACAGGCCGCTATAGAACAGCAACAAGATAAAGCCGCTGAAGCAGATATAGCTGAGGAGGGTGTGTCCTCAAAGACACAGGAGGAAGTTACTGAGGATGTTACGGAAGAGGAGCAGCGAGACGTAGAAGAATTCTTTGGCGAGACAGTAGAAGAAACCACTGAGCAAGTCAACGATAACTTAAGTATCAATAAGAAAGGGTCTTATAAATTTTCCCCAACGCAAAAGTCTATTCGAAATAGAGTAGTGAAAGCAGCTCGTATGGGAGCGAAAGCTATCTCTAAAGTTCTTCCTGATGTACGCATCGTGCTTCATGAGAGTAATGATGAGTATTTAAAATTTGACAAGGAAGGACAACCCGGAACTTTTGTTGACAACGCTATTCATATCAACCTGTCTAAAGCTAACGTAAGAACAGTCCCTCATGAAATTTTCCATGCGGTATTTATTAATAAGGTAAAGACTGATGCTGCCGCCGCTAAAGCTGCAGAGAAGATGATGCTATCTGTGCGTAAAACTCTCGAAGACGGTAGCGCACTAGCAAAACGTATTGACGCATTTGCTGCACAATATACGGAGGGCTTAGAAGAGTTTCAAAACGAGGAGAGACTAGCGGAACTTGTGGGTATACTCTCTAGTGAATACAAGAACTTAAATAAGCCTGCTAAAAATAAAGTCATACAATTTCTTAAAAACTTTGCCAAGCGATTTGGCATAGACCTAGACTCTGACTTTGGAAAAACAGATGAGAGTGTTATCGATTTACTCAATACTATCTCCCGAAAAGTACGTAAAGGAGAGGTAATAGAAGAGGCTGATATAAGCCTACTAGAACAGATACCATATTCAGAAGGTGAGGTGGTGACCCCTGTGGAAGGGGACATGAAGCCGCAGGGTAGAAAGCAAAAAAATATTTTTGAGGGTATTGATTTTGTAGAGTCTTTACCTGTGGTATCTCTACGTGAGTTTATTGATTCGGTTAAAGGGAAAATCTTTGCTGTTACTTCGGATGCCACTAAGGTAGGTTACGATAATAACGGAGAGAGAGTAGATGGTGGTTTTGGATATAGTGCATTCAAAGAAAACCTTGCGGGTAACATTGGCTTTGCATCTCTAAATATGGAGGTGGCTAAAAAGACACTCGCAAAAATTGCCAAAAATTTCACATCAGGTGATGTTATTGGTATAATGATAATGGTGCAAAACCCTTCTGCTACCATAGGAAATTACTACGGAGGTAAGTATTTAGGGCGTGGACTTAAGCAACTTCAAGAAGCTGATGGGGCTGCGTATCAACTGATGATAGATGAGGTTACCAAGCTGCTCCAAACGAATAAGAAAATTCGTAATGCTCTAAAGCAAAAGCAGACAGAGCAAAAGCTCATTGACCTACTGCGAGACCCGTCTAAGCTTACTGAAAACGAGTTTGCAAAAGAATGGATTTCGGATACCACTTTTGAAGTAAGGCGCGAAATGTTGAAGGCGATGATTATTAACTCGCCTGACACTAGAACCAATAAATCTACACCAATATATAAGACCATGTTGAAGGACGCGGGCTTCAGTCTTCAAGACTTCCTTATGGAGTACGGTGATGTGAGGCTTATTGGTGAGAATAACCTTAAGGAAGATAACGGAGGCTTCTTGGTTGGTGGTTTTAAAATGACTGTACCTAAATCGGGAGAGGTAAACACATTGATAGCGGAGGTTGAAACTAAAGGTTTTACTCATCCGCAATTTAATGGTAAGCTACCTAGTACAGGTGAGCACTTTTTATTCGACGGGTTATATCCCATCCAAGAGAACCTACAAGAGTTTGCAGTGGGGGAGACTCGTATTGGAGAAGAGATGCAAGAGGATGCTGACGCGAGAGTTAGAAAGCTTGCTAAAAAGAAAGGTCTTGGAGTATTCGAAAGGAGATTCGTCGATAAGGGGTCAGATAACTACGTCCCTATAAAGAAAAGAGGATACAGACATCTTACTTCTCAAGCAAAGATTATCTTCAAAAACCAAAATGAAGAGCTTCTCGTAGAGTCTACACCCCTACTTGCTGCAAATGTAGCAAGAGGTATGGGGCTCAAAACAAAAGAGGCTGTCCCTGCGGGCGTAGATTACACTACCGCTCCTCGTCAGCAGAAGCTAGATGAGGGGCGAACAGAAGTGGATGGTATGAAGTCGGGTAAGAAGACTACAGTCAATCCATTTAAGATTTTCAAAGGGCTAGGTGGTAAAGTAGACCTATACGGTATGCGTATCAATGCTCACGAAGGAGCTGAAGGTATGTTCACATCTATAGACAGAGACTTAGCTGACCAATACGCAGGTGATGTAGGGGTAGTAGAGGCTGTTGTGCCTGAAGGGGCAACCGTAGAAGTAGTAGAAGTGACAGGTAAAAAAGTCAGCGAGTACAGGCAAGCTGAGGTGGACGCTATAAATAACTCCGAGGCTGACGTAGTAAAGCTTATCACTTTAGACGGAAGGTTACGTGCCGGGGAGAGAAAGCAAAGTCAGTATATAATTAAGAACGCAGACCTGTTAACAGAACTTGGAGCAGCCAAGCCTGCTCCACGTCAGCAGAAGTCTATGAATGATATCATCCAAGAAGGACGTGAGGCAAACTTCCGTGACGCTGTGCTTAGGGATTATTTAATTAGAGTAAGAAAGTTTCAAGCTAGAGTAGTAGATGCAGCTCTTGAGGTTTCGAGAGATATGTTTGAGAAGCTACCGAATAGCTTTAAAGATATGATTGGTGGCATTAAGGCAGGAGAGAAGCTATACAAAAAAGTTGAAGACTATCGCAAGAAGTTAGAGCGTAGGAATGCACGTAGTAAGTACAAGACTGAGGCTGAAATAAAAGCTATGGTTAAAGCTTATGCCAAAGAACTACGTGGTTCATATGATACTATCGCAGAGATGCAAGAGAAGTTAGATAAGTATAGAGCCTTAATTAAAAAGAATAGAAGAGCGTGGAAGCAAAGAGGCCCACTTACAGATGCTGAGATAGCCACTATGGTAGCTAAGGAAAGGGGTAGATTGATGGAGCAGAGGGATGCCAAGAGAGAAGCAGCCAATGCTAAGGTGGCGCAGTTTGAAGTTAAAGAAATCCGCAAGAATAATAAGCGTGTAAAGATTCTTAGTGAGCAAGAGATTATGGATGCTCTCATAGAGTATATGCAGGCGCAGCCTGAGTATAAGAATGAGGGAGATAGCTACGTAGAAAAAGGGAAGAAGAAGTTCCGCAAGGGAATATCTACCCAACAAGCTCGTATGGTTATAGACTTACAGAAAGGAGTTGGTATTCGTCCTACTCAAGATATGTCTGCTAAGATTAGACGTGCACGTATAGCGGTAGCTGAAAGGATGAAAGGTCAACGAGACGTTCAGGCTGTAAAGAGGGCGTTGAGAAATTTCATGCGCGTATCTCTACCCGCAGAACTCTACACCAAAAAAGAGGTGCTAGATTTACTCTATAAGATTGAGATAGCTACAGAAGATAAGCTCGATAACCTAATGGAAGAGGTTACTGAGTTTGTTATATCTAAAAACGTAGAGGCTTTAAGAAGGAGTGTTAAAAATATTTTAGAAGGCAAGTACACTGATATAGTTAGCGGTAGAAAGAAAGGCGTTAAGATTGACTTGGCTACTATGGAGCAGCTAGAGTCAATTAAAAAGAGAGTGCTCAAAAAAGGCACAGCGAAAGAAGTTACTGACGCTAACGCCAAGCTCCAAGAACAATGGAATGAGTTAGATAAAAAGCCTGACGCTACGGTAGAGGAGCAGATGGAGATGGTTGCCCTTCAAATTATTATAGAGCTCAACAACTCCTTAGTGATGGAGGATACTGATTCAAATAAAGTATCTACTCTTGATGCTGTCAATACCACTTTAGTTGAGATGGTAGAGTTTGGTAAGACAGTTCTGCAGCAGGAGTTAGCTGAGTCTAAAGAAGAGTATGAGCGTCAGTTTAAGATAGCTTACGAAGAAATTACAGGGAGGTTTATTAAAGATGAAAATTTAAAACAAGCTTTAGAGGAAGAGCTTCAGTACCGTGGCACAGAGAAGTCTCGTCAAGAAGTAAAGGCTCGTATAAAAAGATTTGCAAAGTTTATAGCTAACTATACCAATATTGTTTTCCGTTCCGCTGAAGCTTTAGATGGTTTAATGGATGCCATAAGTAAGATGCCCGGGGAATTATTTGGAGGCCGATTACAGGAGGAGATTACTGCTAAGGTAGATGCGTCTACTCGCACCTTTAAGCAGAGGAAGATGTACGTCGAGGCTAAGGTTCAAGCTAAGTTAGAAGAGTTATATGGTAAAGGATGGAGGAAGATAGCTAGAGAGCACCGCAAAAAGAAAACACCTATAGCATTAAATGAAGAGGCCATAAGAGCAGCGGAGCAGGCATACGAGGACAACCCAAGCAAAGAGAATAAAGAGGCTTTAAATGACGCTCTAAATAAGCATGAGAGGATGTACAGTCAGAATCAGATGTACTACCTATACAATCAATACAAAGACACTTCAAATCACGGGGCGTTTGAGAAGATGTTTGGTAAGAACCATGCTGATATCATGGCTAAAATAGAGGAGGCACTTGACCCTGACGTAAAAGAATTTGCTGATTGGCAGGTGAATGAGTTTTTCCCTGAGCTGTATGATTACTATAACGATATCTACAAAAGAATTTATCGCACTAACATGCCGTGGAACGTGCATTATGCGGGAAGAATATACAGAGATGGTGTTACAGTAGAGCCATTAGATTTACTATCAGGAAACAATGCATTCAATAACTCCGTGAACGGGGCTTCTACTCGAGCGAGATTAGAAAACAATCTTCGCATACGGGAGATGGATGGGACGGATGCTTTAATGTCATACCTAAATGACATGGAATATTTCGGAGCATACTCCGAAACAATACGCGATGTAAATAAAATATTTACTAACGAGTATATCAAGGATGCTATTGAATCTATCCATGGTAAGCCTACAATGAGGTTGATTACCAATATGATTGAGAAGATTGCGAATAAAGGAACTCGCACAGAGATGATGGCAGGTTTCATAAACTCTATGAACACTGCGTTCATTGTTTCACGTCTTGGTTTAAGCCCTGTTATCTTAATAAAGCAGCTTACATCTACGTTTACATTTGCAAATGATATAGGCTTTAGGAATTGGACTAAGTACTCAGCTAAAAGTATACCTCAATTAAAAGATACTTGGAGAGAAATTCGTGAGAACTCTGTGTATATGCAAGACAGGAAGTACGATGGTATCATGAAAGCTATCGAGAGTTATTCTGATGAGGCTATGAAGAAGTTTGTGCCTTCACCGACAAAAGATTTCTTTGTAAACGTAGCTATGTATATGGTGAAGTTTGGTGACCGTTCAGCTATATACCTAGGCGGTACTCCCAACTACCTCTTCTATAAAGACCAAGCTTTAAAAGAGGGCAAGACAGAACAGGAAGCTATTGATATAGCTATACGCAAGTTCGAGAGAGATACCAAAAGAACTCAGCAGTCAGCAGACCTACAGGATAAAGATATATTCCAAACATCTAATCCTGTTATCCGCGCTATGAATATGTTCTTGTCTACACCGAAGCAGTACTTGAGAAAAGAAATTCAAGCAGTAAGAAGTTTAAATAGAAAGCTATTAGCGTGGGATAAGAATGCAGGGAAGGGAACCGTGAAGGAAAATGTTAGAACCCTACTTATGTATCACGTCTTTATGCCTGTCCTATTCCAATATGTTGCCATGGGATTGCCGGGGATGTTACGAGGATGGCGTGATGATGATGAGGATGATTTAATAAGAGCTGCAGTTATTGGAAACCTTAACGCTTTATTTATTTTAGGAGAGGCGGTTACCTTTTTAGGTGACTACTTTACAGGTAAACCATGGGCAGGAGAGAGTGCTAAGACAGTAGGTATGCTTAATGTCATAGGTGGTATTGTGCAGAGATTTAAACGTGCCGACGAAACAAAAGACCCTGAGAAGAAAGCAGAGCAGATGAAGAAAGCATACGCCGAACTCATTACCCTTACAGGTATTCCTGCCCCTACCCTAGCTAAGTTGGCGGACAACTACGATAAGATTATCTCAGGTGAGGCTGACGATACAGGAGAGCTTATCTTAAGATTGCTAAACTTCTCTGAATATCAAATCTTAGGGCCGAAGAAAGATGATAAGAAAGTTAAGACTATACAGGAAATAAACGAAGCTTATGACCGTCAACTACGTAAGGAAGAGCAAGAGATGAAGCGACAGCAAAAGCTTTTAGAAGACAGAGGTAGAGAAAGAACACGAGGTCGTAGCCGTAGTAGTGGAAGAGGACGCTCAAGAAGGAGATAATAAGACACCTTGCTTACCATAAGGGAATGCAATCACTAAAAGATATAACTATTCGTGATTCTCAAAGTGGACAGATTAATAGTGTCCTCAAGGACACAATAGGATTCTGAGCGCGTAGAGGAGGAGTCCGTTGAGGGCTATAACAAGGAGTAGCTCTCCGTACTTCCTAATATTCTGCATGGTGTAGGTCTTTCTGCTTATCGTAATAAGCCATAAGCTCTTGGTCGTTTGTTGACCCTTCTCGCGGCTTCCTCCCCCCTTGTTTAACTACTCCCGTTAACTTCCTTACCCTCCCGTATATAATACCATCATGACACGCCCATATTATCATAGGATTATGACGTGGAGCGAGCTCTCCCTGTAGCTTATTAAGCTTCCTGATAGCCACGGGTAAGGGATAAGCTTTATTAAGGCTTGTATGCCTCCCTTTTACCTCCACAAATCCTATCAACTTATCTTCTTTAAAGACTTGAAAGTCTACATCATTCCTTCCAAGTTTAGTGAACGACAGATTAAACATCTGAGCAAACTTTTCTATCGCTCTATTCTCCCTCTCAAGGTGACTGTCGTTTTCATACCTCATCAGGTGATAGGAGTCTCTATAGTTACAGTGTCAACATCGCAAGCGTGAGTGGCACATGTATATACTCCTATAATCCCCTCCCCCTCATATCCGTAGTCTTCGAAATCAAAATCGTTTCCCCATATCATTTGGGTATTACATCTAGGACAAGTCATTATAATTCCATTAAACAGTTAATAGCGGTATGGCCGCCTAATACAACGCCACACCCAATAGCCTGACGCTTGAAGTTCTTTGCGTAGGCGGCAGCATAACTAGAAGCATCCACTCCACATCCTACCTGCATCGCAAACACTTTAAAGTTCCTGCCAACCAACCACTCAGTATATGCCTGAGTATGGATATGCCCGGAAACTGTGCTCATCATATCGTTACGCGCCTTAGTACGCGCCGTACCCCCTTCTCCATGGACAAATTGTACGTTATCATAGACAATTCTTTCAGTCCAATTCCAATTTGTTCCTAGCACTTCGTTGTAGGATTTAATCCACTCTTTAGGGACATCAGAGGAGAAAGCTTTCCTCATTATAAGCCTGTCGTGGTTTCCAATTATCACATCAGCCACAGGAAACGCCTCTTTCCATAAGGCCACATGCTCAATAGCGCACTCGAGTTCATCCTTCCCCGATAATCCTGACGGGTCTGTCTCATGATATGAGCTGTAATGATTATCCAAAATATCTCCGATGAAGATAACTTGGTTTAGATTGTAACGAGCATATACATCCTGACAGAATTCAAGGTATCCCTCTAAAGTAAAAGGAGCGTGGATATCGCCTATGACGAGTATCCTACGCTCCTTCTTTGTAAAGTTATCGTAAGCTGCTTTTGTATTCCCTTTAAGTCTTGGTCTAAAATCAGATTCCATCATCTAATGAGGTTCGGAGTCCGGTTAAACGTGTTATTTGTTCATCAATAACTGACTTGATGGATTCGAAATCCCTATCTATTAGCCCCTCGTATATCTCATTATTAGAGTCATGAAGTTCACGCATCAAATTATTGATATGCGAAATTCTAGTCTGCTCGTGAGAAGAGGGGTTGTTCATTGCTTCTTATCTACGTCTAATATAAATATGTCTCCTAATAATTTATCCACCTTTTTAATTGCCCTATATATCTTTTGAGAATTCCTTTTAACTTCTAACCTTTCCGTTGCGGTAGAGTCAGTGCCAAGATTACAATACATCCCGGCATCAATTCTAAGGAGCTCATTAATTTTTTGTTTCTGACTCCATGTTTTAAACTCCACAATTTTATCTATATCATCAAGAGTATACACCATTGAACCAAGTATTTAATTTTTTTTCTATCTCTTCTTCTTTCCCTCGATGTGTCCGTTGACTAACTAAGTCATGTATGGCAGCCATCCTACTTGCCTTACTTCGAAGTACCTCAAGGTCGTCTTCATGTTGTTGGATTGTGCAATTTAAATCAGAAATTTCTTGCCTCAAAGTAAATACCTCTTTTTTTAGTCTTTCTTTATCCATTATATATACACTATCAAACTCTTCGTTATATATTGCACTGACTGCTTCATACCTTTCACGAAGGATAGCATCTGATTTTAAGTACCCATAAAAGCTTCTGCAATAGTGGATTATGGTTGCATGGTTCTTCTCCATATACCTCGCCACTTCCGACTTACTATACCCTCTATCAACAAGGAGATGTGCAAAACAAATTCGAGCATTAATGTTTTTACGCTCTCTGCTTTTGGTTAACATCCTTACATTAAAAACCTCGTTTACTGTTTCGTGGAGTTTATCAAACTCGTACTGTGTCTTTTCTTTTAACATGTGATTCAATTGTATTATTGTCTAAAATTAAGTCTAAATAAAAATCATAGTGCACCTCAAATACATCTAACAGAAGTGGTATGTCGCCTTCTTGCTTAAGGAATTCTACCGCATAAAACATAGGCTTAGGAATACTTATCACACCGCCCGTTGTCTGACTCCAACCATTGTCTGTTGGCAAATAGTCAAGAGAAGTAAGTATGTCATTTAGGATACGCCTTCTGTATACGATAGGAAAGGTTGATATCTGCTCTGCAAACTGTTCCTCTATATCAAACTCAGGAGCATTATTAACCCCTATATACTTCTGTTCTTCCATAGCTTTCTAGTTCTTTTAATCTATACTCCTGCAACCGAGACAACCTGCCTTTGGGAGTTTTAACTTCTGAAAAGATTACATTGGATTCAGGCGGGATAGCAATGATATCAGGTATACCGTTCTTGTTAGTCTTAATTAACTTAATAACGTAATACCCCTCTGCTTCTAGCTGCTTAATTCTTTTAGATTGTATTTGTTGTTCCGTCACTACTCAAAGATACGAAATAACTTGCCGGTTATTCCGCATGTATTTTTTTAAAATGATTTACGGTGAAGTCTTTCTTCTTTGTAACCGCTTTGTATATATCTTTTTCTATTCCCCCACGAGAGAATATCCAATACACATCGCTCTTAAGTCGGTCTTTAGTAGTCATCCTATCTCTTGATTGCCAATAGGACGTTGCGCTAAAGTCGATGTTGTAATAGACTAAAGCGTCAGCTTCTTTTAAGGAGATTCCCTCTCGCCCACTTACTATTTGCAACGCAATAACGGGACAAGGTGTGTCCTTAAAGACACTAAGCTCTGTCGTTAACCCATCCTTTCCAAAGACCTGCTTAAGAGCATTTAGCTCTTGCTTAAACTTATAGAAGATACCTATCTTCTTCCCCTTAAACTTCTCTTTGATAAACTCAGCCTTACTTAGGTCTATAATAGCTGAGGCTCCTGACTCAAACTTTACAGTACCTGAGTACAACTGATGCAGCTTCATCATTAGTTTAACAGGGGTGTCAGCTAAGATAACTTCTTCCTTCCCCTCCACAACTAAATCTTTCTTTAGCCGTGCCGCTAGACTGTATGTCATCTCAGACATCTCTACCTCAAGGACATGCTCCCGCGTATCAACCTTAAAACCCGCCTCCTTCTGAGAGAAGTTAATCGTATATGGTCTCATGGCTTCAAGGATAGATTCCAAACCATTTGAGTAGTCGTTAATCATAAGACCGTTTATCTTCCTCTGCGTTACCCTTGCATACGTATCGCAGAAGCGATAGAAGTTTTTGAACTTACGGAAAGGATTGCGTGGTATACCATATACCTGATGATACATCTGACAGT
>Ga0208303_1000601_pt1 | contig 14840 bp, 19 predicted proteins | sample CB_VirMetaG_2_FD_184537 | JGI IMG/M metagenome (GOLD analysis project Ga0208303, IMG submission 184537) | Freshwater to marine saline gradient viral communities from Chesapeake Bay - CB_1504_2 Viral MetaG (SPAdes) (version 4) | ecosystem: Environmental > Aquatic > Marine > Coastal | place: USA... | reverse complement strand
TTGTAATTTATCCAAATAAAACTAAACAACGAGAATTCATTGTAGAAACCTTTAATAATTGGTATAATGCCGGTGAAATAAAGAATTTTAACAGATATATAAATCTTAATGATAAGATTACTGTAACTCCAGCCAATAACTTAGCTGTGAACGAGTTACAATTAGGTGATAAATTAGATAATGATTACATTTCTCAACAATTCAACAAACTGAATAACAGAGAATATGGTAAAACGTATTACATTGATACTGAAAACTTTTTCTCACAAGGACAATATAAAGTAGAATCAGGCTTTGCATCTACTCCAATTACTTATTTAGCAGGAACTGGTGTATCTGGTTCTGCAGTACAAGGTGGATTTGGATTCTCTGCACAAGCACAAGCGGTAACAGAATTTACCTCTACTGCATCAGCAAGAGGATATATTAAATATGGTACCGAATTTATCGTTGATGCATTTGCTCAAGTATTTACACCAGGGGCAACTTCAGTAGATAATGACCCGAATAGTGGTTATACTCCAAGAACAATTGCTGAAGGACAAACAATAACCTTTGGATTTGTTGGTACTGGTATATCTGATGAGTATGATTTTAGTGTTATAAGAGATACTGTTGAAACTTATTTAGATAGTGGAACTGATGATGCAACCTTTAATTATGTAATAACCTCAACTGATGTTGCAGCAACTACTTGTTACTTTGTTGTAAGAGCTCGTTCAGGTGAACTTTAAAATATGGCAGATAGAATATACATACCCACCTTTATCTCTTCAGTTGATTTTCAACCAGCAAGAGTATTACCTCATATCTATTTTTTTAATGGATTAAAGGATTGTGAACCGTATTATATTCAGCATTATACTGATGATACTAAAACTCAAGTTACTTCATCATTACAACAATCATTTCCATATTTTGATTACTACGATGGGTTAGTTCCTTCCACAGGTTCTAATTCACTTTTGTTTTTTAACGAACAACCAGCATACGGAGTAACTCCATCTGCTTCTTTATATACTGAGTATTGGGATACATACATTTCATTATTGTATAACCCTAAAACTCGTTTAATAGATACCTCAGCAATTATTCCTCTTGCAGATTACTTTGCAATGGAATTAAACGATATTGTTGAATGGAGAGGAAACTATTATCATTTAAGAGCTATAAACGATTACAACCTTGTTGATGGTACTTGTAAGTTACAATTGTTAGGTCCAATTATTAAAGATAGTATAGTTGTTGGTGAACCAACCACGACTACAACTACACTTGCTCCTACAACCACGACTACGTTAGCGCCCACAACTACAACGACATTATCACCGACAACTACTACGTTATCACCGACAACTACATTATCGCCAACTACAACTTTATCACCAACGACTACAACAGCAGCTCCTGCTTGTACACAATACCGAGTTGGTTTAAACCAACCAACTGCTTCAGTAGAAGTATTTTGGAATTGTTGTTCAGATAATTCAGAACAATCAGTAGTGATGACTAGAGGATATGGAGTTGAGGATACTACGTTTGATGAAATTCGAATTTTTAGTACAACCGCCCCAACTGTTGTAGAAATAAAACCAGATATACCTCAGCCATTGGCTTCTGTAAATGTATATGGAGTTGTTTCTACTGATACTACTAATATAGATTTTAGTAAAACTGAAACTTATACAGTTAGTACTATAAGCTCTGATATATTATTTTATCCGTTATATATTTCAACTGCTTCGTGTGATTGGGTATGTAATAGTACTATAACTTCTACTGAAACCGATATTACAATTATTTCTGGTTCTTTATTACCAGATTATTACGCTGAGTTTAATGCTGTGGATGTAACGTTTGTAACTACTGGTAGTTCAGATTGTTTACAACCAACCACATCAACTACGTTGGCACCAACTACAACCACGTTATCACCAACTACAACCACATTAGCACCAACGACTACAACATTATCTCCAACAACTACACAAGTTGGAACTTGTAGAAATGTATGGGTGAATGATTCAGTTGATATATCAAGATATGGATTAAGATACTTACTACCAAATGTAGGACAAACTGATACATTGTTTGAAGATTTATTTGGAACACCTTACACATTGGGTGGAAATGATGGTGTTGTTTATTCAGTATGTTCTACTATCGCACCTCAAACTTGGGATAGTGTAACAAATACTGTTGTAGATTTAGGTTCACAAGTAATTGATTTTCCAAATGGAGGAAGTTGTACAATTAATACAAATTGTGAATGGACAGTTCCAACAACTACAACTGCTGGACCCACCACTACATTAGCACCAACTACAACTACATTAGCACCTACAACGACTACGGTTGCACCAACCACTACAACCACAACACAGGCACCTAGATATTGGGAAGCTACTTACTGTGATAGTACTGGTTCTGTACCAACTTTACGTGATGTAAGTGGAAACTTTGAGAGTGGAGATGTTGTTAAATTTGCTGGTGGAGGTGAAGAATTCTGTGTTACTTTAACCACAGAAAATTTCTCACCATTCATATGGTTTAATATTATAGAAGGTGCATTCTTTGATTGTAATACTTGTTTAGGTATTACTACTACAACGACATTATCACCAACGACATCAACTACGTTGGCACCAACTACTACAACTACTCAGGCACCTGGTTGTTTCACTTATAGTATCCAAAACAACTCTCTAACTGAAAATCTAACATTCCAATATAGAGATTGTGATGGAAACTTAATTACAGACCAAGTAGTATTGGCAGATAGTGGTACACCTGATTTCTGTGCTGAAGAAGGTAGTGTATCAAGACAGAGTGGAACTTTTAGTTGGGTTCTTACATTAGAAGCAGAAACTTGTACAGTAGTAGAACCAACAACAACGACATTAGCACCAACTACATCTACAACAACTGTATTATCATACTACTACTACCAAGGAGAAAGATGTCCAGAGTTTGGAACTGGTACAATATCAATTCGTTCATTAACTCCATTGGAATTAGGGGATGTAGTATCGTACGCATCATTCTGTTATGAAATTACAGAAATTGGTGGAGTATTTGGATTTGATTATGAAGAAGTATTTGCATCTTGTGCTGAATGTTCTGGTATAACTACAACTACATTAGCACCAACAACTACAATTGCTCCAACAACGACAACATTATCGCCAACTACAACTACGGTTTCACCAACTACGTTGGCACCAACTACAACAACTGAAGCACCTTGTAATTGTATTACAGTTGATGTTTTAAATACTCAATTAAATGTGGGTGGTTTAGATTTATATTACATACTCAATGATTGTGGTGGTTCTGATTTAGCAATAAATCTTAACGCTACATTGGGAATTGAATATGATGGTTCTACTTACTTTGGATTATGTAGTAAACCTACTTCAAGTAATTTATTCAAATATGGTCCAAGTGGTGATTTATTTGTTGGTGAGCCAGGAATGAATGTAACTCCAAATGGAACAGTATGTACAGATGATGGTGATTGTTTACCAGTTACACCGACTACAACGACAATTGCTCCAACTACTACAACATTATCGCCAACCACTACAACAACAAGTAGTGTAACTACGACTACGATATCGCCAACTACATTGGCACCAACAACGACTACCGTTTCACCAACCACTACAACCGAACCTCCTATAACAAATTACAGAGTAGAGGATTGTGATGGTGCTGGTTCTTATAATATGAGTAAAGATGGATGTACTTTTGAAATAGGTGATGTAGTTCAATATGTAAGAGATTCAGACCCGAATACAGTATATTGTGGTACCGTATCAAGTGTAACATTCCCAACTGGTAGTGAAGATGCTACGTTATTTAGTTGTAATGCATATTTCTGTGGAGATACTGTTCATTGTGATGTAGATATTACACCATTGACAACTACGACTACATTAGCACCTACAACTACGTTATCACCAACAACATTATCACCAACAACTACTCAAGCACCTGGTTGTTTCACTTATAGTATTCAGAATAATGATTTTAGTGAAAATATGACTTATCAGTACAAAACTTGTGAAGGAGTATGGGTATATGATAATGTGGTATTAGCAGATAGTTCAACACCAGACTTCTGTGCTGAAGAAGGTAGTGTATCAAGACAGAGTGGAACATTTAATTGGGTTCTTACAGTAGAAGCAGAAACTTGTACAGTAGTTCCTCCAACTACATTAGCACCAACAACTACTACCACAGTTGCACCAAGTTGCACAACATTCATAACTGGACCAGTAAGTAACTTTGCTGGAGTATGTGAAGCAATTGGATTTACAACACGAAGCCACGATGGAGCAGGAACTTATCCTGTTGCAGGAGACACAGTATATGACGGTGGAGTATGTGGAACTGTTTTAGATGCAGGATACTACTTGATGGATAGTGGAAATTATATACGAGTAGTTGGTGGTGGAGAAGTTTTAGAAGTAGGAAACTGCGTATAAAATTTGTAAAAACAAAATCAGTTATATTTATTTATATGAGGAAATTAAGGTATGTATCGGCACAACCTGCTACTGATTATTATGTCTGGCAGGTAGAAGTATTAATCAACAATTTTACGGCAATGGGTATCAATCCTAATGATATCGATATTGTTTGTTGGAAACAAAATGGAATAATCCCACAGAGATGGACAACATTAGCAGAAACTTATCCTGCGAGGTTTTTCTTCTATGATGATACAAGGGAAACTAAAAATTATATTTCATCCATTAGACCCAATATATTAAAACAACATTGGGAAGCACATTCTTATTTACAACGTGATGCTATTTTTTATCACGATTCAGATATACTATTCACAAGAAACCCCAAGGATTGGATTACATTTGAGATGGTTCAAGACAATGAATGGTATGGTTCAGATACACGTTGGTATATTTCCCATTCCTATATCAAAGGTAAAGGAGATGATGTATTAGGCAAGATGCTAGAGATTATGGAGATGGATGAGAAGGTCATTGAGGATAATGAATTAAATAGTATAGGAGCACAATACCTAATGAAAGGTATAACTGCTCAATTTTGGGATAGGGTAGAGAGAGATAGTGAACGATTGTTTAAGGAAGTAACCGAATTAAATAATGAAAAAGTAAAGTTAGATGAAAAATATCATCCTTTACAAATTTGGTGTTCGGATATGTGGGCAGTTCTTTGGGGAGGTTGGAGATTGGGATACAAGACAAATTGTCATCCCAACTTCGATTTTTCTTGGGGTACCTCTAATGAAGAAGAATATCATAGAATGAATATATTTCACAATGCTGGTGTAGTTGATTCTACTTCAGGTTTATTTTATAAGGCACAATACCAACAAATATTACCATATAATGTAGCAGTAGAACCAAATAAAGGTACAGCTTCTTGGCATTATTGGAATTGGATACAAAAAACAGCAGAAAAAACATGTATAAATTAAAACCGATTTGGTTCTATTGGGATGGTCCAATATCCGAATCAAGATTACAAATACTTAGGGATGCAGTGTATTCCACAAGAGTGTTTAATCCTAACCATTATATTGGTGTAATAAGTAATACATTAAACGCTAATGATTTTGACCCAAAGTATTACATTAATACTCAACAATGGTCTGAAACATTTTTTGAAGATACACCTATACCACCAGAAAAGGTAAAAACTTATATGAAATCTCATCCAAGAGAGTTCTCTGATTTATTTAGATTGATTTTACTTTACAAATTTGGTGGTACTTACGTTGATACTGATGATTTAGCAATCAAACCATTATCATTTTTAGATAATATTGTTTGTAGAAGTTATGACCCACACACTTCATTTTATAATAAGATTACAGATGAACAATGTGTACCAGGTTATATAAGAGAAATTGAAGGATATGAACATATCAATATGTTTCCAAGAAATGATTGTTGGCAGAATTGGGATGCTAAACATCCATTTATCTTAGATATACTAACTAATGAGAAATTTCAAAACAAAGATGAGGTTGTTTATATTGGAGATGATTTCTCATGGCAATCAATTACAAATGAAACTTGTATCAAATGGTTGGATAAACATGGGATAGATTGGAATTACAGATTAACCTTATTATATTTGTTTGAAGATTTTGTTGCAGGTTCATCTTATTGGGATAGATGTCATCATGGAGGTGAGATGTGTGATATATGGCAAAAACTCCCTCAAATCAACGATTATGAATGGGGTGGATATAAGTGTACCAAAGATACGGCAAAGTTGTTCTACGAGGAGATATGTAGGAAATACGAGAATGTTTCACACTTGTGGTTACATTCAAAAGATATGAAAGAGGAATGGTTAGATATTTTAGATGAAAATGGATTATATTCAGTTTCAACTTGGATGTTAAATGAAGTTAGAGAAAAAATAAAAGATTTTGAGTAAGTTTTCAGTAATAATACCAACAATGTGGTATAGCGATAAGATTCACGAAAACCTACGTAGATTGAACGATTGTGATGAGGTTGGGGAGATAATACTAATTGATAACAATAGTTCCTTAAAACCCATGCATATACCTTATAGAAGTAAGTTAAGGTATTTACCACAGAACAGAAACATATATGTGAACCCAGCTTGGAATTTAGGCATACAAGAAAGTAAATATAATAATATCTGTATTTCTAATGATGATGTTTTATTTGATACTGATGTTCTAAAATTTATTAAACCTCATTTAAGTGAAGGTATTTATGGAATGAGTACTGGCAATTACTATGGTGTTGATAAAGATAAATCTTATGAAATTAATAAATTAGACCACAGACCGTGGGGATGGGGTTGTTTATTTTTTATTAATAAAGATAATTGGATTCCAATAGATGAAAGATTAAAGATTGCTTGTGGTGATGATTGGTTAATCCATCATACCAAAAGTGGTGCATACGAAATAACGAATTTAGATTTACAAGATGACAAGGTGTCAACAACAGCTATCCGAGGTGAATTTTCACAAATACAAAAACAAGATATAGAATTATGGTCTCAATACTCACATTAACATACCAAAGACATCATTTATTAGAAGAAGCAATACAATCGTATCTACTTCAACTTAAAGGATATGAACTAACTACTGAAATGGTTATCATAAACGATTCACCAGAGGTTGAATATGTTTTCAATCATCCCAATGTAAGAATAATTAACCATCCAACAAGATTTTCATCAATTGGTAAGAAATTAGAATGGGGATTTCAACAATGTAATACACCTTGGATATACCGATTAGATGATGATGATTTACTTTCACCCTATGCATTAGAGTTAAATCAAGTATATAGAATAACTCATTCTCAAAAAGATATTTTAAGGGACCAGAAACATTATTATTTTTTACATAATCAGTATCAAGCCTTGGGTGATTCTATTAATAATGGAAATTGTTATAGTAAAAAATACATTAATAGAGTTGGTTCATTTGTAGATAGAAGTGGTGATGAAGATAATTGGTTAACCTTTCACAATGGTGCTGATATTCATATTGGTGATACTGGTAGATACACAATGATATACCGATGGGGAATGTCTACCTATCATATAAGTGGTATGGGATTAAGACCCACGGAAGAAATCTATGAAATTACAGATAGGTCTAATACAGAAAAAGGTACTATTTATTTAAATCCTCACTTTAAAGAAGATTACTGGTCTCAAGTTCCTATATAACAACACCTATAAATTTGGTTATATATTAAAGATAAATTATGTTCAAGAATATAATAGATTTATTATCCATTGATGATTTCTATAAGGAATCAGAAACGATTCAAATCGCCAAAGGTAGATATGAGTTTCCACGAACTCTAAAATCTACTATTCAATATATTAAACGAGTTTGGTATGGCAGTAGAAATAATTAAGGTTCAGTTAGATGCTGATACTAAAGGTGCTGAGAAAAATGTAGATTCATTTACACGGTCAATTAAAACTTCCGTAGGTGAATTTGAAAACCTCAATGAAGCGATTGGTAAAACCCAAGATGCTTTAGGGACAATGAAAATTGGTTCTAAAGAATTTAAGGAAGCATCGAAGGAACTACAAACTTTAAAGGATAGATTAAAGGATACTGAAAATAATTCATTAAGATTTACAGAAGCTTTAGGGAAACAACCTGGTGTAATTGGACTTGTAGGACAATCGTTAGAAGGATTACGAGGAACAATGAAGGTATTTATGGCTAACCCAATCATTGCGGTTATAGCTGGAATAAGTGCTGCATTCCTCGCACTGAAAGAATCTTTAACAAGAACCGAAGAAGGTTCGGCTAAACTTACCAAGATTACTGAAGGTTTAGAAAAAATCATGAACGGATTGTTTGCCGTAATTGAACCAATCGCTATGCAATTAGCAGATATGGTTGCTGGATTATTGGAAAACGAAAAGGTAATGAAAACCTTATCTACTGTTGCAGGAGTATTAGGTGCAGCATTTGGTGTAGTATTTAACAACATTAAATCAGTTGGAACTTTTATAGTAGATGTTCTTATAGGAAACTTTAAGGCATTAGTTGCAGTTGCTACTGGAGCAGGAAATGTTATTAAGGGTGTATTTACTTTTGATTGGGATTTAATTAAAAAAGGTTCTAAACAAGTATTTGATGGATATAGTGATGCTGTTAAAAATGTAGTTAAGTCTACAAAAACATTAGCAGTTAGTGTTGTTAATGGGGTTGTAGATGGATTTAAAGATGGAGTTAAAGCATTTGGTGAAGGTAGTAAACGATTAACCAAAGCAGGTAAGGAAGAGAAGAAAAAACTTGATGAACAAGCTAAGAAGGATAAAGAAGCAAGAGAAGCTCAGGCAAAATCAGATAGAGAAGCTGCATCAAAGATACAATTAGAAGCAGAATTATCCCTACTTGATGAAAGACAAAGAGTCTTATTAGAAAGGGAGATGAGGTTTAATGAAGAGAAAGCAGCTCTAATAAAAGCTGGTTATACTGATTTTACCGCACTCGCTGAAGAATATAGAATAGATGTTGATGGTATAAACCAAACATATGATGAAAAAGATGCTAATGCACTTAAAGTCTTTACAGACCAACAAAATGCATTAAAGAAACTAAAACGAGACGAAGATAATAAAAACTTAATGGATTATCTTAATTTCCAATTAGCTGCCAAAGAGTTCCAAGTAGCTGCAGAAGAAGTAATAACTGATATGCAAATAAATAATATACAAGATGTAGGTAATGTATTGGGAATGGTTGCTGGTAAAAATAAGAAATTAGCCATTGCAGCCTTGTTAATAGAAAAGGGTGGAGCTATTGCTAACGTTATAGTTTCTACTGCTCGTGCAATTGCATCTGCTACGGCAGCTGCAGCACCATTTATAGCAAACCCTTTAACTGCTGGTCCTGCTTCTCTATTATTGAAAAAGGTAATATTACAATCTAAGATTGGTGCAGGTATTGCCATTGCTGGTATTACAGCAGGTGCCGCTCAAGGATTATCATCTATAAATGCAGCACAAGTTCCTGGTGAAGCAAGTGGTGCATCAGGTGGAGGTGGTGGTGGAGGTGCTCCTTCGTTTAACTCTCCACAAGGTATAGAAGCACCACAAATACAATCAAACGTAGGACAAACAACAGGTACTCAAATAGCACAAACTATTGGTAGAGCACAAGATAAACCCGTTCGTGCGTATGTTGTTTCAACTGATGTTTCATCCAATCAAGCTTTAGATAGAAGAACTAATGGAGCTGCAACATTTAGTGGATAAATCCCTAAAACTTTGTTAAATAAGAAATACATTATTATGAATACAGAAGATTTTGAATTATTTGAACTTATATTAGAGGATGAAGGAGACGGAGTTTTTGCAAATTCATTTGTAGAAGCCGGTGCTATAGAAAGAGATTTTGTTTTCTTTAATAAACAAAAGGTAGAGTTCCAATCAGTAGATGATGAGAAGAGATTAGTGGCGGGCCCTTTATTAATTCCGAACAAGCGCATTCCTCGTATGGATGAAAATATGGGTATCTATAACGTATTCTTTACACCTGAAACTATTGAAACCATTGCCAGAAAGTTTATGAAGAACAAATATAATTCTGAAGTAACGGTAGAACACGAGAACAAAGTTTCAGATGTTTATCTAACTGAATCATGGATTATAGAACAATCATCTAAGGATAAATCAAATTTATATGGTTTCACATTACCCAAGGGAACCTGGTTCGGAGTTTACAAATGTGACAATGACCAGGTGTGGTCTGATGTAAAAGCAGGTAAATATAAAGGTTTTAGTATTGAAGGTATATTCGAACACAAAGCATCTACGTTAAAGAATTCTCAATTATTCACAAAGAATATTGAAGATTTAACAGAAAATGAAAGTGAAGTTTTATTATCATATATTAAAAACTCAATTTTTAATGACAAATTTAGATAACAAGATTTCATTTATTAGTGGATTCGGTTTAACATCTTTATGGGCAATGCCTATAATGGAATTAGCAATGGCTTTATTATTAGGGCTTGTCGGCGGTGTTGGCGGTGTAATTGGTAAATGGGTAATATATAAAACCGGTTGGTTTAAAAGAAATGAATAACAACTCAGCACATAATAGAATTTTAAAGTTTAGAGAAAACCACCCAAGGATACAAATTCTTCTTGAGGAGGATAATCCCACACTTTCTGTGAAAAGGTTAAGAACTTTAACTCTAACTAATAAAAACGTACCTATGAAGATATGGGGTACTACTATTAAAGGAGAACCATATAGTGGTAGAGAAGTGTTTACATTCCAAGGACCAAGTAGAAACCCTGGTGTGCCTTACAACTACAACAAATTGGGTTACATGATATTTTATGATATGAATAAAGGTGATTACAGAACTTTTGATTATGATAGAATTACCCACTTAGAATTAGACGGAATCAAATATAAAGTAATTTAATTATGCCAATCAATCCATCAAAAGGTGAGAGAGAAGATGACTTCATCTCACGCTGTATAGAAACAGAAATCAGTGCAGGTATTCCTCAAGACCAAGCAATAGCAATTTGTTACTCAACTTGGAGAGAAGATAAGGGAGAGAAACTAACTCAACAAGAGAAAATATCATCTAAGTTAAAACAAATCAACCACACTCACTATTTAGAAACACAACCATCAATCAATTCAACCTATCCTGGAGAAGTATCTTCAGGTTCTAAAGAATAAAATATGCCTACAAAAAAAGTTTCAGTAATTGTTAGAAATTCAGATATCAATAAAGCCTTAAAGATTTTCAAAAATAAAACATTCGAATCAGGTCACCTCGTTGAACTTAGAGATAGACAAACTTATACTAAACCTAAAACCAAACGAAGATTGATAAAACTTAATGCTATTAGAAACAATAAATTATTTAACGGAAACCAAGATTAAGTATATTTATACATAACCAAGTTTAGATACATCAACTTGGCCTTTTATTATTTTCCATTCTAAGAACCCTCCTTTGTGCCATTGGGGGGTTTTTTCTTGTCCAATTCCAAAAAAATCATATAATATAGAGAAACCTTATAGTAATTACATTTACTATAAAAAAATAATATAGAAATATTTCATTATTTTTTATCTTTTTGTAGATTTAACCATATTTATATATGTGAGTAAACAGTTACTCATATAACTTAAAGGAAAATAATAATGGAAAATCAATTAGAAAATTTAGTAGACGAGTTAAGTGAATTATCAAGAAACTCATTAGGTAACCAACGTTCTGACTTCACACAATGGAACTTAGTAGAAGCAATTGAAGCAATTGCATTTGAGTTTAAAAGATACAACGACAGACAAGAAAACAAGTAACAAACAAAATGGGGAGAGAAATCTCCCCTTTAATTAAAATGGGAAATATTATGAAAACAAAGACAGTTTATTTATTAAGAAACACAGACACACAAGAGGTAGAATACGTAGGATGTACTCAAAACCCAAAGAGAAGAATTTATCAACACACACGAGTTAAACCTGGCTATTCTAAAGGTGAAGGTAAATTTTATGGTAGAACTAATTTAGAATTGGTACCAGTTAAAGAATTTACTGATAAACGTGAAGCATATCATTACGAAGGTAAGTTAAAAAAACAATACGGATTTGAATGGAATGAATACAGTTCTCATTCAATTGAGGTTGAGGTATTTGAATACAAAACTAAAAAATTAGTTGGTAAATTTATTTCAGTAAATCAAGCTTCTATAAAATTAGGAATAAATCAATCAAACTTAAATGCATCTATGAGAGGTAAGAGAACCCACGCTAATGGATATTACGCAGTATCAATTTAATTAAAAGGAAAATAATATATGGCACGACCAACAAAACACAATGTAACATATTTCCCTCATGATTGTGATATGAGGAATGATTTAAAAATTAATGCATTAAGAAGAAAATTTGGACATAAAGGATATTCGATATGGAATATGCTATTAGAACTTCTTGGTGACTCTGACTACTTTGAATATGAATGGACTGATATAAACATTGAATTATTATCAGCTGATTTCAATATAGATGCATCTGAATTAAAGGAGATAGTAGATTATCTTTTATTCTTAAATTTAATGCAAATAGAACAAAACTTTATAACTTGTAATACATTCACTAAAAGGTTAGAGAGTGAAGTATTATCTCGTAGAAAGGATTATGATAGTAATAACTCTCTTCGTAAACAATTAATGTCAACATTAACTCCTTTGGAAGATGATAGTGAAAACATTAACGGACAAAGAAAAGGAAAGGAAAGCAAAGAAAATAAAAATAAAGAAAATAAAAAGATAGAAGAGGAAAGCAAAGGAGAGGATATGATACGAAACGAAAGTGAAGTAGACAAAACTAAACTAAAGGATTCTGAGTTAGATGTAGAAGATTCATCTATTAAGGATGAATCTACTCTTAGGGGTAAGCATAATATAGCTCAAAAAATAATAGATACACTATCATCTTATAATTTAACTGAAAAGGAATATATAGATGCATTTGAAGATTTGAAAGATATGGGAGGATTTGATGGTATCAGTAGAATATTACAATGGACACCTGAAGTTACAGAGAAATATATAAATCATATTAATAATATTATGAATTCAATATTTAACATAGAAATTAACAAATAAAATACATTTAATAAATCAGCTGCATGATTTAGAATTAGAAAACCAACAATTAAGACAGAAAATAAAAGATTTACAATATGAATTATATATTGTAGAATATTTTGAAAAACGATATGACTATTAAATTATGGAAAAATAATTCGGTTATATTTATTAATATAAAGTAAACAACAAAATGGCACAAGTAAAATTAATTAAAGATTACCCAAATTATTATATCTACGATGATGGTAGGGTTCAATCAGTTGCACAACTTAAACCTAAGTTTTTAAAATCTCAACCAGCAACTCAAACTAGAAGTTATAAACAAGTAAGATTATTCAATAAAGAATTGTTTCCTTCATCAGGTCAATTACATTACATCCATAGATTAGTGTACACCCACTTTATAGGGGATATCCCGAATGATATGACGGTAGACCATATAGATAATGACCCGAGTAATAATGATGTAACAAACCTTCAGCTATTGAGTTTAAAGAAAAATCATCAGAAATATTTACAAAACACTCTTGGTGAAAGTATGCGTGGTAATAGAGATAAGTTGATTGAAGATTACAAGGAACTTGGAACTTACAAGAAAGTAGCAGATAAGTGGGGTATCAGTGCATCAATGACATGGAGAATAATTAAAAACTTTGTTCAGTACAAAGACAAAGATGGTAAATATAAATTTAAACCTTACGATAATGGAATGGATTAAACTTGGTACTTGGTTAAAATGGATAATCAATGTAGTATCCCTTGGTACAGCAAAATATATCTCCACTTGGATTGCAGTAGATATACTTGGATTTAATAATTGCGGATGTTGTAACAGAGAGCAGTGGTTGAACCGATTAACAAACAAAAACTTTAATGGTCATTGTGACCAAATCAATTTATTTTAAAATTATGGAATTTCAAGAATTAACAGGTAGTTTAGATACTACAAAACAAGAAACAGCAGAAACGTTCTACTATGTAAACTTTTCAAAACTAACTAATGTAAACGATTTGATATTAGTATTATCCTCAATGGGTTTCGGTATTTCAGATAAGAATCCAGGTTATGAGAACATTAAACAATTTTTAGATTTAGATAAACCAGTTAGATTAAAATAAGATGGCACAAGATATCTTTACACCAGAAGAATTTACTGATTTAAAACTGGTCATGAATTCTATTCATCATCATATACCTGAGAACGTAGCTGGTAAAGTTTGGAATTGGTATCAAAGAATCGGTAAACATAATGATAAGCAACCGTGTACTTGTGCTAGTACAGCAAAGTATTGGATTAAGGCGGTTGAGGTTATACGTAACTTTATATCAGAGCAGGACCCATTGAATGGATAACAGACAGACAGATACGGAATTTAACATACGATTAGAAATACTATACAGAAAGCATTATACTTGGTTACTCAAGGTTGGTAAGAATATAACTAAGAGTAAGGATGATGCAGAAGATTTAATATCAGAATTATTTTTGTATCTGGCTAATAAGAGAAATCCTAAAATCTTTTATGCAGATTCATACAATTTAATGTACTGTATGAGGTTTATGCAGACCAGGTGGATAAATCATATCAATAATAATAAAAAACTCGTTAAAACGGAGGATATGGGTATCTATGATGATTTGGATGAGGAGTATGACATTGATAAAGATTTAGAAATGATGAATATA
>Ga0208303_1000595_pt1 | contig 14881 bp, 14 predicted proteins | sample CB_VirMetaG_2_FD_184537 | JGI IMG/M metagenome (GOLD analysis project Ga0208303, IMG submission 184537) | Freshwater to marine saline gradient viral communities from Chesapeake Bay - CB_1504_2 Viral MetaG (SPAdes) (version 4) | ecosystem: Environmental > Aquatic > Marine > Coastal | place: USA... | reverse complement strand
ATTTGATGGAACGAAGTATTTTAGTAGTCGTTTAGCATGGGCTTTTGTGCACGGTTCCATATCTACTGAAATTCTAATTGACCACATTAATGGTGATCCTTTGGACAACAGAATAGAAAACCTTAGACTAGCTACACATTCATTGAACTCCCGAAACAGAAAGATACATGATAACAATAAAACAGGGGTAACTGGAGTTTTAAAAAGAGAAAAAAAATCAGGAATTTTTTGGGAAGCCACGATTTATAATACGAAAAGAGTACATTTAGGATTGTTTAGAACAAAAAGAGAAGCAATTGCGGCAAGAAAAGCCGGGGAAAAAATACTTGGTTATATATCAAGAAACGGAGAAGTAGGATGAACTGCTGGCATTGTGCGGCTGAACTTATCTGGGGCGGAGATCACGACTATGAAACGGAGCAAGGTGGAGAAGGTATTGTCACCAACCTTTCTTGCCCGAACTGCGAGGCACAAGTGTTTGTGTATCTCGACCTCGACACGGAGAATGAAAATGTTTGAAGCTATGATACTAATTTGTTTGGTTTCATTACCCGGCGAGTGTACAGCACTAAAAGATTTACGGGGACCATACGAAACGATGGGCCAGTGTAATGTACGATCGGCTGAGATGGCACAAAGTATAGAAGAAGATCCTAGGACCGCGAACCTTTATACAGTAAACGGCGCTCGATGCGACAAAGTCCCCGGGATCAAGACTAAAACGTCAAATCTCAGCGACCTCGAGGTATAATGATACGGTCATCGATACTGAGGTCGACGAGAATCGATGTTTTTATTTAATGATTTCAGTTGTTTGTACCTTGTAGAATAAGCGTGTAATTTACAAGGTTAGTCCTTTGCAAGGTCTCGGATTCTTTTGACCAGCCTTTTTGCGCGGTTCGGGACCTGATCATGCCACCTCGAATCGACCATTTCGTCGGCTGCGCGTTCCCAATCTCTGGCATCGACACCTGCTTTCATGCCCTTGAACTTGGACAGGCGGGGGTAGCCGAGGTTAAAGCACATGTTGGCGATGACCAACTGAGCTTCTTCGGGTAGCTCGTCGAAGTCAGAGTACAGCCGACCGCAATCCTCAATCGTCACAGCGATGTCAAGGTTGAACCGCTGCCGGACACGCTCTTCTGATACGGGTGTGCCAACAGGCTGGCCGTATTCTGGATCGTGCTCTTTGATGAGCGCTCCGATTCCGAAAGTTGGTAGACCTAAATGATCTAAATATATTTCAAACCTGCAGCCTTCGTCTTCTGCAAGCTCTTCTCTTAGCCTGTCTTTGTTCATCCTATACCTCTCAGACGTGCGGCTAAGACCTGATCTCTTTGATCAGGCAACACTGTAGCCAACGTAGCTGGGTCATTAATTGTAGGTGCGGGAGCCGCCGAAGGGGCTGGAGCGGCTCCCGCTTGCGCTACCACAGGAGGAGGTGTGGTTGCGGCAACTGATGCTTGTGGTGTTAGGTCAATATCTAAGTTTGGTGTTAGGTCAATATCTAAGTCTACACCTGTTGACCCAGAAGAGATGTCTTCAGCAACCAAAGATTTTCCCGCGTAAGATTTGTAAATTTCTGTAAGTTCTGCGGTAGGTAAACGGGAAATTTTTCTAGGCTCTCCTTTAATTGCTGTCTCAGCATATACATCACGAAAGACTTTATCGCTTAGACTGACTGGCCTAAATTTTCCTTGAAGAATGTAACCTAGTTCCTGAGAGCCAAGGTTAGAGTCTTTCTTTAACGCAGTTATAATTTGTTTTTTAGACAAACCTGCTGCTTCAGCAGCTTTTACATAGCCATACATTTGTCGTTGAGCGCGAAAAGCATCCTCACTTGCGGCCCTGTAAGCTTGTAACACATCTTCATTAGTTGAGTCGTTTGCTTTTGCCACGCGGCTAAAATTACCAAGAGACTGTGAACGAAGATCTGTAAACTCAAAACCTTTAAAAGAAAGAGCTTTTGCACTCTCTAGCACCAAGGGTCTAACACCAGTGGTTGCAGCAAATGCTTCCTCATGAATGTTGTACTGACGACCAGTTCTAGTCGGATCACCAGTGACGGCGCTTGTTATACGCCCCGGCTCAAACTTTTGTGCTGTTGGCTTATACAATAACTCAAGACCAGCAGGAGTAAAACCACCCAAGATATGGCGGAAACTGTTGCCCATCTTTGTGCCAATATCATTTGCATCATTCCACACAGGAGATCCTGTGGCTGTTTGCCCACCGCGTCCAAAGTAGTCTCTGGGTAAAGCGTCTTGAACTCTTTCCGCAATCAAAGACTCACTGGCGAAAGGTTCCATAAAGGAAGCAAATGCACCCCAAGCAGCGGAACTTATCTGTTCTATTTCACTGGCTCCCAGTGAACCCTTTTGAGAATATATCTCCATAGCACGACGGGCTGGCGTAAGTGCAAAGTCATACGGCATCATATAACTTAGGTCAGCGTGTTGCCACTTACCATCTTTGGGCTTACCCAAAGACATGACCTGATGACCATCCATAAAGAAAGGCATCAAAGGCTTCATTTTTTGAACGTCTTCTTCCGTCATTCCGGTAGCAGCGTAGCTTGCCTTGGCTATGGCTGTTGGTACAACAAAAGCAGAACCGATATAGCTAGTCACGCGATTAGCCCCAATAGCTCTGATCTCTCGCTCCAGTCTCCTAGCTTTTTGTTCGCCGATCTTTTGAATCAAGTCGTCAGATGCCTTAAAGCCCATCTCTTTCATACCGCGTTGAACAATATTGGTTGAGTTACGAATAACTTCTGCGGGAAATGCAACAAAGTTTCCAGCGACGGGGATGCGGCGAATAGACTTAATAACTTCCGGGACACGAGAATAGATAGGCATTGTTTCTTTTACAATGTCAGACGCAAACACATCAAGGAAACCATATCTGCCGGTAAGTTCCGAGGGCCGAGTTGCAAGTCCCGACGTAACTAGACCGTCTGCGATATCACCAAGGTTATCGGGATCTAACCCAGCTTTACGAAAAGCCGCGCCGAACTTGGCCTTTTCTCCAAGAAAACCTACGGCCTTCCAGTATGTGTCGGTGTCAGAATATATCTTTTGAAGTGGCTTGACCAACGGTACCTTTTCTATCAACGAGTTCAGGCTCGTGGCTACTTTCTCGGTCTTCATTCCCTGCGTTTCGCGGAGAAGCAGCTTCATCTCGTTGACTGCAAGGTTTTCATCAACCAGTCCAAGGTCGCCAATCATTGTATAAAATCTATCTGATTCGGCATCAGATAAAGCGTTAATCTTTTTAAACACGGCGTTAAAGGCTTCACCCAACTCAGCAGTGCGAGGAAGGTTGCCATTAGCAGCGACCATAAAAGTACCTGACGCAAAGTTTCTTACCTGACTGACGGGGTTGAGAACTGTCTTGCTCATCTGTGATAAGCCCTTGGCTTGCAACGCCACGGCCAATAACTCACCGGTCAGGCTGGATATACGATTAGGCACAGTTATAGCGTTGTATAGTTCTATGGGAATAAAATCTCCGGACAAGTCTCCATAGCTCCCAGAGAAAATAGTGCCACCAGCTTTTTCTCCCTCAATAACTTTTCTTTCACCGAGACGATGATAACCTGCATCGATAAGTGTTTTATGCTGAGGGCTGTCTTTAACTATGTTTTCTCCAGAAACGACAAGCGGCCTTGCTCCGGCGTTTAAGGACTCGATAAACCCATCATAATTTTTTCTGTGCTGCTGACCGAACTGTCTAAAAAACCTACTGGTTGTAGAAAATTTAGAAAGATCCGTAACCGTGCGAAGGTACAATTCTTTTGGATCTCTGACTTCGTTTAGCAACTGCCTAAACGATGGGCTTTTGTTTAAAAACGAACTGCGTTTGGAGAACAAGCCTTCGGATAGTTGATAAAGAGGATGACGACCAACGGCTTCGGCGCCATTGGTGAGAGCATTGTTTACAATTTTTAACGCAGCTTCTGCATTTAAATTCTCGTCAAGCCCCGACCTAACAAAATATTCACCTAGTTTGACTTTTGCCTTATCTACAGCAATGTCTTTCGTCAGGGTAGTGTCAGCCTTTTGCATCATTGACGCAATTTCATCTACAGCTTTTATGTACTCTGGCTTCTTTTGAATTGCTGCAATAGCCGCAGTGTCAGGAGAGAAGGCGCCTTCATACAGTCTGCGAAGATAAGACCCTTTGTTATGTCTCATTTCGGCAATGGCGGACTCAGCAAGTTCTTTGTTAACGGTTCCAGCGGCAAGGGAGTCTTCAAGTTCCTTAATGCCAAGATCAGTTAGCTCGTCAACCTGCTGCCGCATTTTCTTTCCTGCGGCAACAACACTATCACCATATGAATCAAGAGCTTTAACATCACCCTCAAGAAACACCAACAGATCATCGTACGCTCGTTGAACACCCTCCTTGCCCTTACCAAAAAGTTTTTGACCTGACACAACTTTCTTTGCCTCACGGTCAAAGGAAGACATAAGGTCTGCTGCCTTTTGTGCCTCTTGATCACTTACGTTTTCGATAGTGCGGAGATCTTCAAAGACTTCTTTCTTGGTTTCTCCAGCGGACGTAAAATACTTTCCTACTCTACCACCGAAAGCACCTGATGCTTTCCTGCCCAAGTAATCAAAGCCACCACTAACAGCCCGAGCGGTTGCAGGAACTCCGGGAACCATACTAATAGCACGAGTTGTCACACCGAGCGCAGGGAAAAGGGCCTCGAATCCAGCACCTAGTGCCGTGCCTTCAATACCCATACGAAGCTTGTTGCGAAGACGGCGACCAGCTTCATCGCGACCTTGAAGACCAGAATCAACTTCTGTTTCCAAGGCGTCGGGTAAAACATCAAAGGAGTCTGCTAGAGTGTGCGTACCGTCTGGTGCCACCAGCATCTCAACAGCGCCGCCTGTCAAGCTTGTTGTAGCAGCCAGCTTGGCTCGTGCTGCATAGGGATTCTTTGCAGTGAGAAGGGCTTTACCAGCCTTTGACTTGCCAATTGCGTCCGCTAGTTTGGCTCGACGACTAACAGCAGGTAGTACGGAAGCACCTTTGGCTACCTGTGAAGCCCGGCCAACAACACCGATCACAGGAATAAGAGCGGAACCAAACAGTGTTAGTGCTTCTGCTGTCTCCCCTGCTGCTGTCTCGGGTGTAAGCCCAAGGTATTCTTTGGCTGCTTCAAATCCGTTTGTGACAGAACGACTCGTGTCTGTATCAAAGATGTAATCAACACCAGCAGCAACGGTCTCGGCGATGCCTTGTGGCAAGCCAACAAATCCTGCGCCGACACCTTGAGCGATGTCGGAAAAGGTGCTTACTTCTTCGGTTTGCGTAGGTTCAGACGGACCAAAAAGATCAATATCTAAATCCGTACTTTCCGTAGGTTTGGTTTGACCAAAAAGATCAATGTCTAAGTCCACCACATCAGCCATAATAACCCCTATTCAGCAGGTGATTGAGCAACTATTGTTGTTCCTTTTCGTACAACATCAACCCCTTTAATCTTAAACGGGACGCCTTCCTTTTGATTCATAAAAGAATCTTTTTGTGGGTGGTTTGAGATATCGACTGTTTGACCCGGCTGCAACTTGTTTGCTCCAGAGTTACTTGAAACCTCCCCCCCAATGTCTCTTGCGAAAGCTTCAAGAACTTTGTTTTCATCAAGAAGTGGATCTTTGGCGGCGTTCTCAAATTCTTTTTGATAAAGAGAAAACCACTGAGAAGACTGTACTTGAGCAGTTGTCGGATCATCAGAAAGTTTTACCCCCCTAATTTGCCCGTTTGCAGCGGCATTATTTATCGACCTAAGAGTATCTGTTACCGTTGTCTTGTTGGTTGTAGATGCTTCAAGAATTCTCTTGTACTCTTTTTCTTGCAAAGGAGATAACTTAATCTTGCCATTTTCGTCATATTCAACCGGGCCAAACATAAGTGCCTGTTTGGCTTCGGTTGGAAGCATAGAGATTTCAGCCGCCCACTGTTTGTAAGCAGTGTCTACCGCCAACTTTCTATCTTCTGCTTTTCTGGTAGCAAGCTGTAAATTTAGGTTAGCTTGTAGTTGAAGGCCAGTAAGCTTGTTCGTATTCTCTCGGTTCTGCGCTGCTATAACCGCTGCATCTGCACCCTGCATCGCTGCTTGTGCCAACCGCTGCTGATTAAATGTATAGTCGTTTTTAGCAGCCGCCAAAGCTATTTCTCTGGCGTTCTTTGTCTTAATTAAGTCCATAGATATCGCCCGAACTTCTTTACGGTCTTCGCGCTCTTGCTCATTAAGTGTGGCAATGTCCTTGCCGTAACCCTCAAGACCAACACCAAGACCCTTAGCAATGTTAGTAAGAGCGTTGTCACTTTCTCCAGCAGCGATAGCGAGACCTGCTCTCATCAGACCCATCCAGAAAGCATCCTTACGAGACTCATCATAATTAGAGTCATCAACCCCGGAAATTTTTAAGGCTTCATCTCTAATATCTTCAAGACTAAACTCCTTTGCTTCAGCCATTTTTGTGCCAAGCGCAGTATTAAATACGTCAGTGGCTTTTTTAAGCCTGTCCGTAGCTGCGGCAGTAGCTGTTTTATCTTCTGTCCTACCTGTTTCTGCGGCGTCTAATACATTTTTAATGTCGGCTTCCAAAGTTTTTGTAAGCTCTGATGTTTTTGTGGTGGAGCCGTAAATAGAGTCAAGCAATCTTCCACCACCAACAGGTTTTTTAGACTTGCCGGTAGCTTTTTCTGCGTCTTTTTTAGCCGCCTCTTGAGTTGAGGTGGCTGCGCCAGTCAGACCAACCCCAGCGGTATCTGAGCCATCTGTTCCGACAGTGTCTCGACTTGTGGCAATCTGCGCCATTTCTTCGCCCGGACCTTCCGGGACAAAATCACTTGGATCATCAAAGGGGTTTGAGATATCTACGTTTGGCTCAAAATCCTTTATGTCTTCAGCAAAAAACTGACGGCGCAGTTTTGGACCCAGTAAAATATTACCGATAAAGCTGTTGATTCCCGCTCGAACCTCTGCTGGAGAAGCGTAAGATGGTTTACCGGTACCGGCGGACACAGGACCTTTAGGAGCAGTGGCGTCTGTAAGTCCTGTCTTAATATCTGCTATACCGCTAGACAAACCCTCCATAATTTTTGAAGGCGCATCGGCTAGCGCAGCCCGTCTTTGTAGCGCACCTTCGGAAGGACCGTCGTATGACATCATCGGTGGTGCTGCTTTCAGAGATATAGTATCGCCGCTACCGCGAACACTCATCACAGGAGGACTTGCTAGAGATCCCGCAGTCTGAACTCTCGGCGCGGTAGAAATCTGCGCTGGTTCCTTGCGCGAAGACAAAGCGTTTACGGCTTCTTGTGCTGCTACTTTTACGTCTCTTGGTGCGTTACCCCGAACGATTTCCATCAATGTTTGAACATCGCCTTGCTGGGCCAGACTTTGAATAGCTGCCATATAGGTAGCACTTCCGCCTTGCTGCATACGCAAAGGCTGACGCTGTGCTGCTACATTGGCTAGCTCAGGTGACGAGGCAAGAATACCCATAGGCTGTCTAGACATGCCGGGCTGCTGAAACATTCTGCGATATAACGGGTTCATTTATCTACCCCCACCAAGCCAGTTCATAAACCCACCGCCTTGCTGCGATGCTCCGTAGGCACCGAGGCCCGCGATACCAAGACCTGCAATTTGTGACATTGTGCTTGGTGGCGGTGTGGTGGTAGAAGATGTTGTCTGCTGCAATGCAGGCACACCACGGAAGATGTCTGACAGGAAGCCAATCTCTTGGTACGGCAATGACTGTTGCTGCAACAAGTTTTGACGAGCGACATCCAGACCCTGCTGTGATGTCTGCTGTGTAAGACCACCAATACCAAGCAGTGTGTTAATGTCCTGCACACCCATTTGCTGCGCCTGTGCGCCGAGACCAGCCTGCAACTGTGCTGCTTGTTGTGCTGCCTGCTGCGCCTGTGAGTAGCCCTGCTGACGAAGCTGCCCTGCTGACCGAGCCTGCTGCTCCATTGTAGCACGGCCTAGTTCTGCACCAGCTACTGCTGCGCGAGATCCACCAAAGGCACCCTGACCTACGGCCTGTGCCCCAAGCTGCTGTTGCTGCATCTGACCAGCGCGACCAATGTCTTGCATAGTCTGTTGAACAACTTGGTTCTCATAAGGATTAAAGAACTGTGAGACACCGCCCGGCGCTGCATATTGTTGCGCTGCCTGAAGGTATGGCTGATATGCGCCTACACCTGCGGTGGCTTGACCAATGGCCTGCTGCTGTTCTGCCGATAATCCAGCAAGCTGCTGCGGCGCATAAGGCATGCCTGTACCTTTGAGGGCCGATGCTTGTGCAAAGATATCCTCAAGGAACTTTTCCTGAAACGGCGCTAGCCGTTGGGTAACTTCTTGTGTTTGTGTTGCCATTACGCTGTGGCCTCCAATTCTGCCATCATATCATACATTCGGGCTGCTCCGATATCCCTATCTCCACCTCCCGCACCTTTAACAGCCTTGGCTGTTAGCACGAACTCTCCGTCAGAAAGCCACGCCGGAACAGAATCAGATGTCCCAGTTCCTGCACCTGCTACCTCACCAGTGTAATCACCTCGTTCTGCGGGATGCTCTATGCCGTGTTCGTACATAGCACCACCGTGTTTAGCATACACCGAGTCTACATCATACTTAAAGTCTGGTCTTTGTGTTTCCATCTTAGCTTCTTTGTATGCACGGATATCATCAGGATTTCGTAAATCATATTCTACACCCTGATAGGCTACCTTATGCGCCTCTCCACCAGCATAAGCGCGTTCTTTAGCGGCTTCTTCTTTTGGAGTGTCACCCAATAAAGCAAGAGCCGTGGAGCCAATGCCAAGAGATGTCATCTTATTATCGCTAATGAAGTCTGTAACTGTGTCAAACATGCCGCCGCCAGACTCCACCTGTGCTCCTGTGATATCCGCCAACTCGGCGGGCGCAACCCCACCTGCCTGCGCTATAGATGTTGCAGCAGGTTTATACAAAGACTGCTGTAATGTATTAGACCCAAACGCCCCCGTAGCTTGTGGGTTACGCATCATACTCGGCGATACAAAGGATGTCACACCGTAGGCCAGCGCAGCATTGGTCAGCGCATCATTGACCGACTTACCACCTGCCAGACTACCAATACCAGATCCGATGGACGCGCCCAGAGGACCGCCAAAGTAAAACCCCGCAGCCGTACCAATAAGTGGCAGCAAATCCTCGCCGCTGCCCAGTCCTAACGCTTTTCCTAAATCACCAAATAAAGCCATTATGCTACCTTTACTGTACCTGCATCATTATACAGTGTCCCCGCCTCAAGTCCAGTGGCGCTTGTAGGCAGATCCGTTATGGTTAAACTGGTAGCGCGGATGTTCCCCGGATTGCGCTCCTGTTCAATAAATATCTCCAACGTCCGGATTAAGTCCTGCATATAAGAGCGTGTGTACTCTTCAGGAGCTTCCGGGAGTCTTGGTGGTGCGACCTGATTACCAGACACTAGCGCCTCCCATCTGGGCGAATATCTACCCGAGGGCTACCAAGCCGCCATTTTGCACCAAGCGCAGTTGACTCTACACGCATTGCAAAAGATCTACCCCTTGCCCGAATATACAACTGTTTTGTGTACTCTTGGACAGGACTGACCTGAGTTCTGGTTGTTGTGCCAGCAGCCGTGTTTCCAAAGTCTTCGCCCGGAAAATCACGCGCCTTGATCGTAAACGTGGCCTGCGGCGTGGATATAGATGTAGACCCAGAGAAACTAAGGTCAGGAATCACGCGCCTAATATAGGTGAATTGCTCACCGTCACCGATGTCCATAACAGAAGATTCAATAAAAGAATCCATAGCCGCGCCATCCGCGTCATAGCCGAATTCGTGGTTGTATACATAACCGTTGTCGTCCGTAGCAAGAGGGAAGGTCCGAGTTCCGCGATCCAACCACGCAGTTCTATCGAGCGTACCGAAATACCAAACCTTATCTAAGTAGTTATATACAACGTACCGGTCATTATCAAACGATCCTTCGGCTGGGTAGAACCAAAAGACCTCGCTAAACTCAGCGTTTACACCAGCAAAGATCTTGTCAATCTGATCAAGGTTGATGTCGTTAAATACCTTCTCTTTAACGGTGCAAGGTAGCTGCGTTGTCTGACCAGCATAGACATAGAAGTTATCAATGCCCATCCAGAAGACATAGTCCTCTGTGGCTACGGCGGAGTTTGGCCCGGCGATAGTGATGTTCGATGCAAGCTGCTGTAGGCCAAAAGTAAATGGCGGACCAATAAAGCGCATTGATGTAAGAGCAGTGTCAGTCCAGATCAGGATCTCACGCTTTGTTTCCAAGGCTCGTACAAACGTGGACCCCGAACCTAGGCGCAAGTCACCCGCTGTGTTGGTCGCTGTAGGCCACCAATCAACAGAGTTTTCCTGACTGGAGAAACGAATGAGAAGCGGATCTTGTACACCGTCACCTTGAACAGCCGATGAGTTTGCACCAATGGCATCGCAACCAAAGGCCAGAACGTGGCGATCACGATCAGAGACCATAACCTGCTTACAGATTGTTGGCACACTTGTCTGGCTGCTGCCGATTGTAGATAGCTCAACTGCTCGTGTACCAGCACCAGAACCCTTGTCCCAATAATAAATACCAGAGTCACGAGGGTTGATGAGCAGGTCTTCACCAAAGTTATCATGTGACCACAGACGGATCTGCGTAGTGGTGGTCAAACCGCCGGGAGCCGCACTGCCCCAAGTGCCACGGCTCCACGTTCCTGCACCCCAGCCTGTACCACCAATCTGCGAGTTCAGGCCAATGTTGATTTGATACGCCCCAACGACTGAAGAACCACCGTTGCCTGTGTCTGACGCATTGGCTGTCACAGACAATGTAATCTCATAGACATTGTTGTTTGTGACTGCTGTCACCTCATGCTCGGCGTTCAGAATAGCAGCAAGCACGTTACCACCAAGATCTACAGCGCCGGAGAAGGTTACGAAGTCACCCAACACCGCACCGTGGTTCGTGTCAGAAACAGTGATAATTGACGAGCCATTGGTCGCGGCAAAAGTTACGTCACCCGCTGCCGTTGTTTCTCGGATCGGGGTGATGTCGTTATAGGTTCCACCCTCTTCAATGTAATATTTTACATGTGTGCCAAGGCCGAGGAAGTTAGAGCCATCTAGAGCAATCCAGTTGTGGAGGGCGCGACAAGTTCCGAGGAACGTGGAGCTAGAATATTTAGCCCAACCGCCCATTTTTTCTGGGTAGCCAAGACGAAAGCGCACCTTGTCACCGTCACGCCAACCGCCCTCATTTGAATATGAGGTAAGGTCTCTGACAATGCCGGGTCTAAATTGTAGCTTTGTTAGTGGCATGTATCACCTACGATGGCTGCGTTAAGCTGGTGCTGTAAAAAGTTCCCAGCATGATATCAGAAGCTTTCGCAAAACTAGATGGGTTCTTTAATCTAAAGCCGAACCACTTATATCCTGCTGTTCTTGCAGCGGCGGTGTTATCTGTAACAAAAGATATAATCCCTGTGTTATAGTTACCGCCAGTATATGTAATTGAATTAATCAACCCGTCTGCATCCCAAACAATAGAATAGCTTCTGTTTCCGCCCGTGCTTCCACTTGATCCAGCATCCCAACGAGCGACAATATTTGTTGTTGTGGAATCAGATACTCCCCCATAAAGAAGCACATGCTCTGAGTTAGAGGCAACGTCCTCGTTTTGCTGAATTGTAATTGAAGCGCTGGTAATAAACCCTGTCCCAGCGTGGAACACCGGCTGATATGCAATTTGATTTGCGCCGCCACCAATAGAAAAAGGGGTTGCCGTGCTGCTGATGGTGGTTAAACCAACACCCCCTGAAGGAGATATATAACCAAGTCTTATTGAAACATTCCTAGTCTGCGTACCAGCGCCAGAATAATAGTCGCTGAAACTAGCAGTGCCGCTCTGGGGAATGTTTACATTTATGGCGTTGTTGGATACGTTTGCACCGCCTCTGTAATACTCAGACACACTATCAGGAACAGAACCGCCAAAGGTAGTTCTGAACTGAGATAGGCTAATTTGTCCAGAGGCTGGCAAAGCCATTAGACTGTACCGAAGGCTGTGATGTCATCCTCAGAGGTGAATGCACCGTTAGTAGCTATTTTGGCTACTGTGCTACCGCCGTAAGAAAACACCAGATTGTTGCTACCATCTACAGAAATAGTCCAGCCACTACCACCAGAAAGGCTTAGTGAGTTACCAAGGCTAGATGAGGCGCTGGCAAAGGTTAGGTTTCCTGCACCGTCCGTTCTTATAAACTGGTTGGCTGTTCCGTCAGCGGCGGGGTATGACAGACCGTCAAGAACCACACGCCCTGTGCCGTTGGGTGTGATTGGAATGTTGCCATTCGACACACTAACAATAGACTGCCCATTAACATCTAGGTTGCCACCAAGCTGCGGAGTCGCATCGTTAACAACATCGGCATTTGGTGTCAGGCTTTTAAACACACCAGAAGCGCCGCCACCGTCACCTGTTACAGCCGTTGACGCACCTGCTGCAATCTCAACACCGTTAGATGTTGAATATGTCACGCCCTTGTAGATAACGCGGCAAGCAGCGTTTGTCTCGTTGCGGATGGTGTAGAACTTTTCTTGATCGGTTGGGGTTACACGCAACTCAAAGGTAGCACCCGGAGAACCGGTAAGCACAAGCACTGTATTTGCACCGTCGCTAATCGAACCATCGTTGGTTGTAAGGTCTTGATCGCCCACAACAGTAATCTGGGCTTGCCCGTGCAGCGCCTGATCAATGATGTCAAAGTTTGTATTGGTCGTAGTTCCCCAAGTACCCGACTGTTCGCCGGAGCCGGGTTTTTCGATACCAGTGTTTGAAGTATAGGTACTTGGCATTTACACCACCTTATTTGTCCATATGTTTATTGTACCACTTGCGTTAACCGGCGTCCATATCCCGCCTGTCGGCACGATTTGAACCCAGTTTTCCCTTGGTACGTCAGCGTCAATACGCTCCCAGAATAATCTGCCGTCTGTGGTCTGAACGAAGACAGCGCTAATATCTATCGGCCCCGGGTCTTTAAGAATACTGCCGGTGCCAGTATTTATAAATACCGCCTCTATCTCTGACAGACCAGAGTAAATTGCGTTTGGCGCGGTTGTTTGTGTGAACTCCGCGCTCTGATTAGATATACCAGAATACAACATGTTTGGCGATGATGTTTGTGTAAACTCTGCCGACATGTCAGCAGATAGATCCACAATGGCTTGGGCAGAAGACTCTACAATAAAGGCCGCATCCTGATCTGATATGCCAGAAGCAATGTAGATAGCGTCTGTGCCTTGCACTGTGCTAAAGACCTGCGCCGACACACCTGTGGCAAAGCGAACACCGTCTGAACTTTGCAGGAACTCAGCGCTGGCTTGAACCAGACCCAGAAGAACACCGCTACCAATAGACACCTTGATTGCAATCGCGCTCATCTCTGCTTCGCCGTTGAGCGTCAGGTTGGCTGCGGATGTATCGGTGAACTCAGCACTAACGGTTTGCGAACCCAACAGCAAGATGCTGCTATCCGCTAAAGCCCTCTCTGATAGTGCGAATTCACCTAGCATCAGTCAGCATCCGCTATGGTCAAATCGCCAGCTTCTACCTGACGCATAATCTCAGCGTAGTGGCGGTTGGCTGGGTCAAGGGGTACGAACATTTCAGTGCCGTCTATGGTGGCTTTAACACTATTTTGACTACTAATTAAGATTCCTTCTAGCGTATAAGATGCAATGTACTGTGCTGTTGTAATTAACATTTCATTCATTTTTATAACTCCGCATCAACTTTACAATCATAAATTGCTGGAACATATAGTGACCGATTATTTTGACAACCATCTACTGTAATATTGTTAATTAAATCGTAAATATTGCTTCCAGTAACTGTTGGAGCCGCCCTTTTTTGGACAGCAAAATGAATATGCTGCCACCCTGTTCCACCACTTGCTGTAAAGTCAGCAATTCCAGTTCCCATAAAAGGAGCCATTTTTTCAAAATACCTCTGACACTTAATTAACTCATCGCCATAGCTGCGGTGTTCAAACGGCGTGGCAGTTGAGCCTAGTTCTAATTGGACGCCTGTGACTTGCCACGTTGCGTTTAATGTAGTCGCTATGTCTGCAACCTGACCTGCAGCTTCTGTATTAGAGGCATAGGCTAACCAAGAGTTTTGCGTCCCTCCCACATAGCTTGACCCTGCGGCTACATGAAACCGTAAAGTCATACCTCTTCCGTTATCATCATTAATAACACCAGAAGTATCGCCGGGAACGGTGATAATCTTTTGCTCCCAAGTGTTGGCTGAGTTAACTGTATAAGTTGTTGCATAACCACGAGTTGCATCATCTTGATATAGCCAAAAAGCGTAATTACCAGTAACACTGCTCTTTACCCAAAAAGATAGCGTAACTGATTCGGCGGAAGCTGTTCCGTATTTTAACTGTTGAAGGTTTTGAGCCTCTAGCACAAAATCAACAGCGACACGTTCATCTGCGGCTAGTGCTGTTTCCGCAGTGCTTGTCGTCAGTTTATAGGAGTTAGCAAAGCCATCGGGTGCGTCACTTACCTGTGCCTGTGTCAGTGAAAGTTCATCTGTGTTGCCGATAACAATATTAACTCTATCAACTGTGTTATATCCAGTGCCAGAAGTGCTGGACGTTCCCCGCTGTGCCACCCGCATCGCACCATTGATGATGAGGTTTCTGTGTGGGAATGTGGCAAGCAACGCCGCATTCGCATTGGGCGTGGTTGCGCTTGCGATGTCTCTTGCTTTAGTCATACCTATACCTCTTCAGGCCAATCGTT
>Ga0208303_1000593_pt1 | contig 14921 bp, 10 predicted proteins | sample CB_VirMetaG_2_FD_184537 | JGI IMG/M metagenome (GOLD analysis project Ga0208303, IMG submission 184537) | Freshwater to marine saline gradient viral communities from Chesapeake Bay - CB_1504_2 Viral MetaG (SPAdes) (version 4) | ecosystem: Environmental > Aquatic > Marine > Coastal | place: USA... | reverse complement strand
GGAAGAATATCATTTGATGATGACTCAACTAATGATCAGTATATAACAGGAACCGATAGTGCTATAACTATTGTTGGTGATAATAGAAATAATATAAGAGCCACAACAGAAACTAGATTCCAAACTCCAGCAGGCGCAGATTATGCTTCTATAAAACCAGGAGGAATAGAAACTGTGGGTGGTGGTGCTATAAGTTCAAGTGGAGCTTTATACGGCGTACTATCAAACACAAACCAAGTAAATGCAGTATTCTATAATACAACTACAAAAGAATTAACTTACGATACTGCTGGAAATATAGGAGGTGGATTACTTTCTTCTTCAGCCCAAGTTCTTTCGGGGTCAGGAGTACTTTCTTCTTCAGCCCAAATAGCAGCAGATATTTCAGGTGCGTTCACCTCGACAAGTGCTTCCATAGCTACAGATATAACTACAAACTCAGCTTCTATAGCGGCTTTAAATACATCAACCGACTCATTCTTACTAAACACAACAGACACATTAACAGGAGATTTAACAGTAACCGGAAATGTAAGTGCAAGTACAGCACACTTTACAGGAGATGTGGAAATAGAAAATGATTCTGAATTAGTATTTTTAGGGACAGCTGGAGGTGGTACTTCAGGAGTACAATATCTAGATGCAGGTAGTGTTGCTAGATATGGTTTGCTTTTCCCAGGTTCAGATGTTGTAGCATTAGTGAATAGAGCAGCGGATGGTGTTGTACAAATTAGAGCAAACACAGGAACCGCTGGAGGTGCAAACGAAATAACTGTTGCCGAATTTGAAGATGATAAAATTACTTTTAACCAACCTGTAACTGCCCTAAGTGATATAAGTGCAAGTGGAAATTTATTTGGAAACCTTACAGATGCTGGAGGTAGCTTTAACAATACTGTAATGTATGATACATCCACTGGTAGATTATATTTTACAGGAAGTTATGGTGGAGGTGGTGGTGGTAGTGGCACAGTAACAAGTGTAACTAGTGGGGACGCTAATACAATATCTATAGGGGGAACAGCAACAGATCCTACAGTATCAACCATTACAGCATCTGTAACAAACGGTAGTACTAATTTAGCAACTGGAGATCAAATTTATGATTTTGTAACTGGTCAGGGGTACATTACCGATGGTAATACTAACTGGGATAATTCATATGGTTTTATTACTGGGGTTGATTGGGATGAAATTGGGGGCACTCAATCAGATATTAACCTTAGTGGTTTTAATAATGATTTAACTATTACAGGAGATAATTTAGGTAATCACATAGCTTCTCAGTCTCTTGATATGAATAGCCAACATATTACTAATGCTAACACAGTTGGAGTACAAAATAATATACAACATGATGGAGATGATGACACTAAAATAACTTTCTCAACTAATCAAATAGACTTTGACGCAGGAGGTGTAACAATGCTTACTCTAGATGAAGGCAGTACTGATATAGTAACTATAAATGCAAATGGAGTAGATGTAGATTTTAGAGTTGAAGGTAATAATGTAGCAGATTTAATAAGAACAGACGCAGCAAATAATTCTGTAGGTATAGGAATATTCCCATCATCATTTGCAAAATTCCATGTAACTGGCTCCACCAGAATTGATGGTCCTGTTCATATAGATTCTGCTACAAATGAACTACCATTTCTTATTGAATCCAATATTGATGTAGTTTCTTCTAATACTAATAATTTTGATGAATATCAAATAGCTGTACATAATTTTAATAATAATGGGGAAGGTAGATTTGCAGGTATAGCGTTTGATGCTACTGATGAACTCAATACTACTTTAGACAACATAGGTTCTTCAATTAAATCCGTTAGTATAACTGGTGACACTGGAGACCACAAAGCAGATCTAGTATTTTCTACAAATGGGAATAATGCTAACCCTACAGAAAAATTTAGAATTAAAGGTAATGGTGATATTATATTACAAGATAGTACAGCAACGTGGAAAACTACACTAACAAATGCTGGTAATTATTTTACAATAGAACCTGAAAATACTGGTGCACCTACTGCCCATAATGGTACTAAAATAATTGGTGATTTATTTGTTAATTTTAGTCATGCTTCCAGTATAGGTAACATAGAAGCTGAAGGGGATGTTATTGCATTTGCTACCTCAGACAAACGTCTAAAAGATAATATTACACCAATATCAAATCCTATTGAAAAACTTTTACAAATTGGTGGATATACTTTCGATTGGAACGAAAACCAAAATACGTATAAGGGACATGATGTGGGGGTTATAGCTCAAGAAATAGAAAAAGTTTTACCTGAAGTAGTTGAAGAAAGAAAGTCAGGCTATAAAGCAGTAAAATATGAAAAAATAGTTCCATTACTAATTGAAGCTATAAAAGACCAACAAAAACAAATTGATGAACTTAAAAAAATAATAGATAATGGCTACTAGTTTTAGAATGAATAGTATTACTATGTTAGTGGCATCTCCTGATGGCCAAAACTATACTGGATTAGTTAGAGAAAATGAAGATGCTGGAGAATTAATTCCTGGACCATCTCCTAATGAAAATCTTAACTTTAATGGGATAGTAAATTCAGGACCCAATAATAGTTGGCAATTATCAAATTTTAATGCTTATTTTAACGGTCCTAACCAAGATGCTACCGATGTACAACAAGTTAATAGAGATAATTCTTCTTTAGGAAATAGAATGAGACAACTTCAACAACTAGCAATAACAGTAGATTCTTATACTCCATTTGGAGCTTTAAATTCAACTACATTTGATTATCAAAATGGGGCAAATGCTAATATTGATTCTTCCCAAGCATTTATAAATACTAATAATAACTACCAAAATGTTAGATATTCTCACTTCCATACAGTATATACTTATGATCACCGCTATCATCCATCTTCAGGTGAATATTATAGAACCTATTACACTGACCCTTTTGGACCCCTATCCATGGGTAATACATTAACCAACTCAACAATAGTTTAATATGCCCCAATACCTAGCAGAAAATCAAATAGTAGGAGATAATAATGGGATATTTTTTATCCCCTCAGGATCTATATTAACACCCACAGCTTCGGGTACTACATCTATAGCACAGATAACAGCATTTACTGCTTCAACTGCTGCTAGTGGTCTTATCCCTACTGCGAGTTTAAATGCATATTTTATAATTCCCCTTTTAAGTGGTAGTGATCAAGCAACTGGTGAAGATTTAATTGAGGTAATTAGATACCATACTTCAAGTATAAATTTAAACCAAGAACCTACAACTATTAACCCTACTTTATATTTTACATCCTCAAATGGAAGAGTTAGATATAGAAATATATCTATAAATTCTACAGATGATAGTACTAATGTATTAAATAAAACATACAACACTATAACAGGTTCTATTTTTAATTTAAGGTCTTATAGTGCTAGTTTAGAAAATAATAAGATAATAATAACCCATTTAAAACGAACAGCATTACCTACTCCTATTTTTTACACATCTTCTGTATCCCCCAATATTATTGGTTTTAATATAGTAAGAAGTGGGTTTGGTGTATTAAATTTTACCCCAGTACCTACTTTAAGCTCTGACTCGGCTTCATTTTCTATGAAATATGATGCTAATGATAATGGTAGTTTAATGTTTGGTATAGAAACATCTTCTGTGGCATATTCTGAATCAGGAAGAACAAACAACACTATCCTATATTTTTCAGGATCAGGTAAAGTAGGACTTAATACAAACGACCCTCAATCAGATTTTGATGTATTAGTAAATGAAGCTCAATTTCAAAAACCAGGAACAAGAAAAGGTTTAAAAATCAACCAAGACGGTAATATTGAAAGTTTTGATAAAGACCCAACCACAGCATCAACGGGTAGTGAGTTTCTTTTAAGATTCTCAAGAGGAACAGCTATCACTAAAGCATCTACAGAAGCTATAGGTTTAGGCCCCTTTGCGGATGATACTGAAGCACAAGCTTTTTTCAATGGGTTAAAAGCACCAGAACAAAACTCAATACTAGAAAAAATAGAAAGAATTGGATTTATAGATCCACCACAAGTAGGAGATACATTAGGTTCTATAAGATGGGTAGCAGAATCAGGATCAATCTCTGGTTATGATGATAGATCTACAGGTGAAACAGCTGTTATAAAAGCAGTTGTAAGTGATGGAGATGCTTCGGGTATTCAAGCAGACATGATTTTTAGTGTTGCAGGTAAAACAGGAGCAGCAGAACAAAAATTCTTATTAGATGCTACTAACAACCACCAACTTACAGGATCATTAAATATGGGAGCTGGTACCCTATACGTTGATAGTATTGTAGCTCATGATAATGCCCAAACAAAAATAAATGTTGGTACTGATGATATGCAATTTTTTGCTAATAATGGTACATCTGGTTTTAGAATACAAAATAACGCAATTACAATTAATGGGGCGGGAACAAATTATATAGATTTCTTTGTAGAAGGAGACACAGACCCAAATCTTATAGCAACAGACGCAAGCACAGACAAAGTAGGTATTGGGACCTCAACCCCATCAGAAAAATTAACTGTAGAAGGAAATATAAGTGCAAGTGGGTACGTTTATGGAAGACAATTAGAACAAAATGATATGTCTGTTAGTACTATTACACCAACAGATTCATATATTTATTTTCCTTTAGGTGGGCAAACAAGAGATGAAAACGCAACTGTAACAAATCAAAACATCCAAAAACTAGCAGTTGTACCTGGTAAACCAAGAAAAGCAATCATACGAGCAGTCACCCCAGGTGATGGTCTCGGTAATACCAGTTTTACTTGTAGTTACCATGCAGCTAATCCAGGCACTAGTAGTGTATCTTTAATAGCAGCAAAATACTCTATAAGCACAGGTACAAACCATGAAGCTGTTACTTTTGATTTTACAAATGGTGTTGATGAAGGATCATGGGATGATGTACCAGCAGGAGCTAGAGTATATATGTCTATAAAAGTACCAAACACAGCATTTTTATCAGAAATTGATGTATTAGGAGCAACTTCACTTTGGGAGTGGGATTATGGAGCTTAATCGCGATAAGTAAATTTTTAAAATACGTATTAATATATGTCAGCAATTATACAATTAAGAACAGGAACCGGATCAGCAGTCCCAATTTCTCTAACACAGGGAGAAGTAGGTATCAATATAGATACTGGTCTATTTTATTTTGGTTCAAGTTCTAATGAAGTAAGAAGCTTAGAAAATTTTACAAACATTACTGCATCGGGCGGTATAAGTGCAGGCGGCCAAATAATAGGATCTACAGGTTCTTTTGCTCAAACAATTATAACATTAGAAAATGGAGCTCAAGAATCACCTTTCATAATAACAATAGCAGATAATAACGGACAAGACAATAAATTAGAAATGACAAAAGACGGTATTTTAAAGTTTGGAGCATTAGATACTCTACCAACAGCCATAACTGGGGGTTTAGCTTACTCTGCTTCAGCTTTTTACGCGGGTCTTTAAAAAATAATATACGTATAAATAACAACATAACATAAAAAAACACACATACAATGGCAGAATGGAAAAAAGTCATAGTCTCGGGATCAAGTGCCGAGCTTAGCTCATTAAGTTTAGACACAGCATTATCCGTAGCAAACGGAGGTACAAACGCAACATCATTTGCAGATAAATCTGTTATCATATCACAAGATTCAGGTACAGATACTTTATCCGCAGCACAAATGAATGGTAATGGAGAGTTATTAATTGGTGGTACTTCAGGACCCGCAGTAGCAACTTTAACAAACGGAAATGGTATTGACATATCAGATGGGGATGGCTCTATTACACTTGCCATTGATGGTACAGATGCTGTTACTTTTAGTAATAATGCCAGTATATTTTCGGGTTCTTTTTCTGGATCTTTTGAAGGAGATGGTTCAAATTTAACAGGTGTATCCGCAACTTCTTTTGATTTTGATAGTTTAAGTGGTACGGGTGTAACTAATTCTTCAGTAGTAGATGCTGATTTATTTGCTTTTTCAGATGCTGGAACAGAAAAGAAAATCACTTATGCACAATTATATGGTAATATATTTGGTGAGGTTAGTAATGATGCAACAATTGCAGTAGGTGGAGCTTTAACACTCAAATCAGGTATTGTATCAGGCTCAGCACAAATTGATCACGATCAAACCACTAACTTTGATGCAAACGAACACTTTACCCAAGCTAATATTACAACAGTTGGTACAGTTACTGCTGGAGATGTATCTGCAATTTTACCTGCAGGAACAATTTCAGGATCAGAACAAATCCAAGATGTTGTTGGTGGAATGGTTACAGGTAATACTGAAACCCACATAACAGTAACTTACCAAGATGGTGATGGTACTCTTGATTTTGCAGTAACTGAAGCTAGTACTACTGCTAAGGGTGTTGTTGAATTAGCTACCACAGCTGAAGTAACAACTGGTACTGATACTACAAGAGCAGTTACCCCAGATGCCCTAAACGATGGTTACCTAGGTACAGCTAATATAGTTACATTAGGTACAGTTACCTCTGGAGATGTATCAGCAATTTTACCTGCAGGAACAGTTTCAGGTTCTACATTCAGTTCACCTTCACAAGGTACTTTAAGAGCTACTATAAATGGTGTTGAATCAGATGTAGATTTAGGTTTACAAACAGGCGATTCACCACAATTTACAAACTTAACAGTTTCAGGAGATTTAACGGTTCAAGGAACAACAACAACTCTCCAAACTACTAATTTATCTATTGAAGATCAATTCATCACAATTGCTTCAGGATCACAATCAGCAACTGATGGTGGTTTTATAGTAAGTAAACAAGCAGATGGTGCTGGTTTTGCCGTAGGATACGATACAGCTACAACTAGATGGGTATTAGATGCAGATTTAGCGGTAAATGCAACTGGTATAGTAGCGGACGCTTATCTATCTACTATTGAAGTAAGCACATCTGCACCTTCAGCAGCCCCTATTTATGGTGGAGCAAGTAATGGGTATGGTAATATGCACGTTAAAACAGATACAGGTGATATTTACATATATGCTTAATAAATAAGTGCTAAAATATTTAATAAATAAGGTTATGTTTAGACACAATAAACTAAAAGTAAAAAATCAAGATAAGGAATTACTAAATATTCCAGAAGACCAAATATCGCTATCTTTGTCAAAAGACGAGATAGCGATTTTACTTCAATCAATAAAAAATTCAAATTTTAGTGGCTCCGTGCTAGAAGATTTATACAATCTTGTATATAAACTACAAACAAGCTATAATAAACTAAAATAAATAAGTTATGTACACCCCAGAAGAATGGACAGTTATACGTCAAGGTCTTGACTTAGTAACAATCACAGGAAAAAACGCTAAAAATCTAGCTGCACTACAAGTTAAAGTAGAAAATGATATTCAAAAGTCTGAAACCAAAAAACAAAAAGACTTAGAAAAAATCATGAAAGCAGAAGCAGAAAAAGCCAAGAAATAAAATTTTCTATATATTTATAACAAATTATTGGCCTCCTAGGAGGAAGTGGGCTCGCAGTGAGTAACCAACCGTAATAAAATAGAAATATGCCAAATTGGAAAAAGGTTATAGTCAGCGGGTCTAACGCTGTACTTAACAATATAACATCGTCAGGAAATATAAGTTCAAGTGGTACAGCCACATTCAATGCCTTAGTAGCAGCAGGGTTAACATACCCAACAACAGATGGGGATGATGGTAATGTATTAATGACAGATGGGGCAGGTGGTTTAACACTGCAATCAAATGTAAATTATGTAAATGTTAAAAACGTTCATGGTGATACTTTAGCAAAAGGTACCCCAGTACATGCAACAGGTACAAGTGGAAATACACCAGAAGTAATAGCAGCTTCCTCTTCTGTAGCAGCAAGTATGCCTGCAACTTTTGTACTAGCTGAACAATTAACAAACGGTTCTGAGGGTAGAGCAATTTTATCAGGTTTTTTAAATGGTTTAAATACATCCAATGGTTTTACAGAAGGGGATGTATTATATGTAGGTCCAGATGGTGGGTATACACCTGATAAACCTACAGGAACAAATTTAATCCAAAATATAGCTATAGTAGGAAAAATAGATGCCTCTAATGGGTCTATATTTGTCTATGGTTCGGGTAGATCAAATGATACTCAAAATCTTTTAGAAAATCATATATTCTTCGGATCAGGTAGTAACCAACAATATCAACTCCATATATCGGGAGCTTTAGATTCCACTGTTATTAATAATATAACAGCCTCAGGTAATATAAGTGCGAGTGGTGATTTCACAGGAAACAACATAATAGCGGGGGGTAATGTAACAGCCACAGACATTATCGTAGGAGATGATGTTAGATTAGCTAATAATAGTAAAATAGTATCTGAAAATACAGCAGGCACCTATATTCTTTTAAATAATGATGATTATTGGAGAATTAATGCTAATAATATTAACGTAGCTCAGTTTACATCCGCGGGTGTAGTAGTTAATGAAGACAGTGCAGCTTCATGTGATTTTAGAGTAGAAAGTAATAATGATACACATGCATTATTTGTAGACTCAGGAAATGATAAAGTAGCCATAGGTACATCCACTGTGGGCAATTCATTGTTAACTATAGATGGTGATGTAACAGCTACAAACATAACATCATCAGGAAATATAAGTGCAAGTGGTGGAATACAAGTTGGTTTTGGCACGTTTAGTGGAACTTCAGATACTGTAACAGACGCGGCGATAGTATTGCCTGAGAACAAAGCTATATATACTTTAGACGGTGGTCAATATTTAAGAAATTTAATAAGAAAAGATGATGATGTAATTAAAATAGGCCAACCTGGTACAGCACTTGTGGATGAAATTAGATTTTTACCAGGTACCTTAGGGTTCACTTCATTTTATGGGGATAGTACAGAAGTTGCAAGAATAGATGTTGGTGGTAATATAACAGCCTCAGGAAATATAAGTGCAAGTGGTGATTTCACAGGAAATAGCTTTATCAAAGGTGGTGGTACTTCCGCCCAATTCTTGAAAGCTGATGGTAGTGTTGATTCCACTTCTTATGGAACAGGAACAGTAACAGAAGTAACAGTAGGAACAGGTTTAGATGTTACAAACGGAACAACTACCCCAAATGTAACTTTAGATTTAACCGAAGTAGGATTTGGTGGTACCAATGGTAATTTAGTTACTGATGATGGTGATGGTACTGTAACATCTCAAAACTTTTTAACATATAATGGTGGTACAGGTATATTAAGTGTACTTGGAGCCAAGGGAACAGCCGGGTTTATATCTGCTTCAACTTCTATATATGCGGGAGAAGATATATTCGCCGCGGGTAATATAACATCTAATACAGGTTTCATAGGAGACTTAACAGGAACTGCAACTAACGCGGGGACAGCAACCAACGCTAATAATGTAGACGTAGCTAACGATACAGGTAATGCAAACCACCCTATTACTTTCATAGATGATACTTCACCTGATGGAGGTTATGAAGCACTAAAAGCCAACGCTAACATAACAGTTAATCCTTCAGAAGCTTCATTAAGTTTAACTAAAGTAATAACCACAGATATAACATCTTCGGGCCTTATAACCACAAAAGATACTGATGGTGGTGATACTGTAATACAAATTATCAACTCTAACACAGATGGTGGTGTAGATAAAGGAGCTGGTATTGAATTTTTACATGGTAGTGCCCTTGGAGCTTTATCAGGTAACCAAAGAGCAGGTAAAATATTATCTACAAAAGCAAGTAGTTATCAAGGTACCACAGCTGCAGTAGATTCAAATTTAGAATTTTACACAGCAAATAATGACACTGATACCCTACAGTTAAAAATAGATAATGAAGGATTAGCGGCATTTACAGGTAATGTAAGCTCGAGTGGGAAAGTATATTCAACTAACCGCAAAAGTCTTCAATGTGGTTTCCAATCAGTTGCTAGTGCTGTTCAAGGAACATGGTATGGTACTAACAATTTAGGACCCAATAACACATATTGGGCTACAAGTTATGGAACTGCTGCTGCCCCAGGTAGTGTTGGTTTAGCTAACGGAAATAGTGGATGGTTTGTACCCGTAAAAGCTTTTGTAACTGATGCCACACTATATATACAAAATGTATCACACGCAACAAATTATGCGGTAACAGGAGCTTTACAATTAACTAACACCATAACTTACCCAGTAACGGCAGCATCCACCTTTAACACTACAACAGATTACACAGGAGATTTATATTCCACTACAGGAGTTCAATACGCTATGGAAGAAGTAACTATAACTGTTAATCAAGAGGTAGAAGAGGGTGTTATTATGTATCCTAGGTTTAATGTAAATGGAACAACATCAAACTGGAGAGGAACTTTTAAAGTTAATTATTACGAAATAAAATAAGGGAATAATGTCAATAAGAAAATTTACAGATATAACAAATGAAACGGCACCTAAATATGACCGTTATAAAAATACCCAGATAAAAGCAACCATTGAGGATGTGTTTGATACTGGTTCTGCTTTAAATTCTCCTAATGATGCTGCCATTCAATTTCTTAAAGAAAAACTAGATGATATTATTGATGAAAATAATGATAAAATTGTAGGCAAACAACCTGTTTTTGTAGATACTACTCAAACACTAACAGGCGCTAAATTCTTTGGTACATCTACTAAACTTCATTTTAGAGATTCAGGAATATATCTTAATTCAAACACAGATGGCACCTTACAAATAGTAGCAGATAATAAAGTAAATATATATGGTAAAGCAAATTTTGTAAATAGTGCAATCACAGCCTCCGGTAATATAAGTGCAAGTGGAGATGTAACAGCAAACGCATTTATAGGAGATGGTTCAAGTTTAACAAGTTTACCTTCTCAAACAGATAACAATTTTACAACCACTCTAAAAAATAAACTAGATGGTATATCAGCGGGAGCAGATGTTACACCTTCATGGGTTCCAAGTGTTAACCCAAATTATTTAACATCCGTAAATGCAAGTGATGTAGGTTTAGGTAATGTAACCAATGAGAGTAAAGCAACTATGTTTACCAACGCTGCTTTGACAGGTAACCCAACAGCACCTACACAAACAGCAAACGATGATTCAACAAAAATCGCTACCACAGCTTACGTTCAACAAGAACTTACAGATTTAATAGGTACAGCACCTGCTGCCTTAGATACACTAGGTGAATTGTCTGCTTCTTTGGCAGCTGACCAAACAGGTTTGGCTTCTCTTACCACAACCGTTGGAACTAAACTTGCAAAATCAAGTAATCTATCCGATTTAACAAACGCAGAAACTGCCCGCACTAATTTGGGTTTAGGTTCAGCGGCCACAAATGATAGCGGTGATTTTGCCGCAGCTTCTCACACACATGCTGCTAGTGATATTACAAGTGGAACATTTGGTGCTTCAAGAATTCCAAATTTAGCTGCATCAAAAATAACAACAGGTACACTTGCAACAGGCAGAATATCAGAAGCAAGTGTAACCCAACATGAAGGAGCATTAACAATAACTGAAGCACAAATTTCAGATTTAGGTACGTACAGTACAGCCACAGGAGTAGAAGATAACGCAAACAACTATTCCTTACCTGCTGCAGCATCAGATACAAGAGGTGGTGTAAAAATAGGCTACAGTGAAAATGGTAAAAATTATCCTGTAGAACTATCTTCTGAAAAAATGTTTGTTAATGTCCCCTGGACAGATACTAATACAACATACACAGTTGGAGATGGTGGTTTGACACAAAATAATTTCACTGATGCTTTAAAAACAAAATTAGATGGAATATCAACTAGTGCAGACGTAACAGACGCTACAACTGTAGCAGCAGCAGGCGCTTTAATGGATTCTGAAGTTACAAACCTAGCCCAAGTTAAGGCATTTGATTCTTCTGACTATGCCACAGCAGCTCAAGGAACAACCGCTGATAACGCATTACCAAAAGCTGGTGGTACTGTAACAGGAACTTTAAACTTGAACTCTTCTGTTAACATGAATGGTACAAATGATAACAGTACATATTTCGCCCAAGGTAATTATGTAGAGTTTTCTAACGACTATTTGAGTAGAAATCAAGGTAATGAATTTTTATATGCAGACAGATGGGCTACAACTAACATAACAGGTACATTTAGCTATGGTAGTACAAACGTATTTAGACCTGGAGATAACTTCGCTGCTTTTGTTTCTTCAACAGGTACAAACAATCCAGTTTCATGGGAGGTTTTAACTAGTGTAACTGCTACCACAAACGTGAGCGCTAGAAGAGTAGCAATATTCGCTCATGGTGGTTTTAGTTGTGATCTTAGAATACAAGTAAAAAAATCAGACAGTACGTACGCAGATATATACAACGACTCTTATACTTTCAATGGTTCTAGGTGGCACTTATTTGCTCTTACAGGTATATCATACCCAAGCGACTGGAATATATTAGGTATTAAAGTAACTATAGATAACTATGGAACAACAACTAGATACATAGGTCAAATAGGTATAACAAACACTAGAAACTATAACACTACTCCTTATATATTTAGAGGTGGAGGAAACTTATATGACAATTCTACATTAAGCTTTGGTAATGGCACCGATCTACAAATATACCACGATGGTAGTAATAGTTATATTGACGAAACGGGAACTGGAAACTTAAAAATTAGGTCAAACAGACTTCAATTAGAAAAGTATACTGGCGAAACTATGGCCGAATTCATAGCTGATGGAGCTAGTAGTCTATACTACGACAACAGCAAAAAACTTGAAACAACATCTACAGGTGTTGAGGTTACAGGTAATGTAGTTGTATCAGGTACAGTAGACGGAAGAGACATCGCAACTGATGGTACTAAACTAGATGGTATAGAATCAAATGCAACAGCAGATCAAACAGGTGCTGAAATTAAAACTGCATTATTTAATGAATCCGACACAAATAACCTTACAGATACTTTATTATCTAAATTAAATGGGGTAGAAGCAAGTGCAGACGTAACAGACACAACAAATGTTACCGCAGCTGGTGCTTTAATGGATTCAGAATTAACCGACTTAGCAGGTATTAAATCTTTAAACACCTCTACTTTACAAGTAAAACCATCAGAAGGAGCTTTCGCTAATGGTGATAAAACCAAACTAGATGGTATTGCAACGGGAGCAGATGTTACACCAGCTTGGGTTCCTAGTGTTGATCCAAGATATCTTACTAACACTGACTTAACTAGAGATGTATCAAATACTCTCCCCATAGCAAATGGTGGTACAGGTGCAACTACTGCAGGTGCAGCTTTAACAGCTTTAGGAGCAGCAGCCTCTAACCACAATCATGATGCAAGTGATATTAATAGTGGAACATTAGCAGAAGCTAGAATACCAGATGATATGGATTCTGGTAAAGTTAAGCAAATTTGTACTACGCACCACAACTTTTTTATGAATAGTACTAGTACAACAGCAGACTTCTTCGTGCCGTTTAACAACTTAAACGAGTCAAGTAATCCTACAAACGTGCAGTACTATAATAGAACAGTAGCTCCCTATGGTGGTAGACTTGTAAAAATAGCTTTACATACTACCGCGGCAATAGGTAGCGCTTGTAAAGCACAATTTTGGATAGCAAATAGTAGTGGGGTTTTTGCTTCATACACAGAAGAAGTCACAGGAATAGATTTAAACACAGCAAACACAAGTGATACTGCTACTTTTAGCTCTGCTACTTTTAGTGAGGGAGATGTTATAGGGGTATCAATAATAAAATCAACTACAGCTACAGCTAACATGCAAGTTACTTTAGTCTGGGAATATACATTATAATTATGGCACTAGCAGATAGAAAAATAGCAGAAGTATTTAATAAAAAATCAGGTGGTAGTAAAGATGCTAGGAGTATCGATACAGCTAAAGAACTTGAAATAAAAGCCCAATATGATAATGGGGATCATGTAAATGATGTGGGTATGTTTGATAATATAGCCCCCGCCTTATATGCTATTCAAAAATTAAGCGAAGATATAGACGAGCTTAGAAGATACATAACAGCTGAAGTTGGAGACGGTGCTCAAGGACCACAAGGACCTACTGGACCAAAAGGAGATACAGGTGCTACAGGTGCTACAGGTGCAACAGGACCCGCAGGCGCAGATGGCGCTGCTGGTAAAGATGGAGCTGCTGGTACAACAAACGCCGCCCAACTAGATGCTAGTACATTACCTACAAGAGCTCCTTCTACTAGAGGATTACTTTGGAACGATAGAGGTATAGTTAAGGTATCATAGTAAAATAATTTGCGGTTTTTACTACTCGCATATATGTATATCCGAAATTAATTTAAAATAAAAGTTATGGCAGATACAAAAATCCCATCACCACAAGATATTAAAAGTGGACCACAAAAATTCACAGAAGAAGAACTTAAAAACTTAAGAGAACTTCAAGCTAGAACAAACCAACTTACAAACAATTTTGGTCAATTATATTTAGCTAAAAATAGAATAGAAGAACAAGAATCTATTTTAAAAAACCAATTATCTTCTTTACAAAAAGAAGAAGCTACCCTAGCAAAATCTTTATCAGACAAATATGGTCAAGGTAGCTTAGATATAGAAACAGGAACTTTTATACCAGCAGAGTAGTTTTTAAAAATTCCCCAATATTTATAAGCGGTTAAGTAATTAAACTTAATCGCTTTCTTTGGTTGGGTTTACGATTCTTTTACATATTTATACGGGACCAACCAAGGATATAACATAATAAATAACATATAAGATGGCAGAACAAATTATTTCACCAGGTGTTTTTACAAGAGAAAACGACCTTTCATTTTTACCACAAGGAGTTGGCGCAATAGGCGCAGC
>Ga0208303_1000592_pt1 | contig 14949 bp, 21 predicted proteins | sample CB_VirMetaG_2_FD_184537 | JGI IMG/M metagenome (GOLD analysis project Ga0208303, IMG submission 184537) | Freshwater to marine saline gradient viral communities from Chesapeake Bay - CB_1504_2 Viral MetaG (SPAdes) (version 4) | ecosystem: Environmental > Aquatic > Marine > Coastal | place: USA... | reverse complement strand
CGCCTTCTTCCCCCCAAGGTGGCCGAGGACGCCAAATACAGCCACACTGAGCCACGAACGCACGAATTAGGGTTCGTGTTACCCAGATTAGAAACAAAGCCGCCTAGCGCGGTACAGGGGTCTTTCGGGGATGAGGCTGCACAGTGGCTTTCAACAGTCTTCGGGATGGAATTACGAGCTTGGCAGAAGTACGCGCTCGACCGGGCCCTGGAATATGACGAAAATAGGCGGCTAGTGTGGTCGGCTGTGATTATCACGGTAGGGAGACAAAGCGGGAAGTCATTCCTCTCTCGTGCCGTGTGTATGTGGCGTTTGCATCATCAAGAGTTGTTTGGTGAACCTCAAACGATTCTGCATGTTGCTAACCGACGCTCAACCGCGATGGAAGTTATGCGACCGGCTGGACTATGGGCCACCGAGGTATACGGGAAAAAGGCCGTGAAGTGGGGGAATGAATCCGCCGGCATCGAACTACCAACGGGCGACAGGTGGCTAGTGCATGCCGCTAACGAATCCGCAGGCGTCGGCTACTCCGTGTCAATGGTATTCGTAGACGAAGCGTGGAAGGTGAAACGTGAAGTAGTCGACGACGCACTATCCCCCACAATGGCGGAGCGTGAACAGCCACAGATCTATCTGGTGTCTACTGCCGGGGATTCGCAATCAGATCTCATGCAGGCGTACCGTCAACGGGCACTCGACCGCTTAGACGATGAAGAACCAGGCAGTGTGCTGCTCATGGAGTGGAGCGCACCCGCCGAAGCCGACCCCGACCTAGTCTCGACGTGGAAGTGGGGTAGCCCGGAGTGGAACGACAAGAGGGAAAACTTCCTACGGCAACAATGGGCCCGGATCGAGGAATCAGCGTGGCGGCGTGAATACTTGAATCAATGGGTTATCCGCGCCGATCATTGGCTACGAGATTCGTGGTGGAACGGCACACTGGATGCCGATGTGCAACTCCCCACCGATGGAGTGTGGAGCGTTGCCGTGGAGACAGACTTTGACGGTATGGGTCACGCCGTAGCAATCGCCGCACCCGACGCCAACGGGCACATCATTATCAGAGTCACAACACACCGAACGATCAAGGAAGTGGATGAGCAAATCGGGAAGATACGGGCCGAGCACCCCAGCGTCTATGTGCAAGTGACTCCAGGGTACGTCGACCGGCTACGTGAAAAGTTTGATTCACTTGTGGGGCAGCGTGAAGCAGTCAGCGCGACACAAGTCCTCCAAGACCTATTCAGCCGGCAACAACTCAGACACGACGGATCCCAAGTGCTACAAGAGCACTTCGCTAACTCGAAAATATCCCAACGTCAAGGCGGCTGGGTACTTACCGCGCCAATGGGCCAAATTGGAAACGGGATCTACGCGGCGCGGGCAGTCATGTTCGCCGTGAGTCAAGCCGCGAAAGCACCCCGGAGTGTGGCAACGATCCGAAGCCGACGACCGACACGCCGACACGCTTAAACCACGCAAATACCAGAGCAACCCGAAACGTCGTGGTAGTGGGTTAAAGTTGTGCCATGGCGTTCCCCCGAGCCCTTCGCGTCGTGAGAGCGCAGGAGTCTATATCTTCCCAGGCTATGGAGGTAACTCCACCTGCGTCTCACGTTCGTGAATCCAGCGGCCTTGTAGCGTTACTTGCGAACCAGCTGCAAGGCAATTCGACACGCCTCAACGCGATGCAAATACCCGCGTTCGTTAACGCACTGAAAACCTACACGCACACCATTAGCGCGTTCGCACTCCGCGAATACGTCTACGACTCTCCCGTAGCGGCACGATCATTCCTCGCGCAACCATCCCGGACACTGCCGTACTCCGCAGTCATGCAACGCACCCTTACTGATCTGCTTATGTATGACCGTGCCTACTGGCTCGTTACAGAGCGGACGTGGGACGGCTTCCCATCCCAAATTAAAGTGATGCGCGTCGAGGACACAACCGACACCCCGGCGTATTACGCCGGCATCGAGGACACGGCGCAACCACCCGCAGACCCGTTCTACTACCTCGGGCAGCGCGTCCCGACAAGCGACGTCATTAAGTATTACGGTGGTGGTGAAGGCGGGTGGCTCAAGAACGGCGCGACAGCGATCAACACAGCCGCAGCCCTCGAAGCCGCAACCCTCATGTATTCCGAAACACCAATACCAACCGTGGCCTTGAAGAACAGTGGCCCGGATCTTCCAGCCGCGCAGGTGGATCTACTCCTCGACGCTTGGGAGGAAGCACGGGCGAACCGTGGAACCGCGTACCTCAATAACACGATTGACGCTCAGGTTATGGGATTTAGTGCCCGCGATGTTCAACTAGTGGAAGGCAAAAACCTAGCCGCTACACAGATCGCGAGACTGTGCAACTTGGATCCCGTGTGGGTCGGTGCCGGCGTCCCCGGATCAAGTCTCACCTACTCCTCGAGGGTTGATTTATATCGTCAACTGCTCGACACGGCGTTGCGCCCCGTGATGCACTTGATCGAGCAGCGGTTATCCATGCCGGACGTGACCCCTAGAGGCCACACAATCAAGTTCGACACTACGTCATTCCTACGCGCTAACCCACTAGAAACCGCAGACCTGATCACGAAACTATTACCCCTAGGTGTTATTAGCGAGGATGAAGCGAAAATGATTTTAGATTTACCGACATTAGGCGTTTACAGCATGAGCAGGGAGTAAAAAATGAAACAACTTAACACCGAAAGCACCGTCGTGTTTCAAGAGCGCGAAGATAGCCAGGGTGACATCGTCGGCACAGGTCACGGCATGGCCGTCCCCTACGGCACCGAAACCCTCATAGGTGGTGTTCGCGAGTCATTCGCCGAAGGATCATTTGACCCCGAAAACGTGATAGGAAAGCCACTGGCCTACCGTCACGGCGAGCCCGTCGGAATCATCACCAACGCGGAAAACCGCGAGGACGGTCTCTACATTGACTTCGACATCGTCGACACGGCCTTAGGACGTGACGCGGCAGTGCTCGCACGCACCTCCACCATCAAAGGCTTGTCAGTCGGATTCAACCCGGTCACGTCCGCCTGGAATCGTGCCAAGGATGCAATCCAACACACAGCCGCAAACCTTTTAGAAGTCTCACTCACCCCATATCCGGCGTATGCAACCGCAGGCGTCAGCGCAATAAGAGAAGAAGAAGGAGCAAAAATGTCCGACACAATGGACTCGACCGATGTTGTGTCGGTCGATAAAGAAGCACGGGAAGCCGTAGCGACGCTACGGGAAGAAATGAAAAGCATCGAGTCACGAGCATTCGTGAGCGAAGCCCAACACCCTTTGAGCGAGTTCCGGTCATTTGGTGAATACTGCAAAGCCGTGTACGCCGGCGACACAGAGAACCGCGCCCTCGACGTGCAGAGTCTTGCCGACGCCCCAGGGCTTGTACCTCCGATCTGGCTACGCGATATTAAAGGCGTCCTCGATCGTGGCCGCCCAACGATTACAGCTCTCGGCGGGCCAACGTCCGCAGTGGGCTCAGGGATGAGCATCGCGTGGCCGTACTTCGACGGTGACCTGTCCGCAATCGTGGCAGCACAAGCCGCAGAAGACGATGAAGTTAACTCCGTCGATATCGACATCAAAAAGGGCACAGCGAACCTAGTTACCTACGCGGCAGGCTCACGCTTGACACAGCAAGTCATCGAGCGCACCGACCCGTCCTACGTTGACGCACACCAACGCATCATGCTAGGCGCGTTCGGAACCGAAACCGACTACGCATTTCAAGCCGCGTTATGGGCCAACGACACAGCCGGAGTCGATTACGACTTCAGCGCAGACACGACAGGCCTCGCGTTCCGTGAAGCCGTGTTCGCTGCAGCCGTCGACGTCGAAACAGCAACCGGTCAACCCGCCGAAGTTGTGTACGTCAGCTCGGCAGTGTTCAAGAAAATTGGTGGCTGGACAGCATTCATGCCAGACTCTTACAGCCCCAATAACGTCGCTGGTACTTTCAACGCTCGCACGCTCAGCCTGACCGTCGCTGGTCTGCCGATCGTGTTGGCTCGCGAGTTTGCAACCGACGACAGCGAATCCGCTATCGTCACGAACCGTTCCGCAATCACTTGGGCAGAAGACGGCCCGCGCTTGATGACGAACGACGTGGCAGCGAACCTAGGCCGCGACTATTCCATATACGGTTACGCGGCTGCACTGCCGTTCGTGGCCGCTGGAATCGTCGGAATCTACGACCAGACACCGTAATAGGAGAAGGTAGCCGATTAGCATGGCACTCGTAACCGGCGAGGAACTCGCCGACAACTTAGATATTGAGTACGTCGACCCATACGACGGCGTGCTCGATCAAGTTGCGGATGCCGCTTGTATCCTGATCGGCTACCTTATTACGGCGACAGCGTTCACCGATGAGGCAGCACCCGTGAAAGAGGCCGCCATGTCGGTGGCCGTGGAGATGTTTCAAGCCCGCACAAGCGCGGGCGGGGAAGCCGTATCTGTGGACTTCACCCCCGGGCCGTACAGGTTGTCGGTTTGGCTTACTCGTAGGGTCATGGCCGTGCTCGCCCCATATCTCGATATGAAGGGCGTAGTCGGCTAATGGCACTCACCACAGAGTCACGGGAACTATTGATAACGGCATTAGCAGGGAACGGTTACAGGATTTACGATTCAGTCCCAGCCGTACCCGCAACCCCGTCGGTAGTGATCGTCCCAGACTCACCGTGGATCAGGCCAAACCGGATCGGCTCACCATTGAACTACGAAGTGCGGTGGAGAGTCCTCGTGAACGTGAACCCACGCAACAACGAATCGGCAACCAAGACCACTGAGGACGCGCTCGACACTCTCCTAGCCGAGATACCGAGCACTTTCGTGGTGGACGCAGTGAACGCGCCGCAGCTGCTAAGCCTAGGCGGTCAGGGCACAGTAATGAGCACCGAAATCAACGTATCAATCAGAATGAAGGAGTAAGAAAATGGCAGCAGTAGGAGTAGCCGGCGCAGCGTTCACCGTGGACATTGGCGCAACACAATACGAGGATCAAATAACCTCGGGCACAATCAACACAACCCCGACAATCATTCGCACAAAAACCCTGGGTGATGTTGCGTTTGACCAGGTCGACCTGAACAGCACGATGAGCCTAGAATTTCTCTACGACGAGGCCAGTGGAATGTACGCGGCGTTACAGACCGCAATCGCCGCAGGAACCTCCGTCGCGGTCGGCGTGGATTCAGCCGTCGGAGGTTGGACAGGCGCGGCCATGTTCATCGAGTCGTGCGACCTGACCTACCCAGCGGACAACGTCGCAACGGTGTCAGCATCATTCACCGGCACTGTCACATTCGCATAATTAACGAGCAAAGGGGAACGCCATGTATCCACAATTGAAAATCGAGTCAGACAACCACGAGACATTAGAGGTCGACACTCTACCTGTCGACTTCATGATGTACGAGGATCTTCAAGGCAACAGGCCAGCGAGCGAACAAGGAATGCGACTCACCATCGCGTACTACTACCTCGAAGGGAAAGAGCCTGGGGACTTGAAAACCGTCAAAAGTTGGGCACGGAAAAACCGTGTCAAGGTAGAACTTGTGAAGGATGACGCAGACCCTTTGTAGAGGGGAGCCACGGCAGGCTACTTGTCCGGCTCGCATTACGCACAGGTTGGACGCTCAGCGAAGTGAAGAAACTCACGGGCCGCGAGGTCGTGACAATAATTGAGGAGTTAGAAAGTGGCACAGGTTAAGCAATTCGACGCTTATATCGAAGGCCTCAACCCTCTATTGCGTGACTTGAGGCAACTCGGCAAGGAAGCCGCCAAAGAACTACGGCAGTCCTCCCGAGTTATTGCCGACCGGCACATGGTGCCAGCGTTCCAAAACGCGGCCCGGTCAGTCGGTGGCGATTGGGGCGACCTCCTAGCCGCAGACATTCGCTCAGGTCTGGACAGGCTCCCCAAAGTCTCCATAGGCAAGCAAAAGAAAGTAACGTCCGGTGGTGCGTCCTCAAATATGCTCCGATACCCGACCGACACCGGTAACGCACGAAACTCGTACGCACCGTTCGAGCAAACCAACTGGATAGCGAAAGCCCGCACTTATCAGAAGCCAGCCCTTGAAGAGTGGGGTCAAGCCGTCGACCGTCTCGTGCGGAAATGGCCGGTGATGTAATGGCAGTCGGTAAAACATTAACCGTTTACCTTGCGGCGGATCTGAAAAAGTTCAACACCGGCATGGCACAAGCGCAAGGCGGATTACAAGGGTTTAGCAATTCACTAAAGAACATGCTCGGCCCCGCCTTAATTGGAGCCGGGCTAGCCCTAGGCGCACTCGCAACCAAAATGGCCGTCGACGGTGTTAAAGCCGCTGTGGACGACGAAGCCGCGGTACGCAAACTCGCAACCACAATGGAGAACCTCGGTCTAGCTCACGACACGAAAAAAGTCGAAGCCTACATCTACCAGCTTGAGCGTTCCCTAGGCGTGGCCGATACCGAACTACGCCCCGCTTATGACCGTCTCGTGCGGGCACTGGGAGACACGGAAGAAGCACAAGAGGCCCTTTCATTATCTTTGGACGTTTCGACAGGATCAGGGAAAAGCCTCGAAGCCGTAACCGACGCGCTCGGTAAAGCGTACGAGGGCAACATCGCTGGACTATCGCGACTCGGAGCGGGTATAGACGCGGCCACAATCAAGACCGGGGACATGGACGAAATTACCCGGGTGCTTTCGGACACGTTCGCTGGCCAAGCCGCCGCTAGTGCCGACACTCTCGAAGGCCGTATCAGGGTACTGAAAACGGGCACGGATAACCTCGCCGAAGCATTCGGAAAAGGCCTCCTGACAGGCGTTAAAGAGGCGACCGAGGGTACTGGCGACCTAGTTAAATCCATGGAAAAACTCGAACCGGCACTAGAGGACGCAGGCGAAGCGGTTGCGGATCTCGTAGCACTCGTGGCGAAACTGTACGACGGGTTCATGTTCCTTTCCGATCTTGAGGACACGCTCACAACTCAGACCGGTTTGCTTGGTGACGCGTACGGGTTCCTCAATGACACGCTCAACCCACTAAGCGGAGTGTTCGACGCGCTCGACATGGTCATGGGCAACACGACGGATTCGGCTTACCGGGCGTCACCAGCGATGGAAAGCCTCGGTGACGCGGCAGCCGACGCCGTCGGCCCACTAGCAGACATGGCCGTAGCCACGGACGGCGCAGCAAAATCGTTGCTCGACTACGCGATAGCGACAGGTCAAGTACCCGAAAAAGCAACCTGGGGTCAGCGTTTCGACATCGCGGAAATGCTCGCAAACATTGGACGCGTCACGACTACCACGGCTACGGCTACACGAAGCTACGGCACGGCCGTGACAGAAGTCAGCGCGAAACAACAAAAACTGATCGACCTTAACGCGCAAGTAGCAACCTCGTATTCCAACACGGCCGACAAACTGAACACGCGTATGGAGAAACTAAACGAGAACCTCGGGATCCTGGGATCCATGCAGGACAAACTCACCGCCGGCCTCGATCTCGCCGCCGCGTTCGAGGGCCAATTCGACGAAGCCGGGAAAGCCACGGGCGTCAGCCTGCTCGAAGGATTCAACAAACAAATAGACCAGGCGAACTACTTCGGCGAAGTCCTTAACGCGATTAAGGCGCAAGGCGCAGACCAGTCACTAATTGACCAAATAGCGTCCCTAGGGCCTGTTACGGGCGCGGCACTCGCCAAGCAAATGATCGACGACGGGCTAGTGAAAACGCTTAACGACAAGTGGCTAGGTGTTCAGGAAACCACTAAAGGCCTCGCGATGGGTCTCGTGCCCGAGTTTGTTTCAGCCGGTATAGAGTCCGGTGCGGCCGCGATCGACGGGCTAGCCACACAACTATCCAAAGAGGGTAAGCGGCTCACGAAACTCGGTAAGCGCATGGCTAAGCCAGTCGGTGCAGCGTTCAAGTCTCAACTCGCCAAAGACATAGCCGAAGCGATAGCGAACGTGGAAGCGGCAGGTTCAGCGGCCCGCGCTAGTGCGATAGCGAAAGCCGAAGCACGCGAAGCTGCAGTCACACAACAGCAAGTCGCCCTCGCTATCGGTAATATTATTCGCCAATCTGATGCCCGGTCGGGCACACAAGTTAGTCCGGTGCTCGCATGAGCGAAAACATTACAATAAGCCTCGCCGGGTCACCCGTCGACGTCGATAACTTCGACTTCCAAGTGTCAATAAGTCACGGGCGAGCCGACGTCATGGCCGCACCTGCCGCGTCAACATGCCAAATAGTGTTACGAGGAGCGGCAGGGCCCCAGCTAGAATTGACAGACGAAATCGTTATCACGTCGCATAATCTGCCACGGTTCACGGGCAAGATTAGTGATCTTGACGTGTCTTTCATCGCGACGGAACCACCCCAGGCAATTACTACGATTACGGGCATGGGCTACCTCGCAGACCTGGGTTATGTTGAAGTGGGCGCGTCCGGGTGGTCACAGGAAACCGTGCGGCAACGGGCCGAAGAAATCCTCACGGCTAGCGGCTTGGACTATCTGAACGGCGGCGACCCGGATATTACGTTGCATTCACTGTCTGCGGGTAACGCGGAACCTTCCACGGCCCTCGACGGGCTCGCACAACTCGCACAATGGTCAGGCGCAACATATTACGACGACCCGCAAGGGCGAATCGTGTTCGAGGATTACGGCAACCGTGGCATTACAGCCTTCTCGGGCACATGGTCGAATCAGACCGACACTTGGGCGGCCACCGGGGGCACTTGGGAATCCTTCCCACTGACCATTGCCGGGTTCACCCTCGACGTCGACGGAGTCGTATTCAGCCCGGTATGGTCAAAAAGCCTAGGCTCGGTCATCAATGACGTCACCGTTGTTTATCATTCCGGTGGCGGTGCCGGTCATGGCGCAACGGGTGAAGTGAACCAAACAGACTCAGCCTCGATCACTGCCTACGGTCGACGCGAATACCGGCTCGAAACCGAAATCAAAACCTCGACCGATGCCACAACAAGGGCAGCCAACATCATTACGGCGCAAGCGAATCCATTATGGAACCTCGGGCAGGTCAGCATTCTTCCCCACGAATTGTCCGAAACTGACCTAGATAAAGTGTTGAAGCTCGTGTCAGGTGCGCTCGTGATCGTTACGGGAATGCCCACGACCGGGCCGTACTCGGAGTTCAACGGCATAGTGGAAGGCTGGACGGACTCGTATAACAACGGGCAACACGTCATCACACTGTCATTATCTGATCCGAGATTCAGTTACGAAATGCTAGAGTTTGGTGAAGTGACGGGCACAGTGACTTGGGGCGATGTTGGCGCGGCCGCGCAATGGTTTGAGATTATTACTAACGACGATCTGATAGGAGTATGACATGGCAGTAACACCCGTATACGCGATTCCTTACGTGGAATCGAGCGACCTCGTAGCGAACTACCCAGGAGTTTCGGAGTCACTCGCGGAACAGGTCGAGGATAAACTCCCGACCTACTCGGCCACAGCCCCAGCAAGCCCTTCAGTCGGTCAAGTGTGGATAGATTCAAGCGGGTCACCCATAGGAAAGGTGTGGGACGGCTCCGCGTGGACAATTTTTAGTGGTGCCGGCGCGGCGAACTTTAGCGACACAGCGACCGGCACATACACCGACGGCGGCATAGATTACAAATATATTACTTACACAGGCTCTGGGAATCTGACAGTAACTACGGCAGGCTTCGCGGATGTTCTTTTTATCGGTGGTGGCGGCGGTGGCGGCGGCGCACGCGCCGGCGGTGGCGGCGCTGGAGGCTATTATTACATAGAGAACGGGTATTTATCTGCAGGATCTTTAACCGTTACGGTTGGTGCTGGTGGCGCTGGAAGTGCCGCTTACGGATCGAAGGGATCCGAGTCCAAAATATCTGATTTTATCGCGGTCGGTGGTGGCGCTGGTGGTAGTTATGGTGATCCACGATCTGGAGTTGGTGGTTCTGCTGGTGGCGCTGGCGGAGATAATTCTGTGAATGGTGTCGGTTCCGTAGGTGTAACAGATCAAGGGAACAAAGGCGGTGACACCGTCGCCGCTCATATAGCCGGTGGCGGTGGCGGTGGCGCTAGCGCGGCAGGTTCTAACTCAGCATCTGGCGCTATTGGTGGCGCTGGTGGTGGCGGTATTGCCAATACGATAACGGGATCATCAGTCACACGCGCCGGTGGTGGCGGTGGCGCTGGCGGAACTGCTGGCGCTGGTGGTGCTGGTGGCGGCGGCGCTGGTTCAATTTTTACCGGTAGCCCTCCAGGCACGAATGGAACAGTAAACACCGGCGGCGGCGGCGGCGGTGCAGGCGCTGGAACAGGCGGCAGCGGCGGTTCCGGCGTTGTAATCATTAGGGTGGTGGTGTAAATGGCACACGCAGCAAAAATAGACGGCGGCATAGTCCGTGAAGTAATCGTCGTAGACAACGACAAACTACCCGACGGCGGCGAGTTCACGCCCGAAGTAGAGACGGCACTCAACGTGTACCTACACGGGTGCGGGCTTGACGGCGACTGGAAACTCACCTCATACAACAACAACTTCCGGGGCACTTACGCGGGGCAAGGCTACACTTACGACCCTGATCTTGACGAGTTCATAGCACCAACACAACCCGAGGAGAGCCCCAGTGAGCAAAATTGAGGAAGAACTACACACCGACACGCCACAAGAAACCGAGTCTAAGCCGGTGAAAAAAGCAGCACCAAAACCGGCCAAACCGATTACGCAGACAGACCGAGCCCGGGCAGTAGTCCGAGCCAAACTCAAAGGCTAACGCGTGGACGTCGGCGACACAGTAGGAATCGTGGCAACATGCCTCGGGATCCTCGCAATCATGGGCACCGGGCTAGTGTGGCTCATTCGTAACGTGGTACGGGACGAAATAAAAAAAGCCACAATGCCAATCCAGCCCGGCTACCGCAACGGCGGATCATCACTTGCCGACCTCGCCCAGAAAGTCGACCGGCTCATAGCCCGAATGGAGGACACACAATGATTAAGAAATGGCTTGCCGAAACGTGGGAAGGCTCCCTCGTAAAAATTGCGGGTGGAGCTGCACTCGGCGCGGTACTCTCATGGCTAACGACTGCGGATGTTCACCCGCTTATTGTGGCACTCGGTGCCGCAGTCATCCCGGTGATCATTAACGCGCTTAACGGTGACGACCCTCGATATGGAAGGCACAGTAATGCCGAAACTCTGTAAGGGCGGTGCTCGGCTACGCGACCAGATAGATCACAGGTGGCCGAAGCGCGACAAGCGTAGCGACGGCTGGATAGGCGACAGTGCACACGCGGCCCGAAAATCTGACCATAATCCCAACAAGGCCGGCATCGTTCACGCGATAGACATCGATGAGAACATGGGCAAGGGTAAGAACCGTAACGGCCGGACAGCCCGGATCCTTGCTAACCAGTTGCTGGACTACGGATCCTCAAACCTGCCCGGGGCTAACCGGCTGAAATATGTTGTCTACGAGAACCGGATAGCGTCCGGCACTTACCGGAAAACGTGGTGGACATGGAGACACGGCAATTGGGGCCACACAGCCCACATTCACATATCATTCACAAGTTACGCAGACCGCGACGGGTCAGTATTCCCACTCCCGATCCTGACGCGTTCACCGATCAAAAAAGCACGTTGGACACGCGACCTACGGAAAGCACGAAAAGCACGCAGATAACCGGTACTCTGACCCTCGAAAGGGGAACACATGACCGAATATATTAAACCCGGCGAAGCCGCCGAATTACTCGGTGTAAGCCGGGACTCAATTAGACGGTACGCGGACGCGGGCCAGATAGACGCCATTACCACGCCGGGCGGACAACGCAGAATCGACCGGCACAGCGTAGAAACCTACACGGGGAAACGCACCCGTATAAGTAGCACAGTGACCGTGATTGAACAGCCGTGCTAGGCGAGATCGTGTTGTGCGCGGCACTAATAACGACGCCGGCTTGCGTAGCGAACTCTGAAGAGGCGAAAGACTGGAAAGGCCACGAGCCTAGCCTGTACACAGGGAAGCATTACCACAAGAAATGGGCAGGGGTTCGCAAGTGCATTATGCACAGGGAGTCCCGCTTTAACTATAGGGCTCGGTCGTCGATTAGTACGGCAAGCGGGGCCTACCAATTCCTGGATTCACAGTGGCGAGTGAGCCTGACTCACATGATGATCAAGGAATCAAAGTCCACCAAAGACGGACTCATCCCCGATATTAAAGCTCTAAGGGATAAGCCGATCCAAAAATGGAACCGCTACTACCAAGACCGAGCTTTTTACACGGCGTGGGATAATGGAAGGGGGGCGGATCATTGGAACCTAACGCGACACGGATGCTGACCAGTTACCACGTTTTTGAGATGAGCGACCTAGACGTACACGGGCAAGTCCTCATAGTGCTCAGGGACGGCAAACCAACCCTCAGTTATAGGGAGTTCACGTCGCACAGGTGGAGCCCTGAAATCATGCCTAACACGCCGAATCCGTGAAAGTGCTTGACAGTGCGCCACCGGATCATAAAGATAAGGCCACGGACATACCAGCGGACGGGAAGCCGCAGACCTCGACCATATGAGAGCCGGGGATGTCTTCGAGTGGCCGCGTTTCTAGTGGCGCGGTCACTCAACACACTAGCCACTAGAACGAAAAGGGGAACAAAATGTCACAACAACAACAGGCAGTCGAATTAGTAATGCAGTCCGGTTTTAGAGGGCTTACCAGCAACGAATTAAGCCTCATTATTGGGGTGAACGTTCACAGGTGCGGGGCCCTCTTAAGCAAAGCGCACCGGGATAAGTCCATATACCGAGTTAGTACAAAGCGAGACGGGCAGAAGATTTACCTCTCGGAAGAATACTTAAACGGTAAAACCCATCAGGCCTACGGTTTTGGTGGAAGCAAAATGAAGCTCAAGGGCACATGGTCAGAATTGGCACAAAAAAGCAACACCGTGCAAGACCAGTTGCCTATAGAAACGTCGATTGTGCTATTTAAGGATGATCACTTCACATTAACGTGGAGGCCATAATGCAAGAACAGCCAGCACTGTTTGACCATATCGGCGACCTTAATCTAGACATGCCGCCACACTCTTGCACTGGCCTGCTCTGCACATACTGCGAACGGTTCAACCGTGAGGACGCCCACACCCTAGCCATGATTGACCCTAAATGGCGGATGTTAGCCACGATCTACCGCAAAAACATCGCGATAGGTGGCCTCATGACAGCGGATGACCTAATTGAGCACATAGGACTTCCGGCAGGTTCATCGAATCAAGTTGGCGCGCTATTCCGTTCATGGCATCAAGCCGGCCTCATCGCTTCACAAGGTAACTACGTGCTAAGCACACGGGAATCTAATAACAGCCGGTCGATTCGGGTCTGGAGGCGCACAGCATGAGCAACGAACTATTAGGCGTCATATGCCTAGCCATCGGCCTGACTATCGGCCTCGCATGGGGACGCCTAGGGGGTCGAGGATGAGCGGCTACAACTTAGACGGTTATATTGACGTCCCTAGCCGAATAAAGTTGTTCAAGGCAGCATACCCGGATGGTTCATTGCAAATGGATCGACCGGAGTTCGTCGAAGTTGAGGGCAAAAAATGGGTTATCGGACGGGCATACGCGTACCGCACACCGGATGATCCACGGCCCGGCATTGGTACGGCGTGGGAGATAGTCCCGGGTACGACACCGTTTACTCGTGGATCAGAGCTGCAAAACCTTGAAACGAGTTGTTGGGGGCGGTGCATCGGTGCCCTGGGAATCGGTGTGGATGCCAGCATCGCCACACTGGACGAGATCCAACACGCTAAAGAACGATCTAAGGTCATGCGCACGACACAAGCCGACCCGGACGACCCGTGGACAACACAAGAACCACACGTGTTTGTTGAGAAGGAAGGTGCTCGGAGCCTAAAAGCCACGAGCAAGGGTTCTTCGATGTACCCGGCGACAGCTGCACAAGTCAAAGCGATTCACGCAATCCTAGGCAAACAAGGCGTGAAAGAGGATCTCGACAAACTAGCCAAAGTCAACGAATACCTAACAGGGCACATGTCCGAGGCAGTCGCGTCAATCACTGACCTTGATAAGCACACAGCCTCCCAGTTCATAGACCACATACAAGCCAACCCGCCATGATGCTCGGAGTAGCGTGTGATGCCCTTGCGCTCGGATCTTGAAAGGGTAGGCGATTGACCAGTATGCCGGAGGAAATAGCACTGGCCTCGCGTAGCACAGGCGACACGCCCGACCTCGTAGGTAGGGTGAGTATTCCCGAAAACCAACCACCACAGAGGCGCGGTCTTGATTCATCAAGATCGAGGACGCGCCGATCCACTAGAGGAGAAACACAATGAGCAACTACGACACACACTGTACGCGCTCCGGTTGCGGATGCGACCACGTCAACTGCTACCGCGGCTGGATAGACAACACCAAAGGAACATGGCCCTGCATGTACTGCCGCGAAGAACTCACAGGACGATTAATGAGAGCAGACCAAGCCCGGGCTAAGGGCTACCCACAAGAGGCCATCTCTCGAATCATCATGGGCAAACAGAAAGCCAACACATGACCACCACCAGTACCGGCAGGGGTAGGAGCACAGCTGCATATCGCAACTGGGTCAAACAGGTGCTCGCAAAATGCGAACCAACATGCATCCGATGCGGCTACCCCGTCGACATGACCTTGCCAAGAACCCACCCCCAGGGTGCAAGCGCAGACCACGAACCACCCCTAGCCCTTACCGGCGACCTCACCCCCGGCCTCGACGGATCAGGAATCGCACACCTACACTGCAACCGATCACACGGCGGCAAACTCGGATCACAACGCGCCACCGAAAAAAGAAAAACGCAAACGAAAACAAAAACCAAAACCGAGTTTTTAAGCACGACACAGGACAC
>Ga0208303_1000590_pt1 | contig 15002 bp, 11 predicted proteins | sample CB_VirMetaG_2_FD_184537 | JGI IMG/M metagenome (GOLD analysis project Ga0208303, IMG submission 184537) | Freshwater to marine saline gradient viral communities from Chesapeake Bay - CB_1504_2 Viral MetaG (SPAdes) (version 4) | ecosystem: Environmental > Aquatic > Marine > Coastal | place: USA... | reverse complement strand
CAATTGAAGACGTTCTCGGAATGAGTGTTTTTTTTTCGATTGGCGTAAGGTGATTATGTTTAATTACTCAGGATTGTTTGGCAGTGCTGTAGTTGAAGAAGATGATATAACCCAAGGAGTGGCAGCGCCTAAATTTAGTGATAGGTGGAAATGGTTTAGCATTATTGAGAGATTAGCTAAAGGGGATGTAACAAAGTTTGAGAAAGTGTACGCAATAACGTACATAACAGCTTTGAATACTTTAAGCTATTGGAAGGAAAGGGATGATTACCAAGAAAGACTACAGAAACGTCAAGACATGATGAATAAACATAAATAATGGAAGACGAAATAATAAAGATATTCACATATAAAGCAAAGTTTTCTAACTCTGAAAGGTTGGAATTTGCTGCGTACAAAAGAAGGAAGCCCAAAGGAAAGAAAGGAATCACTAATGTAGAGTTAAGATTAATAAGTAGAAAATTAACAGGTGAATTAAAGAATCAAATAAGAAGGCAGCGACATATTGACACAGGTAAAATGTTAAGAGTTACAAAGGTGACTGCAACAGTAGGCGCTAGAGGTGAATTAGTTGCTAAAGTATTCTCCACTGATTACTGGAAATATGTTGATGGTAATTTTGATATACTTAAAAATGCTATGAAAACTAGGAAGTGGAAAAGCTACGAAAAGATGTTTAACGAAATGAATAAGGATAATCCAAAAAGAAAGTAAAATGAAAATACAAACAGTTAACCAATTAATAAGTGTATTTAAAGATATCTCAACACGTCATTATCAAATCAATGGATTCGGTATTGGTGACGAGTGGGAGATTGGAGCAAGCAAGGCAGAGATGCACCCAGTTTTATGGATTAATCCAGTTACGGCAACTATGCCCTCTACTGATAGCGGTTATAAAACCTTTGAGATTGATTTCGAAGTTAGAGTGTTCGATTTAGTTAGTAAAGGAGAAACAAATGAAAATGATGTATTGTCTGATTGTATTGATATACTTAAAGATATTATAACAGAGTTTAAAGGCCATCCTTACTATGTGAATAGCCAACTTAATATAATTGATGACATAAGCTTCGAAGCATTTACAGAAGAATTTGATGAAGAAGTTAGTGGTTGGGTTTGTGAGATTTCTTTAATGACTCCAATCTTAAACTCATTCTGTGGGATTCCCGCTGCTGATATTACAGGCTTTGAATTTCCAGGAACTGATTGTCCAGAAGTAAATGTTTTATGCCCTGTATTCGTAGAAGATGTTACAGGTGTTTATCCTATTGTAGTTACTACAGTTGGAACAACTAAACAAGTTTCTCTTGCTGGTGGTGTTGGGTCTGACACCTACGTTATTAGTGGAGTTTACGATACAGGAACTTTAACACTAACTAGAAACGATGCTGTTGATGTTGTAGTAACAGGATTTGCTAGTGGAGGAGATAACGATTATACAACAGCAGCCACTTTGTCAGGTAACATAATAACATTTGATAGGACTGACACAGTAGGCGCTTATAGTGTAGATTTAACGAGTGCTATTAATTCGGCTCCTGATAAGTTCGTAAGTAGTGGAGCTTATGACGATGCTAGTAAATTATTAACACTTACTTTAAATGATGCAAGTGATTTTGATGTAGACTTTTCTACTCTTACAACTACAGATAAATTTGTGAGTAGTGGAGCTTATGATGAAATTAACAATAAAATAGTACTTACTTTAAATGATGCTAGCACAGTCGATATTGATACGTCCGCGATTGGTGGAGGTGATAACATAGGTAATGCAGATTTAACAATTGGAGCTGGTAGGGTTGCAACTCTTACAGATAGTTTAACATTTAAAGATGGAACTGTAAATATTCAAGGAATCGGAACGGCTGGAAGTAGTGCATTGGCTATTTACGATAATGACACAACACCAAATAAACTTTGGGATTTCTTAGACAATGGGGATGTAAATTTAGGTATTGATAGTGTTGTTGATTTAGGTGGTAATGGATTAACAGTTTTAAATGGAAAGACTAAACTAATAGCGCAAAACGCAACAACCAACAGTAATTCAGACTATATATTAAGATGTAGAGCGAGCAGCGATGCGTCTGATTACTTCTTTGTTGGTAACGGTGGAGAAATAAGGCTCGGGGTTGCCGTAATAAACAATGGAACGGGGGATAAATCTACTCATTTAATGTGGGGTGGTGATGTTGCCACAATGGCTGGAAGTGGTAACTATGCGATATTAATGGGACAGCTAGTTTCCGCTAATTACTCAGGTAATGACGTCATCGGAATGGGTAGAACTATAGCGCTTAATAATCAACGACAAATAGCTTTAGGTCAAGGAATAACTTTTACGGGTGAGGGTACTTTTGGAATGGGTAGAACTTTAACTTCTACGGCTGGAGATAATAATATAATAGGTACAGCTATTTCTAGCACAGGAAGGTATTCTAATTTAATAGGTAAGTATTTACAATCATCCGCAACAGGTGCCAGTGTAATTGGAAATGGTAATACTTCAACTGGGGCTAAACTTGTTAATAATACACCTAACTCTTTAGCTTTAGGTTGGAATAGTACAACTCCTAAACATTTACTTTCATCTACAGGCGCAACTTTAGGCGGTCAAATAAACTTACCAAACTTACCAACTAGCGCAACAGGATTAACTACTGGAGATTTATGGAATGATGGCGGAACTTTAAAAATAGCATAACAATATAAAAATATAAGAAATGGAAAATTCAATTTATTACAAAGTAACAGGAGATTTATTAAGTGATTTCGGAGAGGTGATAACAAACCCAGTTATTAAAGTATCTCAGGTTGGAAGCAATGCGCAAACATTAAGAGATGGAATGCTAAGGTTTGAATATAAGGTTTATATTTCAGAAGCTAAGATGCTAGAAGGTAAGCACTTTTTTAAAGTTTGGGATACTGTAGAGGATAAAAGAATTAAAAACTTTACCTATCCAATAATGGATGTTGTTTCGTGGTCTATCACTACTTATAAAATTCTACAGATGAAAATAATAGCAGACACTTTTGGGTTTAATATTGAAGATATTGAGTTAGTAAATTAATGAGTGCAGCACGAAACATAAAAGGGAAGATTAAGAAACTATCCAAGGCACTAGCTAAACTTTATAGGGATGAAGTAATAAGACAGGATTTGATTGATACGGGATTGATGCGCGATTCCTTTACGGTTGTGATAACTGTAGATAAGAATGGAAGCATTGAGATACTAGTTAATACTGTTTATTACTTTCCCTTCATAGATGAGTCACCGCATTACTTTAAGGTTGAAGAAAATGTATTTAAGTCTAAGAAGTATAAAGCAATTGAGGATAAACTAGTTTCTATTATTGCGATCGGTTACGCTTTAAGTTTTCCGCAAGGTTTTACTGCTAGTGATAGTGTAAGTTATTCTTTCTTATTACCTACGGGTAAATTCTTTAAAGGTGGTCAGTTTATGCCAGGAGGTAAAAGAGCGCCTAGAGGAGGTATTCAAACAGGTAGGTAGAAACATATTTGAGGGGTATATATATTAAGATGAATTAAACATTTTTTTTATATATGCCCACTACTCAAACAGGAAGCCAAACGACAATCAAAGTAAAACCTTTAGGAGTTGCTCCAACTTATAATGAAACTATTGTAGTTTTAGAATCTACTAATATACAATCATCTAATTTCAAATGGTTGGTAGATATTTACCAAGGTGCACCAGCAGACCCAGACTATACTTTATTATCTAGTATTGTAATCCTTCCAAATCCTGAAGGGTTCGGGGTTATTGACTTTCATAGACATATCGAAAATCATATTAGTACAGACTTTTATCCAGCTGATAAAGATGGTGTAATCTCACGTATTAATGGAGCTGGTTTTAAATGGTCGTTTAAAGTTACTGAGCAATTTGATAATGCTGTTTGGAGGTTTGACGATAACCAAACAGATTTAGGTTCTAATGTTGGATTCAGAACCAATAATTTCGGAGGAAGTTTTAATCATCATCCATTTATTACAGGTGATAAAGTTACAATAGTTCAAGACGTAGGGTTTACGCATCCCGAATATAACAAGACAGCACCAGACTTTACGACGTTAACTTATAACGATGAGTTTAGTGTTTTAACTGATATCAACAAAGAAGCATCAACACCCGTTGAAGGTGGTGTAATGGCTTTAGTGGATAAAGGGACTAGATTAATCGAGCAAGTATTTACAACTGATGAAACAACAATCTATTCTTTCAATGGGGCTTTAACTTTTCAAGGGTTTAGGAATTGGGTCGCTGCTGATTACAATATGAATAGCACTTCACCAACTACAACTAAATTTTTAAGTGATATCCCAAGGATTTACAACGTAACATTAGAGGATAGAGTTTGGATTAATGCATTACAAAATGATGTTTCAAACCCTCCAATTTTAGGACATATTACAACTGATAACGGAACGTATGGGGTAAATAACCAATACAACGCAACAGGGCAGAACTTCTTAGTGCAACATAAGATAGGAGCGAAAGATTTAACAGAAACTACAGATACAACACTAGTAGCTTTAACAGGTTCTTTACCAGCTGTAGACACTAACACAACATTTATAACTTACACGCAAAACATATTACCAATCGGTACGGCTATTTCCGAAACTATCACTTTGAATATAGTTGATAAATGTAGCAAGCACGAAGCGATTAGATTTTTCTACATGGATAAATTAGGGAGTTACTTACCTATCACATTTAATAAGGTTAGCAAAACGAATGTAACAAATACAAGAAGCAACTACAGACAAAACTATGGTAGTTACGATGCAACATCAAACGTATGGGGATATACAACTTACGACAGGGGAAATACTACTTATGATTTAGTATCTAATGAAAAGGTAACTTGTACTAGTGATTGGATGAATGAGGACGAAGTTGCAATGGTTACAAGTATGTTAAATAGTCCTATAGTGTACATTCAAGACAGCGAAGGGAATTATATAGCTGTTACTATTACGACAAATAGTTACGAGGTTAAAAAGACTGTAAATGATAAGCTAATAAATTACACATTATCGTTTGAATACGCTAACACTAACACAAATCAAAGAGGTTAAAAGATGAATAAGAAAGTAGAAGTTATAATTGGAGTTTATCCGAATCAAATTAGCCTAGATTTAGCAGATAATGCTATTTCTATTGCGTTACAATATGCGATAGATGATGTCAGAAACATAGATAAAAAGAATACAAACTATTCTAAGACTATAACAGTCCCAGGAACTAAGAAAAACAACAAAGCATTCGGCAGTTTGTTTGATGTTAACGCAACATTCGACCAATTCAACCCTAATTTAAAGATAGATGCTCGTATAGTTGTAGATAGTTCTCCAGTTTTAGAGGGTTATTTGCAGTTAAATAAGGTTAAGAAACTAAATAACGCAGACTTACAAGGTAATAAGATAAGTTATGAGGTGGTTGTGTTTGATGATTCTATTGATTTCATACAAACTTTAGGAGATAAACTACTAACCGAATTAGATATTAGTGATAAAGACCATAACTACAATAAAACAAATATTGAGAACGCGTGGAATACTCACACTTTTGCGGATTTATATCAATATCCTTTATTAGATAAAGAAGAAGAAGGCTATTTAACTACAGATTTTAAACCCGCTTTTTATCATAAAGGGTTATTAAATAAGATTGCTTTAGATGCTGGATATAGTTTGGAAGGTTCTTTCATTGATAGCAATACGCAATATGATAAAGAAATAATTGCATGGGATGGAGAAACACCAAAACTTACGGATAGTCAAATAATATCAAGGCAATATAAATCAGGGTTAACAGATGTAACAGATACAGTTGGAGGAACTACGTACGACAAAAACGGCTGGGGTTTACTGCGTGATAATATTAGTGGGAATTTAAACTATGATGATATTACCAGTACTTCTTTATTTGACAATACAAGTGGTTATGTGACAGCTAGTGACCCTAGCACATCTTATTGGGAAGTTAGTGAAACAGGAAGATATAACTTTACCTTTGAAAGTAGATTTAGGATAACGACTCAGAATTTAGAAAGTGTTACCGCTCTTGTAAGTTCTTCGCCCGCTGGTGGTATATCAAATACCTACGCTAAAGTACAAATTCGGATTGAATTATTTGATGCGGTTTCTGGTGAATTAGTTACTGGTCAAGCCGTGAGTTTAGAATCTACAAGTGGAGTTACTGACTACTTTAACGGGATTGGTGCAAATGCTTACGAATATCTAAATAGGGATGCAAATTTTTACTTTACTAATGTTAAAGTAATTGAAGGACAAAGACTATACCCTGTTTGTACTCTTACATCAAACCAATCTTTTTCATGGGTAAAGGTGGATTTGATACCTCAGGTTCCCGCTTCCGTTCGTCTTAAATTAGAGGTTTATAAAACATTATTAACGGGTAACCCTTCAACATGGTACAATAGACCAAGCGCAGCCGATAACATACAAGATGGTGATTTAATAGAACTAGGTTTATACCTACCTAAGAAGATTAAACAAAAGGATTTATTATCTGATATTATTAGTAGGTACAATGTATATGTAAGGAAGCACCCGACAAAAACAAAAACGTTAATCCTAGAATCTAGGGATGATTTCTATAATAACAATGTAACTGTTTTAGATTGGACACAAAAGAAAGACTACTCAAGTGAAGACAATATTAAATTCTTATCTGACTTACAGAATAAAGAAATAATATTTTCTTATAAAGAAGATGGGGGGGAATTTGGAAAGGCTTATATAAAAAGTACGGGGGATATTTACGGACAAAAGAAGATTGATTTTGACAATGATTTCACAAAAGGAACCAAGGAAATTAAATCTGTTTTTTCTTCTGCTCCGCTAATATTTAGAGAGAAAAATAATGTTGTTGTTCCAAACGTTAGCACATTAAATATAAAAAGAAACTCCTCTTTATTATATTGGGGAGGGTTGGTGATTGTTAAAGATGAAAACGGAACAGCGCAAGATTTGAACATCACATGGGGTACAGATACAACCGCAACAACATACGCTAATTATCCTTATGCTGGTCATTATGACAACCCTTATACGCCTACTTTAGACATTCATTTTGGGGAGGTTACTTATGAATATTACGGTGTATTACTTAACAGCATTACAGATAATAATTTATTTAATAACTATTGGAGAAACTATTATAATCAGATTTCAAATGGTAAATTAATAACAAGTAAATTCTATTTAAAGGAAACAGATATAAACTTTATTAAAGACAACCTAAATAGCCGAATATTTATTAAGGATAGTTATTATATAGTTAACAAGATAGTTGATTATAAGCCTTTAAAAGATGAGCTTACAACAGTTGAATTACTAAGAATTGAGCAAGGCAGTGACTTCACACCAACAGATACAAATACAAGCGCGATAAGTGGTTACACTAGTTATTCTTATGTAGATGCTTCGGTTGATACAAGAGAAACTTTGACAAGTAATAATACTGGACCATTTAGAAGTAGTGTAAGCAGTAATGTAAACTCTAGGGATGTAATGGCTTTAGGTGTTCGTAATTATGTTGGAAGTGGTTCGAGTGGTGTTATTGTTGGGGATGATAATACAATCGGCGGTAATTCTACAGGGATAAACGTAACAGGAAACAATAATACAGTATCATCAGGACTTGAAAACGTTACAATCGTAGGGGATAACCAAACGGTAACAGAATCAAATACCTCTATAATTAATGGTAACACTTTAAATGCTGATACCGCTTTAGCTAATGAAAGAATATTTCAGGAGTTAGAAATTGGGAGTTGGGATTGGTCGGCTAGTTTTACTAAATCAGTAAATCATGGCTTATCAGTTACAGAATGGAAAACAATTAGAAATGTAGACTATACAATTATAAACGATGCGGATACAGATTTCCAACCTATGACAGCTTTTGGATTAACAAGCCTTAACGCTACTAGCTTCGATTTGATAGTCGGTTCTAGCGGTGGAACTGATTACGATGACCCAGCAGTTAACAGGGGGTTTATCACTTTTACTTACTTACCTGATTAAACAATTTTAACTAAATATATATTATACTATGAATGTAAAAAACAAAAAAGAACTATTTCAAAACATTGCGCTAGATGTTGACGGTAATATAATAGCCGTTCTGAAAAGTGAAGTTGGTGAAGGTATCGATGGAGACAACCAATATAAAGCAATTAAAAAATTAACCTTATCCCCTGAAGGATACTTAAACATTTATAACGATTAAATTATGAGCGAAGGAATTAACAATCAGTACGACTTTTTTAAGAAAGTCAATTTAGATGATGATGGAAATATTGGAGTTTCTATCGAAGGAGATGGTCAATTATTAACTAATGAGCAAAACGAAACTTTAGCGCATTTTATTTACAATCCTGTTACGGATAAACTAGAAGCTGACAGAGCTATTGAAACAACTTTGAACTCCTTATTTTTAGGTGAACAGCACAAAATGTCTTCAGGTTCAGAGAATATTTTCTTTACTAACTTAACTAGTGATATTAACTTTTTCCCAATGTGGGGAGGTTTGAAAGACCAGTCTATTGTAGCGAATCAAGGCGCTAGCGGTTTTATTCCTCCAAGTGGTAGAGTTTATTCGGATATGTTTTCTTTGCCTTTAAGAGGTAACCCAAACCCATTAACGGCTGTTCCTTATGGAGGTAACAACTATTTTGGTGTTAACATTACAGGGTTAGGGATTACAACGGTTGCAGCTGAAGAAGTAACTGCTGACATTAAACTAGAATACAGAATTGAGATAAACGGTCGTAATGTTTACAAGCAAGTACTACCAAGAAGTGCAGCGCGTTCTTCAGCGGCTTCTCATATTTACGCTGGTGATGTTATTGAGTGGTTCTTTGACCACCCTGTAGATGTTAGAGCTGGTACTACTTTGTACGCTGAAATAATGAAAGTTGATATAGCAACAGATACAGATTTAGGAATATTCCAAGTAAGAGAAGGCGATGTTGCTAATGCTGACGGTTCTTTTCAATACCAAGCTACAGTTCATAACAGGTTATTTGAGGATAAAGATATAGAGTTAATTAGTCCCTACCTTAAATATAAGGCTATGGATTTCGGTTTAGACTCTACAGGTTCAACTATATTATTAAGAGATTTAAGTATTGGTTCTGAAAATTTACTAGTACCTCATGCTGTCAATACTTTAGAAGCTGTTGCCAATGGAACTGAAATAAAAATAAAGATTAAAGGAGGTGCTAAAATAATTGTTGAAAGTTTACCAGTTAGTGCTATCAGTATAGATGGTTCTTTTGTTAACTCTGTACTTAATCAAGCGGTCGTACAATTAAACGCAATATTTACAAATACCGCTGGTTTTATTTCACCTGACACTTTTGTAGATTCATTCACTTTAAGCGGTAATAACTTAACACTAGGTTTAAACGATGGCGTTTCTTATACTGTTGATGTCACATCTTTAGGAGTTGACGAAAACAATTTTGTTGCTAGTGGTTCTTTGAGTGGTTCGGACTTAACTTTAACAATGACAGACTCAACTACTGTAGTAGTAGATGTAACAGGATTGTCACTTGATGAAGATACAACTGTTTCAAGTGGTGTTGTTAGTGGTACTGATGTAATATTGACGATGAGCGATGGCGCTACAGTTACTATTGATGCTTCTACTTTAGGAGGTTCTAGTGGTTCAGGTAATCCAGTTGTTAGTGGTTCTGTTGTAGGTACTGATTTAGTTTTGGTTTTAGACGATGCTACACAGATAACAATAGATGCTTCTAATATGATAAACGGTTCTAGTGGTTTAGCTTCTAGCTCAGGTTGGCATATATCTTATGGAACTAACGCAAACGATTCTGTTTCCACTTCAACAAATGACTCTACAGTTAACCAACAATTACCGTTTTACTTTGGTGAAGCTTTGACACAAGGTTCTGAATTTAAGTGGAATTTCCAAAGTCACGGAGGGTCTAACCTAATATTAGGTATTTGGGATGGAGCAGAGTCTCCAATAGCTTATAATGCAGGAGCTAACACAGCTTCTAATTGGGGGACATCTTTTTCCTATGCAGGTGGTTTTACAGCAGGTTCTAATAGTACTTTACTAACTACTAACTCAGGCTCTAAATACGTTGTTTCTAACGGAGACGCAATGGGTATTAGATTTGGTAATGACGGACACTTAACACTAATAGATTACAGTGGTACTAATGAGGTTTCAGTAGCCAAGACTACAATACCCTTGGCGGTCACTTCTTTTAATATGCAAATGTACACTTGGGCAAATGGAGTCTTACCTAATGGAATAATAAATAATGTAGATTACATTTGGGATATTGTGCACGATTTCGCTAACACTGAAGCTGGAATAATCAATGGTATATTAGACCACACTATTGTTAAAAGCGCTTTATCTATTGAAAAAGGTGAAAAGCTTATGTTTATGCTTGATGAAGTTGGACAAGGTGACTTTTTCGGTACTAATTACACAGGGGCAGCTAGTGGAGTTTCTACGGCTGAGGAGCAATTGGATAACACTTTTAAATACCAAACTAATGAAGCTATAGTTTTCGACACGGCTTCTGGAGTTTCTGACTGGAACGCGAACACTAACGCACCTAATTATTTCTACGCAGCTAGTTTAAATCAATACAGAGATGGTGGTGCTGGAACTATACAGGGGATGTTTAGTTTGAGATTCACAGATGATGGAGCTTTAACTTTATTCGATGAAGATTCAAATGTAAAGATTGCAACAGCTAAAGCTAATCCTACGGTTGGTTCTTCAGTTCATTTGTATTTTGGTGTTAAAGGTAACAGAGCTTACTACTCTATTCCTGTAATATCTAAACAATCTATAAATGGAGGTTCACAACCAGATGTTAATTTCGTGCCTACTGTGGCTAATCAAACTGCAACAGTAACGGAAGGGGATGTATTAAATTTTCAAATCGTTTCAAGTGATAACATAGTTAATCAATTTGTTGAGGTTGACGCACCTTCTTGGATGAGTCTAAACCAAGACAGCGGAGTTCTAAGTGGTACTGCCCCAGCTTTTGTTGGAACTTCAGCAGATACTATTTTAGTTAATTGTAAGGCTGGAAATGCTATTGGCGGAACTGTAGACTTCACAGTGACTATAACGGTTGCACAAGTTGCTTACACTAATAGTAAATCATTAAGTTTTGACGGTTCTAGCAATTGGTTACAAGGTAATCCTGTAAACATGAACGCAATGGACAGGGCTTCTAATGGAGATGGTAATTCTTGGAGTGTTTCGATGTGGGTAAAACCTAACAATTCAACAGCTAATCAGACTTTAATGGTTTACGGTGCTGGAGATGATTACAACTACGGAGCTATCACGTTGAAACAATCGGGCGGAACATCTTTAGTGTTAAATTACGGTACGGTGTACGATAATATTATACTAGTGGTAGGTAATGCCTTTACAGCTAACACATGGCAGCACGTTATGGTAACTTTTGACGGTGGTTATACGGGTAGTATTCCAGCTGACTCATCAGTATATTACAGTGAATTCAATATCTATATTGACGGTGTATTAAAGACCCCTATTGGTGTTGCTAGTAATGGCGGTTATAGTGGTGTGATTAGTGGTTCAGACCCTTCTAATAATATTTTTAGAATTGGTAGAGCTTCAAATGTGCATAATAATTACTACGGTGGTGTTATTAATCAAATAGCTATATGGGCAACTAATGAAGATGCAAATATATCTACGATTTATAACGGTGGTGTTACTCAGGATTTAAGTTTATTAACTTCAGCTCCAGCTCATTACTATGAAATTGAAAGTAGTATTACAACTGTTTCAGATGTTTCAGGTAGTGCAGATTTAACAGGGTACAATTTCAGTGCTAGTGATTTAGTAACTGATACACCTTAATCAATTAGGGGGTTGTAAAGAAAGCCCCCTTTTTACTTACAAACAATCTATTCAAGATTATATATCATTGCATAATATAAAACGATGGCTAAAAAGAAAATAGTAATACAGACCAAATATGAGGTAGATGGAGCTGAAAAGGTACAAGGCTCCTACGAGAAAATAGGAAAAGAAGCCAAAACTGCTGCTAAAACTACAGGAGATTTAAATAAAAATGCTAATGCTTTTGGTGATGCTATGCCTGGTAAATTGGGGGTAATCCAAAAAGGATTTGGAGCATTAAAAGGTGGGTTAAAAACCGCTGCGATGGGCTTTAAAACGCTTAGGGGTGCGGTAATATCCACGGGAATAGGTGTTTTAGTTGTTGCTTTTGGTGTTTTAGCGCAATACTTTACAGATAATGAAGAAGGCGCGGGTAAATTAAAGAAAATCACCTCCGCTTTAGGTGTTGTTTTTGGGAATATTACCGATATTATTAGCGATTTAGGGGAGAAATTATTCGGAGCTTTTGAGAATCCCAAAGAGGCTATAGCAGATTTATGGGAATTGATTAAAACTAATGTTGTAAACAGGTTTACAGGTTTGGCGGATATGTTCGGAGCCTTAGGAAATGTAATAAAAGCAGCATTTACTTTAGATTTTGAAGGGTTGAAAGAAGCTTCTGCAGATTTAGGAGAAAGCACTCTCCAAGCAATGACAGGTGTAGACGATTTGACAGGGAAAATTGCTAAAGGAATGGAGATGGTTCAAGAGTTTGCGAAAGACACCCAAAAGGAAGTTGAGCAAGCCATGAGATTAGAGGAGGCAAGACTAGCTTTGACGCGATTTGAACGGAAGGCGATAGTTGATAAAGCGCAAGCTGAGAGGGATATGATGCACCTTAGATTGAAAGCTAGAGATGAGGAGAAATTCGCAACTGAGGAAAGATTGGGATTCATGCGTGAAGCTAATAAGATAGCAGCCGAACAATTAGCAAAAGATTTGCACGTAGCAAAAGAGAAATTAAGAATACAAACGGAAGAAAATACTTATAGTAAATCAACAGCGGAAAATTTAGATGCTGAAGCGAAACTAAAGGCTGAAGTTTTTAGAATAGAGAAGGCTAACTTTTCAGAACGTAAGAGAATGAAGTCGGAAGAACAGGCTTTAGTTAAGCAAGCAGAAGCTAACGCTTTAAAAATACAAAAAGCCAAAGAACTAGCAGCAAAAAAAGAAGCTAAAATATTAGAAGATAGACAAAGACTTTCCCTTGAATTACAAGAAGACAGTTTACAGAAAGAGATTGCTTTAATTACTCTAAACGCTGAAACTAAAAGAATGAAGCTTGAGGAACAGGGGGTTTTAACAAGGGAGTTAGAAAAACAACTAGCAGACAAAACGGCTAGAGATGTTCAAGATGTTAGAGATAAATATTCTCAACAAGCAATTGCAGCCGATGAAATAAACGCCAAAAAAGAAGTTAAAATTGCTACGGATAAAGCAAAGCAAAAAGCAGATATTGAAAAGGAACTTGATAAACAATTAAAGCAGTTTTCTTCATTATTAGTTAACGCTTTAGGCAAGGACAGCAAAAAAGGTTTGGCAATACAGAAAGCAACCGCTTTAGCAGAGATTGCCGTTGATACTGCAAGAGCCATATCTAGTTTAGTAGCTGCCTCAAGTGCTAACCCCGCAAATGCTTTAACCGCTGGAGCTGCTGGTGCTGTTCAATTTACTAGTGGATTGTTACAAATAGGTAGTAACATTGCAAGTGCCTACGCTTTACTAAAAGCTCCAACCCCTCAAATAGATGATGCTTCAAGCCCTTCACCAACAACACAACAAACATCTCCAGATTTAGGTTTTGAGGGTAGAAGTTCAGGAAGTGAAAACTTCGGGGCGCAAGTGATAAGAGCTTACGTAACTGAAAGCGATATTACAACATCACAAAGCACGGCCAACAACATTCAGGAACTTTCACAAATAGGATAATTAAACATTTACAAACTTTTATATATTAAGACATGGAAAAGAAAGTACTAATTGAACTATTTATTGACGATAAAGACCAAGATAACGCTCTTGATATGATTTCCTTCGTATCGGCTCCAGCAATTGAAAAGGATTTCATGCACTTTAAAGAGCAAAAAGAAAAGTTTGAATTCAAATCTAATGAAGAAAAAAGAATTGTTACGGGTGCTGCTATGATTCCAAATCAAGAAATCATTCGAATGGATGCAGAAGATAAACCTTACTTTGTTTATTTCACTGAGGAAACAATTGAGAAAGCGCAAGAAGTATTTGCTAAATACGGTAAAACTAAAAGCACAAACTTTGAACATAAAACAGGAATGAGAGACGTTACTGTTGTAGAATCATGGATTGTTACCGACCCAACTAATGACAAATCAAATGCACTAGGATTTTCAGATATTCCAAAGGGTTCGTGGTTTGTTAGCTATAAAGTCGATAATGATGAGCTATGGGAAAAAATTAAAAACGGTGAAGTTCGCGGATTTAGTATCGAGGGTGTGTTTTCTAAAAATATAATAGAATTATCTAAACATGATAGCGATAATACTGATGATAAACTTTTTAATCTTTTTAGTGAAATATTCGAATTATTGGATTAATAAAAAAAAGTAAAACATAATTTATTTAATATATATAACAATATGGATAAAACAACTTTTATAGATAAATTAAAACAACTTTTTTCAGAAACTGAAGAAGTTAAAGCTGCTGAAGATTGCGCTTGTAAAGGAGAAAAAGATTGCGAATGTGATAAACTAGAACCTGAAATGGCAGAAGATGAGCCTGAGGTTGAAGCACCTGATAAAGAAGAATGTAAATGCGAAGAAGGTGATGAAGATTGCAAATGCGACGAAGAACCAAAAGAAGAAGTTCTCGAGCCTGAATTAGCTGAAGAAGAAGAAGTAAAAGAAGAAGAACCAAAAGAGGACGAAATGGAGAAAAGGCTTGAAGCATTAGAGAAAGCTTTAGCTAATATTTCAGAGTCAATGAGTGCCATTGATAACCTTAGTAAAGCGGTTTCAGATTTAGCTAA
>Ga0208303_1000589_pt1 | contig 15015 bp, 23 predicted proteins | sample CB_VirMetaG_2_FD_184537 | JGI IMG/M metagenome (GOLD analysis project Ga0208303, IMG submission 184537) | Freshwater to marine saline gradient viral communities from Chesapeake Bay - CB_1504_2 Viral MetaG (SPAdes) (version 4) | ecosystem: Environmental > Aquatic > Marine > Coastal | place: USA... | reverse complement strand
CAATGTCAATCTTTTGCTCAATGAGGTCGTACTCAACGTCTTTCTCCCAATCATATTCCATGTTTTCCTCCATTTCCTCATTGTTCGCATATATGTTTTGCATATGCAATACCTAATTCAGGGGGGGAACTTCTTTTATTTTTTAGAAGTTCTATTTTGTTAAGGGGGTAATGACTTCGTGAAGTTGTTACCCCCTTAGCGGACAGGCTGGACATGTCCGGGCTTTGTCCGCGTCTGTCCGTCACACCACCTCAATAAATGTTTTAGCCGCAGCGGCCCACAATATCATTGTCGGCCTTTGCTGGCCCACGCGATTAAACACGTCTGCCTTGGCAATCTTGCCGGAGTTGAAGAGGCGCTGGGCTGCGTTGCCTGCGGTCTTGTGGTCAAGCTCAAAATAATCCGCCAGCTCTGCGGTGGTGTGATACCCGCCAGCAAGAATATAACGCATAATTTCTGCGTCCAGCGCTTCATTATTTAATGTTTGCGAATTATCTATGATTGCTTTTTCGCAAACTTCATTATCGCGCTGCAACTTCACAGCCTGCCACGGCGTGCCTTTGTCCGACTTGTCTTGATAGTTAGGCACAAGCACAGCGTGTATTTCATCACCCGGCGCAAGGTCAAAGCCGTCAGCGATGTGAACCGGGATAAAGACCTGCCCTTGTGTTTCCGTATCGCAGGCAAATGCAAAGCCATGTGCGTGCGCGTTTGTTATGATGATCTTGTTCATTTTGCTTCCTTCAATTTAATGCTGCGGGCAGTCGCCCATAGTTTTTCAAGTGGCAATAGATTTTCCTGATCCATTGCCCAGCCTTTGCCGTGGCCAAGGTCAATCTCATAAGCCTGATCTAAAAAATGCGTGCGGGGTATGTAGCCCACAACGTGCATCCGGTCAGGCGCTTGCTGGCACACCAGAATAGAGCAATCAGCCTTGAATGCCTCGCGCTTCTTAAACAGTAGCCGCCCTGTGGCGTAAAACGTGGCCTTCACATCTACAGAGATATTATCCAGCCATACGTCTCGGCCATCATCTACGCCAACGGCGTGGATGTGGTCGAGATCAAACACCTTCGACACGGCAAGCTCAGCCTTTACGCCCAGCAAGTCCAAGTCAGCGTCAGACCTGCCCTTGTCCCGGCGCTGATTAACAACACCAGAAGCTCGGGCCAATTGCCAGCGCATTGCTGCGGCTTGATTGCATTGTGCGACCTCTTTTTGCGTTAGGTGTACGAGCATGGCGTGTCCTATCTAAAATGGCGGTTCTTGATCCGGGTGTGCCGGAACCCAACCCCCGAAAGGCTCCGGCACACTATTGGTTTGAGCTTCCCGCAACGCTACAACGGGGCCGAACATTTGCATCAAAAACGTCGGCAGATGCTCAGACCAAATCACTTGCGAGCCTTCGCAGCAGCTCGCGCAAGAAACTCGTCAGCGGCCTGCGCTGCGCGCTCATCGTCGCGCATATCATGCTCCAGCATGACGTTTAAAACACCCTCACAAATATCAACGCGGGTCTCATGGCCAAGCCCAAACGCCTCAAACATCGTGCATATGACAGAGCCTAAATGGCCGTTCTTCATTTTGTCAGGCAAGGCCATCAAAAAATCTTGCGTGGCTTGCGAGATTTGCTCCTCACGTTCAGTCATAACCCTTGCTCCTCTTTCTCCAGAACAATGCTGATAATTGAGCGGTGGATGCCTGTGTCGCCATTCAGGTCAAGCCCATCCCTCACAAGCGCTGCGTGTATCTTGCGCCGGGCAGAAACAGATGCACGGCTCAATCGCGTGTTCTGCGGGTGTGACCAGTCCCAGAACTGAGCCACACCCATATAATCCGGCGAGCCAATAAACTCGCGGTCAATCTCTGTGATCCTGCACAAAGCATTGAACGTAACGTCGGGCAATCCAATTTTAATGCTCATCGACTTCGCCCTCCCATGTGATGCCATGCTCGGCAAAGCGCTCCATTTGGTATTTGTTTGGCTTGGTGTGCAGAAGGCCAGTGATGCGCGGATATATGCCGCCAAAATCCTTGGCTTGGCCGTAAGATAAGCGCGGGCCATCGCCAGCATCACCGCGCAGAGCCTCAGCAAGCGCAAGCGACTTCTTGCCGATGTCGCGCTTGTCTTCGTTTTCAGATGTGTTCCAGCTGTATTCTTCGCACAATAAGTCAGCTGCGCGGCAGAATTCAATCACTTCACTATAGCAAAAGTCCATCAAATAGCTGACGTCTTCAGATATGGACATGCTAGCCCAGCGCAAATCTTGCAGGGCCTCAAGCTCATCGCCATCAAGCTCCGCAATAACATCTGCGCGATCAAGAATGATTTGCTTGACGCCTTCCCAAAATTTAACTTGCTCTGCGGATGGTTTGGTTTCGTTTGTCATTTGTTAAACTCCATGTTTGTGTTGTGCCACCAGTATTTGCATATAAAAAACACATGCGCAAGTATATTTTTAACTGGCTCCCTATATTTTAAACATATATAAAGAAAACAGACACAAGAGGAGTCAAAACCATGTCAGATAAGAAGCGCCTAATCAATTTCGCGGAAGAATATGACCGCATAATCACAGAAGCCGCGCGCAGGTCAGGGCTATCTTTCAGCGCGTTCTGCCGGAGCGCAGCACTGGAAAAGGCTGCAACAATTGTGGATCATGTACAGCAACCGAGGGCCGATTGATGCTTATCTACGGATGCGATCCGGGCTTCACCGGGGCAGTCGCGTTATATTGGACCGATACGGGCAAGCTGGAAATCCACGACATGCCCACGGTCAAAAACACCAAAGGCAAAACGGTCATAAACTGCCCGGCATTGCTGGACGTGCTAAAGAACGAAAGCGGCGAGCGTTGCCTTGCCGTCATCGAGCAAGTGGCCGCAATGCGTGGCCAAGGTGTGTCCAGCATGTTTCGCTTTGGCGAGGGCTACGGAATGCTGCAAATGGGATGCGCTGCAAACAAGCTGCCCGTGCAATTCGTAACGCCTGCAAAATGGAAAGTCTACTTTGGATTGAGCCGGGATAAAGGCGTGTCGCGCGGTCTCGCAATGCAGCGCTTTCCAGATAACGCCAGCGACTTTGGCAGGGCGAAAGATGATGGCAGGGCTGAAGCTGCCTTGCTTTGTCTTTACGCGGCAGAAAATATGGTTTCATAATTGTATCATAATTGTTGAGCCATATAAATAAGGGCTTTAGATGGGTAATTATGATAATTATGATGTGATTATGATCTAATTATTAATCCGGTGTATTGTCATCATAATATCATAATGTGTGTGTAAACACACATTATTATGATATTATGATACACCCGCAAAGGTGGGGAATGATATGGCATATGATTGGGCTAAGTGGGTCAATCAAAAGATTGAGAAGGGCGAGGCGATTGTTCGTCCTGTAGGCTATCACAAAGGGGTCGAGCGGTTGCAGGGGTTTAGATCGAGGCTTGACGCTTGCCGGGATTTAGCAGAGCTTGAGGGCTTCGCCAATCGGCGCAGGTTTGATCCAACATTGCCGAGATGGAACGCAACCGAGCGTGATGCAATCCTACGGCGCAAGTTTGAAATGGAGAATGGTGGGGATGAACGGCGCAAGAAAAAATGACGAAGGCAAAGAGCCAATCGAATTGGTTGCGCCGGAGTTTATATTTGGCACGGCGCGAGTGCTGGGCTTTGGTGCAGACAAATACGCTGCGCGCAATTGGGAGAAGGGTATGAGATGGGGCCGCGTGTTTGGCGCGTTAATGCGTCACCTCTGGGCCTGGTGGGGCGGAAAGACTGCAACGCGCAATTTTGCATTTGATGAGCTGGATAGTGAAACGCACGTCTCTCACCTATGGCATGCCGCGTGCTGTCTTATGTTTCTCATCGCATATGAGGAACGTGGAACGGGGGAGGATGATAGGCCGGGCAAAGACGCATAAACTTGCGTTCCTGCACTGTGCGGGGCTATACAGAGGCACGGCGCGCCGTTCCTCCCAAAGCCGCGCCCAAACTGGCCCGGCGCTTGTCCCAATCCTTGCGCCGGGCATATTTGAGGGCCGGGCCTATGTCGTATCAAATAGACTTTCGCGTTTTGCTGACCTGCGTGGATGATGACGCGGCAGAAATCGAGACCGGGCTTTTGGTGGACTATTGTGAAGAGCGGTTGAGCGAGACAAGCCCGGCGCGGTTGATGCAGGCGCTAGGAGAGGTGCTAATGGAGTTGCACGAAAGCGATTTAATCAACGCGGGTCAAACCGTGCATTAAAAAAGCCCGGCGCGATGGCCGGGCTTTTGTTGTGTTGTGGGTGTGGCTTATTTTACGCAAGGCGACAGTGCGACAGGGAATGTCTCACCAATCTCAAGCATACAATCGATGGCCGCAATCTTGGCCTCTTCTAATGTTGCAAAGCTAGAGTTCTGTAGGCTCCCATGGACGCGGCCAACAAAGCTATAGCGTCCAGATGGCGTTTTCATAATTGTCGTAACCTTAAACATTTACTTCCCCTTTACAGATTGAGCGCCAATACAGCGCCAATGATAAGCCCGGCGGCAAGGCCAAGGATAACTTGAGTTAAGATTGCCTTGACTTGCTGGTGGACTTGTTTCTCTTGGCGGCGTGTCATTATGCTGCCTCACTTTTTGTATTGCGTGTAAATGTCATGCCGTCCGTAAATAGCACAGTGTCACCATCCGGCATATCAACATACCAAACATGGTTGCGCTGATATACACCAAAGCCAAGCCCAAATTGGTGGCTCGCTTGGTTCATCTTGCGCTTTGTCGTGACTGTCTCCCATCCACCGGAGCGAAGCGTGATTGTGTCGTTATCCCATGAAACTATTGCCGTGTTGGTGTATATAACAGAGCCGACGCCGTGTCCGTCTTCTGTCCATGCTGTTTTATATGTGCTGAGTTTGTTGTAAGCCATTTTGTTTGTCTCCATGTTTGTGTTGTGCAATCAGTATCAGATATTCTTTACATATACTCAATACAGATAATGAGCAAGTGACGTAACGTAACAAACTGATTTACCTCCACGCAACACACCTCAACACCGCAGCGCAGAGGCGCGCCCGCGTAATTGAACAAGCGTTCAATTGCAATATCTGGAATGCGGCAAAAGTGTGGCACAAGTGCGGCGCAGGTTAGGCGCAATGCAATGCGCGCAGCCTGGGGTATCTATGTACCTCAATGCTTAACATGTTAAACAAGTGTCCGCTTATATTCAGGATGGTGAATGTCAAATGCCCCCCCCGGTCAAGCATTTGCCGGGTAGTGTTATTATTATACAATCCACGCACACGGGTGCCACCCCCCCCGTACCCCCTTGCCAATCACATGCCACCCAGCGTAAAATTATAAAAAACTGGAGTTAATCAAATGGCAGGCAAGGCGTTACAAAAGCGAATACTGTCCGATGTCACCAAGCAAGGCGGCGCAGAGTATCTGTTCGAATATTTTTCTTCTGGTGGCACAATGGCGCAACTTGCGACCCATTACGAGTGCAGCAGGGGTTACGTCAGCACGGCACTGCACAAGGTGCCGGAATATACTGCCGTAATAAACAAGGCTCGGCAGGAGGCAGCTGACGCGCTGGTTGAGCAGGGCTTGGAGATGGTTGACGCGCTAGACGGCGGCAGCTCAACGCAGGAGATTGCTGCCACGCGCGAGAAGGTGCAGTGGCGCAAGTTTATGGCTGGCTCGTATAATCAGGAGCGTTACGGCAATCGGCCTCAGACCAATGTTACGATTAGCGTGAGCGACATGCACTTGGACGCGCTGCGCAAGGTTAATGCTGACTTGGCTCAGATTGATGCTGAGGACCGCCAGCGTGAGGCGATGGCTATTGACGCGGATTACGAGGATGTCACAGATGAGCAATGATAATCCGCTTGAGGAGTTTGTGCTGCGTTACCGCGACGACCCTGCGTTGTTTGTGCAGGAGGTGCTGGGCGCTACTCCGCACGATTATCAGGCTGAGTTTCTGCGGGCTGTTGCAGACGGTGAGCGCAAGGTTAGCATCCGCAGTGGCCACGGCACTGGCAAGTCTACGTCGGCTAGTTGGATTATGCTATGGTTTGTTTTGCTGCGTTTTCCGAATAAGGTTGTTGTCACGGCCCCCACATCCGGCCAGCTGTTTGATGCTTTGTTTGCCGAGCTGAAGCGTTGGATTAACGAGCTGCCGCCTCAGTTGAAGGTTTTGCTTACGGTCAAGTCTGACCGGGTTGAGCTGAACGCGGCCCCGAGCGAGGCTTTTATTTCGGCTAGGACAAGCCGTGCGGAGACGCCGGAAGCGTTGGCTGGGGTTCACTCGGAGAATGTGTTGTTAGTTGTGGACGAGGCTTCTGGTGTACCTGAGAAGGTGTTTGAGGCTGCTGCTGGCTCTATGTCTGGCCACGCCGCGACTACGATTTTGCTGAGCAACCCAACGCGCTCGTCTGGCACGTTTTACGAAAGTCAAACGCGGATGGCAGACAGCTGGTGGACACGGCGCTGGTCGTGCATAGATAGCCCGCTTGTGTCTGACGAGTTTGTTGACGAGATGCGCGCAAGGTATGGCGAGGAGAGCAATGCCTTTCGCATTCGCGTGCTTGGCGAGTTTCCTATGGCGGATGACGACACGATCATTCCGTTTCACTTGGTTGAGAGCGCGATACATCGTGACGTTGAGGTGACGCCTGACGTTAAACCCATTTGGGGCTTGGACGTTGCGCGCTTTGGTTCTGACAAGACTGCGCTGTGCAAGCGGTATGGCAATGTTGTGACTGAGATTACCAGCTGGCAGGGTTTGGATTTGATGCAGACTGTCGGTCGCGTTATGGCCGAATACGAAGTCTTGTCGCCTTCTATGCGGCCCAGCGAGATACTAGTTGATAGTATTGGCGTTGGCGGCGGTGTGGTTGATAGGTTGCGTGAGCTTGGCGCGCCAGTCAGGGGCATTAATGTTGGAGAGGCTCCTGCTATGGGCAAGACGCACATGAACCTGCGCAGCGAGCTTTGGTTTAAGACAAAGGGTTGGCTTGAGGATAGGTCGTGCAAGCTGCCGAAAGATGATCAGCTTCTCGCGGAGCTGACTGCAATACGTTACTCGTTCACATCGTCAGGCAAGATGAAGGCCGAGAGTAAGGATGAGATGCGCAAGCGTGGGTTGAGGTCGCCTGATCTTGCGGATGCGCTCTGCCTGACAATGGCCAGCGACGCTGCGACTGCGTTATCTGGCGCGATGTCAAGTTGGAAGCAATCTATTAAGCGCAATTTGAAAGGTATTGCATGAAGCCAGTTCCGTTCCACAAACTGTCACCTAAGATGAAAAACATCCGCATGAACCAGTGGATCAAGTCGTACATTGGCCGCGGACTTAGCTTGGAAGACGCTCAGCACGCAGCAAGGTGGCGCGCTGGCCATTGGAAGCTAAATGCGCGTATGGAGAAGGTTCTGGCGGATATTGAAGATGTGTGATATGCAGCCTGCGTGGTATTATTAATTAAACTGTGCTAATGTGCAAAAAAAAGCTAGAGGATAATGATATGAAACCATGTAAAGGTTGCCCCACCCCCGCAGCGTGCAAACGTGCAGGCAAATGCCTTGCGAAAAAATACGGGAAGTAAATATTTGCTATGGGTGTTTTAGATTTTCTTTCTGATTTGTCAAAGGCTAGTAAAAAAGATGAGCTAGGCCTTGGCGGTATGCGTTCACTTTTAGGCACACGCGGTGCTGCCCCGGAAGGCAAGCGCGGCGATGAGATGATGAGCCGCACGTCCAGCGATAGTTTGCCGGGTTACTTTGATCCAGAGACGCGCAAGTATGTTCCGTGGTATGTTGATTTGTTTGACGGCGGTGGTTTAAATAAGTCTGAGGGTTTGCTTAGCGACGCGCAGAAAGTAACTACTGCCGTTGACATGCTTAACACAAATGGCGCTCCTGTTCAGCGTGCAGGTCAAATGGCTCCGGGTTTAGGTAGCCAGCTTTCTGACATGGAGCGTATGCAGCGAGCAAACCCACTTGAGCCATTTGGCGGGTCTGGTCCCGCAATACAGGACACTCCAGACACGTCGTATTACACGCCACCTTCGTCTATACAAATGCCGACTCCCGCTGGTCCGGGTATGCCAAGTTATACGCCGCCTTCGTCTATGCAGATGCCGACCCCAGCTCCAGCTGCAACACCTTTTACCCCTGCGCCTGAAAGCACACCTCGTTTAAGCGAAATGCAATCGCCTATGATGCAACATCCAGCGTTTCCGCAGTTTGTTGACATTATGAAAAGAATGGGCAACGAGTCTGTGCTGCAAGACCCAAGCCAAGCATCATTCGTATTTAATAATTATCTCAAACAGATAGGTTATTAATAATGGCAATCACAACTTACGCAGAGCTGCAATCAGCCATCACGGATTTTCTTAACCGTGATGACTTGGCTGCTGTTGCGCCGACTTTCATCTCGATGGCCGAGGCTAACTTGGGCCGCGACATACGACATTGGCGTCAGGAGAAGCGCAGCACTGCTGAGATTGACACGCAGTACAGCGCAATTCCGGCAGACTTTTTGGAGGCTGTGCGGTTTTACATTACGAGCGGAGACACGCGCCCGCTTGAGTTAATTTCGCAAGCTGAAATGCTTGACCGCAAATACCACAATCTTAACACCAGCGGCCAGCCTGCGTACTATGCGATTACTGCTGGCGAGATTGAAGTTTACCCTGTGCCGGATGGAACGTACACGGCAGAGCTGTATTACATGGCAAACTTGCCTGCGCTGTCTGACAGCAATACATCAAACTGGCTGTTGCAATATTATCCTGACGCATACTTGTATGGCTCGCTGATACATTCCGCGCCATACTTGAAGGATGACGCGCGTTTGCAAGTCTGGGCGGCTTTGTATCAAAGTGCGATTGATGGTATAAATGCTGAAAGCGAAAAATCAAAATTTGGCGGATCAGGTCGCCGCATGAAAATAAGGGCGTACTAACATGAGCTTATCCAATACCTTCGAGACGCACACACTAAACTATTTGTTTACGGCTACGTCAGTCACGCGGCCAACTGCTTGGTATGTTGCGTTGTTTACCAGCAATCCAGATGAGGATGCGTCAGGCACGGAAGTATCCGGCGGCGCATACGCTCGGCAGTCTGTTGCGTTTACTGTGTCTGGCAACACTGCGTCAAACTCAGCTGCGATTGAGTTTCCGACTGCGACCGCTCCGTATGGCACGGTCACGCACATCGGCGTGTTTGATGCGTCATCTGGCGGCAACTTGATTGCGTATGCTGCGCTAACAACCAGCAAGGCAATTGACACGGGCGACGTGATGCGCATTCCTGCATCTGACCTTGACGTGACTATGGACTAAGCCAATGGCTGACACCACATACAGGACTGGCTTTGGCACTGGTGCATTCGGTGTCAGGGCTTACGGCGTTGATGGTGTTTTAAAAGACGGTGAAGCCATTGTTATTGGCGTCACCTCGACTGCGGCAGCAAATGTTCGCGTTAGGCTTTCCGGGTCTATCATTGCATCCAGCTCTAGCAACACGTCAGACGCCACGAGAGTGCGCGAAGTTAGCGCGTCTGCCTCAGTGTCAGCGAGCAGCACTTCCGCAGCTCAGCGCGTCCGTGAGAGCGCCTCAGACGTATCTGCAAGTGCAACAAGCACTGCATCGGTTGAGCGCGTGCGTGAGCAAAGTGCAGCATCGAGCGTTGCCGCGAGTAACACGGCAGCCTGCGAGAGAGTGCGTGAGCAAAGCGCGGCAGCAGCGTCCAGCGCGTCAGTGAGCGCAAACGCTGTTACGGTTGTTAGCATTGCCCCAACTATATCTGCCGTTACTACAAATGTTGTAACGGTTAACCGCGTGCAGTTTAGCGGTGCTTCAATTAATGCTGTCAGTAGTATTACTTGTAATGCTATTGAAAAGTGGGAGCCTTTACCCGGCACGGCTGAAGTGTGGACGGAGGTTGATCCTGCGTCTGAAATATGGCAAGGTGCATCTAACGCAACCGAAAGCTGGTCTGCGGTTTCCCCTGACAATTCAGAATGGACACCAGCCCCGGCGACAGGTGAAACATGGGCTGACGCCGCATAGGAGAATATCATGGCTGATACAACCACCACAACGCTAGGTTTAACAAAACCAGAGGTCGGCGCTTCCGAGGATACTTGGGGCGAAAAAATCAATACTAACTTTGACTTAGTAGACGACGCGCTTGATGGAACAACGGCTGTATCACTTGACATTAACGGCGGCACTATCGACGGCGCAGTAATTGGCGGTGCAACGCCTGCTGCGATTACTGGTACGGCAATCACAGGCACATCGTTTGCCACGTCTGGCGATATGACCTTCGGCGACGGCGACAAAGCCATTTTCGGCGCTGGGTCTGACCTACAGATTTACCATGATGGGACGCACAGCAGAATTGACGATACGGGTACGGGCAAACTTATCTTGCGTGGTAACGATGCGGTAGAAATACATAAATACACTGGCGAATATATGATAACTGCTGCCGCAGATGGTGCTGTTACCCTTTATCACGATGATTCAACCAAACTCGCCACCACCAGCGCAGGCGTAGACATCACGGGTACGGCAGTCACGGACGGTTTAACTGTAGCTGGCAACGTGTCAGTCGATGGCGGGACGATCAAGCTGGATGGGAATTATCCTGTTGGTACAGATAATGTTGGGCTAGGTGATGGAGTTTTTGCTTCAATCACAACCGCAGGTTATAACACCGCAGTAGGCGCAGACACTTTAACCGCAGTGGTAGGCGGAAACAACAACAGTGCGTTTGGCTTTGGCGCACTTAAAGTAAACACCGCACCATCAAATAGTGCATTTGGCTACGCCACAATGATTGCAAACACAACGGGTAATAGTAACGTTGCCGTTGGGTATGACGCCCTACGTTCCAACACCACCGCCTCCAACAACACCGCTGTGGGGTATCAGGCTGGGTATAGTAATACTACTGGGGCGCAGAACGTAGCAGTAGGTAACGCTGCTTTTCTTGACAACACTACAGGCAACTACAACACATCCCTTGGCACTTTTGCTCTCACAAACAACACGACCGCAAGCAACAATTCAGCTATTGGGTATTCAACTCTGTCTGCAAATACTACTGGCACATCCAACACCGCTGTAGGCCATCAAGCACTCCAAGCAAACACCACCGCCTCCAGCAACACGGCAGTTGGGTATCAGTCGATTTATGTTAACACTACTGGCGGCAATTTAACATCGCTTGGCTTTAGGTCGCTATACAACAACACTACTGGTTTCTATAATACTGCTGTTGGGCATCAGGCTGCATATTCCAATACTACAGGCACCGGAAATGTGGCTCAAGGCTACCGCTCTTTGCAAAACAATACCACTGGCGGCTATAACATAGCCATCGGCATGGACAGTTTGTACAACAACACCACCGCCAGCTACAACACTGCTGTTGGGCTTCAGGCGGGGTATAGTAATACTACGGGCATACAGAATACCCTCATAGGTGCGCTTGCTGGTGACGCCTTAATAGCAGCAGCAGACAATGTTGCAGTTGGTTTTGAAGCATTAAGCACTGAAACTGGCGGTCAGAACAACGTAGCTATTGGACCCCGTGCTTTAAAAGCTCAGGTCAATTCTTCTGGTAATATTTACAACACGGCAGTTGGATCAAATGCTGCAACGGCTACCACAACGGGTAATTCCAATACAGCTATTGGGGGTAATGCTTTAGCCTCCAACACCACCGCCAGCAACAACACTGCCGTTGGGTATCAGGCTGGGTATAATAATACGACAGGTGCTGATATAACGGCTGTAGGTCGTTACGCACTTTATAACAACAATGGCAACGAAAACACGGCCTTTGGTAACCAGTCTATGTTTGGCAATACGTCAGGTGTAGAAAACTCTGCGTTTGGCACAAAGTCGTTAGAAGCCAACACGACAGGTAGCTATAACGTAGCAGTTGGTAAGTTCGCTCTTAAAGAAAACACCACCGCCAGCTACAGCACAGCCGTTGGGTATCAGTCAGGATATAGTCAAACCACCGCCGGCAATAATACGTCGTTTGGTGCTACGAGTCTTCGCGATACCACCACCGGAACCTTCAATACGGCTATTGGACAGTCGGCTCTGCTTGTTAATACTACTGGAAGCAATAACGCCGCGTTTGGGTTTCAAACACTGTTCAACAACACCACCGCCAGCAGCAACACGGCTGTGGGGTATCAAGCGGGGTATAGTGCCACTACTGGTGCGGCGAATACACTTTTAGGCCCTCGGGCGGGTTACAGCAATTCCGTGGCTTCATATAATGTCTTTCTTGGATATGAAGCGGGGTATCTCTTTAATGGTCCTTCTGGAAACGCTTTTAATACATTTGTTGGCGTTCAGTCTGGTTATCACGTCAGCACAGGTACAAAGAACACCATCATTGGCGGCTTCGGCGGCAACTCTGGCGGCTTGGACATCCGCACCTCAAGCAACAACATCGTGCTGTCGGATGGGGATGGTAATCCTAGGTTGTATATTAATAGTGCTGGTCGTGTAGGAATAGGGACTACAACATTAGATGCTCAGTTAAATATTGAAACGGCAGCAAATGTTACGCAGCCTTTTGCAATTAACGATAGCAGCAACACAGCGGTACAGACACACCGTATTGCATTTAGAACAGGTGGGACTGAAGTCGGAACAGTTAAATCGACTAATACTGGAACATCTTTTAATACAACCTCAGACTACCGCCTAAAAGAAAACGTAGTCTACGATTGGGATGCTACAACACGCCTCAAGCAACTCAAGCCAGCAAGGTTTAACTTTATAGCTGATGCTGACAGAACAGTTGATGGTTTCCTAGCCCACGAAGCACAAGCAGTTGTGCCAGAGTGTGTAACAGGCACACACAACGAAGTCGATGATGATGGCAACGCAGTAATGCAGGGCATCGACCAATCCAAACTTGTCCCGCTTCTGGTTAAAACTATCCAAGAACTAGAGGCACGGATCACTGCCCTAGAAAACGCTTAATCGTAACCAGTCAGAAAAGGAGAAAGACATGACGGATACACCAACTGCGGAAGAAATCGCACAACACTACACAGCAATGGGTCACTCTGTTGACTTGCTAAACGCTGGGCAACCAGAGGACATGGAAGATGCCGATTGGGCTGACACTGTGTCACGCAACGTAGAGCATTTACAGCTAATGGTGGCTAAAGACTTCTGGACTACAGAAGATATGACCGCTGCCAATGCTGCAATCGCAGCCAACTCTTAAATCAAACTGAAAGGAGACCGTTATGAGTAAAAACGAAAAGAACCTCATCACTGTCAACGACATCGAATACAACATCGAAGACTTTACTGACGCACAGAAGGCTATGCTGAACCATGTGCAAGACCTAGATCGAAAGCTGGGCAATGCTCAGTTTAACTTGGATCAGCTTTCAGTGGGTCGTGAGGCGTTTGTAAACATGCTGACGGCTTCTCTGGAAGCACCAGCGGAAGACGAAGCTGAATAGCTTGCACAACATAACGCAACTGGCCAGCTATATGCTGGCCTTTTGCATATTTGGTACAATGTGCTATATTGGCCGCAATGCGTTTTCCGAGAGGCGACAATGGCTTTAATTGATCTAAACATTCCAGCTGGCGTCTATCGCAACGGCACTGACTTGCAGAGCATGGGCCGCTGGCGTGATGCAAGCCTTATTCGCTGGCATGACGGCGTTATGCGCCCGGTAGGCGGGTGGCGCACGCGCAACAACAACGCTGCAAACGCAAGCATACGCGGCATAACTACTTGGAACACAAATAGCAGCGACCGCTGGATTGCCGCTGGCACATACAACAAGCTTTATGCTTGGGCCGAGACTGGCGTTCAATATGACATTACCCCGGTTGGCTTAACTGCTGGGCGTGAGGACGCAATATCTTTTACAGGCTACGGCGGCGCGGAGTTTGGCGCATACGCATACGGCATTGCTCGGCCTGACACAGTTCGCATTCAGCCAGCGACCAGCTGGGATTTGGAAACGTGGGGTGAATACTTGCTGGCGTGCAACGAGGACGATGGCAAGATTTACGAATGGCAGCTCAGCACTGGCACGCCCGCTGCGGTTTTGTCTAACGCGCCAACAAGCAATCTTGGTTGCGTTGTAACTGAGGAGCGTTTTTTGTTTGCGCTTGGCGCGGGCGGCAATCCTCGCAAGGTGCAGTGGTCTGACCGTGAGGATAACAATTCATGGACGCCAGCCGCTACAAACGAGGCGGGTGATCTTGAGCTAAACACGTCTGGCGCATTGATGAAGGGCGTGACTGTTGCCGGGCAAACCTTGCTTTTGACAACACGCGATGCCCACGTTGCTAACTACATTGGCCCGCCATACGTTTACGGCATTGAGCGCGTTGGCACGTCCTGCGGGCTTGCAGCAAAGCAGGCTGCCGTTGTTGTGGATGCTGGTGCATTCTGGATGGGCGTTAATTCGTTTTACGTTTACACGGGCGGTCAGGTTCAGGAGTTACCCTGCGACGTGTCAGATTATGTTTTCAACGACATCAACCGTGGCCAGATCAGCAAATCGTTTGGCATGTCTAATTCCATGTTTGGCGAGATTACTTGGTTTTACCCAAGCGCGGCATCAACGGAAAACAATCGCTATGTGACGTTTAACTACACAGAAAACACATGGTACATTGGCGAGCTGGCCCGCACAGCTGGCGTTGACCGCAGCGCATTCCGCCAGCCAATGATGGCTGACCCAGCGGATTACAAAATTTACGAGCATGAGATTGGCTTTGATTACGGTGCGTTGACACCTTACGCCGAGACGGGTCCGTTCCGCATTGGCGCTGGGGATCAAGTTATGAGCGTGACTGAGCTTTTGCCGGATGAGAAGTCGCAAGGTGACGTAAATGCCGTCTTTAAGACGCGCTTTTACCCGAATGGCACTGAGCGGTCATACGGGCCTTACTCCATGAGCAACCCGACATCGGTGCGGTTTACCGGGCGTCAGGTGCGGA
>Ga0208303_1000586_pt1 | contig 15050 bp, 26 predicted proteins | sample CB_VirMetaG_2_FD_184537 | JGI IMG/M metagenome (GOLD analysis project Ga0208303, IMG submission 184537) | Freshwater to marine saline gradient viral communities from Chesapeake Bay - CB_1504_2 Viral MetaG (SPAdes) (version 4) | ecosystem: Environmental > Aquatic > Marine > Coastal | place: USA... | reverse complement strand
TTTGGTGAAATTATGGCACCTGCAATTGGTTATGTTGCTAATATTTTAAGCAGCATTGCTATGAAATTTGCTGACTTAAATCCATACATGAAAACGGCAATTTTAATTGTTGCAGGATTAGCAGCAGCAGTTGGCCCACTTTTATTTGTTATTGGTAGTTTAACAATTGCATTCGCAAAGTTATCAATGGCACAAGTTCAAACGACACTTATAATTGTAGGCGTCATAGCAACAATTGCTTTGTTAGTTACTGCATTCATGTACGTTCGTGATAACTTGCAAGCGTTTAAAGATTACTTTTATAATGCGTGGGTTGGAATTGCAAACGGATTCATTGAAATATTAAAATCAATGGTTACGCCATTTTTGAAATTTGCTAATATTTTAGGCTTAGACATTGGAACCGGAATAAATGCTTTCTTAGATTCTTTTAAATTAAAATCAAGGGAATCAACCGCACAATTTGGTTCATTTAAAGAGATGTTGCAAGAAGTCAAAAAGGACTTAACAAGCACAAAAGATGAAATTGATATTACAACCGGATCAATAAAAGATTTAGGAAAAGAAACAGAAAAAACCGCAGAAAAAACACTAAAACTTTCAAGAAATTGGAAGGGATTAGGCGAAATTTTGGAATCTATGAGAATGACAAAAAGTTTTGATCCTAATATTCAACTTGATTTAAGTAATGTTGTGGTTGACACAGATACAAGCGGAATATTGTCTGACACGGAAGAGTTGGGCAAAGAAATGGGTTCAGCTTTATCAGATGGATTGAAATCATTAGCCGTTGAAGGTTTAACGCAATTTGGTGACTTCTTAGGCACTGTTATAAGTGGAGGTGATATGACTGTGAAAGACTTTGGGAAAGGCTTGTTAGACTCATTAGGTAAGTTCATGGGCCAATTTGGTGAAGCAATGATTGCAATGGGTATTGCACAAGTTATGTTGGATGTAGCAATAAAATCTTTCAATCCTGCACTTGCTATTATTGGCGGTGTGGCATTAGTTGCAGCAGGGGCCGCAATATCAAATTTAAGTCAAAAAGGAATAGACAAAAGTGGTGCATCAAATCCATCATCCTTTGCAGGTGGGTATTCATCAATGAACACTTCAAACATGCAACCAATAGTTTTGGAAACAAAAATAAGCGGCAGGGACTTAGTTCTTGTACAAAGCAGATCAAACAATTTCAGAAGATAAAAAATAAATGGGCAACACAATTTTTAGCAGTCAATTAGTATCAAGTGATAACATACGTTACAAAGCAGAATTATACGGTGAAGACTATGTTGGTTTTCCAAAAGTTGCTATTGTTGGCGGTACTGGGAATACTTATTATGTGTCTAAAGATTGGACAGATTTTTTGCAAGTTGGTCAGGTACTTTATTTGTACACTGGGAGTGAACCTGAACCATTAACAACTTTCAACACATATAAAGAAAGGGTTGTTGCTGATAGTGGTGTTGTTGAAAATGATGAATGTTCAATTGATTTTATTACATCGTTAACTTATACAACGGCCACAATCACCGCAATTTTTTCAAGCGGACCAACTACATTAATTACATTAAATATTGCTTACAGTGGCTCTTATGCGTCAATAGGGAGTAGTTTAGTAGTAGGGGAACAATACACACCAACATTTGCACCGGATATAATGGCACTCAATACTGAATGGGGTGGTGAAGGTGATGAAATACTTGGTGCAATTAAAGATTCAAGCACTACAATAACCTATGCAAATAATGACGTTTGGTTTGATCGTTTCTTTGAGCAGTATAAAATCACACAAGACAACAAACTTAAATTCCTAATCTACAAAGAAGATGGTGGATTATGGGATTTAGATTGGGCCGGTATCATTGTCATGGACTTGGTTGAATGGGCCAACGATTCAAAGCCTATTCCGTACACTTTTAAAGCCATTGACGGACTTGCAGCGTTGAAGTTCTATGAATACACACAAGAAACTTTAGAACAAAATACGGCCATTAGAAACGTTTTTGATATACTTGGACTTTTAGACTTGTATAAGTTTTGGGGTGCAACCGATGCATATCTTCGTGAATCAATTGAATACAAAAGCAGGGTGTTATCAGCAACCACAACCGATGCAGATTCACCATTGGATTACACGTATATTTCTGACAACTTTTTTATTGAAGATGCAAATAAATTTCCAACAAAATGGAAATCTTATTATGATGTTTTAAAAGGTATTTTAGACATCTACTCATGCCGGATGTACATTGCAAATGGTGTGTATTACATTCAACAAGTACGTAACTTTAAAAACGAAAATATTACTTTTAGAGAATACTTAGTTGATTCAAGTAATAATTATACTTATACAGAGGGGGTTTATGCGCATCAAAGGGATGTCGGAAACACAACGGAAGATTTCAATATTTTAGCAGGTGGAACATTTGGTTATTATGCCGGTGCCTACAAAGTTAAGATGGAACAAAAAAGACATTTTGAAGGTAGCCACATAAATCAAGATGTTAAAAGCGTAATTGCAAACGATGATCCTACGTCACAAGATTCTTATACATTCCCAATAGGAAAGATAAATGGTGATGGTTTAGGAAATATACAAGTTGCGATTCCAATCTTTGATTCACATGGCCGTGATAGTATTCTTGATGGTAACACATTTGATGACACATTTTTAAATCCTATAAAAGTAAACAACTATGTTGTCAAAGTTATGGTGGCTATTTATAGCACAACCGGCAATAGATATTTGAGGGGAACAACACCAAGAAATTCATCGCAATACGAAACAGAATGGACAGATGATTTAGTTGTTCCAACGGATGAAAGGAATGTTGTTAGATACGTTCAAAGTGGCGGAAACAATACAACTTTATTTGTAAACACTCCGGTTATTAATTTTGACGATGATTTTGAAATTAGTATCACTTTTGAATATATTGGAAGAAATGCAAAGATAGGTTTGTTGCAATATGCAAAAGCAATGGATGTTACCAGAGTGCGCATATTGTTTCCATTGACTGAGGTAAATGAGAATTATGACAAATACATTGAGTTAGACAATCCAACAGGATTCTTTACAAAGGAAGTTGAACTTGATCCTTTGTTGTTTATAGATAGTGCAGCAGATACAAGCACAGTTGTCAAAATACAAATCAATGAGTCTTATAATTCTGGGGGGCTTTCATTAGTACCAACAACAACATTTGATGGTGGATTTCTTCAAGAAAATGGTGATCCATTGTATTTGTTCCTTTCTATCATGAGGGTGTATGAGGCAATGAGTTTGCAATACAAGCCAGTTGAAAGAATGATGTCAACAATAGTAGGTGATTATTATCCTTTTTATTCACTTGCTTACAATGACAAAGTGTATGTGTTTAGCGGTTGCACCAAAGACTACACAATGGATGAAGTGCAAGGTGAATGGTTTGAGGTTATTTCCGCAATGCCAGCAGCATCACACAAAATAATAACGGACTACATTGGAACAGTTGATGATATTAAACCATTTAGTGGTGAGGAAAAACACAACACTGTTGGTGCATTTAATTCAAGGGATGCAATTGGATTTATAGACAATGTTGAAGCAGGTGTACATGATACACTACCTATTAATCCTTATGCAGGTGATAGACTTTTCAAAGGAGATATTATAAGTATTTTTGATCCTAACAATACAAGTGAAATTGAATACTTTACTTTGCGTGAAAATGTGGATGTTGGAGATACTGAAATACTTGTTCAACTAAAAACAACCACTTTTCCAATGCGCGAGGGCAGCATTATTGTTTACAAAAAAGGTGAAACAATGGAATCAAATAAGGTTCGTGCAAATATCTTCCAAATGAAAGGCAACGCACTTAATCCAGAAACGGCAGGTGATTATTTACTTGCGGGTGAGTTTGTTTTTTACGATAAACACGCATATTTCAAAAGTCCATACGATGGGTTTCTTTACAAATTCAATGGCGCAAAATTTAACCCTTAATGCCATCAATGCCTAAAAAGGTGTATGGCTTTACACCACAAAAACAAAACAAGCAGGCAGAGCAAAAGAACTGGCTTAAGGATAAGGAACACGAAAAGTTCTATAATTCAAAGGCGTGGCGGCACCTATCTTTAAGCTACAAAATGAAACATCCAGTGTGCGAGGTTGAAGGGTGCAATCAACCATCATATTACACTGACCACATTATTCCAATGTCACAAGGTGGTGATGAATGGAACGAAGATAACTTTCAAGCATTATGTAAAAGTTGCAACGGAAGTAAAACCGCAAAGCAAAGAATGTTAAAATAATTACAATTAATACAAAAGTGATTTAAAGATATTTGCAACAATGATAGGCGGTGCAATATATTATCTTCTAAATGTTCCTGCGATTACCAACTTGGTAGAGCAGTTGAATTATGGACTTGCACCACAAGAGAACTTGTTTCCACGTATTGTAATAACCGAAAGAAGCACACCGGAAAATTACAAAGATGGGTATTCAATTATCAATCACGATGTTGAAATAAACATTTACGCATCAAAGGCCAAAGATGGCAACGGTGGTTTCTTACAAGCATCAAATATTGCTGATGCAATTGAAACAATTCTTTACCGATATAAGGGTACAATAGGCGGAAAAAGAATAGACCAGACACTTTTAAGCAATCAAGAGATTTTATTTGATAATTCAAGCCAATGTGCAAGGGTGATCATGGAATATAGTATTAGAGAAAATTTAACATAAAAAAATGACAATAGAAGAATTAGTTGCACTCAAGGGTGGTAAGTTTGTAGATAGCACAATAACCGGAACAAATAGCACAAATTACCGTTATGCGGTTGTGAATGCGGATTGTGTATTTAGTGCATTAACCGATACAGATGACAACGATGTGTTGACTGAATGGGGCATTAGTGGCAAGACCATAACCAAAGGGATGATCATTGCACCAGCGAGCGGTAAAGCACTTAAAACGGTAACACTTGCAAGCGGTTCAGTACTTTTAATCAAACTTTAAAATGTACGGTTACGGATACCAATATAGCGCAATTATAAATGGCGGTTCTGGTGGGGCCGTAAATCCTGCAATTGCTTTATTTGCTGCCTACAAATCAAGAGTTGAAACCGATGGCGGTACGGTTGAAAATGATAGCTGCACGATAACCTTTTTAGAAAATATACTATGAGTACATACAACGATGCGAGTCTAATATATTACCCAAGTGGGTACAAAGCGGGGAAAGCATATAGCTTAAAGCCAACCGATGGAAGTGGTGATTTGACCTTCACAAGAGCAAGTTCAGCAACAAGGGTAAACGAGCAAGGGTTGATTGAGACGGCAGGTGTTGTTTCGCCTACTGAGTTAGTTATAAATGGAGACTTTGCAACGGATACAAACTGGGTAAAACAAGCGGGTTGGAGTATTGGCGGGGGCGTTGCTACTTGTAACGGTTCAAGTGGAAGTATTTATCAAACTGGAGTTGTTGCGATTGGAAAATATTATAAGTGCCAATTTGATGTAACAAGCTTGACAAGCGGGGCTGTTGCTATAAGTGCAGGAGGAAATACAATCGGTCAATCAAGGACATCAATTGGCACTTATTCGGAAATTTTATATGTAGTTTCGGGTTCAAATGATAGGGCTTATATCCTATCGCAATCTTTTAACGGCTCAATAGACAACGTATCAGTAAAAGAGGTAATCACAAACAACGTTCCTCGTATAGACTACACTGGCGGTGGATGCGGTAAATTGCTTTTGGAGCCGCAGAGAACGAACTTATTACTTCAATCTGAAGACATATCTTCTGCAAGTTGGACAAAAAATGCAGTAAGTATAACGGCAAATTCTACAACTTCACCCGATGGTACAACTAACGCAGATTTGATTACGGCAGATGGAACGACTACGCAACACTATATTTTGCAAAGTCAAGCGTCATCGGCTAAAACTATTTCATTTTTTGTTAAAATGGGAACTCAGAGATATGTTCAAATTTTAACATCGGGAAGCACAAACGCACTTGCTAATTATGATTTGCAAACGGGTGACGTAGGCGGTGTTGGTTCTGCCTCTACTGCCTCTATGGTAGATTATGGAAATGGCTGGTGGCGTATTGTTTTGACGTCAACTGACGCACTTACGGGTAGCGTTTATTTATGCTTTGTGAACTCGTTAGTCCAAGGAAGATTTCCATCAACCACAAGCACGGGAACTATTTGGATTTGGGGTGCTATGGCAGAAAATGGCGCAACATACGCCACTTCATACATCCCCACTACCACAACTGCGGTGACAAGGGTAGCGGATGCAAGTAGTACAACTTTTGGTTATAATCTAACTAATTTAGGAGGGGGGACTGTTTTGTTGGAATTAGATAAAATTGAAAAATGGGTTGATGGCAATGAGCCTATTTTTAACATTTACGATGGTGCAACAAGAATATTTCTTCTTAGAGGTGCAAATACTGACACAAGAGACATTAGGTTTCAAGACCTTAGCGGAGGGGGTAATTTAACGAGTCCAATACCGTTGTTAGCAACAAATAATAAAATTGCTTTTTCGTGGGATAGTACAAGTTCTTTTAAAGTATCAATAAATGGAGCGACAATTGCCGCATCACCTATAGGTGGTTTATTTAGCACAAATAGAATAGACATATTAACGGCTACTGATGGAAAATATAATATTGGCAGCTTAATAGTTATAGATGAAATTAAAAGTCAAGCAGAATTAAACGCACTAACAACATTATGAAATTTTTAAAATTTGAATTTGAGAACGAAGCCGAATGGCTAACGGTGAAAGATAGCCTTTATGAAGATGAGGCATTAATCCCAGAAGTAAAAGCTATACACGAAATAGGCTTTATATGTTTAGCCCAAAATGAAGAAGGAAATTGTATAGATTTATCAACTAAGTACGCAGTTGATATGCTATGCGAGGAAATAGAATGGCTTGCACCTTTTGTGGTGTGGCCTAAGCCTTCGGGGGTACATATCTTTGCAGGATGGGCTGAGGCTTACACGGCTGAGTATTGCAAGATAAATCCCGATTCACCTTATTGCGTAATACCAGAAGTAAATGATGTTGTCGGATCTTAAAGTTTACTTATTAAACATTCTTTCATTCGCGGTGTCATTTAGTGATCTTGACATGGCACTGAAATTTATTCTTTTAATTGTTTCAATTGGTTACACCATAGAACGATGGATTAAATTAAGAAAGAATGAGTCGCAAGGAAAAGATTGATCTTATCTTATCCAAGTGGGTAAGCCGCAAACTGACAGTGTTTGTGGTGGCATCCATTGGGTTGTTTATCGGTTCTGTTAGATCAGAAGACTGGGTAATTATTTCAACCGCTTACATAGCAATTGAAGGGGTTACTAACATTGTAGAACGATTGAAGAAATGATGACCACAAATGAGATTGTTAAGAAGTACGGCAAGCCCAATGAGACCGGTGAAGGTTATTTGACAACAATCCTTTTGCCATATCCTATGCGTTTAGCGTGGGACTTAGATACTAAAGTTTCTAAAATGAGGTGCCACAAGTTAGCCGCAGAACCATTTTTAAACGTGTTCAATGATTTGTTAGCTGAGTATGGAATGAAGGAAATAGAACGGCTTGGAATTGATTTGTTTGGTGGTTGTTTCAACTATCGTAAGATGAGGGGCGGAACAAGTTGGTCAACACACGCTTGGGGAATAGCAGTCGATTTAGACCCTGCAAGAAACAAGCTAAAAGAAACCGCAAAAACTGCGAGGTTTGCACGGCCAGAATATCAACCAATGATTGACATATTTTACCGGCATGGTTTTATAAGTTTAGGAATAGAAAAGAATTATGACTGGCAACACTTTCAGTTAAAAAAGTAAACACAAACACACACACATAACATGAGCCAATTAGATCCAACATTTGAAGCATTCGCACAGAACCCACAAACGGACAACGAAACAAGAAAGGATTATTTTGTTAGAATAAGCGGCATTGTTGGCAAAGCACCACTGACAATTAAACAACACTTTTCATTCTACAAATCAAAGGTAAATGACTATTGTGAGGATGCAGGGGTTGCAACCAAAGACGTCAAGCACGGCTGGGTTAAAACAAAAGACACATCGTTATTCTTCACTAATCCAGATTACGAAGGTGCGGTTTCATACGATCAAATTCGTGACAAATTAGTTGCAGAATTAAAAAACTATTCCCCTAAATATTCTAAAATAAAAAGGAACAAATCAAAAGATGGTCACTTGTTGGTCATTGATCCTGCTGATGTTCACATCGGTAAATTGTGTGAAGCATTTGAAACTGGCGAAGACTATGATACAAACATAGCCGTTAAACGCGTTTTAGAGGGTGTACAAGGCATCATTGACAAATCGCAAGGGTATAACATAGATAAGATACTTTTTATCGGTGGCAACGATATTTTACATATTGACAATCCAAAGCGACAAACTACAAGCGGAACACCACAAGATACTGATGGAATGTGGTATAGTAATTTTCTTAAAGCTAAACAAGTGTATGTGGATGTACTTGAAATGTTGATTCCGGTGGCTGATGTACATTTCACTTTTAATCCATCAAACCACGATTACCAAAGTGGGTTCTTTTTGGCCGATGTGATTAGTTCATGGTTTAGAAACAACAAGAATATAACATTTGATTGTTCAATTGCACACCGTAAGTATTTTGCTTATGGTACGTCATTAATTGGGACCACACACGGAGATGGTGCAAAGGCAAACGATCTTCCTTTGTTGATGGCTATTGAATCACCAGATTGGGGCAATGCTAAACACCGGTATATTTACACCCACCATGTCCACCATAAAACGAGTATCGATATAAAAAATATCTGCGTGGAGAGTCTAAGGTCACCAAGTGGAACAGACTCTTGGCATCATAAAAATGGCTATACTTCATTAAAAGCAATTGAAGGATTTTTGCATTCAAAAGAACACGGCCAGATAGCAAGGTTTACACATTTATTCTGAGTGCAAACTGCATGAATTTTGACGGATATTTCATGCAGCTAAAAAATGCACAATATATTGGCAAGGTTTATTGTGCAAAATTATGTTACAAAACATAGTACATTATACTACACTTTAAGATGCAAATACGTATAATATCGAATATTTGCGTATCAATAAAGCATTTTACCGCACTATTAAACAAAAAACGCGCTACCAGATTAACCGATAACGCGCTTGTTGTTGCTCAATAAATAACTTTAAAGTTTAATTTTTTTATTCTTTTTTATACTTATAAGTTCAAGCAGGGATATGAACCCAATCAAAAACGTAATGCCTGCATACACTGGGTAATCAACAAGTGAAACCATAAATCCCAAAGGCATCATCATTGTGCCTACTCTTAAAATTAATTCTTTCATGTTTCTTTTTATTTATGTGTGATTAAAAGGGCAGTTTTTACACTGCCCATGTTGGTTTTTAATTGTACTTTAGATATAACTCATCATTTGTTAAATCTTGGTCTAAACAGTCGTTTGCAAATATTGCATCCTCAATGGCTTGACCTTTTTTGCTATAACCATCCCAACCATTTAAAGATTGTCTATGTAGAGGAATTTCGTTTTTAGGCATTTTAAACCAATCTTGTGATAATAGCCAATTTTGATACGATTCAGGAGTATTTTGAAATTGTTGTCCTTTGTACTTTCCGAATTTAAGTGTGAATGTGTTTGTCATGTTTTTATCTTTTAATCTGATGCAAATATATAAAACAAACTATATGCAAAACTAATTTATCACGTTTAGACTGCTTCTAAATAAGCATTGGTTTGTAAATATGAAATGTCGTTGTTGTTGCTGGCAATCTCATTTAGTAGTTGAACGATTGCCGCATAGTCACGTTTTGTTTTCTTATCAAAGCCCAAAAACGTTTCAATTGATTGTTGCCCATGTATCACACTTGAATGATCACGGCCACCTAAATATGAACCAATGTCGGTTAATACCATGTTGGGCATGTATTGTTTAACAAGGTAAGAAAACATGTGACGCGGTACAACAAATCTTTGTTTCCTGCACTTACCTTTAATTTCTTCTGGACTTTCTTTGTAATAGAACGCAATCACAGACATCAGCAAATCAAAGTTTGTGTGGTAAGAGTAAGCAATTTGCATGTACTGATTATTTTCGTTTTGCAGGTTGTGTTTTGTCCTTAACTGCATTATTCTTTCGCTCATGTATCCGTTCTTTTTTAGTCTGTCTTCAAGTTCATTTATGTATATCCCCATTGCAGTAAGCAATTGTTTATTTTCGTTTATTTCTTTTCTTAAATTCTTTATGTTCATAGGTATTCTTTATTTCTGTTAATTTCTTTGTCAATAGCAAAGTGATTAATCAAATACTCTTCGCTTGTTGGTATGTATGTGTTTAGTTCTTTGGCGGCTTTGGTTCTTATGTAGTCAATGAATTGCGTCATAATAAGACTGTCAAGGTCTGCGCTGCTCATTAGGTATTTCTTACCTTTCTTTTCATAGATAAGGCCATAGTCACGCTTTAAATCGGTTTTAGCCTCTTCAAGTGTACTTCCGTATGCAATGGCGTATAAGGTCACCACAACATGAAAGTATTTGTTTTGTGATAGTGATCGTTTCTGTTTGATTTCTTTCAACTCTATCTTTTTACCTGATGCAATCAAGGCCGCAAACTTTGTCTGGGCCTTGTTCACATCGTATTTATTTGAAAGGTCAAAGGTCATTTGTGACGTTTATCAAATTTATAATCCCTTAATTCTTTGCTTGCTTTGCGGTAAGTGCTGACCAACTTTTTGTAATGTTCGTCACCTTCAAAAAGTTCATCATCATCCGGTTCCGCTTTCAGTACATCAAAATACTGTCTAAATTCTTGCGGTACCTGCGCAAATTGTTCTTCCGTTATTTTGATGAATAAGTTAATCATTAGAACGGTATTTCATCCGATTCATCCACTGGTATTTCATTTGGCTTTGACATTGCTTTAAATTCCTCACTTGAAACAATCTTATCTTTTAGAAAGTCAGGGAGTGAATTAAAAACATCTTCATTGAATTCATCAAATGCAAGTACTTGATCAGCGTTTATTTGTGCTGGACATTCCATACCTTTGGGAAGTAAGTTCACACCGGTCAAGTTAGCATAGGTGTTGCCATTCTTTGCAACTTTGTGACTGATGGATATAAGGCAAGGTTTGCCAATTAGTGCGGTAACATCAAAAGATAATGCTTCCTTTTCTGTGAATGTTTTACCTCTCCATGATTCCAAGAATTGACGAAGGGTTGATTTTTCGTGCATTGAAAGGGTAAATTCCTTACTAATTACAAGAGGTTGTTCGCCATTTTCTTCCCTAAATACTTTGGTTTCTGTTGGGAGTTCCCATGTGATTCTAACCTTGTTTAATTTCTTTGCTACACCTTGAATTGTTTCCTCATTGGTGCCTAATTGAATCATTGAGTAACATCGTGCGGCATAGCTGCCTGCTGCGATAGGTTCACGATCAAATGATGTTGCGGTGTTGGTTGCGATAATTGCCATAATTTTAATTTTTAATTGTTTTTTGTATAGTTGAATATTCGTTTTTAAAAAGTCTTATTATTTGTTCTTTGGTTGCTTGGTCCATTCGTACAAGCCTGCCAAGTAAAGCATTGTTTACTGTCTGTGGATGAATGCCAAGTTGGTCTGCGATTCGTTTCTGGATTCCTCTGAATGGCTTCTTTCGGGTTTGTTCTAATATATCTTTCATTAAATGTAATTTATTCTATCTTGTATACTTTACTTTTCTTTTGTTTCCTTCCTGCAAGTATTGCAGTACATTTTGAGCATTGCAATAATCATAGAATTCAAGTTCACGTTTAACTGTATCATGTCCAAAGCTACTAAATGGATTATATTCATCATCTTCCTGATGGTGCAGGTCATTGTCAACAATCCAGTCAATGAAGTCAGTGGTGTCAATAAATACATCCAAAACAATGCGCATGTCATGGTTATCTTCAAGGCAACAGATAAGGTATTGATCGTGATCTTGGTATTTGCTGAATGTAGTCACAATGTAATCCCCATCAACGTGTGGTATTGTTTCAGCAATTAGAAAGCAATTAAGCAATGACAAATCACGTGAACGATTGAAGTCATTATTGAGGTTGTGTAGTTCGTGGTTCATGGTTGGTTATTTTAAAGGGGGTTTTTAGGCCCCCGTGTTTATTTATGCTACTATTCTTTGTAAAAGCCAATTAAACTTACTTTCGTTTGCAATTATGTCTTCTCTAAAACCTAATTCTCTACCTAATGTTTTGTGTGTGCAATCAGTTAAATAATATTCAAAATATGTATCATCTTCGTAAAAACATAATTTTCTGTAAACTTGCAAATCATATTTAGAAAGTATTTGATCTAATTCCTCTACGCAAGAAGCGTTAGTAATTTCATTTGATTCTTGTCTGTTTAATTGTCTGTAATTTTTCATTTCTTATCCTTTTATGTTGCCACAAATATAATATTAAAACTATATGCAAAACTAATTTAATGCAATTAGAATGATTACAAATAAGAAGATAGGTCTTTTTGATAGATACCTAAGTACTCATTCAATCGGTTACGTTCTGTAATTCTTTCTTCTGGTGATCTCAAAACCTTATCAACTGTTTTAATGTAATCATTTAACCTTTGATTCAAATCTTTCAAATCATTCACGTTCAACTTAATCAATGGGTGTTTAGGCAATGATTCAATCCAGTTTAAATAATCAATCCCAAATGTATCAATTAAGCCTTCACGGTACCTCTTATCATCACCACCTTTGTATGAATTGGAATGCCTACTTTGTTGAAATATATTGTGTGCATGGAATGCAAGTGTTGGGTGTGCAAGTCTGCCATAGTAATGGCCTGCATCATTAATGGCTGAATGCTTGCCGGATGCAATACACTTTTGGCCGTGATCAATTAACCTTATTATCTTGTTAATTTTAACCTGCACATCCTTTTGCCAGTCGGACCGTGTTTTTAATAGTTCTTTATTCTTTGTCTTTAATTCTGTCTTGATTTTGCGAATATTTGTGACATGTTTAATGGCGTGCTTGTATAATTGTTCTTTGCCCTCTGGCGTTGTTTTTAACCAACTATCATAACAAGTTGAACAAAGTCCATAAGTACGGACCAATACAAGCCCACCACATCCATCAAAGTTGATTGCTTTGTTTTGGCCTTTGCATTTCTTTTCTTTTAATTTCATTAAACTATTGTTTACTTAATATAAATAATAAATCCTTCAAACACCACCGCCACAATGGCCCATGATAACACCTTTCTTGTTCTTCTTAATTTCATCAACTTATCACGTGAATCTTGACTTAAGTTTTTAATGGTTTGACTTTTCAATTCCACAGTCTTTTTATACTGCGCGCTAATTTCTTTTTGATCATTAAGTTCATACAGTTCTAAGATACGAAGTGAATCACAAAGTTGAAGTTCACGATACAAAGTGTTCAATCTTATATTATCGGCCTTATATAGTTCTGCTGGTGTGTGAATGCTATCTTGTATGCAGATAGAAGTCGATTGAATCACGGAGGTTTGCGCGAATGATAATTTGCCCACTGTCAGAAGTGCGAGAAATAATACTTGTTTCATATTGTATTTTTGTTTTTAATTTGGTTATAGTTTTTATTTTAGTTATTTGTATTGTGTCAATTCTTAATTCAATGGAATCTATTTGTTCAATTGGATCAGGTTCCGGTGGTGCAGGTTTGCCGCATTCTTTTATATTGAATATTAACACCATTAGCAACTGCGCAATGATGCATCCAACAAGTAGTAAATTATCTTTTATCATGCTGCAAATTTAACTATATTAATAGGTGTATTTTTAATGTACACTATTTTGATTGATTCCAAATAAGAAAGAAAAATGAAAATAATTGTATCAATGTGATAGTTGCACATAGTTTACACATTACATTTGTGGTAACATAAACGGAAAAAACATGAACAACACAATCACAACCACCGCATTAACACACAGAAATTTACTACTAATGATTAACGAAGCTGATGAAGTTAATTTTAACCCATTTTCAGTTGCTAAAGAAATAATGCTATCATTGAAATATGATGTTATCACATTTAAACAATATGATGATTTATGCAAGCAATTACAATACGAATGCAAAAGAAACAAGATTGAAACTCAAAATGAATTTGTAAATTTATTTTAAACCAAACACGGGGAGTGTAAAACCTCCCCATTAATTAAACACCATGAAAAAAACAATTTTATCATTATCACTTTTGGCCTTTATCAGCACACAGTCTATGTGGTACGATAAGCCAATAAAACAACCAATTGCAATAGATACACTTTTAATGGCCGTGATGGCCGTTGAATCTAATTTTGACACTATGGCATACAATGAGAAAGAAAATGCCGTAGGCGTGCTACAAATAAGGCCTATCATGGTGCGTGAGGTTAACCGGTTACTTGGTGAAGACAAATACACATTAAAAGATCGTTGGAGTAAGGCAAAAAGCATTGAAATGTTCAACGTGATACGATCACACACCAAGAACCCAACAGATGAAAAGATTGCGCGAAATTGGAATGGCGGTTGGAATGGACATAAGAAACAAAGCACATTAAAATACTGGCAAAAAATAAAACAACAATTTAAAAACAAATAAAATGAAAATCACAATTACACATTTTGGGGTTAATTACTCCATCGAAACAAAAGAAGAAAATTTAAACGCAACAGAAATTCTTGAAACCTTTACCAACTTAATGAAGTGCATAGGATTTCACCAAAGTACAATTGATGGTGCAATTATGGAATTAAATGAGCAAATTGATTTATGAACTACGAAAAAACAATTATGCCTAAACAATTTCAAATTCAAGGCGATGTAGAAAACGGTTTATGGTGTGAATTTTTAGACTGTGAATTGGATCCTATTAGGGTTGAGTTTCATTATGATAATGCAGCTACTATAATAACAGAAGACAACACTTATATAAAAATAAGTTTAGAGCAGTT
>Ga0208303_1000583_pt1 | contig 15062 bp, 12 predicted proteins | sample CB_VirMetaG_2_FD_184537 | JGI IMG/M metagenome (GOLD analysis project Ga0208303, IMG submission 184537) | Freshwater to marine saline gradient viral communities from Chesapeake Bay - CB_1504_2 Viral MetaG (SPAdes) (version 4) | ecosystem: Environmental > Aquatic > Marine > Coastal | place: USA... | reverse complement strand
GAAACATTGAAGATGCTTTAGTATTAGCCAATGCCATAAGAGAATTACAAGCGACCCAACTAGCCGAAGACGCAGGTGAAAGCCGACTTGATATTGCTAGGCGAAGGCAGCGAGAGTATATTGCTGCACTGAAACCCACCCCTGAAGAACCTGATTTCCTAGATCAAATCGAAGAGTTCGGTAAAGGTATCCCTCGTGGGGCTTTAGGTCTTCTTGAATCTGCCGCTCTCGGCGGTGCTTCAATCCTTGACGAAGAATCTGAACTTAAAGCTAGGGAAGCCATTCAGGGACTAGGGCGTTCAGCTCAAAGTTATTTTGCCCCTGATGTAGGTTCAGAAGACACCGTAGGCGGTAAGTTCGGTGAAGCACTGGGTTCTTTTTTAGGACTAGGTGCCACCGCTGTGATTCCCGGTGTAGGGATACCTGCTGCGGCTGCTTTAGGTATAGGTGCTGGTGCTGGTGAGCAAAGTGAACGTGCCCGTGCCGCTGGCGCTACCGAAGATGAACGAGGGCTTGCTACTGCATTAGGTGCCCTAGTTGGTCTATCGGAACTAATCCCGTTAAAAGTTCTCGGCACGCTACGTAAAAATGTAGGCGATGGGGTTATTGCAGAGATCCTCACTCGCGTAAAACGCGCAGCCATAGCCGGTGGTGCAGAAGGTGCACAAGAAACGGCAGCGGGTGTCGCTCAAAACCTAATCCAGAAGGGGGTCTACGATCCTGAACAAGGCGTGTTTACCGGTAGTGGTGAAGCGTTTGGTTACGGTGCGGGTGTCGGTGGCTTAGTACAAGGTATTCTAGATTTATCTTTCCCTAGAACCAGAGCTAGAGGCGATTACGATCCCGACGAAGTAACGGAAGAGTCGGTGCAGGAAACACTTGCGTTACCGTACGACCCCAGCACAACAGTAGTGTATGAAGATGGTAGTGAAGAAACGATAACGCGGTCAGAAGCAGAAGAACGAGGTTTAGACTTCGATGCAGTGGTACGGGCTAACCGATTACAACAAGAGGCCATTGCTGCTGAAGAAGCGCGAATAGCTGCAATCCCCGACTTTCCTGATAGAACAGTCCCTGATGCTGTTTTAGATGATGCTACTACCGAAGCATCTATCATTTTTGAAGAGCAGGCTAGGAAGAAAGCTGAAGCTGATAAAAAAATGCCAATGGTTGTTGACCAACCAGAAAGTCCTGACTACGTTACAACGCCAGAAGGTGAGACGTTATCTGTACAACAGTTTGAGAATAGGCAGCTAGAAGCTGAAGTAGCCGCCACAAAAGATGCAATTGAAGCAGAAATAGTTCAAGGTCAAACACCTGCCCCCCAAGTAATCCAACAAAGACAGCTTGCTGACGAAGCACAAGCATTAGCAGCAGCGCGACAAGAACTAGCAGGTAGACCACAAACAGATTTATTCCCTACACAGCTCACTACGGCAGAGGCACAAGAAGCCAGAAGACCTGCGCCAGCACCCGCGCCAGAACCCAAACAGAAGATTAGCCAGAAGTTCCTGAAAGATATAGGGATCGCTCCAACAGATACGCGTAGCCGAAAGACTAAGCCTATATATCAAAGGTTGATGGCTAAGAAAGAAGTACCTTTATCTGAATTAAATGCCGAACTTAAAGCATATGTAGATAACCCAGATGTAAAAGATGCCCCCACTAAAGCTAAAATCAACGCGTTTTTAGGTATACCTGAAAACAAACAGATCGAACTGGCGTTTGAAGAAACTGAGACGGTAACCCCTACCGGAATTACGAAAACGACCGAAACGGCAGGAACGGTAAAACCGGCAGCTCCAGTTAAAGCAGACGCTAAACCAGAAGATAAAGCTGCGCTACTTAAAAGTATTGAAGGTAAGTCTATAACGGAACAAATCAAGATACTCGAAGGTCGGGGTGCGCCTACTGAGTTCACTACTGCGAAAGTTGTTGACGAGCAGCTTGAACGTGGGGAGACCGTCTCAGAAAAAACTTTGATGGAAGAAAGCGAAACTCGTCGGGATGTAGACCGAGCAGCGGCAGGTATAGCGCGAGACGAAGGTAGAAAACGAAATATTACTCCTGCCCAACGTGCGCGTATGATACGTCAAATGAAGATGGGTATAGAGCCTACATTGGAAGATGTAGACCCTCAGTTGCGACAAGAAGCCACCAAAGCAACTGAAAAGGAAATAGAGCTTAGGGAGCAGTCAGAAGAAAAAGCTAAAGCAGAAGCCGCCATAAAACAAAGAGAGGCTAACTTAAAGCGAACTGAAGCAGCTAAAGATACGAAAACGAAAGTACCTAAGTTGTCTGACGTTGCTGAAAAGCGACCCGCGCCAAAACGTAGGACTACGCTCAAGTCGTTACCGGAAGACGTTGTAAAAGAAGCTAACAAACGTATAGATCAAGGCGAACCGGGTTCCGTCAACGAGATAATAACGAAGGTCAAAGAAGATCTAGGTGTACCTAGGTTTGAGAATGGTGTTGATACCCCCCTACCGGATTCGGTAATACAACAATTGCGACAGGGTAATCTCAAAGAGGCGCTAGAGCTTCTTAGCAAAACGGAAGTTAACCCCACAATTAAACGGTTGGCTAAACAGTTCTCTACAATGGTGGGCACTACTAAGGTTGCTGTGGTTCCTGTAAGCCCAGAAGCCATAACAGGTAAAGACATATATAACGTAATACAAGATAAAAAAACTGCTGCGGCATACAGGCAAGTTTTAAACACGTTAGGAGAGAAAAACAATACTCGTGTACCGGGGATGTACCAGCCCATAAGTGATGAAAAGACGTTAGCACGATTCAACGACATAATTTTATTGGATGAAGCTACGGGTTTGACCCCTGCTACCTTGATGCACGAGATGGCTCACGCGGTAACATATGCAACATTGCAGAACCCGTCACACCCACTTACTAAGCAAATAACCAAGCTGTTTAAAGCTGTTGAACCAGAACTATCTGGTGTAAACGGTACTGACAACGTACTAGAGTTTGCTGCGGAGGCTTACGGTAGCCAAGAGTTTATTCAGCAACTTTCTCAGATACAAGTCAAAGTGGCAGATGGTAAATACGTAAGTGGGTGGCAGTATTGGCAAAACGTAATAGTTAACTTCCTGAAAAAATTATTCGGTGGTTCCCCTGTCGAAGTGTCCAAAACAGATGCCTTTACCGAACTAGATACCCTACTGCAAAAGATCATAGCCCCTGCTTCCGACTACAAAGGTGCGGGTGACCTGTTGCAAAACTCTACCGACCCAGAAGTACGTGCTTTGATGCGTAAGATGGGTAACGTCCAGAAAGACTTTAAAGAACCCACCAAGAAGTTTCGGGATGACTTTGTTAATCAAGCAGATAAGTTCCTACGGAGCGGTGTATCGGGTACGAGTCGCCGTGCCTTCCTTGGCTTTATGCCTTCATTGGCTTTGGCAGACATAGCGGGTAGCTACAACAAGAAGTTAGGCGATCTAGGTCTAGAGCTGCACGAGTTGATGGAAAAGCAGCGTGGCGCACTGAACACAAAAGATAATGCCGCTGATGGCACCATGAAACAGGTAGATGAGTGGGTTAAGAAAAACCGAGACACCGTGCCCCTGCTCGATGATGTTATTACTGACAGTACGTTAGAAGGTGTTGACCCTTCCAAGCCTAGAAGCACCTACGAAAATAACGCAGAAAAGTTAGCGGTCTGGAAAAGGTTGCAGCCTAGATGGAACAAGCTCAAGGCAAGTGGTGGTCAAGATGTATACATAGGTATGCGAGACTCGTACGCTAAGTTGTACAAAGAGCTACTTGCCGTTGTTAACAAACGTATCGATGGGTTGCCAGTAGATAAAGAATCCAAAGAGAAGTTACGTAAATCTGTTTTTGACAAGATAACTGATCGAGCCGGGGTAGACCCATACTTCCCCCTTATGCGTTCTGGCGACTATAAACTTAGTTTCCAAGCCTATAACGAAGCAACAGGTAGTACCGAACCCGTGTTCTTAATGTTTGAATCGCCAAGAGAGCGTGATAAATATATTAAAAACGTGTTAGAGGGTGATAGTAGAGTAGAACGTGATAGCGACGGCGAGCTGGTATATAACGAATACGACGGTAATGATTCTCCGACGTACAAAAAGACTACATCAGTTGGGTTTGTTAACGAGGTTTTGGAGATCCTAGAGACCGCCAAAGTAGATGCTTCGGTGAAGAACGACATCCTAAACTCTTTCATAGAAACATTGCCGGAAACATCTTTCGCTAAGAACTTCCAACGACGTGAAGGCACTGCTGGATTTAACCAAAACCACACGCAGGTTATGCGGTCTAAGATCTATGATATAGGGCGGCAAGTTGTACGTTTGGATTACACCAACCGGATAACAAAACTACAGCAACAGATACTCGGTACTGACCCTGATTTGTCCGACAGTGAAGCGTCCGCATTGAAACGGATAAAAAGTAGAGAAGGTAAGTTAAAAGATATACAAGAAGAGTTAGTAGCTAGGGCAGAGTTCGCCATGCGGCCACCTAAAGATGGTTTTGCTCAAGCAGCCAACCGTGCGGCGTTTATCTGGACTATTGGGCTTAACACTTCTTCTGCGCTGGTCAACCTATCTCAGGTGCCACTATTCGTACTGCCTATGTTGGGCGGCCAGTACGGGTTTCGTACTACAAGCAAAGCAATCACTGAAGCGGCGGGTCTAGTATCTGGGACGCTCCTCTCCAGCAAAACAATGTCACGTCGTATTCGGGGTATCGTGCCATTCGGTAAAAACGACACCGTTGATGTGTTTGCGATGCCTTCTATAGACAACTTGTTCGAGATGGACGACGCTGGTAATTATACGGTGCGTAAAGACATTCAAAGTTACGCAAAACGTAGGAAAGAACTTGAAGAAATCTTACCTCTTGTCCAGCTTGCAGCAGAACGTAGCCAGCTCAACCGATCCCTGTTTGCAGATAGCTTAGGTCTAGATTCTTCTGGTCGAGACAAAAGTGTTATCGACAGAGTAAGTTCTTGGTCAGCATTTATGTTTCATCAGGTAGAGCAGTACAACCGCCAAGTGACAATGCTTGCAGCTTACAAGCTAGAGTTAGCTCGACTTAACGATTCAACAAAAGCTACTAAAGCAGAACAGGCGTTGTCTACAGCAAAGAAGAGAGAACTCGCTGCTCAAAACGCGTTACGCAAAGCGCAGGAACTTAACGGTGGTTCAGTCTTAGAAACTGCTCCTCGGTTCGCGCAGAAGGGTGTTGGTCGAGTTGCTTTGATGTATAAGACGTACGGCATCCAGATGTACTACACGATGATTAAAACAGCGATAGCTGGGTTACGTCGAGAAAATGATCCTAAAGTTAGGAAGGCTGCACTAAAACAGTTAATTGCAGTACATGGCACGGCGTTGTTCTTTGCAGGGGCACAGGGGTTACCACTCTTCGGTGCAATCACTATGATCTGGAACTTGTTCTTAGATGAAGATGAGGATGATGCAGAGACCATCGTACGTAAGCATATCGGAGAGGGTTGGTATAAGGGTGCCCTAACAGAACTGCTTGACATAGATGTATCCCAGCGGGTAGCACTCACTAACTTGTTATTCCAAGTTAACCGGTACAACCGAAACCCTTCACCGGAAGAGACATTATTTTACTATTTAGGTGGCCCCGCATGGAGCGTTGGTAAGTCATTCATTCGAGGGACGGGCGAGCTTATCGACGGAGATATGCAACGAGGTATCGAAGCGATGGTACCCGGAGCCGTGCGTAATGTTATGAAGGCAGTACGTTATACGGAAGAAGGTGCCTTGACTCGACGTAAAGATCCTATTCTTGACGATATTACTAACGGCCAACTTGTCGCGCAGGTGATAGGCTTTGCCCCCGCTGAGTATTCAAGGCGGCAGGAAGAGAACCAAGGGGTTAAGCGCATAGAGAATACTTTACGTACTAACCGAGGTAAGTTACTCAAGCAATACTACCTTGCTATCCGTATGGGAGATTACGAAGGTATGGCAGAACTTCAACAAGAAATCATGAAGTTTAACCAACGAGTTGGAGCAAAGTTCCCAAGAGCTACTATAACTATGGACTCCATACGACGCTCAATGCGGTCACACATGAACACGTCTGCCACCATGCACAACGGTATCGCAATAAGCCCTATGTTCCGAACAGCTTTACAGCAGCATCTGGATGATAGTACCCCAATAACGCTAGATGATTAATCTTCCATCTGGCTTTGTTCTTTGTCTAGTATTTGCAGCGTACTCAACACAATCTGATCGTCACCAGCGTCTAATACGTTACTGTCACGCAGTTTAACAAGTGTCATCCACGCGAGTAGTAGTTCAGTTTTGTTTGCTTCCATCAGGAACTCCTTAGTGTAGGAGTTAGGAAACCCCCTCCGAAGAGGGGGCGCTCAGAGAGCAGGAGGATGACAGCACGAATATGAGAAGGAGGACGGACTGTCAGGTTAAATATATCACAACACCCTCCAGATACGAACCCCTAATCTGTTACCTTCTACCCTAACCCTAGTTTCTATCGACCAACCTTTTTGCTTGGTTATTGCTTTGGCTTGCCGTATTGTTTCGGGGGTATTGATGCACGGTACGAATACAGATGAACCGACAACCATACACCCCCAGTTAATGATAATCTGAACGCCATCAGGCGATAGATCATACGTTCTCAGTACTCCCTTCTTCATCGTCACCCTCAGAAAACTGAACTACAATCACGTCTGTTGGGGGCATATTTAGCTGGGTACCTTTACTTAACCGCATTTTCATCCGTTTAGCCCCTAGCTTTTCAACAAGATCATTTACGAACGCCCCGTAGTTTATCTGCTGTTCGCCACACCACAACCGCAACGGCTTGGGTACTAGGTATAACTTCTTTATATCTGTTTCATACCTAGCCACCAACTTGTTTCGGGGTACGGCCTCGGGCAAGATTATGGACTCCATCGCGGTACCGTCTTGCTTACGTAAGTCACTGGTGCTCTTGATCCGCAAGATGTTATCGATATGCTCGTTAACGTACTCATTGAGTGTCTGCTCAATAGAGACAGCCATATCCTGCGCTTTGGCCTTGTTCTCTAACAACATACTAACGGCCCAGTCAGTAAGCGCCGGTATGTCAAACCGGATAAGATCTAGCTTTTCCGCAATGATCGCACCTGTCAGGGTAAGCGTTACATAGACCGACCAGAATCGGTTTTCTGAAGATAACGCTGCCTTCCTGTCAATTCGAATCTGCACTTCTTGTATTATCCGCTTGACCTCATCAAGATTGTTCATGACGTATTGCGCGACGACTGGCCCCGCGTGCCCGTAACACTTACCTAATGCGCGACTGAACTCATCTGTTTCTTTTTTACTGCTAGAACCTGTAAACATCTTTTCGACACGTACTTCTAGTATGCGCTGTGCTTCGGCATTCGGATTGTCTTTCTTCATACGAATACGTTCTATGATACTGGTGTTACCTGTGGTCAATGCCAGAAGACTCCAAGACTCACCACGTAACCGTTCTGAATTACCTCCACTAACCAACCGCCCCCTCTGCTTACCAGTGGTGAACTGTAGGGCTAACGTGCTTAACGCTTTACTCTCAGCATTAGTCAACTCGTCAATCAACAAAGGTAGGTTGTGCAGTACCTCAGACCGATTCATCTTGGTGTTGTGTGTATCCTGCTCATTGATAACTAACTCTGCTGGATCACCCCATATCGATGCAGCAGCTTTCATAGCAGTCGTCTTGCCTAGCCCTGACTCCTTACTGTAAAGATGTAACGCTGCACACGCTATGTCATCGATGAATTGCATGAGGATAGAACCGAACCCAGCGCAAGTTGCGAACTGGTGTAGTTCAAATCCCGGTTTATTATAAAAATCGATTATCTGCCGCCACTCATCGAGCGTGCCTTTCGGCTCAAATGCTGGGAACATACCCGCAGTGGCTTTAGAAGGCGGGTTAAACACCACCTCATCTTTCAAGATCATCTGGTTACCCAGTACAAACCCTGTTGCCTCATCGTCTATCCAACCAAATTGCCTATATGCTTTATCTGCCACTTCCTTCTCCTGTAGTTCATTTACCCAAGTTGTGATGTATTCCATCAATTTTTCCACTCTCGAAACAGCTACCCCGTGCATGGACATGTTCTTTCTAAGTTCTTCCCTAGATGTAACTGCCGTTAAAGGCAGAGTGAACTCCCGTACACCGTCTTTCGGTAGATGTAGACGTACCACTACAGATTCACCTAACTCTAAATCTACGATGCGCTTAACAATGTAGATATCGTTGTGGTAAATCCGTTCTTCGTTTTCGTTTCCTTCCGAATCTTGTGACCGTATGTAAACTCCCCCGTTCGTACCTCTAATATATGGGAACGGATACTTGGGTATAACATAGGTATTGATCGGAGCATTAGGTAGGTCTAAAGCAGGTGCTTCGACCGTATTTTCCTCTTCTGTAGCTTCCTTAATACGCTTACCGATATGCAAAGGTGACCTGTATTTGCCTCTATTGGGACACTGTAAACACGTTTCTGGTAAAATCTCCTCAAATCTGGCACATGTGTAACGTTTGTCAGACGTTAAGTTATCCCATTTCGCATCGGTTTCATCAGGATCATACCCATCGTACCGCTCCGATAACTTGTGCGCTTTCTCTCTTGTCCCATCACTACATGCTTTCAATACCGACAACACACCTCGCCATATAGGTTCCGACACTCCATTAGGGTTAATGTACGCACTGGCTATATGTGCACACCCTTCCCCCTGACTAGTCTTGCGTAGGATATCCTTGAACCGGTACTCGCGGTTCGATAACGCTGCGTTCATCACCGCGTTAGCCCCATCAAGTTTCTTTGTGGGAACTGGTATCGGATCGTTTCCGAGCAACCTCGAAAATATATCGAAGTCAACAAGGGTGGGTAAGTGCGTACCTACGAAGTCTACTTCTGCTGGAACTTCGGGCTTGTAGTTATGGGTTGTGGGTACACGTAATACCCGTGCTGCATCCGCTGTGACTGCGGGGTCAGCGAGAAAGTTGTTATCTGCACATAGTTGCTTGAGCTTAAGTGCTACTGGCAACCAGTCATCGGTAGGTACTGCTTCTGACAGCACCCAGTATACGTGGATACCTCGACCTGAGTTAACCATCAAAGGGCGTGGTAATTTGAACTGTTTACAAAACGCTTTTAGCTGAGAAATCGCTTCTGTCTGCGATACAAAATCTTTCGATGGGCCACAATCTAGATCAAGAAAAAATGATTTTAGATGTTGAACGTTATCTACCTTACGAGAATTAGCCTCCTTAAAACTAGCCAACGCAAAATAAACATCGTAACCCTTCGTATCAAAGTCTTGCGCTGCATCAATTAAATCATCCACGGACTCAAAAAATTTCTGACTCCTCCTATCCGCAGACGTGTTAGATGCAAAAACACAATACGACCCACTCTCTGGTAGCGCCTCCTTTAAAAATATTGCTGTTTCCATAAGATAGATCCGAAAGACACCACGGCAGGGGCATTGTTACGCCCTCTTCGACTAATCTAGCCGTGGGTATTGTTGAATGAATGGGCTTCTTCTAGAAGAGACCCAAATTAGTTAGGACTAGTCGTCCCAAGCATCAACAAGGTCACTCAGATCTTCTTTCTCTTTCGGGGCAGCAGACTTTACTTTTGCTGCTTTCTTCTTTGGTTCTTCAATGGGTAACTCGATAACGTTATCCACCTCCGAACTGCTTTCGGTTTCGACCTCAAAGAATGGGCTGTCATCATCCCCTTCAGCGTCATCGGCACTAAACCCATCAACTGAGTCAAAGGGAGAAGCTACCTGAACAGGTACATACTTTGTAACCTGCACGGCGCGTAAACGTAATGACACACCAGCACTTGCCATACTGTAGGGTACAAGCACAACCGCAAGGTTAACCGTACTCCCAGATGTTAGTTGAAAATCTTCGGCTAACTCTTTGTTCTTCGCATCGTACTGCTTAGGTTTGTTGGTAACGTCTTTACCGTATGCCCCTTTGAGTTTCGCCTTACCGATATACATACCCTCATCGTCTTTCGTAAAAGGCACTGGGAACTTCTCAGGCCACTTCGCGTCACGTTTCTCCTTGTACACTGAAGCCATCGCAGTCATGAGCGCCTTAGCTTGAGTTTCATTCATCTTGAAAGACATTTCGTATGCTGCTCCATCGTCCAATGGGTCGCACGGTACGCTACGGTTTTCACCGCTGTCGAACTTGTACGTCTTGTTAATACGTGGGTACAGCGCCTCTACATTTGCAATCTTATAGTTCATATATGTTTCTCCAAACATTCATCCATTAAAAATAAAACCGTCTACCTCATCAAATGGGGATGCACCACCGTCCTCCATTGGCACTACGTTTAAAGTAATAGCTTTCGTAGTATCTGGGTGCTTCATCATTATCTGTACGGCTTCGTACTCCTGCTCTTCTAACGGACGCATAGGTCTGAAGAAGAGTTTTGGTCTGTCGCTACTAGGGTCAAAAAAGACCTTCGTTATCACAGCGACTATTGGGGTATTTTGTGCCTCTAGATACCTAGCATAGGCTTGTAGTGGCATATTGACCCCAATTGCGTCCCCAAATATAGAAGCCGAAGATAGTTGTAGCTGATAAACTGTTTCCAGATCATCCTCCATAACTACGGCTAACCGCTGCACAAACTTACATGCACGGCTTTGCCCTTGCCCTGACCCCTTAATATTGTTGACACAATCTAAACAACGCCCCGCTTGTCTTTGTTCTGCTGGAACATCGGTAGCAGGTGTATCTGTATCTGAAGACCAACAAGTAGGTAAAGCAACCTTGTTAGGGTCATAAGCATCCGCGTAATAAATACGGGACATATAGGCTATACCAACTACGATGACATTTACAGAATCTTCTGCTGTTTCTGGCAGACCCTCGAACCGGCGGTTGCGTACACTAATTCTTTTCACTGTTTCAGCCATCAATAGTCTTCGTCAGTTTCTAATTGTGGGACAGTTTCTTCGTTACCACTTACATCACTCCACGTAGCAGAGGTAACATCTTCCCCTTCGGGTGTAGTTAACGCTTCGGTGATAGCTGCTAGGTTGAATCGGTATGTCGAACCGATATGTATGTAAGTGTTTTTAGGAATGATTCCAGCTTTCAGCCAACCACGCACTGTGGCTTGATTCACTTTAAAATGTTCTGCAACATCTGAAATCGGGACAAAAGGGCTACTCATTTTTTCGGTCTCCTGACAGAGATAGTGTATGTTGAATCCGAGTTAAGACCTTTCGGTAACTTATCGGGGTTTTCTTCTAGGTACTGACGCACGTTCTTTTGATTAAGTCGTTTGTCGAAGAACTCTGGTACCTCATTCTCAAGGATAAACTCGTACATGGATTCCCAATCGCTTGTCCAATAGGATTGTTTAATTGACCGGTAAAACAAACCTTCTGAAGTCTTCACGCTGTCAACACCATGTTCTTTGCAGTGGTCAAGCAATGCTCGTTTTATCCTGTCGCGCTCATCTGTGAGAGTACCGTATTCTTCGTCAAACGCTTTCTTCAGTTCAGTGCGTTTTTCAGTTATCTTTAGGTAGACTTTAGTTAGCTTCTCTAAAGATAGGGTACTACTTTCGGCCATTTCGATCTCCTTCACTTATCGAACTGTCCAATATAATGTACTTGGATTTATTACGCAAGGATTTCGTTGTATAAGTCGATCATTTTTGTATGTATGTTTATTTTGTTATCAAGCATTCTATAGACGTGCTTTTCTATGGCAGATCCTTGCAGTTGAACTACGGTACACTTATGGTCTTGACCTGATCTATGTACACGAGCGTTGGCCTGTGCGTACGTTTCTAATGAACTGGTTGGCCCCCACCACACCACTGTATTTGCAGCCGTAAGGGTTACACCATGCGCTGCTGCTTGGGGTTGGATCACTAAAACTTTAGGGTCTTCGAGGGTTTGAAACTGTTTAAATATTTCCGTGCGTTTAGGGGCAGGAACATCACCCCTGATTACTGCTGTCGTAATCCCGTCGCTACCTAGCTTCTCTACCAACATATCTATAACGTGTTTAAAAGGTACGAAAACAAGGATTTTCTTACTGGACTCGTCAATAACTTCTCGCAGCACTTTGTACCGATGCTTGATATCAAACTCTAGTGACTCACCCTTGTCGGTATAGACAGCACCACAAGATATTTGTAGTAACTTGTTCATGTTAACCGCTGCATTGGCGGCAGTTACTTGCTCTCCCGCTGCATCCATGACCATCCGATCTTTCAACAACTTATAGTATTTTATCTGTTGTCTGGTAAGTTCAACTTCCCGTTTTACATACACCATAGGGGGTAGGTCTAGGCACTCTTCTTTGGTGAACCGGATAGCCGGTTGGAGAACCCTGTACACCGTATCGGTTGCGTCGTCCTTCGGCACCCATCTAAAGTTGGTGATCTTTGTCATCACTCGGTCGCGGAATGACCCGAAGAACCTTGGTACCGCTGACTGGTTAACAAGTTTGGCTATACCATAAGCATCGAGGGGACTCTGAGCTGCGGGAGTACCCGTCATCATCCACAACCATTTATCTGGCGTGAGTAATGCGTTAAGCGTCTTCCATCGCTTGGTCTGTGCGTTTTTATAATGAGTAGCTTCATCCACAATAATCAGGTCAAACCCACCGTTTGCTATAGCGTCTGACACAATCTCTACACCGTCATAATTTATTATCACGAAATCAGCATTGTTGTTGATTATGCCTTTGCGTTTTGCTGCTGGCCCGTAAGCCACGTCTACTGTTCGGTGCATCGCAAATGTAAATAAATCGTTACGCCACGCGGAATCCATGATAGATAGGGGGCATATCACTAGAGCACGTTTAATGTGCCCTTCGTTCATAAGATAGTCTGCCGCCCAGATAGCACTAGCAGTCTTGCCGGTACCCTGCTCGTTGAAGCAGAAGGCACGTTTGTTTAACGTAAGAAAAGAAGAAGTCGTTTTCTGGTGCTCGAACGGCGTGTACTTACCCGTCCACTTATACTTCCCTTCGATCGGGGAAGGTACTTTGATGTTTAAATTTTTAAGTACTTGAGCCTCGTCGATACCCCAGTTAACCATTACTTTGTTATCAGGTAACTGCTTACTTTTGGGTATGACTGTCGTTACTTTTTTAGGGTTGCGAAGCCGCAAGAGCAACGCCTTGTTCTGGTAAATTTCCATCTATATTCCTCGGTAGTAGCCCTGCTTCGTCCACAGATAGGGCTAGGTCTGTTATGAAGGGTATTAGCACCCTTGGACTAGCCTGATTTTTGTACTCGGCAACTGGAGGGTGCTTCGTACGTGGTTTAAAGACGCATCAGGCTAAACGTCTGGGAGATTTCTTCTTCTTTAAGTTACGGCTACGGTTGGCACTCGCACTCTCCACCTTCACGCCATCCTTGTTAGTGCCGCCCCGCGCCAGTGCTACGTTATGGCTAACATCCTTACCTTCTCGTTTGTCTGCTTTGCCATTCTTGTTCGCGTCTTTACCTGTCCTGTCCATTTCACGTCTAGCTTCCTGTCTCGCCATACGACGCCTGAACTCTGGACTATCTGGTGATTTGTTTACTTGTTTCTTTCTGTCTGACTTGTTTCTGTAAGGCATTTAATTTTCCTGTGGTAAGTGGTACTTAATCATTTGGTGGTTTTCTAGGTACGGGCGCTCAGTTACCGCCTCAACCGTCATAGGGTGTCCTACTTTCGTTTGGTAACGTAAAGCACTTTCCAGAGCATCGATTTTATGTGTCCAGTACCCATCTACCAACCCAGTTTCTGTATCTACAACTAAATATGATTCTTTCACTACCCTCTCCCGTTGTGCGGACACTCCAGCACTACGCAGTGTGCTTTGCATAACCCGCTGGGGTTAGCGTTCCACGTATCGTTCGTAAAAGCTGATTCCATATTCGTGTAATCAGCCAACCATTTACCCCATAACTCACCTTGGTTTGTTAAGAGGTATGTATCCGTTATTAACTCGTTTGACACAACAAACATCAACCCACCCCGCACTTCTTTAATGTTGGGGAAATGTTTGAATGTCGCTAGTGCCATCAACTCAAGCTGCCCTTTGTCTGCATACCGAGCGTTTTTACCTGTTTTGTAATCTACCACCCAAGCAGTTTCGGTTTCGTCATCAAGGATCACCAAGTCTGCAATCCCACGGAACCAAACGTCATCCGAAAAGAAGTCGCAGGGGTCAAGGTTTTCGGTCAACCCCAACTTATATTCACATAACTTCTTACCCTGTTTGGCGTTCAGTGCATCAAGCCCAGCTTTAGCGTAGTCAAACTGTGGTGGTAGTGGTACGTTATCACGTACGTATTCTTCGGCTGCTTCATGAAACGCGGTACCATAATACATCGCATCGGTCTCAGGCTCTGAGTAATCCTTAGCAACTTTCAAGTGGTAAAACTTCTTAGGGCATTGCTCAAACGCCTTTATCTTACTGAACGACCAAGGTGCAATGCTCATCACTCTTCCTTAGGTAAAAAACCATCTATTTCGATCAACGCATGGATGACCATTTCTAGTTCTGCCCTATGTAAACTTACTGAGTTCAGCACTGGAGGGTCTGCCGAACAATCCAAGTGCTGGATTAGAACCTTAAAAGTGCCGTCTACCTTGTGCACAGATACTGACACAATCTCTTCACCTGTTTCTACTAGCCCTATTAAGGCCGCTACATGCTTTTCTTGTGAACGTAACTGTTCTTTATATTCTTCAAAATCAACAATGTTCATTCGCAATCTCCGTAGGACTTGGCAACACCAGATTCACAGTCTATGGGTAAACCCTCAGCCCAGTCGGGTAACCAACGCATACACTCTTCGATATAGCGTTGGGCTTCTTCGACTTTATCTTCAGGTACACAGCAGACAACCGAGTCATGCACCGTTAAAACAACGTGATACCGCTTACTAATTTTTAGCATCTGCTCACCGATTATGCAACGAGCCACCGCTTGACATACGTTTTCTATTACCTTCCCACCATAGATCCGGTTTC
>Ga0208303_1000580_pt1 | contig 15107 bp, 20 predicted proteins | sample CB_VirMetaG_2_FD_184537 | JGI IMG/M metagenome (GOLD analysis project Ga0208303, IMG submission 184537) | Freshwater to marine saline gradient viral communities from Chesapeake Bay - CB_1504_2 Viral MetaG (SPAdes) (version 4) | ecosystem: Environmental > Aquatic > Marine > Coastal | place: USA... | reverse complement strand
ATATGATGATGTAGGTAAAGTATAATTCTGAATATATGCTGATGAAGTTTGCCATACCGTTGGTGGGTATTCAGGGCGAGCGTTTACATAAAATCTATTTATACTTTGAGTATAGAAAGTTCCTGGGTTTTCTGCTAGGGTTAAAATGGCAGGTAATGAAGTTAATGGAGGTAGTGAGCCGGTTGAATATGAAAAATCATTCCATTTAAATTCTAATTGGGGTGGATATATAGTGTTAGTATCAATGGAAAAGAATTTAATTTCAGGAATATAATTATTATTATAAACCCATTCTAATTCTTGTTTTACTATAAAACCAGTATTTGATATTGGAATACTTGTTGTTTCTATATCTGATGGAGTAGCATAATAATCAACTGTTCCTGAAACCCAACATTCGACAATTGGTTTTACACTAACATTAAGATCTTTATCTTGAGAATAATTATATATTTGAGATGAAGAAAGATAAGTATTTACAGATCCTGAGGCTATTTGGTTATACCAAGTTCCCCCACCTAATGGAGCATAATTTATATTATAATCAGATGTTACATTTGGTCCAGGTGTTAAAACATTCCATACTGTACTTCCGGAATATTTTTGCCAATTCCAGGAAACTCCGTTTGTAGTTAATGGAGAATCTAGATATTTTCCAGTACCCATATCCCATGATCCTGATATGGCAAGAACATTTAGAGTAGTATTTAATTCTAATCCTGTAGTATTTGCTATAAAACAACGTAAATTAACATCCCACTCAGATGTTTTAATTTTATCAGTAATTATATTATCAATTTGGGTTTGATCAAATTGAATGACAAATCTACTTGTTTGTGGATTTGGATTTGCAGGTGCTATGGAAGTTTCTGTTGCTTCAATAATTGCATCTAATCCTGTATTCATATCAGGATACATTGAATACAATGTAGCATCTTGTGTTGGGAATATTTTATATACTGCCATTTTTAATTTTTTTATAAAGGTACTACTCTACCTTGAATGTCTGTGTTAGGGTATTTAACTTCAAAAATGCTTGGATCAAGTGATGGATAAACAACATTACTAATTGTTGCTCCTTCAACATCATATGAATTATTACTATAACCTATACTTAATCCTGTTTTATTATTAATGGTAATATTTTTTACTGTTTGGACTCCTTTAATTCTATCTAATAAAATATATAATTCACTTAAAATAATAGGTTGGTTTATTTGCCATTTATCAATATTAAAGTAATCTTTCAAAGCAGCTAAACATGAGATTAGAATTTGATTAGCATCGTAATTAGGTAATATAATAATTTCAAAATTAACACCTATATTAATTATAAAAGCATCTTTAATTATTATAGAATCATTAACGGACCTGTATACTGAAAGATATGTTGATAAATTTTGTTTTAGTGTTTGAGAGGTTGATGCTAGTTGCTTTTGGCTATTATAGCTTAAAACATACATATCTAATGTACCTATTTCCCCTATTAAATTTTTAATTTTGGAAGGTTCTATAAATGACTTAGCAACAGTACCATATTTTGCAGGGATAGATAATGATCTGATTAGATAATCCTGTGCGGTTACTGTTCTTAATTGGGATTGGTAACTACCTAAACCATTTGTTCTTAAATCAAAAGGTGTATCACCCCCTCGTCCACCATCTGCGGCTTGTGGGTTAGTAATAGATAATGAATTAAATATTGAATTAGCTAATGTACTATTAATTAATGTAGAATTATTAAATTTTACTGTATTTTTATCTATACTTGTTATAGTATTAGCATTAACATTAGCATTAACACCTCCACCTGTTATGTATCTTACCAATAATGTTGTATTTGTTGGGGCAACACCATATGTTTCAGTAAACATAAAATTATTAGGAGCATATGCTACAGTCAGACTATTTTTTCCAAAAGGTAAACCAATACCTATATTATCTGGGTTGGGGGTTATTTGTTCATCTGTATCATTTGGGTTTCCAGAACCAAATTGAATTTGTAATACCCCTGTTGTTAATAAACGAGTTGCAAACCTTCTTTGTGTTTTCTTTAATTTTAATAAATAAGAAACATCATTATCAACATATGTGTTAGGATCATTAGGATTAGTATTTTTAATACTATCCATTACTGTTTCTTGTGCTAGATAATCAACTTCATACCATGTATTTCCATCTGAGTCTGTTATATCTAAAATACCAACAATATTATCATCTGTTATATTAATAGTAGGATATGATTGGAAATCACCAAATGAAAATGATGAAGTTATTATATTTCCTGAATATGCCTTGCGTGATTTTTTAAGTAAATAACTTGTTGGAACACCACTAGATGCTTGTAATACTGTAATTTCGGTTGGGTCTGCAGAACTGCTAAATTGAAAATTTAATCCTTGTTCTACTATAAAGTTTACATTTGTTGGTATAAGTGAGCTTACAACAGTATTATTATCTATTTGGAGAGTATAATCAAAATCAGGTAATGTATTAATACCAGAACCTATTGATGGTAATGTTTGGTAAAAATCAATAGTAGAAGTTGCTACATGAGTGTCTTTTGGTTTATATCCTAACATATAAGATAAATCATACAAATTACTTGTTTGGGAAGCATATTGTATAAAAGTTTCTTGTATTTGGGTATCTAAATAAAAAGACATTACATCACCTACATAAGATGCCATTTCCATAAACATCATACCTGGGGAGGATGTTGAGAAATCATTATAGGTTTCTGGGAAGTATGTTTTTGAGTAGTTAATTAGAGAATTTCGAAAACTTGTGAAATCCCTATTTAAATAATTTATATTTCGTTTAATATCAGCCATTATATATTTAATGTTATTTGGTCATTTATTCCTAAGTCTTGGACACTATATTTCATAATAATATCCATTCTATTATTATCTTCATATCCTATTATTTCTAAATCTTGTAACAATACATTAGGAAAATATATATTTAAATCATTTTTTATAATTTTTTCTATATTGGAAATTGTTCCTTTAGAAATTTGTTCAAATACTTGAGCTCTTATATTACCCCCAAAGTTAGGATTAAATACTCTTTCTCCTTTATTTGTCCAAAAGTAATTAAGTAAATTGGATTTTAATTGATCTTGAGTAGTATAAGTTGAATTAAAAACAGCAGATGCGTTGAATGGAATACTTACCCCAACAGCTACATTAGGAAATAAATCAATAGGTGCTATTTTTTTTGCTCCGAATGCCATTATTTTTTCATTAAATTCATTATTTGATCTAATCCTAATTGCCCTTCAGGTAACGAACCATTAATAGCATCTACAGGGCCAGAGGCTTGCATTGTTCCAGCATATGTTGTGTTTGCTGCACCACCTTGTTGCATTTCACCTATTATACCTGAAAACATATTTCTACGTTCTTCGGGTGTTAATTGTTTTGGTTGGTTAATTACAGGTTGAGCATATGATTCATTAATTTGGGGTTTGGGTCCTTTAACTGCTTCTAGTAAAATATCATGCAACTCCTCTTGAATTGCTTCCTTTACAGCTTCCTTCAATATTGATTTAAGTTCTGAGGTTTTCATTTGTTGGTTATTGTTTGTGTATAAATATTAAATTAATATGCTTTTAAATTATCTCTATCAATAATTAGTTTAAGTTCATTTATCAATGTTTGGATATTCGTTGTAAATGATAAATTAGTTTGGATGATAATGATACCTGATGAATTTTTACCTATTGCTCTCATACGGTTAACTGTTGGTGAAAATGGTATTGTTTCGGTTTCAATTATAAATCCTTTATATGAATTGTTATTTTCACTATTATTAGCACTTTGTTGGGTGGAGGCAATTAATTTAGTATTATCCTGTATAGGTGTTAATGTTTCAAAAGGATTACATAAATTAATTAAAAGATCTATAGATCCTAAAAATATAACAATACCAGCTATAGTAGTAGAAACTGTAGAAACAGCAACAGAAACTTGACTAGCTACATTTAAAAGTGGTGGTAAACGAGGAACACCTTCTTTATCAAACTTAATTTTATTATTCGCTTCATTAACAGTATTAATAGCAGCGGGTACTGCTCCTGGGACTGCTGTTGGTGGTATAGCCGCTAATGCAATATTGGTACTTAATGCTACTAGAGATAAAGTTGAAGAAATATCCTGAAGGGTATTAGCAACAGTTGAAGCTGAATTTACTGATTTTAAAGTGCGTTCTAATTTATCAGATGATTTATTTAAAAATCCTGTTATATTATTTCTTATATCTACTATTTTTTTAAGATTGTCTGGGGTTGGGCAAAATTGTTTTTTGATACTATCTAAATTTAAACCTCCTGTTTGTTTTTCAAGTAATAATAATGGATTAGTTAAATCCGTAGTACTAATACCTTGTTCTTCTAATTTTTGTTCAAGTAAATTGATACCGTATTCTTGAATTAAATTAAAAGCCATAGGTACAACTTTTTCTTTTAACGATTGACCAATATCTAACATTATTATACTTAATTCTTCCTTTCCTTTTGGCTTTAAGGATTCAGGAAGAGCTTCCTTTGGATTTTTAATAGGTCCATTTATTAATTTTTCTCGCTTAAATGAGAACTTTTTCTTAAAGTCTAATTCTTTTAATTCCGCAATTCTTATTTCAGGAGATGGGAATTTTAAACTTATAGATGGTAGGGTTGGAAGAGTAGGTAAACGGGGGATTAAAGGAAATAAAACATTCCATTCTATTTTAGATATAGTTCCTAAAGGGGAGGGAGTGTCTGTATTACTAGCAAAATTATTATAAAGTTGGAAATCTTCAACTGCTTTTTCAGTAAGAGGACCAAAATTACCATATCCCGGATCTCCTTCTTTTTGAGGGAGTTTTTGAATACTTTCAGGAATCTCTAAGTTTTGTATAATAAAAAAATCCAATAATGCTTTTTGTATTTTTTCTACAATTGGTCCATTATTACCTTTTTTAATTATTGTACCTGGGTATATATCGGGAGAGGGAATCATAGAGTATAGGATGTTGTAGATAATGATTCTGATAACCTGATTAAATAGTTAGGTATTTTTTTATTTATTTCAAAAGCAACACCACTTGTAGGAACTAATAATGATCCTGGGTGAGGGGTAACCTGGGTTTGGAGAGCTATAGATAATGCTTGTAAATCCCCTAATATTTCAGATAATAATTCACTTAATTTATCTCCATAAATAAGAGGGTGTGATATTGTTTCATCATAAAAGCTACCTAAATATATTTTTGGAGACTGAATTGTGGTATTTTCTACAGCATCTATATTTACTGAAGTTTTAGCATTAAAATTTATTGATTTTTTAGAACTAAATAAAATATGATCTGTTTTTGAGTTAAAAAATAACCTACCAGAATTAATAGCTACTTGATTTCCTGTAAATTCATTTGGATTAGTAGGTTTATTCCCCTGTGGGTACGAATAATAATCACTACTAGAAGCTGATATGTTTAACTGTTGATTATTAGTTAACCAAATTGATGAAGTATCAAAATTAAAATCTTCAATAGTACATTCCCACCCAGGAAGATCATTTAATGCTGCTCCATTTCTAATTATAGTAATAGGATTACCATTCTCTCCAAAATTTGACCATCCACTATTTACAAAGGATCCACTTACTGTACTTCCAAATCTAATACTATTTCCCCACCTACCTTCAATTATATTATCACCAGCATAAGGTAATAATGATTGAATGTTTATTCTTTCTTCAAAAGTAGGTGTAGTATATGGAGAATTTAATAAAATTCCAGTTTCGCCATCTTTAACTTCTCTTATTAATCCTGCTTCTGAGGCTGTGTAATCATTTTGTACATTAACATTATTTTGAAGATTATCTAATGGTAAAGCATTATGGTGGATACTATTCCATATATTAATTGGTGGGAAATAATATGTTTGAGTATCTTTATTTACTTTGTTAGGATCATTAATAAATTGAGATTCAGGATTAGGTAAGGTAGTATAATATATAATTTCATTAACTAGAGGATAATGTTTAATATTAGGAAATAATGGTTTTGCAGTTGATATTCCTTCAATAGCACTGTTACTTATTGATTTATAATATACAGTACCTATAGAATCCCATTTTCCATTTTCATCAAATTTAGGATGTGATGAATCTAATATAATATCTGTAACTCTAGCAACAAATATATTTCTTCCACTACCACTATTATCACCTCCCCCTAAACTTGCAACGGATCCGGCTACTGTAGAATTATTAGATATGGTTTGGGATAATCCCCAACTTTGTTGATTCATAGGGATTATTTATCTATTTTCAATTCTTTCATAGCATTAATTAACTGTTCCTTTTCATCTTCGGAGATAGATATATCACCACTGGATGATGTGTTTTGTAATACGCGCTGGATAATGGTAGACATTTTGATGAGCTGTTCATCATTCTTAACAGATATATCTAAATATTCCTTAATTAAAGGAACAATAAGAGTAGCGTCCCCTATATCAGCAATTAATGGTTTTAATTCTGATATAAGTGCGCTAACTTGTCTTTTTTTTTCATTTTGATTGGTATATATTTCTTGAAGAATATCAGAGAATTTTTTTTTACCAAATATTATACTATCTAATTGTGACATAATACATACATTTATTTCCAATATAAATATTAGAACTAAAACTTTGTATAACCCGTTTCTAAATAGAATATATAATTATCTTTAAATATATTATATAATTGATTTGCTATTTTTGTTATTTTAGGAGTTTTAGCATCTACCATTTCACGAATATAAATGTATAATGCTTTTTTATTAAATACATCTATATTTTCTCTTTTTCGAAATAATTCCAAAATAGCATCAGCAATATTAGCATCGTCCCCTTTTGGAAATAACTTATAAATATTTGTAGTACAATATTCGGTATATTCATCTATGAATTTAGATAATTGATCATTTTGTGATTTTTCATCTATAATATATGAGTGATTATTATCATCTTCTAATACGGATATAGGAGCAGTAACGACGCGTTTTTTATAATTTTTCTGATTTGATAAAATTAGATACCTCTTAGCAATAGTTCCAAAATATGAAAATGCTTTTGCTCCTCTATCGGGGTTGAATAAGTGGATTTTTGATAATAAGAAAGTTATTACTTCATGTTGTAAATCTTCAATATTATCTACCTCCGTATAATAAAATTTAAAAGTATGAATTATATTTTCTGTTAATTTAAAAAAAGCATAATGGATTTTATCATTATATATTCTACTTCTTAAATCTGAATCTTCCGTTCTATTATATAATACAATGAAATCTTCTGTTTCTTGTGTAAAATATTGAATACCTTTTTTTCTTCGCTTAGCCATATTAAATATTCTTAATGTTAAAACTATTAAGAACAGTTTGAATATTTTTAAGTTGTTCAAAGAAAAAACCTATTTCATCATCCGATTTAAAAGATTCTTTAGCATCTACTTCTTTTAATCGTTTATCCGCCTCTCCAATATACTGGGATATTTTATTTAAATAAGACATATATCCTGTAAGGATATCTTCTTGTTTTTCATTTTTCCTTAAAAGATTATAAGTTGTAAATCCTAAAATTAATGTAGAAATGGATAATGTTATTACTAAGTATATCATAAATTGTCTAACATATTTTTAAGTCCTTGACTTTTAATAGAACCAAGTGCTTTAGTTTTAACTGTTGATTTATTTGAATTATTATTACCATTCAATATAAAATTGCTTTTTGGAATATCCACGCTACCCTTTAATTTAGGTAACCATTCAACTTCAAACTCAATTCTAGCAGCCATCATATCTGCCTGATGTAGGATAAAAGGTAATGAAGTACGAGGTTTTTGTTCGGGCATATACGTCATTAGGTATTTTTTATTCGCATCATCATATAAACCATCGTGAGTCTGGATTGCTAACATTTCATTGAATGTATACGTTATACCATGTGATTGTAACATAAATAATCCACGATCGGGTACAGAAGCAAATGGTACTTTAGTATTAAATTTATAATCCTCTCCTAATTTTTCACGTCTCCACTTATCGTCCTGGGATATATATGATTCTTCGGTTTCCGATCCCATTTTACCTAAATCATGATTAATAGCTGAGAATACTAATTCTTCGGTAGTGAAGGTAGTCATATCACAACCAAAACCCTCCCACAACCCAGACATTGATAATGCTCCTCGTACAACACGATTTACATGGTCAACATATCCTCCGGGGAAGGCACTATGATATTCTTTTTTATGAGAAGCAGGCATGAGCATAATACGCTCTTGATACGTTTCATAAAATTTAATTAATTTCTCTTTACGAGGTGATGAGATATGAGTATCAATATTACTCATAAATTCTATCCAATTTGATTGGATTTTTTCTGCTGTTAGATTCATAACTTTTATTTATTTAATTTATAATTCGTTTGAAGTACGTGGCTCACGTTGGATATAATCCTTCGTATCTTGGATTAAATCTTTTAATTGATCTAATCCTTTTTTAAATGATTGAATATCCCCACCTCTAGATAGAAGTGATTCTAATTGGGAAATTGTACCTTCTGTTTTCTCCAATTTACTTGTAATAATTTCTCTATGTTGCATAACTTTATAATTTATTAATTTATTAACCTCGGAATAATTTATAACCCCTTTATTCTCCTTTTTTCTTTATTCCCTTTATTCCCTATTTTTTCCTTTTCCTGTACCCCCAAGGTACGTGGAATATTTTGTTTCTCCTAATTTAAATGGGGTTTTGTGAAAGAAAATCAAGGATATGTTTTAAATGGGAGCATTTTTCAAATTCTTCTGTTTCTTCCCAATATGATATAGCAAATTTTAAATAAGTTTCTAAATATTCATCTGAATAATGTAATAAAGCTTCCTGGCAATTCCCATCTAAGATATTTATTTTCTCAACCCAGAACCAGGCTCTATTATATACTATAAATTCACCTGCTTTTTCTATATCATATAAATTAAGTTCCTCATTCTCCATTCTTGTGAAAAAAGATACTACTTCTTTATTAAAAGTTCTATGATTATGGATGAGTTTTTTAAACATACCTACCCAGAATAAAGGATGTTCTTTATAATTTAATAATTGATCAACCATTTCCGCTTTTTCTTTAAGCGAATCAGGTTCTTCATCATTAAATAATCCAAATATTTTATCTACATTCATATCAATAAATATACGTAATTTCCGTTTTTTACGCGTGTTTAATACATTACTATATGTAATTCACATAACCACACATAAATCATATATAATTGTATATACAACAAAAAAGGGGCAAATGCCCCTTTAATGTAAGTAAGTTGTTTCGGTGATATTTTATTTAATAAGATTTGATGTATGTTTGTTTAAAACGCTCAAGTTCCATCACCACCCGAGCATCAAGTTTATCAATTCGAGAATCAACCTTACGATCGACCTCACTAATGTAACCACCTAGGTTACGATCTTTATCTTCAATAATTTTATAAATATCACTGATAGATTGTTCGAAGTTACGAATATGATTTTCACATTCATTAACTTTTTTACTTGACTGTAGTACCACATAGACCAAGACAATGTCTACGACCAATACAATACCTAAACCGAAAGCTAAAATAATTTGTTCCATAATTTTTAATTAATTTAATTTGAAACAACTTACTTGTGGAGGATATCGGAGTCGAACCGATGACCCCCTGCGTGCAAGGCAGGTGCTCTAGCCAGCTGAGCTAATCCCCCATGTAAATGCTCTCTCTCTTGGGCTCGAACCAAGGACCCTCTGATTAACAGTCAGATGCTCTAACCAACTGAGCTAAGAAAGAATGGAGCGAAAGACGAGATTCGAACTCGCGACCCTTAGTTTGGTAAACTAATGCTCTACCAACTGAGCTACTTTCGCTTATGAGCCTCTTGTCGGACTCGAACCAACGACCTACTGATTACAAATCAGTGGCTCTACCAACTGAGCTAAAGAGGCTTTAAAATATTAATCTAATATTTCTAAGGTATCGATTAAAACAGAATCACCAATCGTTAAAGTAGAATCTACATTAATTAAGGTACTATCAACTTGAGTTGATTCAACTGAATTGGTTGTGTTTGAGCAAGAAACAAAGGCTAATGCTAACACGGTTACTAAAAATACTTTTTTCATTTTATGGTTTTTACTATTAATTAATTGAATATAAATGTATTAATCTTTTTTTGTATTTCCAAGTGCTTTATCAATTCTTGAATCAACTTTACGAGAAATATCTTGAATAGATTTGAATGTATTTTCACGAATAGAACCAATAATTTCTTTATCTTTTTCTATTTCCTTTAATAGTTCTTTTACTACATTCCGAGTTTTAGAAAATTCTAAAAATAATAATATTATTCCTAATAACATTCCTCCCAAAATAAACATAGTTATTGGGTGAGGTAATATTGTAACTGTTACTTCATTCATTTTTTTTTTTTAATTTTAATTTTTAGCGGAAGATGAAGGATTCGAACCTTCGGAACCTCTCGGTTCAACAGTTTTCAAGACTGCCGCGATCGACCACTCTGCCAATCTTCCGTTTATCATTTTAAAGATATGATAAAATCTTTTGGTTAACGGTGTAGGGATCGAACCTACATTTCATGGGTCGGGGCCACGCGTCCTGCCGTTAGACGAACCGTCATTGTTTTCTATTTCTAGAAAGCGGCAAAATGATATTTTAACCTGGCGATTAGAACCCAACATCCTATTCTTTTATCTTACTAGCTACATCACCCGACATATATTACTAATAAGTTGTGAGAACAAAGCTACTTTTATTAACTTTGCAATTATATTTTGAAATTAACTCTACAAAAAATATAAAATTAACCAACCTATTTTCTCACCAGCCAATCATATCAAAGATCAATATTAAGAATAAAATATAATATTCTTAAAAACTATATATAAATATGTGATAGACATTTCCATCACCCTAGTTATAATTAGAAATATTTTAGAAGGCTACCCTTAAGTTATACAATCGTCATTGTTTATCTGTTACGGCCAAACGCTACCTAGAATAGCGATATTACTTTTTTCTCCTTCTTAGTTTTCTGTACTGCTAGCCGGAATCGAACCGGCACTCCCCAATCGGAATGGGATTTTAAGTCCCACGTGTCTACCTATTCCACCATAGCAGCATATCGATTAAAACCCTAATTGGTCTAATCTCTCCTCTATATCATCCATCTCCATCTGTAATTGAGCATATTCATCTACTACTGATGTTTTATCTGGATTGTTAGGATGATATTTCCAAACTTTATCTTTTAATTCACTTAAAAATGCTAACTCGCTTACTAACTCATTTTTTAATTCGTTCATAACTTTTATTTTTATTTATTTATTTATTTATATTATCAATATACGAAACTATCCTTAACAATCCCAATCATCTAAAGCAATCTGCAAACAAAGTAATGGAGAAGATTTAGGATTAGATTTCATTTCCTTTAAAGCAGTATAAACTACCTCAATTAAAAGATTTAATTGTTCAGCTCTATCAAGGCATTCTACAATATCAAGCATTTCTTCACTTGATGATTTTTCTATAAATTGTTCTTTTATTTTATTCATATTAATTCAATGAAAATGCGTGAAATTCGTGGTTAATAGTGTATAAATCGTTGTCATAATCCTCAAGCATATCCTCCAATGCTTGGTTATAACCATGCATATATACGCGTTCTTCTTCGGAGTATTCTCTTGAAGGCATCAACATCTCTAGTCGATTTTCTTCAATTGTTTCTAATAATATCTCTTTAAATTTATCCATAACTTTTATTTTTTAACAAGTAAACTTGGACTAACAGTAAACAAACCATTAGTACCTCGAACTTTAACATTCTTAGCATTAATCTTAATAATCTCAAATTCATCATTTGGGTTAACTTTTTTATGGTTAATACCTACGATATCACCAATTTGAAAATCATTTTTAGTAGCACGAATAATCTGCTCACCTTTAATAACCTTCATTTTAGCACTTAAACCATTAACATCAAAACGAATAGTACCTAATGAAACATTAACACCATACTGCTTTTCTAATTGAGCCATTGCTAACTGAAAATCTCCTCTGAATTTTTGAACTTCTACTTTTGTCATAACCTTTATTTTTATTTCCTTATTACCCCCGGAATATACGAACAATATCTCGGGGAACCAACCAAAGTCGCATTTACTTCTTATAAATATCAATAAACATAGTCATATATTTTTCTTCCTCTAAAATATTATCAAAAAATTTATTTTGAGGAGTTCTTATATCAACCATATTATCTGAAATTTTAAATATAGCTTTTTTATTACCTTTAATATAAAGATCAAACATTCCATTTCCTACTTTTAATAATTCTTGTGATCTAGAGTTCGATTGGTGGATACCTTGAGCTTTTACATTAACATAACCAAAAACTTTTTCCATTAACATCTTCCAAGCAATTCCGTGAGGAGCAGGATCATTATTCTGTGGTAATGATTTAAAATAATAATGATCATAAGCATGACAAAGTTCATGACATATAGTATCCTTTTCTAACTCAGTATTTAATATAAAAGAAGATAAATTTATTAAATAATGCCCTGGTTCTATATAACGACAATGTCCAAATTTAGAGTTTGCTTTTTCAGATATTTTGTATGTAATTTTAAGAGGTTTTACTCTTAAAGATTTCGCAATTTGTTGATTTAGTTCTTTTAAATTTGTATTTTTCATAATTATAGTGATCCTATATTTAATAATTGTGACTTTCTTCTATAATCTATTTCATCCATTGCACCTGCTAATGATGATGATATATGATCGCAACACATAAATACTTTACCATTTTTATTACGTGATGCTCTACCTGCTATTTGAATTAAACAAGATTTAGTACGTAAAAAATTATTTCTACTTGCTTGCTCTACTATAACTAATGAACATTGTTTTACATCTATACCTTCACGTAACATATTAATACCTAAGATTACTTGAATATTACCATTTCGTAAATCTTTAAGTATTTCTTTTCTTTTATCTTGTTTTACTTTAAAATGTAAAACTTCATGATTAATTTTATATGTATCAAGTAAATTACTAATATTAAATAATTGCTTACGTGATAAACAATTTATAAAAACAGTTTCCTTTTTTGATGTGGTATTTTTAATATCATTAATCATTTTATCACTACCAAAATAATTTTCATTTTTTATAGTAATTTTAGGATCAACTAAATTATTAGGACGTGTTAATAATTCAACTATTTGATCACTATTATTTAATTCATATTTAGATGGTGTAGCACTTACATAGGTAGTTGTATTAATATTTTTTTGTAATTGTTTTAAATTTAAAATATTATCTTTTATTACATTATTTATATAATAACCTTTACTAACTAGTTTTTCTAAACGCTTTTTATTAGCTGATGGTAATGCTCGAAATTGTAATAAAGATAAATGTGATTCATCTATAAATAAATTTGGTTTTATATTATCAAAATAATCTGTTAAATAAAAATCTTCTATTTTTTCACTTAATATAGATAATATACTAGTATTATAATACACATCATCAAAATCAACTGAAGCAATTAAACTATCAATACTATGATTAATATGATCTTCTAAACGATTAGCTTCATCTACTTTATTTTCATTTTTAAAATTAGATATTTGTTTAATTTTTTCTTCATTTAATCTACGAATAATATAAGATTTATTTTCCAAAACTAATTCAGGTATATCATCTTTAAATGTAGGGAATAATATAGTACTTGAACAAATTAAAATAGCTTTATTTGAAGTTTCTAAAAAATCTTTTACTTCATATCTAAGTATTTTATTTTTTAGATTAACAACAACTTTACCTGCAATTTTTGCATTTAAAGATTCATTAAAATATGTTGGTTTATATACATCATAATTAGATACATAATATCCTACAAATTCATCAGGGAACATATCTACAAATTCATTATATAATTGAAAAGCTAATACTTTATTAGGAGCAACTATTATAGTAGGTGTATTTGTTTGTTTTATTACATTACCTAATACAAATGTTTTACCGGAACCTGTAATTCCTTTTAATGTTTGATTTTTAAAAATATCTAATCCTTCATACAATTTATCAATAGCTATTTGTTGATCTTTTGTAGGATTAAATTCGGATACTAATTTGAAATTTGTCATAACTTTTATTTTTTAATATAATAAATGCTTGGCTTCGCGCCTCATTTACTCCCGGAATATACGAACAATTACTTAGAGTACCATATTTTCCATATGACGTTTATATGACTCTTTTAAATATTGCTTGCTCCTTTAATTTAGCTTCAATCACAATATCAGGCTCTAAACCATATGTTTGGATTTTTTCATAAATAATATCTGAGTGTGCTTGTGGGCGAATACTCTCATCTAAATATTCCTTTTGTCTACTTTCTGAATAGTGACAACATTGAGCTACACCTTCAGGCCAGGTAGTGGATGCTAATTTAAGTGCTTCTTCCTCATTAAGATCACCTGTATTAAATTTATGGTGGAAATAATCAAATGTAATTGGAATGCCTATAGATTTATAAATCCCCTCATATAAATCCTTAACAGAATATTCATTGGGGCTGTCATCATTCTCGATTACTAACCGTTTTTTAGTGTCATTACGCAATAGACTAAAATTAGACACAAAGCGCGCCAACGTTGATTTTTTATCGCCGTAAGCACCACCAACATGAATATTGATTTTATTGTAATTTGATGGTTTAAACCCAAGCATATTCATCTGTTCGCTATGACAATCGAGTTCTCGAACAGTCTTTTCAACAACTTTTGGAGAAGGTGAAGCAAGACAATTATATGGGCCTGGATGCATAGTAAGTCGTTGACCTGCTTTAGTAGCGATAGCTCCTATTTCTAACATTAACTCACAAATCTCATCATAATCTTTTAGCAATGAAAATTCATACTCATCTTGCCATGGAAATATTTGAGATGATAAACGGAATAATTTAATTCCATGTTCATTATTCCACTCAACAATTGTTTTTAAATCCTT
>Ga0208303_1000579_pt1 | contig 15108 bp, 13 predicted proteins | sample CB_VirMetaG_2_FD_184537 | JGI IMG/M metagenome (GOLD analysis project Ga0208303, IMG submission 184537) | Freshwater to marine saline gradient viral communities from Chesapeake Bay - CB_1504_2 Viral MetaG (SPAdes) (version 4) | ecosystem: Environmental > Aquatic > Marine > Coastal | place: USA... | reverse complement strand
CAGGTGAAGGCAATAGTACAACAACTAATCTGCAACAAGGGTTGGTAAAATACTGGGTTTTTTTTCGCAATATGTCAATATTAGATAGTTTTAATTCTGCTAGTTTTACTGACAATGGAACTGGTGATGCTACTTTAACTATTACTAATGCTATGGGTAATATAAATTATGGTGTAAATCATGGTGCTGATGGTGGTTCTGGAACAGATAATTCTATACGTTACGTTGAAGGAATAGATGGAACAACTGCAAAAACAGCAACAGCTTATCGTGCTAGATGTGGCTATTTTAGTGGTGATGCTTTTGTAAAATTTGATGATGGTGATAATACAGCATCTTTTGTAGGAGACCTCGCATAATGGCTAGTATATTAAGAGTAAACACATTAACAGATGCAAGTAGTAATAATTCTACTGCTATGTCTGTTGTTAATCAGGGTACAGCAAAGGCTTGGCTTCAATACAATCAAGTAACACCTGCTGTAACAGGAAGCTACAACATTTCTAGTGTTACAGATACTGCAGCAGGAGATTTTACTCCTAACTACAGTAGTGCAATGTCTGCTTTGGATTATGCAGTTCCTTCTGCAGGTGGTATGTTAAATACAAATGCTTCTGGAAGAATATCTGAAACTAATCCTACAAACACTAGTAGCTATCAATGCACAACCACTAATAGTGGAGGAACAAAAGCTGACTACACAGGTAACTCTTGTGCAACATTTGGAGACTTAGCATGACCAAAGCAGCAGAATTAGCAAAGATGGGTGAAGTCCTTACCAATAGTCAGATTGGTGGGCGAAGGAATATTATCATAAATGGTGGTATGCAAGTGGCACAGAGGGGTACAAGTTCTACTGGGTTGGGTGCTTCAGATGGATACTATACTGTAGATAGATTTGGTTTAAATTTTTCATCAACTGGTGCTAGACTTACAATGACACAAGATAGTCCTACAGATTTAAGTGGTTTTACCAAAGCATTGAAATTAGACTGTACTACAGCAGACACATCTATAGGTTCAGCAGAGTATATCCAATTACATTACAGAATAGAAGGACAAGATTTACAACAGTTAAAAAAAGGCACTAGTGATGCAGAAAAAATTACTGTTTCTTTTTATGTTAAAGGTAATGCTTCAGCTACCTATACTTGTGAAATAGAAGATGTAGATAATAACAGATATAATAGTCAAGAGTTTTCAGTAACAACCTCATGGACAAAGGTTACATTAACCTACAATGCAGATACAACTGGTGTATTGGGTAATGATAATGGTCAATCAATGGCTATTAACTTTTGGCTTCATGTAGGCTCAAACTTTACTAGTGGCACACATACAGATAATGTATGGCATACCACTGCAACTCAAAGAGTTGGGGATAATCAAACATCTTTTGCAGACAGCACAGACAGAACATTCTTCATCACTGGAGTCCAAATGGAAGTAGGCGAACAAGCTACACCATTTGAGCATAGGTCATATGGGGAAGAACTAAATATATGTAGACGTTATTATCATGAACTTTCTGGGGGAAGTAATGCAAATAGACTTTATACATACAATTACAATGCTTCTTATAAAGCATTTTTGTTTTACTTTCCTGTTGAAATGAGAGCAGCACCTACTGTTGCTATGTCAAATAGTGGAGGATCAAATGGAACAGCAGGTACTCTTACTAAAAATTCTATGTTTAGATATATTGCAGGAGGTGTGACTGTTGGTACAGCTTATTTTCTTTATGATTTTAGTTTTGATGCAGAGTTATAGGAGAATAATATGAACATAGAATCAGCACAATATGGAGTAGATTTAGAAGGTAATAATGCAGAAATCAAAACCACAATAGATGGCAAAGAAATCTTTGTACCAATAGACTCTGCCAACAGACACTACCAAGCAATCCTTGAATGGGTAGCTGAAGGCAACACAATAGCAGAGGCTGACTAATGTTAGGTGCTACTACTTTTTCTGAAAATGCGATAGCCGATCAAGGAATACTATTCTTTGGTGTATCAGAACAAAGTGGTATATCATCAAGTGCTAATGCAGCCGTAGGTATTATGTCTGGTGTTGCCACAATGGATGGCAACTTTACAGCAACAACGGCTGGAATGTATATCTCTGGTAGTACAAATGCAGAGTTAAGTTCTAGTTTTACACAAACTACTGAAGACATAAAAATAGTAAACTTTACTGATGCAACTTTGAGTAGTGCATTTACACAAAGTACAAATGGTATTATGATAGGGTCAGGTGTTGCAACAACAGATTTTAATATGACACAGACATCTAGTGGTGGTTTATTGTATGAGAATATTAATGCAGGTGCTACAGAAGAAGAATACACAACCATTTCACCAAGTGGTACAGAAAGTTGGACAACAGTAAATCCGTCTGGGTCAGAGACTTGGACAGAGATAGAAGCGTGAGGTAAACATGGCAAGTACATATACAGCCAATAGTGGCATAGAAAAAATAGGTGCTGGTGAACAAGCGGGAGCTTGGGGTACAACCACAAATAATAATTTCGATATACTCGACAGAGCAATCAATGGTGTAGGTGCTATAACATTATCTGGTACAACACATACTTTAACAACTAGCGATGGTACATTATCAGAAGGTGGTAATAAAGTTTTAGTATTAGGAGGGTCTCCTTCTGGTACAAATACAATAACTATATCCCCTAACGATCAGGACAAGATGTATTTTGTACATAATAACTCTGGTCAAACTGCTACCTTTACACAAGGATCAGGTGCTAATGTATCTGTTCCAACGGGGTCTAAAGCATTAATATTTGCAGATGGTGCAGGATCGGGTGCAGCCGTAACTGATTTGTTAGATGGCTTGGCTTATGGTGGAACTAAAGTTACTTCTACTGCCACAGAGCTTAATCTTATGGATGGTGGTACAAGTGCTGGAACAACAGCCGTTGCCGCAGGTGATGGTATTGTCACTAATGACGGTGGCACAATGAGACAAACCACTGCTGCTACTTTCTCAACATATTTTAATCAAAACTTAGTAGAAGCTAAAAATGCATTAAGTGTATCAGGAACTGTAACTGTAACACCTAGTGGAGCTACCTCAGTTTATCAACCACTTACAGTATCAAGTGGCAGTCAAACAGTAAGAGTTGCTGTTACAAATTTAGTTGCGGGTCAATATGTTATCATTGATAAAACAACAACTACAAATAGCATGACTATAGATTGGACAAATGATGGAGCAGTTACATCATCTGGCATCTCTTTAGGAAGTAGTGCTGAATTAGGAATTGGCATATTTAATGGAAGTGGTTTTTCATTTACAGAAACAGTTAAATTTTAGGTGATAAATGAGTATACCGTTAATATCGGGTCTAGGATTTACTGAAGTAAGTTCGGCAGGTACACTAAATGACAAAGCTGGAACGGCTAAAAGTAAATTGCCTATACAATTTTTTAGATTAACTGATAATATTTCTGGTAATTTAACTTTAAATGATGATTCTGCTCATAAAAAAATTATACTTGATACTAATGGCAAAACTATACTTAATTCTTCTGGATCACCTTTAACAACAAATTCAAGCACGACTCTAGAAATAAAAGGCAGTGGTAATATTCAATCAACTTTAAAAACATCAAATGCTGCTGTAGCCTCAACTGGTAATACAGGAACAACTGTTTTTGGAACATCCGATAGCTCACAGGTGGTGGTTTCAAATATAGATACAGACACAACTGTAGAAAAGTATATAGATAGCAGTTCTGGTAATTTTGCTTATAATGGGTCAACAATAGATTCCCAAGGCACAACTACAGTTGGAGGAAGTACACCAAACGCATCTACTATTTTTGGAAGTGGTTCTAGTACAGCCTATGGAATTAATACTACTGATGGAACAACGGCTGCTCGTTTCATTGGAGATACAGCTCAAGGTGGATCGTCTCCAGTAGGTAATGGATATCAATTATACATAGCAACAATAGGTCCTAATACAGTAAGTCAGTTGCGTATGGATGAATATGCAAATATAGGCATTGGTGGTTATAGTGGTTCAGTTAGTGGGCACAATAGATACTCAGGTACGACTAATCATCAATTAAATGGTGCTTCAAATAGAAGACTTTGGTGGAGATATGTAAGGTCAGGTAATGATAGACGTTTTGTTTTTACAAATAATCTAGTTATAAGTTGTGTATTAAGTGGTGCAGATCCTTATGACAATGTTACGGTAGCTGCGGGTGCAAGTAATACTATAACAACAACAAACTCAACAGATGGATCTTTTAATATTACGATGACAATATCTGGGAATAATGGCAGTAGTCAACCTTATGCTTTAGCTGTTGTTAATAGTGGCACTGGTAGTGTTAACACCGATGCTTATACGGGAACCTTATCAGCGAGTGCTTTATAATGCCAATAACAAAACTAAAATTTAAGCCAGGAGTCATATCAGATATTACCTCTGAAAGTAATGAAGGTGGCTATGTAGATGGTGACAAAGTACGATTTAGATTTGGCTTTCCAGAAAAGTTTGGTGGTTGGGCAAAATATACCGAAAACACATATCAAGGATCTGCAAGACGATTACATAACTGGGTTGCTCTTGATGGGTCTGACTTCATGGGTATTGGAACACATCTCAAATATTATATAGAAGAAGGTCAAACCTTTAACGATATAACTCCACTTAGAAACACAACATCAGCGGGTGACGTAACCTTTTCTGCAACCAACGGATCAACCACAATAACTGTAATAGATCCGGCACATGGTGCAAACTTAAATGACTTTGTAACTTTTTCTGGTGCAGCCACGCTAGGTGGTACAATAACAGCTTCAATATTGAACGCAGAGTTTCAAGTTGCATCTTTAATAAGTTCTAACTCTTATACAATTACATCTTCTGTTGCAGCAAATGGTTCTGATACTGGTAATGGTGGTGGTAGTGTAGTTGGAGCCTATCAAATAAACACAGGTCTTGACGTTACAGTTGGTGGAACTGGCTGGGGTGCAGGTCAGTGGAGTGGTACAACATCTGGTGCTCTAGCAACACAACTTAACGAAGCCTTAGATAATAGTGAGACTGCCGTTGATGTAGATAATGAAACGGGTATGAACACAGCTAATGATGTTATCTTAGTTGATAACGAACTCATGCTTGTATCGGCAACCGCTGATGACAATACAATGACCGTAGCTCGTGGACATAGTGGCACAGATGCCGTTGCTCACGATGACAATACACTTGTAAGATTGGCTGTGGGTAATGAAGATTCTGCCAATGACTTTGTTGGCTGGGGCAATGCAGCGAGTGTCACGGTTTCTGGTGCACAGATTAGATTGTGGTCACACGATAATTTCGGTGAAGATATAATTATAAATCCAAAAGATAATGGTTTGTTTTACTGGGATAAAACAAATGGTTTAGCAAACAGAGCGGTAGAGTTAAGCACGATCGGTGGTACAAAAACCAGTGTTCCACAAGTGGCTAAACAGATACTTGTATCTGACCAAGACAGACATGTGATTGCTTTTGGTTGTGATGGGTTTGGAGCTACCCGTACCACGGAAAAAGGTAGTGGGGTACAAGATCCATTGCTCATTAGATTCTCATCACAAGAAAATCCTATTGATTGGTTTCCGACTGCTACAAATACAGCGGGCGATTTAAGACTTGGTGGTGGATCGACTTTTGTTCAAGCCGTAGAAACAAAGCAACAGATACTTGTGTTTACTAATAAAACATTACACGCCATGAAATTTATAGGTCCTCCGTTTACATTTGGCTTGCAAGAACTATCTAAGAACATCACAATCATGAGTCCTTTTTCTGCAATAGCTGTTGAGGATGCAGTGTTCTGGATGGGCGTAGATACTTTTTATGTCTATTCTGGTGGTCAAACTGTTCAGTTACCGTGTACTGTAAAAGATAAAGTATTCTTAGACTTTAACTTTGAAGAACGAGACAAGGTTCATGTAGGAGTTAATTCAGAGTTTAGTGAAATATTATGGTTCTATCCAAGTAAGTCTACTACAGAAATAGATTCGTATGTTGCTTATAACTATCAAGAAAAGGTTTGGTATTATGGAACACTAGCTCGTCAAGCATGGCTTGACAGAGGTATAAGAACCTTACCAATGGCAACGGGTGGACAATATCTATATAACCAAGAAGTAGGCTATGATGATGATGGATCTGCTATGACATCATTTATTGAATCTGCACCAATAGATATAGGTGATGGAGATAAATTCGTTTTCTTAAAACGAGTTATACCCGATATAACTTTTGATGGATCAACTAGTGTGAACCCAGCCGTATCATTTACAATGAAAGCCAAGAACTTTCCAGGGTCGAACTTTAATGAGACAACAGAGGGTACTACACAAAGATCTTCTACAAGTCCAATAGAGCAATATACAGAAAAGTTAGATTATAGATTACGAGGTAGATCTTTCGCTTTGAGAATAGATTCTACATCACTGGGTACAAAATATAAGTTGGGTACACCAAGAGTTGATATACGACAGGATGGTAGACGATAATGTTAATAACCAGTATTCCTCAATATATACAAGGTCTAACAAATGCTAAATTAGATTTAACAACAACTGACGCTACCGTTTTATATACGGCACCTAGCGATGCAGATTTTAATGCGTCTATTATAAATTCTATAATAGTTTGTGATGATAGTAACAACGGAGACACAATTACAGTTACAATAACAGATGCAAGTAATAATGTTTTTGTTTTATTTGATGTTAAATCTGTTTCGGGTCACGCAACAGTTGAGCTATTGACAAGAGATTTAGTTTTACAAAGTGGTGAAGTATTAAAAGTACAGGCTGCAACAGCCAATAGATTACATGTTGTGGCAAGTATACAAGAACTATCGAAGACAAGAGTGACAACAAGTGCGTTAGCACAGATATAGGATTGAAAAATTAACAATTACTTGGTATTATAAGCTATGGGTATATTTAAGAACATTACTAAGACACTAAAGAAAGCCGCACCATTAATTGGTAGTACGATTGGTTTTGCGATAGGCGGGCCAGCGGGTGCCGCCATTGGTTCGGGAATCGGGTCACTTGCAGCGGGTAGAAGTGCTGAAGAAGCATTATTAAATGCAGGAATGGCTTATGGTGTAGGATCGTTTGCAAAAGGTGCAGGATTCGGTCCACAAGCTACAGACGCAGGAACATATGGTGCGACAACAGGAGCATCTAATGTAGCAAATGTTAGTGGTTCAGAGTTAATGGGTAGTGTAACACCTACTCAAGTTGCTAACACAATACCAAGTACAGCCTCAAGTGCAATAAGTAGTGTGTTTGATTTTGCAAAAGCAAATCCTTTGTTAACAGCCACTGGAATTGGTGCATTAGCTTTAGCTAGTGGAGATGAGGAAAAAGCAACAGGTAAATCAATGCCTGATTATCCAGAAGGTAAAGTAAGATTAGGTACTGGACGAATTGGTGATAAAAGGTATAATTTAAACGATCCTGTTGAAAGGCAAAGTTATTTCACTGCTAATCAAAATAGAGGATTATTTGCAGGTGGCGGAGAAGTAGAAGGCCCAGGTACAGGAACCAGCGATTCAGTTCCTGCAAGATTATCAGACGGAGAGTTTGTAGTTACAGCAAAGGCTGTCCGTGGTGCGGGTGGCGGAGACAGAAATGTTGGTGCAGCAAGAATGTATGACATGATGTCAGATTTAGAAAGAGTAGCATAATGGCAGATCCACAAGAAGTTAAACAAGAACAAATTGTAAGGTTAGCACCTTTTCAAGAACAATATTTAGCTGATATATTTGCAAGTGCAGGAGCCTTAACAGGTGAAGGTTCTCAAATGCCTTATTCTGCTCAACAGTTAGCAGATTTATCTCCCGCACAACAACAAGCAATATCAAGTGCAATGAGTGGTATTGGAGGCTTTCAACCTTTCTTGCAACAAGGTGGTGACGCTCTTCAACAAGGAATTACTGGTGCACAAAGTGCAAGTTTCACACCTACTTCTTACCAAGAATTTATGGATCCTTATACAGAAGATGTTATCGCAACAACACAAGCCGATATAGCTAGACAAGGAGCAATTCAACAAAATCAATTAGGTGCAGGTGCCGTGGGTGCAGGTGCATTTGGTGGGTCAAGACAAGGAATTGCACAAGGTGAAATAGCAAGAAATGTTATGGATCAACAAGCAAGAACTGGGTCACAATTAAGATCTCAAGGTTTTGCTCAAGCACAAAATGCCGCACAACAAGCAGCACAACAACAATTAAGACAAGCACAACTTGGAGGACAATTAGGTGTTTCTCAAGCAGGTCTAGGACAACTAGGACAACAAATGGGAGTTCAAGATATTAATACATTGTTAGGTATTGGTGGTTTACAACAAGGTCAGACACAAAAAGGACTTGATGTAGCTAGAGCTAATTCACTCGCACAACAAGCACTACCTTATCAGCAGGTTGGTTTTATGTCTGATATTTTCAGAGGTGTACCGGCATTACAACAAACTTATTCTACCACAACGTCCCCTGGACCAAGTGCTAGTTCTCAAGCTTTAGGTCTTGGTATTGCGGGTCTTGGTGCTTATGGTATGGCTAATCGAGGCACTGGTAATTTCTTAGGTATGGGAGCTAATAATTGAACAATCCATTAGATAGAAAAATGTTTCGTCAAGCTGGTATGTCCAAACAACCTATGGGTATACTTGCGTCATCTCCAGAATTAATGACAACAGCACAAAAAGCTATGATGAATAATCAACCGATAAAGGCACAGAGTGCTGTATCTGTTAATACAGGTTTAAATTCTAAACCTTTATTTAATTTGTCAGATATTATGAATAATTTTTCTTATGGATCAGGTGGACCAGAAAAAACATACGAGACTAAACTTATTCCAGAGGGTGCACCGCCAGCTGGTTTTATTGAAACAACAAAGAAAATTAAACCTCAAGAAAAAAGTGATTTACAAAAAATAACAGACAATTTAAATAAATCTAAAAAGAAGATAAAAGAGACAGGTGGTCTTAAAATAAACGACAACGATTCTGAGCTTGTAAAAGATAGTAAAAAGATAGGTAATTTTTTATTTGGTCCAAAAGGAACTGTCTCAAAATCTCTTAATTCTATTTATCAAACGGTAGACGACAATGTATTTAACTACGTTAGAAGTAAACCTGACATACTAGCTAATCTTCAAGAAGAAATGAATCAAAAAGCTGATGCTGATGAAAACAGACAAAATAAAGGAACTTTTGGTTTTTCAAGTGAAATAGAACCAACAAAAGATGGTTCTCCTAGAGGTTTAGTTGATCCTAATGTTTTATCACCAGATGATCCAAGATTTCCAGAAGCTCAACCAAAGTCTAGACCACCTGAGTTACCTGGTGTTATTGCTTTAAAAAATTTAAATGATTTATCAAAAAACAAAAATGGACCTACCACAAAAGATTCCGATAAGGCACTAGGTATTGCTGATTTATCTTTTAAAGATCGTGTAAAAGCAAGACGAGATATTATATCTGCTGCACTAGGTAGAGATGTTGCTGAAAAAGATGTAAGAACTGATGTAAACTATAACCTTATTATGACAGGATTGTTAGTTGCAGCAGGAGAAAGTCCAAATGCTATGACTAACATAGCAAAAGGATTGGCTGCAGGACTATCTGGATATGGTAAAGCTGCAGGAGAAAGTGCAGAAGCCAAGAGAAAAGAAGAGATTGCTATTGGTCTGGCTGCCGTTGAGCAAGAATTCAAGTCAGATGAAGCACAGAAAGCTAGGGATAAAGACCCTGACAGCATTAGAGTAGCTAAAATGTTACAAGAGCAACCTGATTTAATACCTATTTTGCAATCTATCAAAGCTACAAAAGGAAAGACTCAGAAAGATTTAAGAGCAGCTTATTTAGGAAACTTTTTAAAAAATAGTTTTGGAAGAAATCCAACAAAGAAAGAATTTGAAGCTGGAATGGCTCTTATTAATAATCTAGATGTTCCAGAGCAAACTCCTCAAATAATTACTTCTTTTAGAATACCTCAAAATGTTGTGGGTACAGATACATACAAACCTGGTAAAACAATTACATATAATAATAACGATTACATAGTAAGTGATGATGGATTAACAGTCACCTTAGACACAACTCAAAAGAGTAGCTAATGGCTTCTCCTATAGATAGTTTACCCCTTCTCCCAATAGGGAATAATGAAGAAATAAATCAGTTACCTGTTCTTCCAATAGCTGGTGCTAATCAAGAAGATGATTCATTGTTTGATAGTGCCGTTGATTTTGCTGGAGAAACTGTAAGCACTTTTGGAGACATAGCTCAAGGTGTTGGTGCAGGTCTTATTGGATTACCACAAGGTATTGTAGAAACAGTAACATCTGGATTTGATTACTTATACGACACTGATTCTACAAAAGAAGTAACAGAATTTGCTGAAGGTACAAAAGAGTTTCTTGGATTAACTCCAGAAGGAACTGCTGGATTAGTAGCCGAGGGTCTAACAACTTTTGGAACAGCATTGATTCCAGTAATTGGCTGGGTTGGTCGTGCTAGTAGCGTGGCTCGTGGAGCTAATACAATACCAGCTACCAGTAAGTTTTTTAAAGCCGCAGAAAATTTTGGTAGATCAAATGCAGGTAAAAATTTACTAGGAGCTAAGACAGCATTTGGTGCTAGAACAAAACAAGCACTTGTAACAAGTTTTGCAGGTGGTGCAGCAGAAGCACTTGTAGCCCCTGATGGCACAGGTACATTGGCTGATGCGTTTGGAGTCTTACCAGAAAGTCTAAGAACAGACAGACGAGAAGGTTTGACAGGTAGAGAAAAAGCCGCACAAACATTATCTAATAAATTTAAAATAGGAACAGAAGGTGCCGCTATAGGATTAGGTGTTGAGGCTGCAATTCCGTTAGCCGGATCAGCCATAAAAGTAGCATCTATGGTTCCTGGTGTACCACAAGCAGCAAGATTAATTTCAGATGGATTTCAAAGAATAGGGCAAAAAGTAGGCGAAACATCTTTTGGTAAATACCTATCAGCAAGAGGTGAAACACCTAAAGAACTATTCGAGGCAATGAAAGACGTTGATGCTATGCTTAGTTCTCAAGACAATTTAGCTATGAGTTATCTGTCTGAGTTTGAGAAAGCCGCTAAGAAAACAGCTAGTCTAATGAACTTACCAGGTAAAAGACAAAAGCATATAGATAGAGCTTACAATGATTTAATGAAATATCTTGAGGGTGACGAGAAAGCTTTTGATACAGTTATAGACGGAAAGGCTGTTTACAACCCTAGGGTCAAAGCTGCCGCAGAAGGTATGAGAATGCAGGTAGATGCTTTATCAGACACAGTTTATAAGCAATTGGAAGACATGGTAGAAAAAGGACTTGTTGAGCCTAGTTTAGTAAAACCAATACTTCAAGAAATAGAAACCAATAAAGGTGCTTATCTTCGTAGACTTTATGGTGGAGCCGTATCTTTGGATGCAAAAGGTTTAGCTGCCATGAAGTCTGATCCTAGATATACAACTAGTGTAGAAAATTCTGCTAAGATAATAATGAAGTCTGATCCTGAGAAAACTTTGGATGAAGCAATGGCGGATGCAACTAGATCTGTAGACAGAGCAATACTTGGAGATCTTTCTGAGGGATCATTGAGTCCAGAGGCTATACTTAGCCTAAAGAAAAGAGGAGATATAACAGGATCTTCAAGAGTAAAAGAAGTTCCGTTATACACAATATCCGAAGGTTTTTTTAAAAAAAGATCTGTGTTTCTGGATAAGAATCCACAGTTAAGAGAACTTATGAACGAGATCCGTGATCCTAAAGTCTTGTTTACACAAACAATAAGTGATTTAGGTAAGTTTATAGGTACAAATAATTTATACAAAAGTATGGCTAGAACGACAGCCGATGGTGGCTTCTCAGAAACATTTCAATCAGCAATCCCCAAGATAAACAATTGGCTTACAAAAGCAAAGGGTGCAGATGGTAAATTACTACAAGCTGCAAGACCTTTGATTGTAAAGGGTCAAGATTTAACCCCGCAACAAATAGCTGATCTTCAAGCAGCGGGATATAAACAATTAGGTAAGAGTGTTCCTCAAAAGTCAGATGTCATAGAGGCTTTAGAAAAAGAAGAATTAAAGGCTGCAGAGTCAGGTAAACCTTTTTCTAAAGATCAGTTGAAAAAGAATCAAAAAGTAAAACAAGAAGAACTAGATAAAATGTCTGTATCTGGTGGTAATTATGGTGCCTTGTCTGGCGATTATGTAGCACCAGAAATATTTAATTCTTTGACAATACCTACAAGAACCGGGGGCATAGGTTCTGAGTTGTTGGCTGTAGCTCTACAAGGTAAAGGTTTATCTCAGATAGCCAAAACAGTTTTAAATCCATTAGCTCAAGTTCGTAACTTTTTATCTGGTGTGTTTATGGTAGGAGCTAACGGAAATATTGCAAGAAACATGGATCTTTCTCAGTCTATGTCAGCTACCTTTGGTAAAGTATCTAATCTTAGTGAGCCAGAATTTAGAGAATTTTATGAGTTATTAGGTGATATAGGTATAAGAGAAGAAAACATTGTTATAAATGAATTTCAAAGAAACATAAAAGAAGGTGCTGGATTGACAGGTGCTAGTAAAACAGGTGCAGCAATCGAGTATGGTATGGATAAGCTCCCTATTATATCAAGTGCTTTCAAAGCATTTCAATCTGTTTATGGTAATGTTGATACCTATTGGAAGACGGTAGGATTTGTTGGAGAAAAAGCAAAGTTTGGTTCTGCTTTTCGTAAAGCTGGATTAGATCCTGATAACTTGGGTGATGACATAGTCCAAGAACTAGTAAACTCTGGACTTGCTCCTCGATCCTCGGATCTTATGGGTAAGCATGGATTTATAAATGTATTTGCTGGTGACATTGTAAAAGAAACAATGCCTATTTATTCTCGTGTTCCAGAATTTATTAAATCGATAAGAAGAGTTCCTGTGTTTGGTAACTTCATAGCTTTCCCTGCTGAAATTATAAGAAATTCAACAAACATACTTAATCGTGGCTTGACAGAAATGGGTTTCAAAGCAAGTGATAGCTTGATAGCAAAGATAGGTGCAGATAAAGCAGCTGTTCTTGAAAGACAGATTCGTGCTATTGGAGCAAACAGATTAGCTGGTTATGTAAACATGGCTCTAACAGTTCCAGCAGGAGTTACAAAAGGTGCTTTGATAGGCACTGATATGTCACAAGAAAAGTTAGATGAGATTAGAAAATTAATGCCAGAGTTCTTGAAAGGACATCAAACAGTTCCTTTGAACAATCCAAAAGATGGCAAAAAGTTTGAGTATGTAGATTTAAGTTACATGTTACCTTATGATTTTGTGTTGGCACCTGCAAGACTTGCATTACAAACATATAGTCAAAAAGGAGAAGTTGGTGTATCTGAAGCAGAAAAAATAATGGGTGGAGCATGGCAAGCTTTCAAAGCTTTAGCAGAACCATTTGCAGGTGAATCTCTAATTGCAGAGCGTGTGTTAGATGCTCTGCCATCACAGTATTTAGGTCGTGGAGGACAAACTCCTACTGGATCTCCTATATGGAATGAAGCAGAATCTGCTGGATCTAAAGTTCAAAAAGGATTTTATCATATTCTAGGTGGTTTACTTCCTGGTGGTGTAGAACAATTTGCTAAGTTAACACCTCGTGGTTTTGAACAAGGAAGAACTTCTCTATCTATATCTGGAGATGCAGGATCGACAGGTACAAAATATGATAAAACAGAAGAGGCTTTAACAGCAATTACTGGAATAAGAAAGCTTGAGTTAGATATACCAAAATCATTGTCCTTTAGTGGTTTTGGTTATACACAAACAAGAAGTTCTGCTATAAGAGGTTTTGGTCAAATAGCAAAACTAAACAACTCAACTAAAGAAGATGTTTTACAAGCCTATGTTGAGGGTAATAATAATTTATTCAGAGTGCAAAGAGAAATGTTTGCAAAAGTTAAAGCAGCAAGAGCCGCAGGATTATCAGAAAGAGATATAATATATGCTCTTAAAGAAGATTCTAACTTAGGAAGACAAGAATTAGGAATGATTTTACAAGGTGAGTTTAGCCCAATTAAACCTAGTAAAGAACTTTATGAAGCGATATATAAAGAGAGTAATATAAGACTAGAAAAAAGAGCTTTAGATAGACTTCCAGTTGATGAAATGATAGATATTTATCAAGGATTGCTAAAAAAATCTTTACTATCTGGTGGTGTGGAATCAATAGATAAAGAGCTTCCTTTATTACCAATTGGTAATAACAGTTCTTCTAGTGCTCCGGAAATGCCCGTGTTAGATGTTAGTAAAGTAAGTCCAATAAAAAATACTGCCACAACATCTTCTGCTCAAACAAGAACTAATCCTGCTTTCTTAGGAAGCAATCCAATTGATATTCTTAAAAACTTAACCATAGGAAATAGAACACAATGAAACTATCCGACAATTTTTCTCTAACAGAATTTACTAAATCACAGACAGCTGAAAGAAAAGGTATAACTAATAAACCTAACGAAATACATGTTATGGCTATGGAATCTTTATGTCATAATGTACTAGAGAGAGTTAGGTCAGCATTTGCTAAACCAATCAACATTAACTCGGGCTACAGAAGTGTTGCTTTGTGTGAAGCCATTGGATCAAAATCTACCTCACAACATTGTGATGGAGAAGCAGCAGACATAGAAATATATGGTGTAAGTAATTACGACCTAGCAAAATATATTGAGAATAATTTAAACTTTGATCAGTTAATATTAGAGTGCTGGGATGGTATTGACCCTAATTCTGGATGGGTACATGTATCTTACGTCAACGATGTTGCTAATAGAAAAGATGTGCTAACATATACAAGAGCAAACGGATATACGAAAGGAATAATATAATGGAAAATGGTCCTTTTAAACAATCTTTAGAACAAGATATGGAAGGTGTTATTAGACAAGAATTAATAACTTACAAAATAGAAGGTGGTGTTTTAAAAAGAAAAATAGTCACAAGAGATTTCAGTGATTCTGGTAATTATCATGACAACTCTTTTTCTCTACCT
>Ga0208303_1000578_pt1 | contig 15110 bp, 22 predicted proteins | sample CB_VirMetaG_2_FD_184537 | JGI IMG/M metagenome (GOLD analysis project Ga0208303, IMG submission 184537) | Freshwater to marine saline gradient viral communities from Chesapeake Bay - CB_1504_2 Viral MetaG (SPAdes) (version 4) | ecosystem: Environmental > Aquatic > Marine > Coastal | place: USA... | reverse complement strand
CATTTGAAGAAGAAGTGATGCTGTCAGGATTTGGCACGGCCCCCGTTAAAAATGAGGGTAATGCCATTTCGTTTGATGACGCGCAGGAAACATTTACTGCACGTTACACTCACGAGACCATCGCTTTGGCATTCAGCATTACTGAAGAAGCGGTTGAGGACAATCTTTACGATCGTCTTGCAGCCCGCTATACACGCGCTCTTGCACGCTCAATGTCTCAAACTAAGCAGATTAAAGCTGCTTCAGTCTTGAACAATGCGTTCAATACAGCAGTGCCTGTAGGCGATGGTGCGGCACTTTGTTCCGCAGCTCACCCTTCATTGTCTGGCAATCAATCTAACCTTTTGGCTACTCCAGCCGACCTTAACGAGACGTCTCTTGAGCAAATGCTCATTAACATCGCGGGTCTAACGGATGAGCGTGGTCTTAAGATTGCAGTACGTGGTATGAAGCTGATTATCCCTAAAGAGCTGCAATTCATTGCAGAGCGGGTAATCAACTCTAACCTGCGTCCGGGCACTGCCGATAACGACATTAATGCGACTAAGTCTATGGGGATGATTCCTGACGGTGCGGTGGTTAACCACTTCCTCACCGATACAGACAACTTCTTCATTAAGACGGATGCTCCTAACGGTTTTAAGATGTTCAACAGAACCCCTCTTAAGACTGCGATGGAAGGCGACTTCGATACTGGCAACATGCGATTCAAGGCCCGTGAGCGTTACAGCTTCGGCGTCTCAGATTGGCGTGCTGTGTACGGTAGCGGCTCATAAGACTTAGGTCTTTTTAGGAAAAGGGGTGGCTTGTGCTGCCCCTTTTTTTATCGTATCTTATATATGTCCCTGACAGTCGCATCCCGCGGCTGACACTAGCCACGACAGGAGATCTTCATGGCGACTACTACTTTTTCTGGTCCTATTAAGGCCGGTACAATTCGCAACACTATTGGTACGACGGTTGGCACAAACGTAGCTAACACTGGTTTTGTAACAATGGCCCAGTCTATTATCGTAGATATTACCGGTGCCAGTGCTTTAAACCAAAGAGTTGCCATAGTCCCTGCAAACTCTCAAATAATTGACGTTGTCTTAAACGTCACCACTGCTAATACTGACACGGGTGCGGCTACTGTATCGGTAGGTACCGCCGCAGATGCCGATGCTTTTCTGAACGCGGTAAATGTCAAAGCTTTGGGTACAACTCACGGCACATTGGACACAGAAGCCACTAATGTTGGCACTACTGACCTAGAGGTTCTTGCGGATTTCACCGGGGCTAATGGTGATGGCACGGGTGCTGGAACGGTTACTGTTGTGTATCTTCAGAATAACAATCTTACATAAGCTACTTTTAAGGAGAAGCGTATATGTCGGGTTCTGATACTTTAGCAAAAAGAGTAACCGGCACCGGCTCTCTCGGTGTTGGTCCTGCTCGTGTTCGTGGGTTCCAAGTAACCACGGGGGCCGGGGCGGGAAGGCTTACCATAACGCAAGGAAATGGTGGCGCTACGGCTATAGACATAGATTTCGGAGCAAGCACGTCTGATTCGGTTTTTATACCGGATGAGGGCGTAAGAGTGTCCGATATATATGTCTCGGCTTTAACAAATATAACTGCGGTAACTATATTCTATAATTAACTGGGGTTTTTATGGCCACTACAAAGGCTGTTAAAAGAACACCTTCTGGTAAAGTTTCTTATAGAGGAGAGACGTTTTCCGGCTATAACAAGCCTAAAAGGACGTCTGGCGGTAGCAAGAAGTTTGCCGTGTTGGCCAAAAAAGGCGATGACGTAAAGCTTGTTCGTTTTGGGGACCCTAATATGACCATTAAAAAGGACATCCCTGCTAGACGAGCAAGCTTTAGAGCACGTCATAAATGCGATACGGCAAAGGACAAGTTCTCGGCACGTTACTGGAGTTGTAAGAAATGGTAGGTAACGAGGTTTTAGATTAGCTTAGGAGAATTATCATGGATCAAGGTTCTAATTGTAGTCCCCGTAAAAGAGAAGCCATGGGTATGATGTATGGTGGAGAAGCTAAAAAAATGGCTAAAGGCGGTTGTGCCGTTAAAGGCATGAAAGTTGGCGGACCTGTAAAAATGGCCAAAGGCGGTTGTGCTGTTCGAGGCATGAAGTAATGGCTAGGCGTGGTCTTTATTCAAACATAAACGATAAAAAGAAACGTATAGCGGCGGGTTCGGGTGAGACAATGCGTTCTCCGGGAACTAAAGGTGCTCCAACTGCCGCCGCGTTTAAAAAAGCGGCGAAAACTGCTAGGAAGAAATAATGGCTGTTTCTGGATCAAAAGATTTTGAATTAGACGTCTCCGATTATATCGAAGAGGCGTTTGAGCGATGCGGAAAAGAGATGCGTACAGGTTACGATCTTAAGACCGCTAAACGCTCTTTAAATCTTTTGTTTGCAGATTGGGCTAATCGCGGTCTGAACCAGTGGACTATTCAGCAGGTGACCACCACGCTGACGCAGGGTGTATCGGATATTACGGTAGGCGCTGACACCATTGATATTTTGTCCATAGTAGTTCGCCGGGACAACACCGATTACGGAATACAGCGTTTAAGCAGGGATGATTACATTAATATTCCGAATAAAACGCAACAGTCTAGGTCGTCACAATGGTTTCTAGACCGCTTAATTAGCCCCGTTTTGAAGCTGTGGCCTGTTCCAGACAATAGCACTGACCAAATTATATATAATCGTTTAGTTCGATTAGACGACGCAGATACGGCAACCAATACGTTGCAGATACCTTTTCGCTTTTATCCCGCGCTTGCCGCGGGTTTGGCATACTACATAGCCATTAAGAAAGCTCCGGACCGAATACAGATTCTTAAAGCTCTGTACGAAGAAGAAATGCAGCGTGCAATGGATGAAGACCGGGATAGAGCGTCTTTCAACGTCGTACCTAGTTTAGCTTATTCCAGAGGTAGATAATGGGTAAGTTTGCTGTCGGCAAAAAATCTTATGGCATTTCGGACCGCTCAGGCTTTCGTTACAGACTTAACGACATGCAGAAAGAGTGGACGGGGATGCTTGTGGGACGGGATGAGTTTGAGGTTAAACAGCCTCAACTTAACCCTCGCCGCAAAGTTATTGACCCGCAAGCTTTACGCGATGCTCGCCCGGATAGGGTAGAACCTACGGTTATTTATGCGGGCCTTCCTTTGGTAACGGCCCCGAGTTTGGGTCCGGTTACGGCCTTTGGGCAAGTTGGTAGTGTTACGGTGGTAACCACATGAGTTTTACTTACGATCAATTAAAAACGGCAATACAGGATTACACGCAAAATCAAGAAACAAGTTTTGTAAATAACTTGCCGGTTTTTATACGCGTGGCCGAAGAGCGTATCTTAAAGAACGTTCAGCTCACTTTGTTTCGAAAAAACGCCACGGGTAACACGACGGCAAGTAATCAATATCTTGCGGCACCCAGTGATTTTTTAGCACCGTTTTCTTTGTCATACACCGACGGTGACGGCAATAAAGATTTTCTTGAGTACAAAGATGTTAACTTTGTCCAAGAGTTTAATCCGGATGCGACCACTACGGGCGCGCCGCGTTACTACGCATATTTTGACGTTAGTAGTTTTTTGATAGGCCCGACGCCCGATTCTTCGTACGCGGTGGAGCTTCATTACTTTTACAGGCCCGCTAGTTTAACTTCGGGGTCGGGAAGTAGCACTACTTGGTTAAGTACAAATGCGGAAGTAGCTCTTTTATACGGCTGTTTGATTGAAGCTTACACTTATATGAAAGGTGAAGCCGATGTCATGCAAGAGTATGAGAAACGTTTTGTGGAAGCCGTTACATCTTTGAAGAACTTCGGCGAAGCAAAAGAAGTCACCGATGCCTATAGGACAGGGCTTATCATTAGAGATAAAGCCTAATTTAAGAGGAAACACAAATGGCTATTACACAAGCTATGGTTACATCGTTCAAAGTTGGCGTCCTAGACGGCACGTTCGACTTTAGCAGCGGCACAGCACAAACATTTAAAATCGCTCTGTTTACTTCATCAGCTACGTTGGATGCGACCACTACGGCGTATTCTGTGACTAATGAGGTTTCTGGTACAGGTTATACAGCAGGCGGTAATACCCTGACTATCTCTGCTAACCCAGCTTCTAGCGGCACTACAGCGTTCCTAGACTTTGCAGATACTACATGGTCTACAGCGACTATTACTGCTCGTGGCGCTCTGATCTACTTGGCGGACGGCGTCACGGACCCTGCTGTTGCAGTTCTGGACTTCGGTGCGGACAAGACCTCTACTGCGGGCGACTTTACTATTGTCTTCCCAGCGGCTGACGCGAGCAACGCTATACTCCGTATCGCTTAGGTCCTGATATGACTGACGTTACGGTCCCACTCTCCGGTTGGGGATTCAGCACTTGGGGTACGGATTCGTGGGGCGAGGGTAATGCCACGCCAGTCGGTACCGGTGCTGTAGGGACAGTAGGTGTTGCAGCCAGTGCGGTTGTTACCCTTACGGGCGTTGAAGCCACTACGGGTCTTGGTACGGCGGATGCTCAGGCAGATGCGATTGTTTCGGTTACTGGGCTTAGTGCTACGGGCGAAACGGGCGTTGCGGTCTTTAACGCCACTGTCTACTTAGGCGGCTGGGGTCGCGGAGTCTGGGGTCAGGGCGCTTGGGATAGGTCTCTTGGCCTTGAGGCTACCGGTGCAGTCGGCTCGGTTACTGTCGGTGAAGGCGTTGGTGTATTCCCTACGGGGGTCGAAGCTACCACCGCTCTTGGCAATATTGCAGTTGAAGCCGACGGAGCGATAGAGGCTCTTGGTAACGCAGCCACAGGTGAGATTGGCACCCCGCTAGTAGAAGCGGACGCTATCGTTGCAGTTACAGGCGTCGAAGGTACCGGTGCGCTAGGTACAGCAGGGCCGATAACAAGTGTAGCCATAAACGTCACAGGTGTAGCCGCAACCGCTACAGCGGGCAATGTAGAGATAATCGGGGATTCCTCACTCGATGCTACGGGCCTAGAGGCCACCGCTACACTAGGCACCATCACGGTACTGCTCCAACAGAACGTCGATGTAACGGGCGTTCAGGGCACTACTGCACTAGGCGAGACTAGCGAGACCGCAGGGGCGAATGTATACGCCATTGGCGTACAAGCCACAGGTCAAGTCGGAACAGTACTGGTTTGGGGCGAAATAGTGCCGAATCAGAATGCAAACTGGGTAGAAGTAGACGATAGTCAAACACCAAATTGGACGGAAATAGCAGCATGAAGACAGTAAACGAAGCAAAAAACTTGGGCAGTGCAATAGACCCGAAGCATGAAATTGAAGTGTTATGTGGCAACTGCGGGTATGATGTGAACGAGGCTGAATTAACCGCCGATACTTGCTCAGACTGTGGCGAAGCACTAAACTTACGTCAGAATACAAAGATTTACGCGACAAGCATCCCCGCCGCTGGCGGCAGCACGTTAGTGTAGATACTGGAGAAATTAGATGGCTACCTATGTTAACAATTTAAGACTTAAAGAAATCACAACCGGCGACGAAGACGGCACGTGGGGAACCAGTACTAATACTAACCTTGAGCTGATTACCGACGGTTTTAGCTACGGCACGAAGCAAATGTCTGCTGACGCTAATGAAACCTTTACGATGCCTGACGCTACAGCAGATGCGACTCGTGGGTTTTATCTAAAGATCACCTCAGCGGGTGCCCTTACGGCTACTCGCGAAGTAACCCTTGGTCCAAACACTGTCTCTAAAGTGTGGTTGATTGAGAACGCTACGACAGGTAGCCAGATCATTACGATCAAGCAGGGTTCAGGCGCTACGGTAGACGTGGCCAACGGCTCTAAAGTCATGGTTGTCACCGACGGTGCGGGAGCAGGAGCTGCGGTTCTTAATGCTAACCCCACTGAAGCGGGTGCAGGAACTGTTACTAGCGTAGGCGGTACCGGCACAGTTAACGGTATCTCTCTGTCAGGCACGGTTACTACTTCGGGCAACCTGACTCTTGGCGGCGCACTTACTGGCGTAGACCTGACTTCACAGGTTACAGGAACCCTCCCTGTCGCCAACGGCGGTACAAACCTTACCTCTTTAGGCACAGCCGGTCAGGCTCTTGTAGTAAACAGTGGAGGCAGTGCTCTTGAATACGGCAGTGCAGGTGTATCAGCAGGACTTTCAATCGCTCTTGCGATGGTCATGGGATTCTAGGAGAAGGTAAATGGCTAACCCCAATATAGTAAGCGTAACAAGCATTTTAGGAAACACCACGTTCCTGACCCCCTCTGACACTAGCGCGAACGTGCTTCTGTCTAATGCGGCGTCTTCTGGTGACGTACTTAAGATCAACCAAATCGTAGCGGCTAACGTCAACGGCACAAGCGCCGTGGATACCACTGTGGCGGTAAACAACGCGGCGGCGGGTGCGGGTACTAGCTTTCCTGTCGCGTCTACGGTGTCTGTCCCTGCGGACGCGTCGTTAATTGTTGCCGACAAGACCACGGCGATCTACCTAATGGAAAATCAGTCCATAGTAGTCACTAGCGGCACGGCAAGCGGCATCAGCTACACTATTAGCTACGAAGCAATCTCTAGCTCGTAAGGAGTAGGGTATGTCTAATCGTTGGAAGGGCGGCTTTGTCCAGTTATTTTTTGACCCGTTGACGGCAGGTCCTTTGGAGGACTTTGGTCCTTTATATGCTGTTGGCTATAACAACATGGGGCAACTTTTTTTAGGCGACAAAACCAACCGTAGTACGTGGACCGCAACAAATACGGGTAGTTCTTGGGTTACGGCTAGTACTGGCGGGGCGTCGTCGTATAATTTTAGTTTTGCGATAAAGTCCAACGGGTCTATCTGGGCTGCGGGAAATGGTCAGTATGCCGGTAATGGTCAGCCTACCGACGTAGACTATTCGTCCCCTGTTCAACTAGGAGTCGAAACCACTTGGGATAAAGTAGGTTCGGGGAAGTGGGATACACTTGCTGTTAAAACCGACGGGACTCTGTGGGGCTGTGGCCGAAACCTTAACGGGGAGCTAGGGCTAAACAACAGAAACCTGACACGAGGTCTTACTCAAGTAGGTGCAGGCACCGATTGGTACAAGGTGGGTAATGGTGAGTATCAAACGATGGCCCTTAAAACTAACGGAACTATGTGGAGTTGGGGTTTAAACGATCAAGGCCAGTTAGGGCATAACGACACAACTAACCGAAGTTCACCCGTTCAAATAGGCGCGTTGACTACATGGTCCGAAATTGCGGTAGGGGAATCATTTGGGGTTGCTCTTAAAACCGACGGTACTTTATGGACGTGGGGGCGAGGATTAAACGGACAACTAGGAAGGAATAATACCACTCAAATTAATTACCCCGCGCAAGTTGGGGCGCTTACAAATTGGAGTAAAATTGCGGCGAGTTTTACTGGAGTAATTGCTATAAAAACTGATGGTACTTTGTGGGGGTGGGGTTACAACGCTTTGGGTGCTGTCGGGGACGGAACGGCTATAAATAAATCGTCTCCGGTGCAGATAGGTAGTGATACAGATTGGGCGGAATTAACAGCCGACCCTGCGGTGACAGGCAGCCACACCTCTGCCGCTATTAAAACCGACGGGACTCTTTGGATTTGGGGGGAATCATCCTACGGTCAAACCAACTCCTCCAACAACGCCTCCTCTCCTGTGCAAATAGGCAGCGATACAACTTGGAAAAAGGTAGCAGTCGGGCGAAGCTCAATGGCTATTCAAGGATCATAGGACACCACCATGCCACAATGGAAACAATATTCAGGTATTTGGACCCCAACTCAGCAAATGCAAGCCATCGCTGCCGGTAAGTGGCCGCTGCTATTTGATTATGAGTTGTATTCTTGGGGGAATAACGCTGATGGGCAACTAGGCTTAGGTGACACAACTAGTCTCTCTTCTCCAGTGCAAGTAGGTGCATTAACAACTTGGGAAAAAGTCTCAAGTGGCGCAGATTTTTCCTTAGCCACCACCGCCGACGGAAAGCTTTACGCTTGGGGGCAGGGTGCCCAAGGTCGACTGGGCCAAGGCAACACCACTAGCTACTCATCTCCGGTACAAGTGGGTGCGCTCACTACATGGGCTACAGTAGGAGCAGGCCAAAGTTCTGGTTACGCTATTAAAACCGACGGCACTCTCTGGTCTTGGGGAGACGACACCGAAGGGGCATTAGGCCAAGGAACCTCCGACGTTCGTTTATCTTCTCCAGTACAGGTAGGAGCGCTTACTAACTGGTCTCAAGTTTCGGCGGGCCAATATTTTGCCGGAGCGATTAAAACAGACGGTACTTTGTGGACTTGGGGGTATGGCGCAAGCGGGCGACTAGGTGATGGAACCACCGTATCTAAAAACTCTCCCGTACAAGTAGGTGCGCTTACTACGTGGGCACGCCTAAGCGCGTCAAATAGTTTTTGCTTAGCCACCACCACCGACGGAAAGCTTTATGCTTGGGGGAATGGTGCTCAAGGTCAACTAGGACAAGGAAACACCACTAGTTATCCGTCTCCAGTACAGGTAGGGGCACTTACTACGTGGGATTATGCAGGTCAGGGGAGCAGTCACTCTCTTGTCACTAAAACCGACGGCACTTTGTGGTCTTGGGGTTCTAACTATGCGGGGCAGTTGGGTTTAGGTAACACAACCTATTATTCGTCTCCGGTACAAGCAGGTGCGCTCACTACGTGGGCTAAAGTAGAAGGCACATCCGCTTCTTCTAGTGCAATAAAAACCGACGGCACGCTTTGGACTTGGGGCACTAACGGTAGCGGGCAGCTAGGTGATGGAACCACCGTATCTAAAAACTCTCCCGTACAAGTAGGTGCGCTTACATCATGGTATGTTATAGCAACTAATTCGGGTGCTAGTGACCATGTTCTAGCCACAATCAGAAGTTAATCACTAAAAAATAAAATGAAAAAAATATATTTCCTATCAGGTCTACCCCGCTCCGGTTCCACGGTACTGGCGGCACTGCTACAGCAGCACCCGGAGATGCACACCACAGCTACTTCGGGTTTGTTGGATATGCTCGTGGGTACGTTAAAAGCATGGGCCGATTCTCTTAGTCAAAAGTCCAGTACGCAGGACAACACGGTACAAGAGAAAGAAATACAGCGAGTACTAAAAGCCATTTGCGAAACAAAGTACGCCGACGTAGACAAGCCGGTAATTTTGGACAAAGCACGGGGTTGGGCCTCTGAAGTTAACATGCCTACTATGTACAACGTGCTCGGGTATAAGCCTAAGATTATTGCTACTGTGCGTAATATCGAAGACTGCGTGGCCTCTATGGTACGTGTGGCAAAGCCTGACGACCTAACTAACTTCCTGCGTACTTCTGATCTTGTGGACCACGTAAAACAGTCTTACCAAACCCTACTTGGTGCCCATAACTTCTCGCAAGAGTGCATTCACTACGTCGAATACGAAGACCTAGTAAGCAAGCCCGAAGAAGTGCTACGCGGTATTGAAAAGTTCTTGGAGCTGACGCCCCATACTTACGATCTGAACAACATCGACGCCTCCAACCTGCAAGAAAAAGACGAGGAAGTCTGGGAAGTAAAGGGCCTGCATAACGTCCGCAAGAAGCTTAAGAAAGTCGATACCCTGTCCGCCGAGGACACTTTAGAACACATGTACCGCAGCTTTGTCCAACCGCGTTTTTGGCGTGGCGAGCAGACTTCGAACCTGCCCGTCCATCAGCTTGATATTATGCTGTCACAGGGCCTTATGGGTAACTTGGACGAAGCGGCTAAGCTCGGTGACGAGCTTGGGTTTAGAGAGCCGCTTAACGATAGAGCCGCCTTTAACCGTGGTTGGTATGAAATTCGCCGTGGCAACCTGCTAGACGGGCACAAGCTAATATTCCGTGGTCGGCATGAAAGCGTCTTCGGTAATCCTCCGCCAAAAGTACCCACACCGATGTGGGATGGGGTAAGTAAGGGCACTATTTTACTCAATATGGAAGGCGGTCTGGGTGACCAGATACACGCAGCCGGTATGATCCGCTACATGGTCAGGAAGGGCTGTGACGTGATAGTAGCCTGCTCGGGTTCCTTGGCTACGCTGTTTAGGGATATGCCGGGTGTTCGCGCCGTGGTCCAACATGAGGCTGCGTTTGGCGTGGTGCATGACTTCTGGGTTCCGGCTATGTCTGCGGTGTTGCCTTTGCAGCTTCAATACGCCGATGTTGACGGTTCTGCTTATATAGCTAAGCCGGGTAAGCAGCTCCATAGAAACTACCCGCCCGAGAACAAGAAGTTCCGAATTGGCCTGCGATGGCAAGGTAACCCTCAGTTTGAGCACGAGCAGCACCGCCTGTTCCCAAGCGAATTACTGTTTGACGCGGTAAAAGATGCCGATGCCGAATTTATTAGCCTACAGCGGGACGAGGGTGCTCAGCTCAAGCCTAAGTGGGTGAAAGACGTGAAGTTAGACCACTGGGAAGACACACGGGCAGCTATAGCGTCCTGCGACCTCGTGGTAACATCCTGCACTTCTGTGGCTCATTTAGCTGCTGCAATGGGTGTAAAAACGTGGATCGCAGTGCCTATTCTGCCCTACTACTTATGGGCAAAGCCGGGTTCAAAAACCGAGTGGTACAACAGTGTGACGTTATTTAGGCAAGACGCCTACGGTGATTGGAGCGGGCCTTTCCGCAAAATTAAGCAACAACTTAAGAGTATAGGAGGCGAAAATGCCAACTCAAACAGGGTTTTGGATACAAGTAAAGAATGGCGAAGTGAAGCAAGTTTGGGACTACGCACCTGACGCTTCACGTATGGCCGCAGAAAGTGGGTGGCGCGCAGCGTCTGAAGTTAAGCCTGATCTGGTTGATAACCGCGAGATCATCACTACGCACAGCTTTGATTTGGATGCGGACCCCGCACAGATTGTCTGGAGCAAGCGGGACCTTACTGTTGACGAGCGCAAAGGTGCGTTAGAAACTGGGGCTAAGGCGACGTATCAAGCCGTAGTAGAAGATGAAATGCGTAAAGAAATGGACGAGTACCCGAGCACGCAATACGACGCTGCCGTAGTGTCTGCGGCCCAAGATACCTTTGAAGCGCGTATGACCGCTATCGCCGCTGCTACGACTCACGATGAAGTTGACGCTCTCTAAGGAGTAAACCATGTCTGATCGTTATCCGGGCGGGATTATCTCCGCCACAGCACCTGAACCCGTTGGCCCTACTGATGGTGAGGGCGGCAGTGCGCCCGGCGTTTGGACAATGGAGCAGCAGGGCTACTATGCGGGTATAGGGCAGTGGCCTAAGAAAGTTTTGCCGAAAGAGTTGTATTCTTGGGGTGAAGGCAGTACGGGCGTATTAGGTTTAAACATTGGTGATACGGGAGTTTACAGGTCTTCTCCCGTTCAAGTTGGGGCGCTTACTACTTGGGCAGAAATAGCTGCGGGCATGGGCAGCGTCGGGCAATCTTCTTTAGCTATTAAAACCGACGGTACAATGTGGTCATGGGGAGCGGGTAGTAACGGTAAACTAGGCCAAAACGACACTGTAGATAGGTCTTCTCCCGTTCAAGTTGGGGCGCTTACTGCGTGGAGTAAAGTAAATTCGGGTAACGGTTTTTCTACTGCGGTTAAAACCGACGGTACGTTGTGGGCTTGGGGTAATAATGCTGCCGGTTATTTGGGTATAGGGACTGTGGTACAGCAATCGTCTCCGGTCCAAGTTGGCTCTCTTACTACTTGGCAAAAACCTTCTTCTGGAGCCACAAATTCCATGGCGTTAAAAACCGACGGAACTTTATGGGCATGGGGGGATGCTTCGTATGGAGGTACCGGGCAAAACAATACAATACAAAAATCTTCTCCGGTACAAATAGGCGCTTTAACTACGTGGCTTGAAATATCCGCCGGAGGTTATCATAACGCTGCAATTCAAACCAATGGAACTCTGTGGGCTTGGGGGCTTAACAACTCTGGGCAATTAGGTGTAGGTAATGTTGTTAATTATTCTTCCCCCGTTCAAATAGGCGCGCTTACTACTTGGGCATACATAGACGCAGGATATGCTTCTAGCATAGCAATAAAAACCGACGGAACTATTTGGGGTTGGGGGCAGAACAACTTTAGCCAACTTGGATTAGGTGATACAGCAAAAAGGTCTTCCCCTGTCCAAATAGGCGCACTTACTGATTGGCAAACCGTTAGCATTGGGGATAGCAACACTACTGCGGTTAAAACAGACGGCACTATGTGGTCGTGGGGGTATAATAATAGAGGGCAATTAGGGTTAAACGACCGTACGGATCGAAACTCTCCTGTTCAAATAGGGTCGGAAACCAACTGGAGTAAGGTCAGTACTGGTTTTGGCAAGTATGTCTTAGCAACAACAAAAGGATAACCCTTGAATTTAAACTTCTCATACAACATGCAGCCGTCCAAAGCCTACATCATTAGGGTCGATGGCCTTGAAGACTCAGAAAAGAAATCTGCTAATTGTGCCGAGTCTTGTGACAAAGTAGGGCAAGATTGGGAATATTGGGAAGCCTATAATGGCGTGGGCGGCGAAATAGAAGCCCCCGCACACCACAACGCAATTATGGAGTGTCTAAAGGTAACCGACCACTACATGACGCGGGGCGAGGTAGCCTGTGCGTTGTCCCACATTAGCCTGTGGGCAAAGTGCGTAATAGAAGACCAACCGCTAATTGTCCTAGAGCACGACTCGATAATGGTGCAGAAATACGAACAGCACTTGGTGTATAACTCGATTTGTTACTTAGGTAGCCACGAGCAGGTAAAACAGGGATGGCAGGTACTACCGACGCCGCCCCACGCAAGTGAAGGGCCAAACTACCACTTTATGTGCCGTGCCCACGCCTATGCAATCGACCCTGCTGTAGCTAAAAACATGCTGGCCCATGTGCTTAAAATGGGGATTTGCGCGCCACTGGACATATTAATTCGCGCTGACATCTTCCCGATACACCAGATGGGTGTGTATGCCTACAACGAGTGGGACGGGGACAAGATGAACACGACGATTAAGGGCAGGCCGCTAGAGGGCCGCAGCACTGAGCGTAACGACGACCTGTCTATATGATTCCTAAAATAGTCCACCTATCTTGGAAGACTAAGGACCTACTAGACAGCGATAGCCCATTAGTTCAGGAAGGCATGAAGAAGCTCGTAGAGCTAAACCCTGACTGGGACGTGCAGATAAGCACAGATGACGAGGTAGACGGCTACTTACAAGCGCAATTAGACCCCAAGCTATACGAGCTGATTGCCGATAAACACGTAGTACAAAAGACCGACCTATGGCGACTGATTAAGCTGTATACCGAAGGTGGGGTGTACGTAGACATAGACCGGTTTGTGAATACGCCGTTAGACGAGCTAGTAGATGAGGATACGAAATGGGTGTTGCCGATCTGCCGAGACTACGACTTCTCGCATGATTTTATGATGACAGCACCGCAGAATCCGGCTTATAGCTACGCAACTCAACTTTATTTAGAGCGGTTACAAGAAGGGCATAGCAGTATTTACTTCCTTGGCCCACAGACATATATGCACGCAATAACGAAGACATTAATGGGCGAAATGATAAACACGAACCCCGGCGAAGAAGTGTTTGAAGCTATTAGAGGAGCAATCAAAACCTCTGGTTTTATTAAGACGTATAGAGAAGACCCGCCCTACGATACGATTGTCTACCGTAACGACACCTTGGGGTTAGATTGGGAACAGGAAAAACGTAAGTTTTATGCCGAGTCAGGGCTTAAGCACTGGTCGGGAGATTGGTAGGATGACAAGTGATTCATGTGTTTGTCTTGGTTCTGATTATAGGAGGTGATCAAGCGTCTGAAACTTGTGATCAGGCGATGTGCTTTTACGACTTAAATCGCTGTAATTATTTTGCAAACAGACTGCAAAGACGTACAACACCTAGCACATCTAGTCCGATCTCAGCTTACTGTAAGCCGCTTTTAGTAGACCCAAAGCAAGATGGGATAAGGATTTACTAATGGCGGCAGAGATAGTAGCAGCAGTACAGATATGCGCCTCAGCGTATCGTTTTATGAAGACAGCGGTCAATGAAGGCCGCGAATTAGGCGATATGACCAGAGCTTTGAGTAAGTTCTGGGATGCGCGGGAAGAGGTCAGTGTACTCGAACAAAAGGCCACTAACCCGAGCAAAATAGAAAAACTGTTTGGTGGTAAGTCTGTTGAGAGTCAGGCTCTTGAGATAACACTCCAAAAGAAGAAAGCTCAACAGTTAGAGAAAGAACTAAAAGATTTATTTTACTGGACGGGCAACGCAAATCTTTGGCACGACATGCTTCGTGAAAGAACAAAGATACGGAATATGAGAATTGCTGAAGCTAAAGCTAAAGCAGAGGCTAGAGCTGCAATGATTGATATTGTGGCGATTGTAGGCACTTTTTCAGTTCTTTTTGTTTCAGCGATGCTGATTATTAATGTGGTAATAAAATGATTGAATTTCAAACAGGGTTTAACATCTTTCTGGCAATCGTAAGTTTCGGCGGTGGGTGGCTAGTCAACCGCGTTTTTGTTCTTCTTGACCGCATCGATGCCGATATGAAGCAGATACCTGAGAAATATGTTGCCAAGGATGACTATCGTGAGGACATTCGAGAGATTAAAGAAATGCTCGGCGCCATATTTAAGCGCCTAGAAGGTAAGGCTGACAAATGAAACTCGACCCCGTTTTGTTAAATATGGCTGTAAGTTGGGCAATGAACGCCTACAAAGAAAAGAATAAAGACGCCATCAAAATTGAAAGTAAATGGACATCGACTACTGTATATGTAGCAAAACGCAAGTCCATAGACATCATAGCTTTCAGAGGCACACAGCAGGGGAGGGATTGGCTGACGGATGCGCTCGTAGTCCCCGTGCCATACGCGGGTAGGCTGTGCCACGGCGGGTTTGCCATGGCGCATAAGTCAGTCTGGAAAGAAGTTGAAAAACACATAGACCCCAAAAAACGCACCCTAATCTGCGGGCATAGTTTAGGTGGGGCCTTGGCAGAACTGTCGGCAGCTAAGTTAAACGGTAAGCACGACAACATAAATTTAG
>Ga0208303_1000575_pt1 | contig 15127 bp, 30 predicted proteins | sample CB_VirMetaG_2_FD_184537 | JGI IMG/M metagenome (GOLD analysis project Ga0208303, IMG submission 184537) | Freshwater to marine saline gradient viral communities from Chesapeake Bay - CB_1504_2 Viral MetaG (SPAdes) (version 4) | ecosystem: Environmental > Aquatic > Marine > Coastal | place: USA... | reverse complement strand
GTTTCCAAGGATTTACATTTAGTGATTTAGATACCCCTATATATAAATATTTAAGTACCTACATATATAACTATACAAGAGTGTAGGTGTGTGACTATATAAGTATATAATATTGTAATTGTATAATAAATAAAGTAGTTAAGTTCTTATATATTTACGTATATAAAATAGTAATTGTATTAATAAAATAAATAATTATACATTTAGTTTTGTGTATGTGTAAACGGTTAGATCTTTTTTTATTTGTACGGTATTTTTGTCAAGCTGTCAGGCTAAAAAAAATTATATTTATTTGTTAACACTATTTAATTAATAATAATACTATTGATACACTACATATAGTATAATACGATACGATACGATACCAGCCATTTTAAGGCGTGTCTAAGCTATTTAAATAGATTAGTAATATATTTGTATACAAGGAACAAAAAAAACCGCTCATAGGCGGCTTAAATAGATTGTATTAATATAGGCGTATTTAATGCGATTGTACGTGGTTAAATTATACGTACAAAAAAAACGCCGTACAAATTAATGCAAGGCGTTTTAGTAGTATTTAAATAAATTTAATCTAATATTTCAAATAAGTGTTGTTTGTATTGTTTGATTGTTTGATCCATACAATTGGAATAGTTTGTTTTACCGTCGCTAAATATTTGCAGCCACGTATTGAATGCTTTTATATCATATGTAACGCCGTTGCAAGTAATTTGTATGTAATACCACTTATTAGAATTGTTTAAACGTATCTTATTAATAAGTTTGACAGCTCCAGAAGTGTTGTTTGTTTGTATGTAGTTTGTATTCATAATCTTAATGTTTTTTTAGTTTAGTTAGTTTATTTGATCCGATTAAATAAAAATAATAGTTTTCTAAATTACATCTCACAACCTGAGTACCTAGGTAATACATTGGGTTATTTGTAGCAGCTTTAGTAAACTGTTTTAATGTAAGGTGGTTTTTAAACGTTTTACGTGTCGTTTCTACTTTATCCGATATAATACAAGTAAATTGTTTTATTTCTTCGCTTAAGGCAAAAATTAACGCATTGTTATAAGTATTGAATAAATAGACCTTTTCGTACTCAGATGTAAACCACTTAAAAAAGTAGCTTTTTATTTCTGTTTGTTTTACTTTGTATTTATACATTTGTTTCTTTTTTAAGTTGTCTTAATTCCTTATACAAGTTTTCTAAAATAAAATTTAAGTGAGTAACTTTATAAGGGTTAATTTTACCCTCTAGTTTCTTAATTTCTTTTTTTAGTTTCTCTTTTTTACACATAGCTTTTTTTATTTAGATATTAATTCACCTACTTTTTGAACTGACTTAATACAAATTTTGTGACATCCAACGGTTAACGCTTTATTGTCTATTTTATTGATTGTATAATAGCCGATTTTTTGCCCTCGAATATCTACTTTCCTTTTAATAGCAAAATAGAGCTTTTTAGCTTCATTTTTTTCAATCCGTATATTTTGACTAGTTTCAACAAATTGACCGTTTTGGCTTAGTCTTAAATAGTCAAATTCCCCAATCTTAAAACGGTCTATTTCATAGGCGTTAAATTTATCTAATTTAGTTTTAAGCTCTTTTTTGTCCTTTGCTTTTTGGTTTATTGCATCCTTTTTACCTTTTGCTTTTATTTTTTCTATTGCTTCAGGAGTTAACAAGCTGTTTGCAATTTTTACAATTTTTTTATATTTATAGTCGCTTTTATTTATTGCATAGTCAAAAATTTGAAAAGGTCTTTTTTTAATTTTATTCGCTTTGCAAAAGTCAACCCACTTAGTCAAATTACTTTCTAATTTAGTAATATTAGATATATATATTTCGGGTTTGTTTGCTTTAGATAGTTTTTTAAGATTATAATCTATTTCAGTTTGAACTTGCTTTATATCGATTGAGCTTGTATAAAATTGTTTGTACTGGCAAGTTGCGTTTATAAGTTCATTAATGTGCTTTGAGGTTGTTACACTGTAGCCAAAATCGTTGATTATAATAGTTTCATCGTTGATAAATTCCCCGAGTAAATAATGCGAGCCGTACGAATAAATTTTATTATCATAAAAATAAATAGAGCGGCTTTGATTACATCCTTGGAATTGTGACTGCTGAGCAAATACGTGTACAACTTCGCTAGTGTTTGAAAATACTTTTTTCATAATTGTTTGTTTTTAGTTTTTTAGTTGTTAGTTGATTGAATACGATGCACAAAGGATAAAAGATCCAATTGCAAAAATTAAAATAGTTAAAATCATTTTTTTGTATTGTTTAAATATTTGTCCGCTAGTTTGCGGGCTTCTTGTTTTTTGCCTTGACTGTTTAAATCGATTAGTTTCTGTGTAATTGTTTGCATTTCTTTTTTGTTTTTTAGTTAATAATGAAGCAAATATAAACATTTGTTGAAAAGTACCAAACAAAACGAAAGAAAAAACGCGTGTACACGTGTGCCATCTTTTCGCAGGGCCGCGTATACAAAAATATTTTCAAATAAAAAAATGATCAAAAATTAGGATTTGTCAAATTAACACATTTTAATGCAATTACATATTGGGATAATAATATATTTAGATCCTTATAATATACACAAAATTACATATGTAAATTAAGCAAACATATATAATTAATAAGATACATAAATTTAAAAACATCTAATAAATTAAATTAATAAATTACTATTTATGTAAATATATAATTTGCTATATAACTACAATACGATATAATTAAATTACTATATAATTACATATCTAACTTTCTTGATGTTGCCCCTCCCCTACCCTACCCCACCGAGGTAGGCAAGACTTTTTTTCTTGGTATACTTAAAATAGTAACTTTATTGACCAAGTTTAGAATAAGTTTTGTTTTTCTAAATATTTTGTTTACATTTGTTCAGAACTTTAAAACTAAAACGATATGATGAATCAAAACCAAATCTTATTAGACCGAATCAAGCCGATGATATTTAGGCTATATAATGCTAACGAATCGGTTAAAGCCAGTAAAGTTTCTGTAACTACTAATAACTATATAAAGAGCTTTGATGGCATAAACTATCCTAACTTAAACTACAAGTTGCATTTAACAAACGGTGATGTAGTTACTAAGAAAGAATTAGCTTTTGAGTACAATAGCATTATAGAAAGTATGGTAAGACACGTATATGCTAAGTCGCACAACGCTATACCAAAGGTGTGAATAGTGAAAGTTCCATTTTCGGGGTCCTGGTGGGAAACATTTTATACCGCCCCTCCCTTTTTTATTAAGTAACAACTAAACAAGAAATATATATTATGATTGAAGAACAAGAAAGGTTAAATCAATTTTTTATTAGTGAAAATAAAAAGCTATATAAAATTGTAAAATTACAAGAAGAAATGTTATTAAAGTTGACAGGTGCAGTAGAAGATTTAGCACTTGTACTTAACGAAATTTCAAAAAATATTGGTGATGATTGTGATAACATTAACAACAAAAAAAATAAATAATTATGAACGGACATTGGAAAAAACAATTTAACTACGACTATCTTGGATCGTATTCACTTGATGGTAAAAAAGAAGTAGTAGTAACTATCTTTGGTGTAGGTACAGCAAAGGTAACAGGACAAGCAGGTCGTAAAGAGGATTGCTTTGTGGTACACTTTAACGAGTTTGACAAGCCGATGATACTTAACCGAACTAACGCTAAGGCAATAGAGAAAGTTGCGGGTAGCGGATTGGTTGAAGATTGGGTAGGTGTAGGCGTTACTCTTTATGTAGAGAAAGGCGTTAAGGCTTTTGGCGATGTAGTTGATGCGTTGCGTATCAGAGATAAAAAGCCTACTGAAACTAAGATGACTGATACTATATTCGAATCGATGATGATGGCAATAGACCAAGGTAAAGCAGCTCAAGTCGAGATGGCTATACCTAAGTACAAGATGAATAAAGAGATGTCTGCTGTTATCTTAAAGAGAATTAAAGAATCTAAAAACTAACCACTATGTTACACCTTATAATATATTGGATACTAACACAAGCAAATACACCTACAATTGTTTGGGTAATGTTTTTTTGGTATTGCTTTATTAGTTTGATGAGCTTCTTTAACAATATAATTAAAGCTAAAAAAGAACAAGGACTATGGTAGACTTAAATAATGATGAACAGTATTACGGAGATTGGGAGTACACAACTAACTCTCAGTTAGGCTATGTAAAGCGTTCGCCTTCTTACTATTGGAAGATGCGTAACGGTGGTAAGATAGACTCACCTGCCCTTAGGTTTGGTGCTTTGGTCCACACGCTTATACTTGAACCTGAGAAGTACCAGGAGAACTTTATTGTGTTTAACCCTGATGATAGACCCGAACAAGATAAGGGTATGACATCTAAGATAAACAAAGCGTGGAAGTTAAAGATGGATGAAGAGTGTCGAGATGGACACAAGTATCTTATGACTATGGATCAGTATCAGTTGGCTCTTAAACTAAAGCGAAAACTCTATAATTGTAAAGAGGTTAAGGACATACTAGACAATTGCGTTACTGAAGTACCAAAGACTTGGATAGACTTTAACACAATGAGTAAGTGTAAAGGTAAAGCGGATATAGTAGTTGATGGAGGCGATATGCTAGTCGATATTAAGACAACAGGTAAAGATGTAGCAGATTTCAGAAAGAGTGCTTACAGGTACGCTTATAATCGTCAAGCTGCGTTCTATATGGATGGCTTCGGTGCAAAGGAGTTTGTATTTATTGTGATAGAATCTAACGCACCACATCAAATAGGTATATTTAGATGTTCTGATGCTTTTATTGACTCAGGTCGACAAGAGTACATTGAATTACTTGAAATTAAAAACAAATATTGTAAATCGGTTGTAGAAGCTAACAACCACATAATACACGATGAACTATGATAACGAATGACGAGAAGTTAAGACACCTCCAGGATGCTTTAGATTTATCCTCTAACTTTTGGAAAGTGACTAAGAAGCAAATATTGGGTTCTAAGCGTAACTTAAAGGTTATGAACGCTAGACACTCTGTGAGATACTATCTAACTAAGGTAGGCGATATTACCTTGAGTGAAATAGGTATGTTGACTAATTGCGATCACGCTACGGTTATAAACAGCAAAAGAAAGTTTAATGACTATAGCCAAGTAGATAGAGAGTTTCTTAATATGAAAGCTATAATACAAAGTAGTTTAGAGTTTGATAGAAACAAGAGTTTGCAAGACACTATAGCCGATATAATAAATGGCGAATTAGTTATAGAAGAAAAAGTAACCAAAATAATGTCGATATATGAAAGTAGATAGACTAGATGTAGCTCACGAAGAGATAATTGACAACTGCGAGGAGTATGTTCTTGTGTCTGCTTCCAAAGAAACTGAAGATGGATACATCACGAGGGCTTATATATCAACGGATGGAGAGCTATTAAAAGAAATAATTATAAATGAGATGAATAATTCAGAAAAATTCTCTACATTTATGCAAGAAGTTATTAACGATTATAACAACCAAAAATTCTATTAAAATGAGTGAATTAAAAATGAATGGTACGATTACTACGATTAGTGAAGTACAAGAAGGAACAGCTAAATCAGGAAACGCTTGGAAGAAGCTAACTTTTGCAATCCAAACAGAAGGTGAATACGCTAAAACGGTGGCGTTTACTGTGTTCGGTGAAGAGAAAGTTGACAACTTTATGAAGTTTAACAAGCAAGGGCAAAACGTAGAAGTTAGCTTTAACGCAGAGTCAAGAGAGTACAACGATAGATATTACACCGACCTCCAAGCGTGGAAAGTGTTTACTATAAAAGGTGATGTAGCCGAAGCTGTGCCAGTAGGTGCGGATGATGGTTTCAGTAAAGCATCTGATTTACCGTTTTAATTACGGTTGTTTAGGGGGTTGTTAATTCAACCCTCTATTCTTTTTTTATCTAGAAACTAAAAAATTAAATGATGATGGCTAAGAGATTTACAGACACAGAGAAATGGAACGAGGATTGGTTCTTAGAGATTAAAAATCCACATAAACTATTTTGGATATACGTTTGCGATAATTGTAATCACGCAGGTATATTTAAGCCTAATAAGAGAATGTTCGAACTTATATTAGGTGCAAGGATCGATATAGATTTATTTCTACAAGAAATTAACAGCGACAAGCAAAGGATATTAGAGCTTGATAATGGTAAGTGGTATCTTACTAAGTTTATTGAGTTCCAATACGGAGGTAAGCTAAACGAAAACAATAGAGTACACAAGTCTATCCTGGAGATACTTATTGAAAACAATATTACTTATAACGATAAAGATGTAGTCTTATCTATAGAAGATAAACCAAAACAAGTACAACAACGTAAACCTAGCTCCACCGATGAAGTTATAGCCTACTTCAAACTAAAAGGTAGCACAAAGAACGAAGGTGAAAAGTTTTACTACTTCTACGAATCAAAAGGTTGGAATGTTGGTAAATCTAAAATGAAAGATTGGAAGTCGGCAGCTTCAGGGTGGTTAGCTAGGAAAAAACAAAACAAACCTGATTCTGATTACTTAGGTGGTCAACTTAAACAAATGAAGGGATAATGGCTTCTTATAGAATTACCTCGAAACAAGAGGTAAACGACTATTGTAAGAAGATATACGCTAAGGGCTATTCTAAGGGACTTACTACGGGAATACCTCCGTTAGACTCTCATTACACTTTTCGTAAAGGAGAACTTACTATAATGACTGGGTTTGCAAATATAGGTAAGACAACCTCACAACTTTTTCTTATGATAATGTCAGCTAAGTTGTACGGATATAAGTGGCTTATGTATTGTCCTGAGAACGAACCTGTGGGTGACCTTATGATAGATATAGCTGAGATGTATTGTGGTAAGACAGCCGACAAAGACTTTAACGATAGAGTAAATCAGGTTGATTATATGAACGCTATTAATTGGGCTTACGAACACTTTACGGTGCTTACCTTCGATGAAACTCCAACCGTAGAAGATGTGTTAGGAGCGTTTCAAGACTATATGCAAGTGACACCTGTCGATGGTGTGTCCTTAGACCCTCTTAACGATTTAAAAGCAGCAGAGAAGCAATCTAAGTACGAATACTACTACGATGCTTTAAGTAACATCAGAAGGTTTATTAAGAAGAACAAAGTTATGTTCTACCTTGTGGTGCATCCAGGAACAGCAGCGAACCGAAGAAGGAACGAAGATGGTACTCGACCTGCCCCAAATATGAGCGATGTAGAGTTTGGTTCTATGTTTGGAAACAGGGCGGATAACTTTATTGTGTTTCATCGTAACCCACAATCGGAGCAATGGAATCAAACTGAGGTCCATATACAAAAGGTAAAGTTTCAGAAGTTAGTCGGAGTACCTACACCCGAAACAAGTCCAATCGCTTTGTATTATAATTATGCGACTCGAAGGTTTAGGTATTTAAACGAGAACGGTAGTCCGTTTGATCCGATAGCTATGGTAGATAATAAAGTAAGAACTAACAACGTATTTTAAAAGTTATGAAAATCTTAGAACTATTTGCAGGGTCAAGAAGCGTTGGTAAAATTGCAGAAGAAAGAGGTCACGAAGTCTTTAGTGTCGATTTAAAAGATTTTGAAGGTATAAGTTTAGCTAAAGATATTGAGGATTTAATACCTTCTGATATACCTTTTAAACCTGATATGATTTGGGCTAGTCCGCCTTGTACTACTTACTCTATGGCAGCAATAAGTCACCATAGACCTACTGGTAAAAATAAATCAGATTTTGCTTTCAAGAGTGATAACTTGGTTAGGAATACTTTAAAGATAATTAACTATTTTGATTGTATTTATTACATAGAAAACCCAAGAGCAACATTAAGAAAACAACCTTTTATGCAAGGAATACCAAGAACAACTATTTGGTATTGTACATATGGAGCAATAACAGCTAAACCAACCGACATTTGGACTAATAATATTTATTCTATATTTAATCAAACAGGTTGGCAACCAAGACCTGAATGTTTTAACGGTAATAAAAACTGTCACCACGAAGCAGCTCCAAGAGGTAGTCGTACTGGTGTACAAGGTATCAAGGGGAATTACAATAGGTCTAAAATACCTTATGAATTATGTAAAGAAATAATTATAGCAACAGAAAATAAGATATTATGCCCGATGAATTAACTATAAAAGCAATTAACCTGTTGCGAGAACAAGACCCTAACCTTGACGAGATTCAAAGTATGGATAAGTTTATTGCACACCAAGGCGAGGTTGTAAAGATGAGAGAGCAATACGTAGAGTACGCTAATCATCCCCAAGCCGAAACGCTAAGAAAGAGGTTAAGCGTATTAGAGGATAGTGCGGTTGCATTTACTTGGATTTATACGATGATGATGTCTTATAAAAGAGAAGCGGTCTTAGCCAGGGCGAACGAGTTTGAGATGGCTAATGCGGTGATTGAGTTGAAGGAAGAGTTAAACATACTAAATAAACTCAATAGCGATGACTAAAAAAGAATACGAAGTATTAGACAGGTGGGCGGATCGTTACGATGTAACCTACAAACCAACGGATAGTGACACATCGTTTTGGGACTTTACTTACAAGCGAAACGATAAGAAGTATTATTGTGAGATGAAGCAACGTAACTTTACCTTGGACTATGCGATGGAGAAGTACACCGAGGGGTTATTATTAGAAGCTCACAAGTACGAACGCATTTTACGTAGGACCAAGAACGAGAAGTCCGCACAAGGTCTATACTTTAACTTTTTTAGTGACGATAAAGCGTTAGTATTTAACCTTAACAAAATAAAAATAGATAAGTGGATATGGCGAACGATGCCTGAATCTACTGAATTTACAAAAAGAAAATTTGTTTACAAATATGTTACGTTTCTTGACTATGATAAAGGAAAATTGTTTTATATTTGAGTATTCTGCTATTCTTTCATCATTATAGCGTTTTTAGTTTCTAGGTAGAAAAGGGTTTAATCTTAATTGGTTATTCCCTTTTTTTTATTTACATTTATTGAAACTAAAAACTAAAAGTTATGAATGAAGAGATTGCAAGATTATTAAAGCAGAACGCATCTAACGTAGCCAATTCGGGTACAGGTAGTCGATTAGATATAGGCGATGATAAGGCAGTAGCTAGAGCCTGGAGCTTAATACAAAAGAAGATTAAAGCTATAGACCCTGAGTTTTACGAAATAATCAAGGAAAGATGAGCAAGATAGAATATAGAGTTTGCGCTAAGATTACGCAACGTGCTGCGTTAGGTAAAAAGAAATATGGTACTACGATGGAGCGTGACGATTTAACGCCCTTAGATTGGCTTAAACACGCTCAGGAAGAAGCAATGGACTTGGCTGTGTACCTTGAGAAGTTAATACAAGAATTAGAGGAAATAGAAAAAGGAGCTAAATAGCTCCCTTTCTCTTTTTATGTTACGATCCACACGCTTCGCAATCGTCATCGTCAATGCCACACGTTTCGGGTTGGTCCTGGTCGGTTAAGTCGACTATCCAACTATCCCAAGTTTTTCTAGCAACATCTTCGTTGCGTTTCTTTTCTTCAAGGTCTTTTATATCTTCCATTTTGTTATTTCTTTTTTTCGTTTATCCATTCTATTGGAATTAATTTATCAGCCCACTTAATGTTATTCTTATCGCACCATTTAGAGTAGGTCGTCTTACTTCCTTTAAACAACTTGTTTGTGTGTCGTTGAAAGACCATACGAATATCCTTGTCGGGATGCTGTGCTATAACTAACAGCATTTTCTTCCTATCTGCGGTGCTAAAACGACCTTTTAACTCTAAGATGATACCATTTGGTAAAATAACGTCAGGAGTATATTTACGTTGTTCGGAAACCACGTAGTGCAAATTAACAGTTTCATACTCAAATGATACATTCTGCTCGTCAAGTTTACCGCACACAACCTTTTCATAGTTACTCCTGAATCTGTGGATTGTTTTCTTCATAAGTCTTTTTGTTGTGGCACGAGTGACAAAGCGATTGTATGTTGTTATGGCTTAGTTTAGCTCCTCCTTGTTTGATTGGTTTAATGTGATCGACTACATCAGCAGGTACAACTTTACCTTCCTCTTCACAATGTAAGCACAAAGGGTTCTGATTTATCCACCAACCTCTAAGTCTACGCCAAGGTGCTTGACGATAAAACGAAGTGTCACCACCCCAAGACTTATTCTTGTCTACGGGCTTAACTCTTCCTCGACCTTTAGGTAATGTAGGCATCTGTTAAACTATAATTAATTCAAGTCCGTTTCCTTCGGTTGCTTCCAGTAACTCATTGAGAGTTCGCTTTGATGAAGTAATATCCAATAAGGAATCCCCGTTGACCTGTCCAAAGCTAGAGCCAACAAGAATACACCCTCTTGTGTCGGTATTATAGTTTCCTTGATGAATAAGTATGTATCTTCGATTTCGAACATTATGCAATATAAGATGTTTTTTGTACTTATCTGAGGTTCTGTGAGAAACTTTATACACACCCTTAGGAACACAACTCACGTTAGTTTCATTAGCCTTCCAAGGCAGTTCCAATGTCTTACACTCAAAAACTTTTTCAAGCCCCTTAAACAGCGTTAAATAACCTAAAGTTTGTTTACCGTCATCGTCAAGTCTAGTGAGTATCGCTTTCATAATTATGGGTTTTGCGGGTTTTGCGGGTAATTAACTTTTACCTTTTAATCTTTTCTATTGACCTACCTGCAAAGTAAGCAGCGTAAACAGTTATAAGTAAAGTTTGATATATTGGCTTGTAAGCATCGTCTATATTAAAGCTACCTATGTTGCCATCAAGAAAAGAAAGTAACACTAAGATAAGTGTAAGAAAAATAAGCACCAAAGGTCGAATGTTCTTAGACAACCAATTATCCGCTTTCATATCCGCTTCCCACCTACGACTAACTTGCTCTTGAGCGTCTGACTCAGCTTTAACTAGCAAATCTTTCATCGCTTGTTTAGCAAGTAACTTCTCTTCCTTAGATGTACTTAAGTTGTCTAGGATTTCACCGACCGACTTAATTACATTACCACCAAGTATATCAACTAACTTACTCATACCTTCTTGTTTTTCTTGTACGCTACATAGAAATTAAATATTGTATAAGCGATACCCAGGAGTAGGGCAGCGAACCTTAACGCTGCTTCTACCTCTGTGAAACTTAACCCTATAGCTGTACCATTGACCGCTAAATTTTTGATTGAATCGCTATCCATTAGTTATAGGGCTTTAGATGTTATCTACATCGTTTGAATTATCTCGAATAAACTTAGCCGCTTCAGATCTAGTCATCAAGCAATTTTTCGGATAGGCTTTGTTCTTTCCTAGTTTAAGTAAAGCGGATAGTTCTCCATCTAACCAACTTGCTTCGAGTTCGATTATATAGAATTTAGCGTTTCCGATTTTAACCATTGGGTTATCACCGAACTTTCTACGATTGTACTCTCCAAGCTCTTTAAACGTTGGATGAATTACACCGTTTTGAATACCCTCTTCATCGTACTCAGGTATTCCGTAAGTAGCTACTAACTCTGTTGGTATTAGTTTATTAAAAGTTGTGTTATCTAAACACATATATACATTTCCTCTCATAATTAATTTCTATGTGCAGATAAACCTGCGTTATAATTGTTTTCTACTTCGTCTGATGTTAATGCTCTGTCGTAAACTAAAGCATCACTCACTAATCCATCAAAGAATTGACCTGCACTAACGCTTGATGTATTCCCTATTGTAATTGGCTCTGTATTATTAAAGTTACCTGTCCAAGATGCCCCTGTGTTTGTTTCTACATTTCCATCATTTTTGAAAAATAATATTTGGTCATTTGGTGTATCAATTATAACGGTTATCATTTGCCAAGAATTAATAGTCAAAGTACTAAAAAAGTTAGTAGTATCAAGAGAATTACCATTTGAATCTTTTGCAAATACTCTAACAGATGCATTATCTCCTCCAACGCTAATCATAAACTCGCCATTCCCTGTAACTCCTTTTGTAAGGATTCTATTATTTGATACTAGACTAAATGGTTTTATCCACGCTTGAATTGTAAAAGCACTTGTACCAAATTGCAAACTAGAACTATTAGCAACACTTGAGTAACCACTTCCGTCTAAATTAAACGAGTTCAATCTATCTCGAACTAGGTTACCAAAGATGTCCTGTGTTGGTATAGTTGGGTTAGCTATAACAGTTGAGTTCGATGTTGCTGCTCCGTCTGTAAATCTGTAAGCACCTGCTGACGAACCCTCAACTAATTGAGCGCCATAAATAAGAGCCTTACCGAGACAATCGGGATCTTGAGTACCACTTGCATCGGCTGAACCAATTATTGTAAACCTGTTACCTGTAATTGAATCAGTTGTTTCTAATCTCTGCCAACTACTTGTTAACGCTATTTTTTCACTTGTTCCTGTATTCCAAGCAGCCCTATTGTTATTTGTTATTCTAATATGTGTTGCACTTCCTGTTGGAGCTTGTTTAACCCAAACAGAATGTGTTGAAGATGTCAAAGTTGCATTAGTAGTTGCATATCTAATATAAGCATCAGATTCTGATGCTTGTATTATAATTGAATAAACATCGCCTTGTCCGTAAGGAGCTGCTTCTGTTGGTGCTAAAACTGCTTGTGATGTACCTGAGTTAATTATCCATTCAGTAAAATCCTCGCTATAAGGAAACAAATTACTCCCCTTACTCCAATTCTGCATCCCAAGTTGTGGTATTCTTGGTTGAGCAGGTTCGTATGTAGCACCATTTATAGTACCATTATTACCCTCTCCTGAACTATCGTAAGTTAATGAACCTGCACCCTCACTCAATGCCCAATAACCTTTTAAGTTTGTAACGCTTAAAGACGTACTAGGGTTATCTATTGCAAGTTTATTTGGATTTGCGTAATCGTATGCGATGTCATCGGTTGATAAATTCTCATTGTACAACTGAACATCTGATAATTGAATATTTCCTAGAGAATTATAACCATAACCAAATTGAAGTCTTTGCGGAGTTAACAATGCAAAATTTACTACTACCCTACTCCATTGGTTTACAGGCACACTTGTAGTTGATACACCATTTACATACACTGACACACTACTTAAACCTGCACTTTGTATGTTATTACTATCTGACTTTATATATTTTGCAACAGAAGCAACACCTCCAAATCCTAAAATACTTTCAACTCCTGTACCTAATGGTTTAACCCAAAAAACTGCACTTTTAATTTGTGTTGTAAAATCAATAACAACTCTGTCATTAACTCCATCAAACTCAAGAGCCTTACCTGTGTACAACTCGCCTACATTATTGTTGCCCGATTTGTCTGGTGTGATTTGGGTTATTTCTCTTACCTCTACATCTGAATAAGTAGCTGACACACCATTAGTAGGAGATATATACAACTTCATACTACTAGTAGTTGCTTGAAATTCAACAGAATTTATACCACTTTTTAATAAAACAAATGATGAATTATAAACTGCTAACGTTGTATTAGCTCCTTGTGCAGAAAATTTATAAGTACCACCGACAGTTAAATAGTCTGCATCAACATCTCTAACACCTATACCAAGGTTTGGGCTACCATCACCTGTTACTGTAAAAGTACCGTTACCGTTATCTGTAAAAGTACCTCCATTAGCTTCATTTGTAATACCTCCATCATATATATTTTTACCAATAGTTTCGCTCGTTTCAAATCCAAGCCACATCTTTAGATTGGTTGTGATTACCTGAGCCGCTTCGCCCAGGCTTCGGATTGCTCCGATTACGTTTGTAAAACTTATTATCATAATTTAAACGTTTTAAATTAGATTAATATAAAGCTACTATGTCCGATGCTGATGTACCTGTATTAAATACTTTTTTAACTTGAACTGCTAATACCGATCCGTTTGCTAAATTTTTAAATGTAACATCATCGCCTGATATAGTAGTTACTTTAACATCTCCACCTGTACCGATAAATAATACACCGCCTGGTATAGCTAATGTATCATCTGACGAAGAAATATCTACTGCGACTGCTTTAATTGCTTGTTGCGTTACTTTGTTAGTTGGAATGAATCCCATAATTTTAGTTTTTATTAGTTGTTATTAATTGATTGTTTAAAATTGTAAAAAGGTAGTGAGAGAAACTAGGCGAAAAAGGTAGCGAAAACCTAACCCCCTCACACCTTTTAATTTACTTTTACTATACCTCTATCGTTCCAAAGGTCGCCTCGATTTAGACCTCTGTTAGACGTAGGTAACGTGCTTCCACTTAAAGTATCCATAGTAGGAGTATCGCCTTTCTTTCCATTCGCACCTGTCGCACCTGTCGCACCTTGGTCGCCCTTATCTCCCTTTGGTCCTTGCGTTCCGCTTGAAATATCATTAGTCATATATCGTCTAAGTTCGTCTATCTCTTCCGATATGTTTTGTAACTGAAGATAAACTATACCTAACTGAGCAAAAGAACCTCTATCTTGTATGTGTTCTCCGTTCGCAAACTTAGTTTCTAACTCAGTTATCTTAGTGTCATCAACTTTGTCTTTACCACTACCCGTCTTAGTGAATATAGTCTTATTTTTCTTGTTTGCTAGTGCCATATCTTAAGGTGTTACTGGTTGCGTGTTGTATTGTAAAACGATTGACATTGATGTGTTTTGAATTTGAGATGTATCTTCCCTAGATATAGATATAATATCTCCTTTAGTGAAAGTCCAATCACTAGGGCAATCAATCTCAAATTTAGTTGTATATGAAGAAACACTTAAAGCAGTACCAATTTCAGTTCCTGAATCTCCATCTTTATAAAGTCTTAATATAGATGTTTTACTTCCTGTGTGAGAATTGTAATTAAGTATTTTTTTAACAAAACCATTATAAGGAACTGTAAACATTAATTGATAATCAGAAGAACTAAGAGTGTTACTAGATGCAATAGAAGCACCCGATAAAGGTATGTAAATTTCACTTGTATTAGCGTTATGATAGTGAGCTGTCCGAACGTCAAGTACGTTTTCCGCTTTTACGTTGGTTAGGTCGGCAGTTTTAGTTAGTATTAACGAGCCTGGTGGATAGTTATTAACAGGTGTAACTGAGGTTATATCTACAT